>Ga0058702_10001044_pt1 | contig 10780 bp, 8 predicted proteins | sample AgamicOrSfe_FD_83781 | JGI IMG/M metagenome (GOLD analysis project Ga0058702, IMG submission 83781) | Agave microbial communities from Guanajuato, Mexico - Or.Sf.e | ecosystem: Host-associated > Plants > Phyllosphere > Phylloplane/Leaf | place: Guanajuato, Mexico | collected 2012-05-30
AAGAAGAGAGACACCATGGCCTTAGTGGGGTTGAGGGCGCTGGATGTGTGGTCGCTGTCGCTCACTAAACGGCCGGCGCAAAAGCAAGTGATATCCTGCTGGCCTTTGTTGACATCCTGGAAGATTTGCTTGCGAAGCCGGCAGTAGTAGTTCGTGAAGAGTGAGGTTGAGGTTGTGAAATGGACAAATAGCAGGGCAGACATGGCACCACGCCTCGCCGTCGATTGCTGTCATGATAGCCAATCAAATCGCCCACAAGTCTCGCATTCCTCTCCTCACGGCTCACCTCCGCTGGCCTTTCCTCCGTTGCTGCTGCCTTGCAAGCAACACGCGGGGCGCATCTGCGGTGCGATGACGTCCCAAAGCAATAGCGATCGGTCGTCTATTATACGCCCGGATTGGTGTGATAGGTCAATGAGGTGTGGAAGAAGTGTACGCCAGTTTCGCAGGCTTCATGTCGGCTTTCTGCTTGAAACATTAGGAAAGGGACCTAAAAGATGGGCAGTCTTATCGATAAGGCGACGCCAGGCGTACGCCAGACGCGAATGCCACACCGAGGCATGTCCAGCATGAACAGACGACGACAACGTATTTGGAAGACTTATTGGTTTTGTTCGATCTGCAAGACTACGAAGCTGACTGCTTGCCTTCGCGTGATCAAGCATATACACGTTATGTTAGAGACTTAAGTAGCACAAGATGCTGAAACAACTTTCTACTCAAAGCTTGCTTCATATACGCACGAATAGTCCGAGGCTCACAGGACGTGGGTTTCGTGTGTATTCAGCCTCACCATTCGAGACACAAGCCTGCACTCGACACTCATCTTCGACTGCGTCACCGAGTATTGACGATCCTAACCATAATGAAGGAGTTCACCAAGTCAAAAGTACGATCTCCATCTTCCCAATCATGATCCCATACAATTTGCTGGTTGTGATATTCGAAACGTGGTCCAGAGCTTGACGAGGACACATTTCGTTCTTAGCAAGCGACTTGGGTATACGTGTGACCTTCTTCTAACTTACTGGACTAGACGACTTCGTTCCCTACGGCCATATCAGCAATAATCCACGTCAAGAGCCTCATGGGACTGTTGATCTTGTAGCCGAGCCTGTCTACCCGGAGGCGGGCGAGCGTAAAATCCAAGTGATAGCCAGATCTAGTAGGTCCCAGTCACCTAAGGCCTCTCTAAAAGCGTCTGGGCTGTCTGCTGCACCTCACGGAGCAAGTTCTACAATGTCAGTCGTGAGCGTTCCGCATCGAAGCTCACTGCTAACGCAACAACAGTCCAGTATCATGGTTAAGGTGAGCGGAACACGCCAGAGACCTCTAAAATGCCATTCCATCTGATCTACCAGAGACCATTGTCCTTGTCCTGAATGTATAGACCCGATCACGAAACAAAGATTAGTCAATGTGTTTGCTGTACGTTGCTCCGAATCAATCAGGACCGTCACGATCTGCTGACGTGTTTGATGAACAGTTCTCAGAGGACCCGACGATCATAGATTTCGAGAAGAAGGAGACCACGCTTGTTGTTACATGTACCTTCCACTATGACGTCTCAAGTCATCTCTCACTGACGTGACATCCCAGGGAAGGATGGCCACAAGAGTACCTATAGCCGTGCTTGGCTCAGCGATGCGTTCAACCTGAAAAACCGTGTCCATGATCGGCAAGGCTATCTTGAGTATGCGACTGTCCGTCTGCGTCATCTATTCCCTGCCACTGATCAATCTCGAGGCCAATCTGGTGGGGCGAATCCGCCGTTATCAACAATCCGCCCGAAGTTGAGTACGAAGATGTCATGAATCCGCGTGATGATGCTGGCATGGCAAGCTGGATGTCCAAGACTGTAAGCACGTCAGAAACAGCTATCTAGTGCACTATTTGACATTAATAAGCGCAAATATGGCTTCTGCTTTGTCAACAATACTCCACCCACCCCTGAAGCTACCGAGGAGCTTCTCCAACGGATTGGCCCGATAAGGAATACACATTATGGTATGCCACTCGACAAACGTCTTGCAGGCCTCGCTGACCAAACTTGCAGGCGCTTTCTGGGACTTCACTTCCAACATGGAGTTCAAGGACAGTGCCTACAGCTCGGATGCCCTCGACGTCCATACTGACACAAATTACTTCACTGACTCGGCCGGGCTCCAGCTCTTCCACTTACTTTCGCATGACGGTACCGGCGGGGGCTCCTCCCTTGTGGACGGCTTCTATGCTGCGCGCTCACTACACACGACAAGCGCAAGAGACTACGCGCAACTCGCCCGCACGAAGCTCTTCTATCACGCCAGTGGTAATGCCGGACTGAGTATTCAAGGGCAAACAGCTTTCCCTGTCCTCGTCCACGACGAACATACACGCATGCTGACGCAGATACGCTGGAATACCGCCGACAAGGCAGCGTTTGCCGTCGACCTTGAAGCGCAGCCTGACGAGCTCGACAATTGGTATATTGCGGCTAAGTGAGGATTGATCTTCTTACTGTCCGAAAATAACATGCTAATACACTCTCAGAAACTGGTCTCAGCTCCTGCGCCAGAATGATGCGAACATACGTTATGATTTCCAGCTCAAACCCGGACGTCCACTGCGTAAGTTCGCAACGGCGCCTAGATTGCCCGACTAAGCTTGAAGCCATCGTTGGAAACTGACTGAAGTCTTAATTTTCAGTCTTCGATAACTGGCGCGTCCTGCACGGTCGCAGCGCTTTTACTGGCGCACGCCGAATGTGCGGTGGCTATGGTACGTTGTCTCATATTGTTGTACTTGACCTCGAGAATGGGTGCTAATGTATGTGGTATGGCATAGTCAACCGCGATGGTAAGCTCCCTCAGAATGCTAAGCAAGATCAGAGCGAAGCAATTGACAAGTTCTAGATTATATCTCAAGACTTCGGATGTCAACCAATCCAGAGCAGGTCTTGCAGTCTGGGATCTATTGAAGCCGGGGTCAAGAAACAGGACGATACTCTCTCAGAGATCAACGAGTCTCAACAAGCTATTCATGTCCTTTCTCTTCCTTGTTCAAGTGTGTCGTGATATTTCCGTGCGAGTGAGCTGGTGCGAAGGAGACGTTTTGACATGGCTGCCTGAGGTATCTGTTAAATGGAATCTGTGCAGCTCTTGCTGAAGACTGCCGCAAAATCTTTCCCTGCCATGTTCCATTTGGCGCCAACTGAGCCTTGCGAAGAGTCAGACTGTTGCGCAAGCAGAACCTCGACCTTTCACAATCATGAATGAAGGTCACACGGTAGCCTGTCGCGAATGCCAACTCGAAAGCTATTCAGCCTCTCCAAGGAGCACCGTGACCTTGAGACCATGCGGAGATATTCGTCATGAAAAGGCCAGAAAGCCACGCTCGAAAGAGTGCTGGATCATGGGGCAGAGAGCTGGGAGAGCTAGCTCTTCTCTACGCGTACTATTCAAATCTCTTGATTGGTCTTTGGCCCTTGCAGAAAGATATCCTCTCAAGATCTCACATCGAGCTCAAATCGCTGTCAAATGAACTGAAAACAACGTTTTAGATCTGTTTCAATCTGAGCTCGGGTCCGAGCCTGGGGTAGTAGGGGTCTTCTCCGCGGTGAGAGTGCCAGCTATAAGATCTCGGCATTCCCACTGCCTTCACAATTCTCACTCTCCATCCTTTACATCTCGATAATTGTTCCTCAAACTCTTTCCCTCTTGCTGACATAGCTTTTCTTGCTAAACCTCTTTCACAATCTCTCTTGGTTTAAAGGATCAGCAGAAAGAACTACCGTAGTGAAGATGCCAGCACAAAAAGGAAGGCCTTCCCCTCCGGAAGAAAGATGCACTGTTACTGCTGATCTCAAGAACGCTCGCGAGTGTGCTCGACTGAAAAGAATCAAAACCCTTCCACGCTGGACTGGAGCGAAGGAAGACAAGGTAGATTTATTCTGCGAGTGTTTCTGTTTTTGACTGCTAACGTTTACAGCCCCTCGCATCTATAGAAGCAATTCCTCTCGAGATCTTCCGTCAAATCTATCTTCAGCTCCCCGCAAGCGCTATGTTGTCGATGAAGTTTGCCTCCTCCGCGCTCCACAGTATGACAAAGGATGAGCAGGGAGAGGACCTTGTGAGCGTCCAGGTGACCTTTCAGAACGAGTTGGAGATTTGTGAAAAACATATTCGACATCACGGCTCCGACATTTACGAAAGTCAGCTGATGAAACCTCTCGAAATGGTACTCGAAGCTGCCATGCCGGACGAGCTTCCTGTGCTCAAGCTGACTTGTTGCCGCTGTAATACGAAGCAAGGCGTCTGCGATCTGACAGATCCCTCTTTACCTCGTGGCTTTAACGATGACCACTTCAAGAAAGGACGCCTGAACCGCACATGTTTCGGCTGCCTCAGCTACTCTGGGAAACGCTGGAAGCTCTCTGTGAAGGGGCAGGACTATATTCGCTGCGGCTGCTGCGAAAGGTTCGAGTTAGCTGGACGGATGAAGACAGTAGAGGAAGTACGCCGTCTAGGCGCAAACACTCTCGAGCATTTCGGAACGATGGATCGCGCTGACTGGCGGAAGGAAGTGCGAACCCTTCAAGCTTGTGCGAAGAGGAACAAGCAGATGTGCGAATCTTGCTTCGTGGATTATGGCAAATTGCACCCAAATGGGCCAGCCTGTGAATGCGGTGCCATCGTAGGCCTCATCACAAAGGAAGCTAGGCAGAAGTTGGACGCAGACATGCGCAGTGCACTTGCATGTTACAAGCCGCGAGCGCACTCAAAGGCGCCGTCTAAGGAGTCGTTGTTGGACGTCCAGGAAACCCTCTGCTCTTGTTGTTGCGCGCGCTACACGAAATTTACTGCCTGGTTCCGAAAGGCGGTCGTTGCTGCTCACAGCAAGGCTCAGAAGCGTGCAGCAGACGAAGCCGATGGAGTGGATGAAGATGAAGGACGTGAGACCAAACGACGTGCACTCAGGAAAAGTGCATCAGAGCAAGACATCGAAGGAGAGGAAGAGTAGAGAATGAGTATGCGATGGAAGCAGAACTTGTTGCCATAGTGCAGTGCGAGATATCGAAAGAGAGGAAGATTAGCCAAGGAGTACCTTGAACGAGGCAGAACGGTACGCCATAGCGCATGACATCAAAGGAGAGAACGAGTAGCAGGGAAGCATCTTGACTGGAGCAAAATGAGAGGTCATAGTGCAGGCCATCAATGGAGAGGAAGAGTAGCAGATGCGTTCTTCGACTAGAGTCGAAATCAAAAGGTACAGCATGTCAGTGAAGGAGGTCAACGTCTATCTGCTTTCGACGAGCAGAGCTACCACACCAACAGTTCACTCTTTCAGTCTCGTACAAGCATAGACGAAAAATGCAAAGGTCCCACTGGACAGTGCCGTGAACACTCTGCTTCTGCCCAAAGTCCCGTCCTAGCACACTCCATGTCATCAAATGCCAAACGCAAAAGTCCAACAAACCTTCCTTTCCACCCACGGAACGCCCTCAAACCTCTCCTTCTCCTTCCCTACAAATACTCCCAGCCTCCCCAACCCTCTCCTCTTTCTCCTTTCCTTCATTCAACTGATAATAGCAATTGTGTGTGTTAAGGCGCTGGTTCAGCTGCAGTTTCACCCTGCAATCCTTCATCAGAATGGCAATTACAAAAAACCATGAATTAGCAAGCTGCTACAGTAGCTCGGAGGGCAAGATTGGAATCGCTGATGATATGCATGATTCACCACACACACATTATGTGACCTTGCACTTGACCTGATCTTCGTAGGTTGGGACTTGGGTCAGGTGGAAGTGGTGGCGTGCTTCTGAGATTCTGGGGGATGTCGGCCTGGTATTCTGACTGCATTCCAGTGCTGAAACATGAGTTGTAGGAGAATCGCTACGGCACTCTCCGTTAGGCTTTTGGTTCGCGACTGTGGTGTAGGTAGAACTGCGTCAAACACTGAAATCCAACACTAAAACCCAACACTGAAACCCAACAAAGCTTCCTTCTTATCCATGGCACGCACCCCACCACTTTTCCTGACTCTTCCCCTATCAGATCGCACCTTCCCATTCCTTTCCAGCACTTCTTCATCCTTCAGACGCTTATTCGGGGGATCAGCTGTAGGCGCGTCCCACAGTCCATCAGAAGTACAAACATAGAGCTGCCCTAGCTTGAAGGCTATGGTATCGCTGATGACTCGCACAAATATCACACCTTGTATGACTTGCACTTGAATCTGATCTTGAGAGGTTGTGCTTTCGAGCTCGGTGTAAGGTGAAGTGGAGTGCTTCTAAGAATCACGTCGGATGCTAGGCAGCTGCTTTGATTGTGTTTTCGGGGAAGGGAGAGCGATAGGGCAAATGCACTGCGTACTTGCCGTATTGTCTGCAAGCTTGCCATGAGTACTGCTTCTCCGAAGAAAGATGAGGAGCAGTAAGATTCTTAGCAGCAACCTACTATACATTGCCCACCCTAATCAATCTCACATAACCGTATCCCCCCTCTCCCCCACCACCTTCGTCTCCGCCACCCTCGCCCTAATCGCCTTCAACAACCCCTTCCCATCGCCCAAAGGCCCCCAATCGACATCCTCCCTCGCCCTCAACACGGCCTCGACCCAACTAATCCGCACATCCCAATACGTGCCCATAAAACTAACAAACTCCTCCACCAGCCCGCTCTTCTCCACCTCCACCAGGCGCAGCACCCCCTCGACAACGCGCCACTGTTCCCGTATCGCGTCATAACTACCCGGGAATTTCTCGAAGAAAGCGAACACAGCGACGACGTCCGCGCGCATGCGCTCGGCGAAGGGGTCGGTGCGCCGGAAGCGCGCGCCTTTGTTATGCACGCAGCCCAGGTAGGCGAGCAGGAGTTGCTTGGCCAGCTCTTCGATGAGGATGTCGTGGAGGAGTTCGGGGACGGTGGAAGCGTAGTCGTTGAGGTAGTCCTCGTATGTGTATGTGATTTGGCGCATGATGTTTGGCTTTGCATACCACTGTGGGGTGAAGAAGTCGGGGAGGACGGCGCGGAAGTCGATTGCGAACATGAGTTTGGCGAACACGGCGACGCAGCGGAAACCGAGGTCTGTGAAGCCGGCGCGGAGGGCATCGAAGCGCGATTCGGCGGAGGTGGAGAAGGCGGAGGTGACGAGGGATTCGTAGTCCCGGCGGAAGGAGGAGAGGTAGCCGAGGGTGGTGGTGCTGTTTGGGTCGACGGCGGTTGGGCTGGTAGGGCTGGTGGCGGAAGCGGGCTCGTCGTCGGGGTTGATGATGCAGACGATTTGGTCGTTGGCGAGTGCAATGAGCCAGTCTTGGAGTCCTTGGATGCCTTCGGGGTCGGCGACGGGTTTGGTGTAGCGCTTGAGCTCGTCGTCGACGAGACTGAGCCACGTGTCTTGGCGGGCTTTGAGGGCGCGGAACATGGCGTCGATGACGCCTTCGGTGACTTGGGTGAGCTCGGAGCTGCTTGCGACGATGAGCTGTTCCCTGAGCATGCGCCACATGTCGCCGAGTGTCTTGGTGCGGAAGTAGCCGTGCTCGTCGTGCTCAAGGGCGGTCTCTTTGCGTTCGAGGAATTCGGCACGATCTGTCTTGTTCATCTGCGCCATCCATTTCTCGACAGCTGAGACGATCAGTTGTCGATACTCCCGTACGAGATCACTGTCATTGCCACCTGGCAGAAGTGGAGACATATCCGTAGGCAGAACGCCCAGCTTTTCCATCTTCGAATAGTACTTCTCTTTCCAATGTATGATGGCAAGCATATGTGTGGGTAAGACGCTTGGATCTGAAGCTTTCGACTGCAGCCATGCGTGCATTTCTTGGTGGTATATGTCGACATATGTTTTGAATATCCGCCATTTCTTGGGCATAAGATTGACCATTCCAAGCTTGACAGTGTTCAGATCATTGAAATACCATCGTACACTCTTTTCTAGCTTATCTGGATCTTCAGTGAATGCTCTGTCCGACCCATCAATCTGCTCTTGGGCATGCAACTTGATAGCCTCCAGGAATTTATCCTTGTAACCTCTCAGCTGTTTCGGCCCTGTATTTAGTGATTGAAATCGTGATGCCAATCCTTTATATTCCTGTTGTGCTGCTTGAAGCTCCTTGATTCGGGTGTCGAACTTCTCCTCCTCCTCAATTACAATCGCCAGTCTGACGATCAAACTTGTGTTCCCTTGTTGCACAAGTGGTATCAGATTCATGCACGCAGTCCCAACATGACTATCGAAGCCATCAATGGCATCGTCCAGTCTTTGAAAGTGTTCCTCAAGACTTCCTTCCAAAGAGTGATCATCAGCCCTTGTAACCTGGTCCATTGCTTCATCCCGTATATTCCTCAGCTGGCTCAGTCCGTAATGTATCTTGATCAGATTTGGCTGATTCGACAAGTCCTCCTCATCCTCAGCAATCATATTATTCAATTCGTCGATCTTCTCATCGAAGTTCTCAATGTTCTTCTTCAGTTCATCCACTTGTGCAAAGTTGCGATGTGTTTGTGCAACAGCATTGATCTCAGGGAAGTTTCGTATCATCGTCTGTGCTTCTGCGCAAAGCCTGTCTATCTTCATCATTTCATCTTTGATTAAATTCGTTAGGCGTTGGGCGTCGTGCAATGAGTTCATGCCAGACTTCGTGACTTGGAGCTGTTCATTGAGCCCAAGCTTGAGCTGCGAGTCTATGGCGGTCTTCTTTCGAATATAGTCGGCCTTGAGCGCCGCAACCTTGAACAGATCATCGGGATGTCGCAGGAGCTCTGCGAGCTTGGCCGGCGTGTCTCCGTCACTCATGGCTTGTTGTGGTAATGTATGTTCGCGGAGGAGGGTGAAGGAAATGCTCGTATGATATGCAGAATCCTTGCCTCATTCAGCTTTCAGACTCTCGAGCACTGAAAGACTATCTTCTTATCACTGAATGTCATTGGAGAGTTAGTATAGCGAAAGCGCGCAACACGATCAATGATAGTGGAGGTCGTCCAGGTCGTCCATCATTGTCGCGACGGCGATGCCAAGACCTGGGGTAGCGGCGAAGTTCAATGTAAAAACGACGACAGGAAGACGCACTAGATTAACGTCGAGATCCAACACAACGCACGACTTTCACACCGATACACGCTCCAACACTATACCCTCACCGACTTCAGCTCACGGCACCTCCGTCCTGCATCCCGTACCACTTCCGCCAAGTTCTGCCCCTCTCGAACCCGCTATACACCAATAAAACCGCCTCCGCATCCTCCCACATCCACACCCACCACACCACATCCCTTCCACGTCATGGCCTTCTTCCGCATAACACTCATCCGCTCCGCCATCGGTCTACCCGCCAAAACCTCCGGCGTCCTCCGCGCCCTCGGCCTCCGCAAACGTATGCGCACAGTCTTCCACCCAGTCTCTCCGCAAGTCGCGGGTCAGATCATGAAAGTCAAGGAATTGGTGGCGGTATCTGAGGTCGAGCAGGCGATGACGACGCAGGAGATCAAGGAGGCGAGACGGCCGGATCCGGGGTTTTATGTTGAGACTGCCGTGCCGCGGTGATGGGGTGGAGGTAGTGGAAAGCCGGAGGCAAGAAAGTGATATTGGAGACTATGTCGGCGGTGTGCTGAAGACAAGCCGCGAGATTGAAGCGCTCGGAGGCAGCGCATTGTTGGGTGGCACAGCTCTGGACATCAGTGCGATCGCGAAGAGCTTGGTTTGGCTGCGAGACGAAGCATGAGCCAAGCTCGATCTGTCGAAGGATGGCAGTTTTTTTAAGCCAGCATGAAACCACAGGCGATGCTGGCAGAGCACCATTTCAGAAAGTAAGCATTTGGAGAGTACGGAAGCAGGGGCCGGGACCCCAGCATGTCAAAGTATCAGTCAAAGGGATCGTGGGGAAGATGGATTTAGTACAGCATGTCTATATGTATCGCTAATCGTGGCATGTATGCACTACAATGATTGCTCGACCGGACGAACAATTCCGGCAGCATTCTTAGACTACAGACTCTTCAGACTTCCTCATGAGTGATCCTAAGCAGGTGTAGCACGGCTCATGCTAATAAGCCTCTTCACACCGACCTGTATAGTGTTAGAATCATATCAATATCAATATGTAATCACTTGAAAACAACTTACAATTGCAGGCGCACTGAGCTCCGGAAACTGTGCCAGTGTCAAATGTATAGCCTGTGCTTGATCGTAATTCCTCGCACTCATAGCATCTGCCAGTTGTCGAAGAGCTGCCAGGCCTTCCGGACTGATCGTCCTACCATTGAGCTGGTCGAAAAGCAAATTGAGTCTCTTTTCCGCGTCATCGACGTGGGTTTTGTATGTGGCCGGAGCCGCGCTCTTGACGCGTTGCATTTCAGTGTTGAGTACTTGGTATATGGGCATGTCGTCCGGAGTGATTTGTGAGCGGTCACCCGGAGCTACAGCTTGTTAGTAAGTCATTACTTGTCATGTCTGTACAATATTACTGACCACTTTGAGGACCATTCACTTGAGGTTGACTTTGTGCAGTGACTGGTCTTGAGGCAGGTGGTGGACCTGTAGGAGGGCCTCGAGGGGGACCTTGTGGTGGTGGTGCTACAGCAGGAGGAGGTGCGACTCTCGCTGATGGCGGCATCTGCATTTGTGGTTGAGCTTGTGGAGGAGCACCGAAACCCGGAGTCGGACGACTGGGCGGTGGCACGGCAGCATATGGATTTGGTGCTATCGGCCGACCGCCTGGTGGAGGAGGTCCAGCAAAGCCCGGCTGGCCAGGTGTACTTGGCGCGCCAGGAGCGGGATTATATCGGTTTGAGGGTGGCGC
>Ga0058702_10001045_pt1 | contig 10772 bp, 15 predicted proteins | sample AgamicOrSfe_FD_83781 | JGI IMG/M metagenome (GOLD analysis project Ga0058702, IMG submission 83781) | Agave microbial communities from Guanajuato, Mexico - Or.Sf.e | ecosystem: Host-associated > Plants > Phyllosphere > Phylloplane/Leaf | place: Guanajuato, Mexico | collected 2012-05-30
GTACTTGGAATATGTTCTCCGGAATTTCTTGTGTTTCGTTGAAATAGACGATGATTGAATCGGTGAACACCTGCTTCGTGGAACTATCGTAGAAGCCGCAGGCACAGGAGTCGGAAGCAGCAGCTTCGATTAGACTGCCTGCTCCAACGAGAAAGTACAGTAACGACCGCATGATGTCATGCAAAGAGTGGTCAAATGAAGAGGAGTACAAGATGCTGTGAAGAAGTTCGCTAGTTGTGTTGACGCCTAGGACAATGATAACCTATACCAAATGACTGATGCGGGATATATCTGCCCAGCCAGAATGTCCATGCCAATGGGCGCTATGCATGTCTATGGATTCGGTTGGGTGGAGGAGACAATGCCCGTTCAAGGTTGATGTCGTTCTTCTCCGTAGAGCGAAGATCTAGTGCCGCGGCAGTGTAGTCCATCTAGCGTCTCAATTTACCTTCAGAGTTTGTATGGTAGTATCAAGACGAAGCCGCCCAATCGTCCGAAAAGCCACTAGGGCTCAGAGGGTGGACCCAACCAGAACCGCAGACCATACACGGGTCCATACAACTGCTGAGAGAAATCGCCTCGGAACATGGATTGGCCTGGGAAATTTGGAAAATGTCCGAACCGCATGCAGTGTGGTTTCATGCTGCGTGATTATCCGGAGCAGTGTGCATGTTTCAAAGCAGGTACGCTTCTGTAGACTGCAATGAAGCGTGATGACAGTTGTGTCATGCAGGTAAACAAGGATATCCCATCCATGTCGACATGTGCATCCTGCCCTGTCTTCTGGTTGGACGATAACATGTTGATCCACCACATTTTGCGAAGAGACTATGTGCTGTCAAGACGTTATTGCTTCCAGGAAATTGACGAGATGAGCCGCCTCGCTAGACCGGACGTCAAAGTGGCAGCTTTAGAGAGGCGTATGGCCAGAAACGTCCATGGTGGAGTAGATGGTTCCCTGGCGATCTTCCCAAAGATCTCAAGGACCCACAGTCGAATGCAGGTACGCATGTGTCGGCTCCCCAGACCGGCGAACTGCCAGAATCTGTTCTTATCAAGTTGTCGCGTTCAATTGACCCTTGAACCCTTCTTATCTCGGAGTCAAGCGGGAAGAGCGAGAAACCATGACGCGAGGCAGATCTTCGACTAATCGATCGTGTCGAAGCCCACGCTCGTTCAGACACCGGGATTTAGATTGATATCTGTGACTGGATTGATGCATACCGGACGTTGGGTAATTAGCGAACATTGTTGGAATCTGGTTGAAGGAGGCTGAGAGCACAGGCTGCAAAGAGTCTCGGCAGTGACGTTGGCATCCGAAACCTTGTTCCTTTCCATGGTCACTTCCGCGTTGATGGCTATCTTTATTCGGAGGACAGCTCCTTGCCCTCCATACCATCAAAAAGATCAATTTACGGCCGTGTGCAGAGAGATCTCAGCGCCGAATAAGTACTGTCGTTTTGAGGGGTCAAAAATGTCCGAGACATGCACGATGCGGAGATTGAATATCGTAGACGCGGGTGGTCTACATTAATTTGGCGACAAACACGGAACGACAAGATAGCAGCATAACGTGATCGCGAACGATGGTCTTCACGCTCGCTGGACTCGAAGCAAATGGACAGAGTACGATACTGAAAGTTGTAGAAGATCAAATTCGAGATTTGAAACTAGTAAAATATAGAAATCATCCTCCCAATGCTAGCTGTAGACTCAAGACATATCAAGTTCTGCTCCACTCAAAGAGTTGTCTCGCGAACCAGATAGATGACCTTTCGATGGTCCAGTAAAACGACTCGGCAAATGCAGCCGTCAGACCGAGATAAGAGATGAAGGCCACGGCATTCGCAGAAGCCACGGACATGTTCTTCAGCACATGCAGAGCGACGAAAACTCTAAGACTGACAACGTAAAGCATCAAGGATTGAGCCACGTAGATACCTAAACCTTGTTAGTACCATGAAAGACGTGTAATGCCGCTGCAAGTACTTACTGAGTGATCTTTTCCCGACTTGGACTAACAACCTTGATGAGAAGACCGATCTCAAATGGCTCGACATTTCGAAAAGGAATAGGATCCCGACTACGATCAGGTAGTCATCCAGTCTGGCATAGGCTTGATCCTTGTTGAAGTTGCGAGTGGTCAGCCCTTGAGTCAGATGGAGACTCGGATGAAGAGCCAGCTCTGCGCGAAGATGCTGAGGCAATGCGGCCACCCAAAGGTACTTCATGACAAGGCCCGCAACAACAGACAGGAAGGCCAGGATCCAATAGGGAAAGCTGACGCTTTCACTGATCTTCATTCCGCGACCCAAACGTGCGCGGAGATCATGGTTGTGAGATACATCAGCGCTGAAAAGGCCAGCCGCTGAATACCATCCCCAAGAGTTGAACCAGAAAGATCCGATGCTAAACATTGTGATTGCCTGGACATGCCAGGAAGCTCTTGTGAATGGAAGGATGACCATCGCAATATATGTAGTGTAGCTTTGCGAGTAGATCAATGATGGGGCCCACATTGTTGCACCTGGAAAGGCTTGATTCGCCATCTGTTTTCCGAAATCGCGGACAATCCAGAGCACATCCCAGATCGTGTTGAAAGATGCTAGAGCGTTGGAGGGCATAGTAGGTACGGCGAGATCAGGGTTCTTCAGAGCTTGTGCAGCTAAATCGATGTAAACTGTGCTGGTCGAGGAAAAGATCGAGATGGAGAAGGCCAAAGCAAAGGCGAGCGGAATGCCAATGCGTAGAGGTCGAGTCAACAGTGAGCGAGCGAACGCTTTGGCGGTGGGCTCTTGCAGGAAGCTGATACAGATTGAGCGTGCTGATAGTATGATAAAGAAAGAAGATATCAGGCTCTCGTTCCAGAATAGCACAGAGAAGACCTTGCGAACGATGACTTGGTAAGCTGGCCCCGAAACCTCATTGGTGACCACTGCTGGGACAAAGGTCTTGAGGAATAGCCAGAGAAAACTCTCGACGGCAAGAACTCCGCGAAGACCATAGAGATAGTCTTGTTGCTGTGTAGTTGTTGAGATCTTGGAGGAGAATGTATCTCTGAAGGATACGAGTAATTTGTTCTGTGCCATGGTGGTTTGCAGTGAGAGACTCGGGCGTATTGGAGGAGTTGTCAAATTCGAGACTATCACAGGATATCTATCCTGCTATCACCTACCTCCATTGGGTCCGCATAGCTGCAGACACCCTGATTCATCGACAGCGGATATCGCGCCCGCCTATCGATCTACGACCCACTTGTGAGTGCCCGTTGAGGTTGACTTCGGGGTGCATACCCTAGTCTTCGGACATTGAAAATTTGAAATGTTCAGGCATCTGGAATATGCAAGCAGCAGCAACAAGGGTGATCGCTTGCATCCTGGGGATGAGTAACATAGTCTATGCGAAGCCTGCAGTAGACGAGAAGTCAAACCAATATCATGGCGCGCTGGTTGGCTTGCATTCGTTGGAAAATCCCCGAGCCGCACTATACTTGGCAGCCATTGTCGGAGCCGCGTGCAACCGACACGCCGTGATCCACTCCGACAATCACATTGAGGAAGCGCTTCAACTTCTTCCATCCACATGCAGCCCTAACATGTCAGAGCATGGTATCTGAGATCGCTCGTGGCTTCTCAACAACCACTGATGCTGGTATGTGGAGATCTACAATGCACTCCAGGTGGTTTCGGGAATCCGCATAGCGGCTCGTAGGCGACGACGTGCAGTCAGTGAGGACGAAAGTCCGACGCTGTTCTCATATTGTGTTTCCTGGGAGTCGGAGAATTGAGGCCTCTAGATCGAATGGTAGGCCACTCGTGTATAGCAAATATCTCACCCATTTGTCGTGATTGAGCATTTATCACTTCTTCGATCTGGGTATCAAGTCTCTTCCTCTCTTTCAGTCATTCGCTCTTTCTTGATCTATCTCCAAGCATCCCCTCGTTTCATCTTCTATCAATCTTCTTGCACCAATTTTATCCATACCGTTACTTTCAGCATGTCCAAGACCATGGGCGTCACGTCTGTTGAGATGCCATCTCCTCAGATGACCACATCGTCTTCGATACGACGACTGAGCATGGGCATTCAAGGTCTTATCGCTCGGCTGTCAGAATGGTTGTTCGATTGGACCCCTTTCGTCCTGGTATCCACCTACTACATTGCTTCAACTGCAGTATACACATCCGCCACCGAAGGAACCATCAAGGTCTTCTACTTCGTCTACATGGCTGTCAACTTCTACATTGCCATGTGTACGGTGATCGAAGCTTTCCTCGGCATCTCTCCTCTTCGCGAAGCTAGACAGGCAGCCTATGAAGTTGATCAGAATGGCAGCCAATTCCCAACGCCTAATGACAAGCTTCCAATCATCGACATCGTGGTTGTGGCATATCTCCCAAATGAACAGGACATCGTCAAGGATCAAGTGTGTTATGCTTTGGATGAGCTGGTCTATCCTCGTAACAAGCTGAGAATCAACCTTGGTTAGTAATCCCACTTGAACTCTGAAGCATGAGCTGACTGGCGGTATCTAGTCTACAACACACCAAAGCCCATCGAGCCTCTCCAATCCGAATTGATGGAGATGGAAAAACAATACCCACAACTCACCGTCACCAACGTGCCAGGCTCCAAATCCAAAGCTGATAACCTCAACTACTTCTTCAAGTTCAACACTGGCGCTGATATCATCGCCATCTTCGACTGCGATCACTTCCCACACCCTTACAACCCTCGTTGGGCCGCTGAGCGCTTCATGAAAGACTCTTCGGTTGACATCGTTCAAGGCCGTTGCGTGGTATACAACACCAACGAGACCTTCTTTACCAAGATGATCGCCATCGAGTTTGACAAGATCTATGCAGTGTCTCACCCAGGACGCAGTCGTCTGTTCAACTTTGGCTTGTTCTGCGGCAGCAATGGATACTGGAAGGCTGATCTCCTCAAGGGCCATCAGATGCATGGACACATGTTGTGCGAAGATATTGACTCAGCATTGCGTGCATACGGCGAAGGCAAGAAGGCCGTTCACGATATGAACGTCTTGTCGTATGAGATGGCACCGACCAACTTTGCAGCGTTCTGGAAACAACGCATGAGATGGGCACAAGGCTGGACACAGGCTTCGCTGCGCCATATGCCTTTGATTTGGAACAATCCTCCTGACAAGAAGAGGGCTGTGAGTGAGAGGTTTGGTGTGCTGTCTCTGCTGTTCGTAAGAGAGATCAGTTATTATCTGGTCACTCAGCACACTTGTCTGCTCTTGTCGTTTATCATCACCGGCTGGCCGAAGAACCCGGCAGACCTTGTCAAGTTGATCTTCTTCCGATATCCGATGGCTGAATGGTTCTTGTTTGCAACGTAAGTCTCCATCGTTCGAAGACCAATTACAGTGCTGACTATCCCAGTGTCGTTTGTCTTATCTTCACGCTGGCGATCACGCAAATGGCTCGATCAGAATTTACGACTTTCTGGATGATGATTCTGTTTTCAGTCGTTTATACACCTTACCTTGTCTTGATGGCTACTATGGGTACGTATCAGATTTGCTACAGATACTACCACATTTCTCTAACTCTTTGACAGGACTGTATGGCCATGCACGACAGATTATTGGGTATAGCAAGTGGAACGCTACGTCTCGCAAATGAGGAATTATGCAGTTATTTTGTCTTGATCATGTTTTCATATAATGAAGTCTACCTTTTTTCTCTCTCTCATATTCATCAGTTACGTCTCAGAGCATGCTCAAGACCAAAATGTGACCCTGACCACAGTCGCGGAATTGATCCCGGAAGCAAGTCCATGACGTAGTCGAAACCTTTTGTCTGGACCAAGTCCAAAAAGCATAGGTAGCCATCCTTTGCATAGACAAAACTACAGCAGAAACCGTCGCGTGAAGAAAGAGCAAGGAAGATCTAGTAGACATGGTCGGACAATTGATGCGAATCCCCTACACGGCACCACTCCCAGCACCCACAATCATTCCGTCGGCCGCAGCTTCCGTGTCTGGTGCAATCGCCGCCCTGACCGACTTTCTCACATCAACGACGCCACAACAACAACAAGCAAAGTCCAAAGACAAGACTGTACTGCTTACTGGAGCTGGAATATCAGTCGCATCGGGTCTTGCCGATTACAGAGGTACTAAAGGCACCTATACGCTCAACAAGACTTATCGACCAATCTACTTTCACGAGTTTGTCGCCAACCATGCAGCGAGGAAACGATACTGGGCGCGCAGTTTCCTGGGCTGGACGAATTTGAATAAATCGAAGCCGAATCCTGCGCATAGAGCAGTAGCAGATCTGGGACGCATGGGATACTTGTCCAGCGTCATTACTCAAAGTACCTACACCCACACTTGCTCCAAAAGAGCTGCAAAGAGGGTCAAATGACTGACAAGCAACACAACAACCACAGACGTCGATTCCTTCCACCCACAAGCCCACCCTTCAATCCGCACCCTCGAACTCCACGGCTACCTGCGAAGTGCAGTCTGCACAACCTGCCGCACAGAATACGATCGCCAACTCTTTCAAAACGACCTCGCGAACCTCAATCCAGCATGGAGTGACTTTCTCAACGAAATGCTTGCTTCAGGAGCCTTGACCACCGAAAATCCTGACGAAAGACGAAGGTTGGGGCTCAAGACGAATCCAGATGGTGATGTGGATGTGCCCGGTGTGGATTATGCTACGTTTAGGTATCCGGCGTGTCCGAGTTGTTTGGCGAATCCGGGAAAGGATAAAGAGGGGAAGAAACATGTTGTCGAGGTTGATGAGGATGGGGCGTGGAAGCATGGCAACTCGACAGCGGGAATCCTGAAACCAAACGTGATCATGTTTGGTGAAAGCATCCCGGATACCACAAAAGTCGCTGCTGAGAAAGCCATTGATGAGGCTGCTAGAGTGTTGGTGCTGGGATCCTCATTAGCGACCTACTCAGCCTGGCGGTTGGTAAAAAGAGCAAGGGAACAAGGCATGCCAATTGGCATTGTGAACATTGGCGGTGTCAGAGGTGAAGACCAGTTCTTCGGCCATTTATCTGCGAACAATGCCGGAAAGGAAGGACTCAGGTGTGCGCATGTTTTGGAGGAAATGCTGCCGAGTCTGGTCAAGCAATTGGGGCAGAGGGGGACTGCGTCTCTTGGACCTGCTGCGATGGCGAGACCTTTTGTACCTGCTCCATGGGCATGAGATAAATCACAGACGCTGTCTTGGACATCTTGAAGATCAGACACCTGCTCAGCTATACATCCTGAGAGTCTTGTCAGGAGACATATATCGAACATTCATCTGGCTCGCATATGCTTACGGATTCTGGCCTACCAGCAACTGGTGAACACCCTTTTGACGAGGCTGTACAGGGTACAACCACCGCGCAATACATGTTCGGCCACCGAAGCTATCGTCCTATGAACACAGTCGGTCTGGACAGCTTTTAATATTGCGAGCAATCTTTGTCTCACAAGAAGAACGATTATATACATATTGTATTGCTGTGCTACCAAGCAGCTGTCCACTCTTCAGAACTTTGCAGTAGCGTATCCATGGACACTCCAGCTACAGCATTGCTCACTCGCTGCTTCTCCGTACTCACTACTTGACGCTCAAGCCGCACCATTGCTTCCAATTCTTCCTTCATGCCCAAAACCAAGTCTTTCAGGCACTTGAGCATAATAGCCAAGGATGACTCCGAAGCATCATCATTTGTGCTCGAGGGTGCTGATGGCAGCATCTCAACTTCTCGCTCCACCAATCGTAATCGCTGTGTAATCGAAGCATGTGTGTGATGCCAATCCTGCGGCAGAGGCCCCGAGAAGATGTGTGCCCTGTCCTGCTCAGTGGCTTCAGCTGCCCATTCCGAGAAGCTGTGCACCAAGGCCGTATATCTGCTTTCCGGAGCTGAGAGCATCATGAGCTCGTTGAAGCAGCCACTTAGACCTTGTATCATCTCTGCAGCTTCGGGGCTGGCGTGTGCTCCTTGAATGCCCATCCATTCAGCTACAGCAACCAGATTTCCTTGCTCTTGGAATATGCGCTCTTGCTCTCTTATCTGTTCCACCTCTTCTTGAGCTGCTTCAAATTCCGTCTGTAGTGCTCTTTTGGCGCTCTTCTCGTAGCTGCGAAGATTAGGCTCGGCTGCTTCGTGGAGGACGGAGAGATATAGGAGTTCGGATTGTAGTTTGGTGGTTTCAAAGACGGCGCCGGACTGAACGGCTTTCACTTCAGCTGACGGAGCCGCTCGAGACGATGGTACTGGCGGTTTGGGCAAGGTAGTTTTGGCAGGACTGTAGTGTTGTTGGAGTGTGTTGAAGGCTGGCCTTGAGGTGGAGGGTTCGAGGTTGGGTACACTCGAGGTAGCAGCTGGTCGCACCAGACGTCTGACCAAAGGCTTGACGGGGTCTGCACTGCTTTTGACCGAGGTCGGGGTCGATGGGGCGGGAGGAGTAGCGAGCCTAGAGGTGGAAGCTGTGGTGGTCGAGCTTTGCGATCGAACATGTCTCGTTGTCGAAGAAAGCGTGGCAGACCGCTTCAAGGCCGAGTCTGCAGTGCTCGAGGCTGCTAGAGTCGAAGTGCTGGCTGTGCGAGAATGCGATGGTACGCGCGGTTTTGCAACGGTGCCTACTGAAGAGGCAGGTACTCGAGTTGACTGTGTTCGTGAGGAAGCGACCAGTCCAGACCTTGTGGCTGTAGCAGTGGTTGATGCAGGTGCTTGAGATATTGGACGGCTGCGGATGGACTGGGTACGACCCAGGGGAGCCGAAGGAGGTGGCATGGAAGCCTTGTCTTCCTTTGCTCTTGCTGAAATACCCACGGTCGGTTTTGCCAGACTAGACATTGGCAAGCTCGATGTAGAGACATCTTTTGTTTTGACTGAACGAGGCGTCAACTGTGGTAGCTGGCTCCTCTTCTTCACTGTAGTGTCATTGTCTACCGAGTCCTATACCATCTCAGCGCTGTTGGAGAGTTGAGTGGCCATAGGACGCTACCTCGGGGTTTGTTGCTGTCCTCACAGGACGTCGGATAGAGGGCATTCGCGACGACATGGTCTACAGCCCAGCTGCCAATGGCTGGTTTCTATTTTACTTCAATTCTGCGATAGGAACAAAGCAATATCCGAAATGCAAAAAGCACAATTCAGAAACGATGGTCGTCAATGAAGAGAGTCAAGTGATGTTTTGATGTTGACGAGTGAACAACACGACTGTGAAACAGCTCCATGTTTGCATCATTTGCTCGGCTCCCTAGCGACCACCACCCTCGACTATTGTGATACCTTTCGCTTCACTTCAAGCTTTGGCAAAGGAGCTGAAGTGAAACTCATGACCTATAATCCATACTCTGCATACAAAACCTTCGTACTCTAGTCCATCAACATGGACGACCACTTTCACTCCTCGCTCCGAGAGCTCAGGCTGCAGCTTGATCTTATGAACTCACGTACCGCTTCAATTCTCAACAAGCCTCGTCAACAATCCAACATGTTGACACGCGATTCAAGCGAGATCGACTCGTCGTCTTCTGCCATGGCAGATAACATGCAACAGATCAGACACATCGGCGCAACGGTGGGTACACTCGCCAAAAACCAAGAAGATCGCTTTCAAGCACTCGAGCATCAACTCGATGTACTCTCTAACAAGCTTGACGACCTTGCACTTGACAACCCTCAGTTCACTCCACCTGAGTCGCCCAGTGACTCCGACTCAGCCTCTTCTCATTCTGACGCAGCAAGCATCTCATCCCAGCACTCCACTATGCCCCACAGCACACAACCCAACAAGGCACCTGCCACTGTCGCCGATATTGGTGGTTACCTCTATCCAAACTATGTGCAAAGTGACCAAAGCGACCAGAAATTCATCACCGATGCCTCGAGCTTCGTTGGTAGAGTGAACCGCGTACTCCGCACAAAGTCCATCACCAACATTGAGATCTTCCTAAGGGGCTCCGCTCTTCGCTGGTTTCACATTGGCCTCAAAACTGACGGCACACATGTCTTTGACGACGACAAGGACGATTTTGATGTTGTCCATTTCTGTGAATCGCTGGTCCTCCTCTTTGGTATCCCAGGGCGTCTCGTAGCCGATGTCAGCAACGTGACATCGCCCTTGACATCGTCTTGGATGCGCAGTGTCATTGTTGAAGACTACATATTCCCTGCTCTTGAGTCCATGCGGCCCCAAGAGTATCTCTTCGATAAGGACTCTGGTGCCACTGTTGCTGTACGCAAGGCATTGTCACTTTACAACCAAAGCTTCAAGCCCCCCACAGTGAGCCCCGAAATCACGCACTACACAGGCTACCCTGATATCATCAACGACGAAGATCTTCTCAATGTCTTGAGCGAGATTCGTTTCAACGAGCTCGAACAGAAGTTCATAAGAATCCGCTCCGAGGATTGTCAGGCCGTTACTGGGGCAGCATCTACAAAAGTGTCAAGTGGAGCTACACAAAGGAAGTTCTTGTCCTCTCGCCAAATCCAGCAAGACTCAGTGCCTGCCGTCGTGAGCGGATTCAATGGCAAGCCGTTGACATCTACCATGGCTGGATTGCATGACAAAGCCAAGGTCCAGACAAAGTCCTCTTTGCTCGAGACGCTTCAAGGCGTCGAGATCGAGGGCGCCGACTCGGCCGCAGATGCAGTTGAGATTTACCCTCCAGCCCCCTTCGCCGAATCATGCCCTACCACTCCAATTGCATCTTGCCAACATCTGTCAAGCAATCTAGATCCAGAATCTCAGACGGAACACGTATGGGAAGAAC
>Ga0058702_10001047_pt1 | contig 10766 bp, 8 predicted proteins | sample AgamicOrSfe_FD_83781 | JGI IMG/M metagenome (GOLD analysis project Ga0058702, IMG submission 83781) | Agave microbial communities from Guanajuato, Mexico - Or.Sf.e | ecosystem: Host-associated > Plants > Phyllosphere > Phylloplane/Leaf | place: Guanajuato, Mexico | collected 2012-05-30
ATACTATCCACTCTCCCACCCTTATACCTCTTCAACCACTTCAAGTCGTTGATCAAACCATCTCGATCCCATCCTTGCTCACCCGCTTGTTTCTGCGCCTCCTCATCACCATCTGCGCCGCGTGCTGCTCCTTGCTTCGCTTGTCTCTTTGCTCGTCGCCTTGCGAGCCAGCGACGCAGAGGGGCGGGCACGCATGCAATCGCCCACGAGTCAGGGATAGAGCGGATAGCAGCGCCAAGAGGTAAGACCAGTAGACCAGGGAGGATAGATATGATCCATTCGTAGATATTGAGGCGTTCGACCTGCAGAGCTTGGCCACCGACGAAGATAATCAGAATCTGACCTCCGACCATGACGAGCAGGATGAAAGCAAAGTAGTAATTCCTGGTGATACCTTCGAAAATGTTGAGGCGGTTGTCGATACGGCGGCAGTTAAAGGCATTGAAGATTTGCATCCAGACAAAAGTGTTGAAGATGAGCGTATCCCAGCGAAGCTCCATTGTGGCGTAGATATCGTCGCTGACCCAGCCTCCGAAGAGAGTTTGAGGGCCGCAACCGAGGAGTATGAAAACAACAACGAGCTGGTAGAGAGCTTGACCGATGATCATCTTCCACATAGCTACACTGATGAACGCCGAATCTTTTCTTTCAGGTTTGCGCTCGAGAAGAGATCGGGTAGGAGAGTCAGTTGCAAGAGCCAATGCCGCGAGGGTGTCCATGATCAGGTTGAGCCAGAGTAGCTGGACGGCTGGCATGATCGGCTCATCCTGGGAAAGACCAGAGACGAATGTAGTGAGGACAGCTGTAGGACAAGTCAGCGAAGCTCTCATGAGGTGAAATGGGAATGAGAAGGCACAGCTGTCGTGGCGAAGGATCGACGAAAACTTTCTCTGGCGACGAGTGCCGTGATCAACCACTGCCCTGAGAAGAATGTAACTCACCAGTCTGCAACGAGGTTAGCATCATGACCAGTGGTCAAATGAGTATGACTTACAATATTGACGGTCAATTGAAATTCTACGAATTTCTTCACTGCATCATTAATAGTCCTCCCCCACAGCAGCGCCTTCACTATCGACGCAAAGTTGTCATCCAGTAAGATAATATCCGACGCCTCCTTCGCGACCTCCGTTCCACTGCCCATAGCAAAGCCCACATCAGCAAGCTTGAGCGCAGGAGCATCATTAGTACCATCGCCAGTGACAGCCACGGTCTCACCAAGCGCCTTCAGATGCTGCACGAGGATGCGCTTGTCTTCAGGGATTGCCCTTGCTAGAACACGGAGGTACGGGAGCATCTTGTTCATGTCGACGTCGGACATCTTCCTGAACTCTGAACCTTCCATGATGATCTCGGACTTTTCGCCAGTGAGAATGCCAGAGTCAAGGGCGATTGCCTTTGCGGTGGCTATGTTGTCACCGGTGACCATGCGGACGACGACACCGGCATGCTTGCAGTCTACGACAGCTTCGTTGACACCTGGACGGAGAGGATCCTGGATACCGACCATTCCAAGGAAAATCATGTCGGCCATTGTTTCATTGTCGGCAGCAGGGTTCAAGGTCAAATCGCTGGAGGAGTCGTGATTGACGGGCTTCTGCTCGTCACTTCCGCCAGTCTTGGGAAACCATATAGGCCACGAGGAGTAGTCTTGGTAAACCATACAAAGCGTCCTCAAAGAACGCTCAGCATACTCACTCTGGAGTGCTTGAATCGACTCTACCTTTTCAGGTGTCATAGCTTGATGGTTGAGGCCTACCTCAGGACGAACGACTCGACTACAGAACTTGAGGAGGATATCTGGAGCACCCTTGACGAAGACACGGAAGCCTTTCGAAGGCAGTTCAACCAAGGTAACCATGTACTTGTTTGTAGAGTTGAAAGGTATGACTGCTTTGACATTTGCTTCTGCGCGTGTCTGTCGTATAGATGTGACACCAAGACTCTCTTGAGCGAATTGGAGAAGTGCAACCTCCGTGCGGGAGCCTCCAAAGTTGCCAGATCCTTCAGCACCTTCCTCCGAAGAAGTCGAGTTAATGATGACGGATTGTGCAAGAACGTCTTTCACTTCTGCGCCAACGTCATTGGCAGTGATGATCGTAGTGGGTTTGTCGACGCTTGCTTCCTCGATATGAGCTTGGAATTGCTTGGGGTCGGGCTGTCCAGATTGCTTGCCAAAATTAAAGTCGCCAGGTCCACCTAGGCAACCAACGACAACAGTCATCTTGTTTTGTGTAAGTGTTCCCGTCTTGTCTGAGCAGATTGTTGTTGCATTCCCCATAGTCTCGCATGATCGAAGAAGACGAACAAGGTTGTTGTCCTTGTACATGCGTGTCGTTGCAATAGCCAGAGCAAGAGTGACAGCAAGGGGAAGTCCTTCCGGGATTGCCACAGCAACAATACTCACAGATTCGATAAAGATAGCAAGAAAGGCTTGTCCTTTTTGAGTCGAGGTCTGTCTCGAGCCTGGCTCTTTGGTAATGTTGACGATAAACTTGATGAAGACAGCGAAGAAGTATAGTAATGCAGATCCAATAGCGAACTTGGCGATTTGCTCAGCCATTGCGTTCAGCTTCGATTGTAGTGGCGTGAGCTCGGTGTCGCCGTCACGAAGTGACATCATGATTTGTCCATACGTTGAGTGGATGCCTGCGCAGAACTGTTAGGCTGTAGATGATATGCTAGGTTTCGAGAATTACTAACCAGTAGCCGTGACGAGCATGGTTCCACTTCCGTCGACAATCTTTGAGCCAGAAAGCAAGACAGGATCGCCATGTTCCTTGAGCGTGATAGGACCAGTCGCAGAAGAGATGGCTGCAAAAGTCGTCGCCATTGTAGCTTTCTTCATCAGATCAAGCTCTCCAGTCTGGGACGACTCATCCGCTTTGACATTAAAGCCTCCCAACAACAAGCCATCCACTGGAAGAACATCTCCCGTCTGAAAGCGCGCCACATCTCCCACGAGAAGCTCAAAGATGGATGTCTGATGTTCCTCGCCGCCTCGAAGGACAGCCATGGTCCGATCCTCCCTCTTCTTATTGAGTTTGGCAAATGCCTTTTCCTTTTGCCAGTCGTTGACAGCGCCAACCATGACAACGATGACGACTGCCAACATGATGGCACAGCCTTCCACCCAGTCCACCTTGGGCTCGCCTGCTGCATGCTTAATGCCGAATGTCTGGTACAGGCCTATGGCGAGGGAGACCAGCGCCGCCACACTCAGGATGATGAGGACTTTGTCCTGGAACGCGGTCCATGCGAGTTGAAGGAAGGATTTGCTGGGACGATCTGGAAGAACATTGTCGCCATATTGATTGATGCGCTGAGAGTGATCCTCATCTTTGGGTAAGCCAGACCTGAGGTCAGTCTTGAGACCGGTTTCGATTTGCTTGAGGTCGCCGAGATCGCGGAATGCTTCGATGCTTTTTGGGTTGGAAAGACTGCAAAGGCTTTCGAGAGAGTATGAGAAGGTCGTAGAAGTATGAGACATCGTGTAGGATAATATCTAGGAGGAGGTGGTGAAGTTGAGTCAAGGATAGCCTAAAGTAGGCAAGAAACCAGATGAAGAAGACGAATGTTATGTAGAGATGGACGGATTCTGATTCAAAGGAGGAGAATGAAATCTGTCAAACCACCAAGAGTGTGGCAAGAGTGTGGAATCGTGATTCGAAGTATCGTCGATTTCTTAGGGTGTTTGGGGTGCGCTTGCTCCTTCCTGTTGAAGTTGTTGTCTTGCCTTGTTAGGTTGATTTGTCACTCTCACAACTTTCACCTTGATGTCAACAAACAAGTTCAAACATCAGGAACATCAAGACGCGTACAAGACTGTGAGACTATATAGCACTTTCAACCATCATCAATCGACTGCGGCTGCATGCCCAGGCTCGAGTTCATGATCTTTCACAGCACAGCCACTAGCTACGATGAGCCAAGCAAAGGCCAACATCTCAGAACATACACAGACACTTCACTTGAGGCGGGCACACAGAACTCGAACAGTGCTTGGCAAAGTCTGATATCCTGTCGCATCACGTTTGTTGCGTCTTGGCTCTTGTTGCACTGCCTCGGTGCCAATACTTGCGGGTTGACCTTGATTTGAGCTGGAAAACATCGCTCCTCCGTTGCAGAGCGCGGAGACGCTGATGATGAGGCGCAATCTGCACGAAATGGTCTACGATACTGGTCGTAATGTGTTCTATTGCCAATAAAGTAAGGAGAGAAAGTTACTTGCTTACTTCGAAGCAAGAACACTGCCTCAGTCACGTGTGCCGAGTAAGGACGCTTCGAATCGTGACCTCCCGGCCTCTTCTCCTCCTTCTGCTTCTCGTCATCAACACTTGATTGTGCCCCCTTCAATCAGTGTGTAATACTCGGTCTCCAACGCCAAAGCCTGCCTGTTCCCGTATGCTCTCCACTGCAATAAGATGCTTGCCCTTATCTTATACCTCAAGCATGTCTCCCCCTCTACCTTCCGTCGGGTGACCTCCTGGCTTGTGACCTTCAAGCATGCCCATATCTCTGCTGTCTGTCATCTCCCTCGTCCTCATACTCCTGTTCTCCATCATTCTGATTCGAACTCATCGTTGTCATCTTCATCGAACTTTACAGCACTTCGTGCATCTCTTCCACTGCTATACGAATGGATCCCGGGCGCTCAATAATCAGCACTTCCACAACCATGCTGTTTGGATGATCCATATGCCAAGTCTCCATGATGCTACGGAAGCTTGCATCGTCCCGGATAAGAAATCTCTTGGCTTCTGCTCAGTGCAACCATCGCATGCTAGAAGCTCGTTCTCATCAACGAACCATATCTTCTGTCTTGCAGTGGCAATGAGCTTTTTAAAGTCCAACCACTGGAATAGGTCCTTGTCTCTGGATGCATCGATTTCCGGGGCCATATCGGCAAGTTTCGTTTGGTAGGCAATGGGAGGCTCGGTACCATTGGAAAGACGTAGGAATTGTAGATGGAGGGATGTACCTGGTTCCCCTGCTGATCCTTGAACGGGGACGAAGCTGGGAATGACACTGTTCTCTCTCTTGGTAGGTTGTACAACGATTGGCTCCGACTCTTGACGATACGTGAGCTTGCTAAGATCGACGGGCACCTCCGAATCTGTACGATATACAGTCTCGCGACCATCTATGGGTGTCTCCGATTGTCCGCGACGGGCAGTCTCGCTACTATCGATGAGTGTGTCCAATGTTTCGCGGGAAGCATTCAGGCAAGTGTCGGTCAGTGCCTCCGACTCTCCACGGAAGTTCGTCCCACCATCGACGAGTGTCTCTGGTTCTCCACGAGGAGCAGTCTGACCGCCAAGACCGTCATTAGTATCCTCTCTTTTGCGCTTGTTCGGGCGCCCAGGCCTTGGTCTTCCCGATTGTCGAGCCCTGTTGGATTGCCTGCCCGTGTATGAGTATTGAGTAGTGTTTGAGCTCTTGGTTGACTGCTTAAGTCTCTTCATATGCCTCAGCCTCTTCACGCCATAGTAGATCATCTGGACCAGTACATCCACCCTCTCCGCGATTGTGAGCGACCTCATCCACTCACACTCCTCCGCTACTTCGTCCTCAAAGTCTTTGAAGACGTTGCTTGCAGCCACGGCTTCCCCGTCAAAGTTCTCTTCCCAGCCCTCTCCTTGTTCGTTGATGAACTTGTCCACCCGGTTGCGTTTGAAGTCGGTGTAGGTTCTGTCTTCAATGTGCCAGAAGATCCTGCGCATGTCTCCGTCTGACCATGTGGACCTAGCTCGGGCGAGAATTGCAGTGGCGATGGCGGATGGAGCAGCTGCTGAAGTTAGGGCCACTGTAGAGGATGCCCTGTTGACGGGAGACCACTGTTGTACCGGGTTGACGTCGACGTTGCAATTGATGTCTGGGACGCTGGAAAGAAGTCTGGAGCTGCTTTCGAGAGTGTGGCGTTGACATATCTACTTAGGCTGCTGTTACGTAGAAGAAGTCAGGTGAGACGGATGTGCTGGAGAGGCTTGGGCTGGGCTTTGTTCGCAACGAAGTATTCAAGAACCTGGTGCCTAAAGACCGAGTTGATGATTGTTTTGTGGTGCTGTGAGGAAGACCGTACTGAATGTTGGATCAAGCCTGTGGAGATGGAGTTGACAGTCTATGTGAAAGATTGAAACTTAAAGATTCGAGATCAATCTAACGGTGATCACCTTTGGATAGTGTCTGCTTTCTCATGAAGATAGCCGGCCCGATCAGCTTCCTATGAGACAGAGCTGGAGCGCCTTACTATAAGTTGTTTTGTGGTGGTGTGGTGATGGTGAAGAAGATAGCAGCAGCAGCAGTATAGAATTAGCACTTCTTGTAGCTTAAGACATGAGAAAAGTGTGGATGAGCAAATGAAGATAATAAGAGATCACAGATAATGTAAAGGCAAGAAGTAAGGAGGGGCGAAGAGAGAGGACAAGTGAGATAAGTGGAGGAAGTGAAAAGGCAGAAAGAGTAAGAACTGAAGAAGAGTAAAGGGAGAGCACACACGTCTTCCTCGACGCTAGGAATGATGTATTGCAATCCAAGGTCTATCTGTCCTCAGGCCCGAGCTCAAAGTATGCTTCGAATGCTGTGAGACTCCTAATTCGGCCCGATCGCAATGCGTGAATCCATATACATGCCAAGATGCCGCCATCCTCCTGTGGACAAGCCATGCCTACATGCAATGCCCTCCCATACATATAGTCCATTGCCACAGAGCCAGCCAGCCAGAAGTCCAGGACCTTCTCAAATGTCCCTTGACAATGCAAAAAATCAAACCCCTCAACACATTTCGCTTCCACCTTCCCTCCTCAAAGCACGACCCAACCAAGCACACCCGCTGCCACAGTGCCTAGAAGCATCCTCGACACGGCGGTAAACTTCGACGCGTCACCCTTCGCCACAACACCGGTCGCGCTGGCAGCAGCCGCCGAAGTAGCAATGCCCGCTGCAGTTATCGCAGAACCAGAGGCCGCAGACACCGTCCCGGAGGTCTTCGATGTATTAGTCGATGCAGCAGTCGCTGCAGCAGAGGTCATACTAGCTATAGACGACGGGCTAGCTATACTCGTCGAGGATGCCTTGGCTGTCGACGTTGGAATGCCAGATGAGGTTGAAGCGGCTACGGCACCGCCTGCCGCGCCCAATTTCTCCATTCCAGCAGTGATCGTAAGAGGAAAGTACGTCATATCATCGTACTCAGCAGGAACCGACGCCGTTCTGCTCTCGCCCAATCCGAAGATATCGGCAGTGTAGATCGATGTCCCCGGCGAGTTCGCCTGCGCACCAGCTGCGAGTTGTGTACACAAAGCCGTCGACGCAGCGTTAACAACTCCACAGTGAACAGATAGCGTGAGCTCAGCCCCCTCAACCAGAGTGACGTCGTATGCGCTCGTAGCGGTGGCGGCGACAGAGTGACCGAGGGTGACGGTGATACCGGGACCGTAGGGACAGTCGTTGCCGTTGCCGTAGCCGTAGGAGGACGTGTCCATGGGCATGGCGGAGGAAGTGGTGCTGTCGGGGGCGCAGGTGACGAAGAGGGTCTCGCCGCCGGTGGGGTTTGAGGCGATGACGGAGGCGACGTAGTTTGTTTCGACGGTGTCGCCGTAGAGGAGCATAGAGGTTGTGATAGGTGTTTGAGCGTGGGCGAGGAGGGGAAGGAGAGAGGATGTGAGGAGGAGGGTGGTCAGGGACTGCATTTTGGTGGTTGTCTTAGGGATGAAGGAGAGAGTGATATGATTTGAGGGGGTTTTCTGTCAATCTTTGGTTTGGGGATAATGATGTGGTGTTGGCGAGAGAGTCAAGGGGATCTTGTCGTCTACTTATTCCAATTCCCCAGATGGAGGAGGAAAGGGAGGAAGAAGTCGCTGAGTCAACGGTCTCACTGGCCTCTTGGCATGACTCTTTAGGCAGGCAGACGCGTGCATCGTGAAACATGATCGCCACAACGCGAAAAGAGTCTCGTACTTGGGACTTCAAGCAATATGCGAGGCAGAGTGCAGAGCACAGACGAGCTCTACTGTATTGCACTTCTATGAGAGTAGGGTTATCAAGAGATTGGTGAGACTGATGACGGAGCGCCTAAGGGCGATTTCCTCTCATGATGTTGTTTTTGGCCGCGCCAAGCCTGGAGCGGGCTATTTTGGCTCGTTTCGGAATGGTTCAGGGGCAACGCCAAGCACTAGCGCGGTTTCGTGACAGACGACGACTCAGTTCAGCTCTCTTGCGTGTTTTACAGCAGTAGGTTTGAGACATGTTTCAGGCTCATGCTTGCGCTCACAAGCTGGATCGGGTCCATGATGAGCTTCTTGAGAAGATGATACAGAGAGACGATCGTGATGGGACAGATGCCGCTTGTCAGCTGGTGGTGAGCCCGATGACAGTGGCAGTCCAGGATGTGGGAGTTCCATAATGGCTTGTTTTGGCGGAGTAGAGACGCTGTGCTCGAAAAGGGAGAGCATTCGAAACGCATCTGAAACATTGTGCAAATTTAGCAATATGACGTACCTCACGTTTCACAATTTTGCAGAGCCTCCGATTGGTTTCACCTTTTCATCTTCACGCTCGTCGCACTATCTCACCCCTACACCTTCACACTTTGCACACCGACACACTCCTTACGTCTTTATACCCGTGAACTCTCCTTCTTACCACATCTCGTCCTCTGGGTCTCTAAGTCTTCGTCTACCATTCAAAACATCACATTCAGGACACGATGTCGAATCTTAGAGCTCAAGATCTCTTCCAAGTCCACCCTGGCACTGTCGCGGTCGTGACCGGAGGCGCGACAGGTATGGCTATACGTTCTCTCGCTTCCGCACACAGCTAACTTGTGTTTCTAGGCATCGGGCTCATGATCGCTCGCACTCTATCCATCAACGGCGCCCTCGTGGTCTACGTTTTAGGGCCAACTGCCGCTGAGAACGACGCCGCCGTCGCCCAGTCTCCCGTGCCCGACAAGCCATTCCGTGCAGTTCTGTGCGACATCACTTCGAAGGACTCGCTTGCTGAAGCTGTCAGAAAGATCGAGGAGGAGTCATACTGGATCAACATCCTCGTCGCGAACGCGGGCGTCCCGGGTCCACAGACCGGTAGCAAGGCTCTTGGCAAGACACTCACACCGACTGGATACGCCAAGCTCTTCTGGCAGACAGACATGCAGGACTTCAACAGACCGTTCGACGTCAATGTCACGGGCACGTTCTACACCATCCTCGCATTCCTTCCCTTGCTTGAAAAGGGTAAGAAGGCCATGAAACAACAGCATGATCTGGGCTGGCTCGGAAACGAATCCTACAAGACCACCCCCAAAAGCCACATCCTCCTCACAACCTCCACATCAGCCCTCTCACGCAACCTCCTCGCCTTTGCACCATCCTACGCCCTCTCCAAAGCCGCTCTGATTCACCTTACGAAGAACCTCTCAACCTACTCCGCCACCGCCGGCTGGAACCTCCGCGTCAACGCCTTATGTCCCCACCTCGTCCAGACGGCCTTCACCACCGGGCTGCCATTCATGTCTGAAGCGAACACGGAAGGTATCGTGGAGGTAGATAAGAGCGTCAATCCTGCTGGGAGGGTGTTGAGCGAAGAGGATATCGCTGCTGCGGTGTTGTATGTGTGTGGGAAGGGAGGGGAGATGGTTGACGGTGCTGTTGTGTTGGTTGATGGGGGAAAGGTTGGGACTGTGCCGGGGACGTATTAGATGGAATGATGTGGGCGGGCAATTTCAGGACATGGTGAGGGCACTCTTCAGAACAGCATGAATCTGCATAGCGAGCGGAGGAACTTTCTGGAAAGTGAAAGTAGATCATAGCAAGTACACATTCAGAACAGATTCTTCACGGCACCCTCCACGATTTTTATTCTTTGACCTTCTTCTTGTGAAATACGCTTGCTCCCGAGAGGAAGCCAAAGCTGAAAAGAGACCTCAATCAGACTATAAGTCCAACTAAATCATCGACGGCACTCTCCACGAATTTCATCCTTTGACCTTTTTCTCTATGAAACTTCTTATTATGCGAAGAGTTTAAGAGCTGAGAATGGACGCTGACTAGAGCATAGCTCTAACCGAATCATCGACGGCACTCTTCACGCATTTTTCCCTTCGAGCTTTTTCTGTCAAGAGGTTGAGTACAGTCTATTGTACTCGCTTGCTCCTCCTCTCTCTGTGTTGCTTCCCAGATTCATACACGTATCTAAGTCAATCACGCTTCCGTCCACAGACCGGGCTGGTGGCAACGAGGACATGATTATACCCAGGTCTTGAAAAAAAGTTGGTGGGGGCGAGCGTGCTAGCATATCGTCGTGAAGGTATTCCTATGCACACTCATCTCTATATCCTTCTCCTGCCATTCATACTTACACGTACATACACATGCTCCTACGCCTGCGCCGGCGGTTACTATGCTTTGCTAAACATCAGCGCCATACCGTCTCAGATGCCGCTTCCTCACATGTTCTTCCACAGCATCCTTAACCCATGGGTGGAGGGCGATATCGCGTATGACAGCCTCCGGCGCGCGTGATGGTCGGTGTTGTGTGACACTGGCGGTATTGCTTGTGAAGTATGGTGTTGCGTCCACCCGACAGCGATTTCCACCCCATGGGCTCCAATCGATCTGCTCCCATTTCTCCCATTCCGCGTTCGCCCTTACGCCACCTTCTTTGCCGGCGCATTCGGCATCCTCAAACCCCCAAACACCAATCCCGTCACCGCCAACATCCCCGCCAGCCCAACATTGTACGCCACCTCCCTCCCCGCCCACCAATAC
>Ga0058702_10001048_pt1 | contig 10751 bp, 12 predicted proteins | sample AgamicOrSfe_FD_83781 | JGI IMG/M metagenome (GOLD analysis project Ga0058702, IMG submission 83781) | Agave microbial communities from Guanajuato, Mexico - Or.Sf.e | ecosystem: Host-associated > Plants > Phyllosphere > Phylloplane/Leaf | place: Guanajuato, Mexico | collected 2012-05-30
CAAAATCCTACACCAGCAGACTCGTCGCGAAATACAGAACTTCTGCCCAAGGGCCCTGGGGCGAATCCGAACTTGGCAGCGACGTCTGGCGCAGACAATCTCAGCGTCAAGCCACTTGTCAAGCACATCCTGTCGAAAGAGCTGCAGCTATACTTTGAGCACGTCTGTGCTGCCGTACTGGACGAGCAGAATGAAGAGTACCGCGTTGCAGCACTGGGCTCACTGCGGGCAGATCCGGGACTACACCAGCTGGTGCCGTACTTTGTGCAGTTTGTCGCGGAGAAGGTGACGCATAACCTGAAGAATCTATTCGTGCTTTCGCAGATGCTACATCTGGTCTCGGCACTTCTACACAACACGAACCTACACATCGCCCCATATGTTGCGTCGCTTGTCGCGCCCGTCCTGACCTGTCTCATCGGCAAGAGACTAGGCCCTCCTGCACCCGCATCCAACGACTCCTCAGCTCTCCCAACACACTATCAGCTCCGCGACCTCGCCTCCTCCCTCCTCCTCCAACTCACCCGCCCAGATCTCACATCCGCAACACCCACGCTAAAACCCCGCCTCGCGCGTACACTACTCAAAACCATGCTGTCCGAATCTCCTCAACCACTAGGATCATACTACGGCGCAATCATTGGCCTCAACACCATCGCTGGGGCCGACGGAGTCCGTGTACTCGTGCTCCCGAATGTCCATGCGCTTGATGATTTCTTGAAGCAAGCGGCGGCAGAGGAGGCGAAGAAACGGGAGGTCGATGCTGTGGTGGATGCGGTGGTCAGGGGGCTGGAGATCCTGGAGAGGGATGCGGCTGGGCTGGGACGAGGGGCTGGCGAAGATGATATGGAGGTGGAGATTGGGGAGACAGAGGCGAAGTCTGTGGTGGAGAAGCTGGGAGAGGTTGTTGGAGGGAGGGTTGTTGCCTTCGAGAGGAGGAGGCTGGTGCAAGCGGTTCTGGCACAGGACTTGGACTTATGAGAACGAGCTTGAGCAAAAGGGCATGTAACAGGAAAAAGCAAAATACGAGGGGCATGGCATGGCGTTGCAAGCGGGAAAGGCATGATATGAGTACGGTAGGATACCCTTGGGCGCATATTGACTGGTAGATGAACAGATAAGATTCCAATTCGTGTGCACAGAAAACGTGCTGCGAATATTAGATAGCAAGGTGACGGGAATGTCCAGCTCGCACGAAGACACCCCTGCCCGAAATCTCTTTCGACCTTCACCATTTGGTTCCGATTTTGACTCAATAGCTTCTCGACGTCTGATTGTCGCTTTGAAGACAACAGATGACCTAGTGTGGAGAGACCAAACTAGACAAACTGAACAGGAAAGATCGAACAGGAAAGACCGAACAGGAAAGACCGAACAAGAGAGACTGAACAGGAACCAACCGAGTGCCCAAAAAGCAATCATGCGATGCTGCGGCAGAATATCCACAATACCCACCTCAGACTACTTCATCATCAACTTCCTCTAGCATCGACGTGCCTGACGCCCTCCGGTTTGGGTACCACGAATTAGGACGTCTAAGCTGTCGGCGAGGAGAGCAGACTACGCATCTGTGATTCCTCCGGGCTCCAGCTTTGGCGCTGGAATGGGAGGACGTGAAACCCTTCGCGTGCGAGCTGATCAACGGGTACGTCTGGAGCATCGAGGCAGCCCACCTCAATCTCGTCCCTCATTGGCAAAGAATTGTTGTTGTTCGTCATCACCCTTTCTAGCCTTGGGGCTACGACCTCCCACTCGTCGCCATGAAACTCAAGGGTACCATCCTCCTTCAACATCTCCACGAACTTGACCGCAAGCTCAGGCTTCACTTCCATCGCTACACTCACAAGGCTGGTCAGATCTCGGTGCTTCCTCTTAGCCACGCTCTCATCGAACAGGCGCCAGAACTCTGCGTCTTGCTCCGCACGCGAGCTATATTTTGCAAGATCTGTATAATACAGGAAACTTACTCTCTCGGCGTGATTGCGGTCACACGGGAGGAGTGAGCAGCCGGTACGTCGCATTTCGAAGCGTTTCTTCAGGTGTGCCAAGTGCTTGTCGACAGCGCTCAAGAGGCGGTGGGCTAAGCTGTGATACTCTTCGACAGTATGCGGGGCTCTGTTGCCCGACCGCTTGATGCCGGGATACTCGCCTGTTAGACGGTAGACACGAGACACGATGTAATCGCGTTTGTTGAAGACAAACTTGCGCGGGCCAGGCATTTCCCAGAGCGAGCGGACCATTCCCATCGCGTGCTCTCCCACTGGAATGATCTCGGTATGCCATTCCCGAGCGGCTATTGAGAGATCAGTGCGTGTACGAGATTGGTCACCTCACCAAGACGGACTGACCTGTGAGCAAAGCCTCGCTCAGGCGAGTCGGCCAACCATCGTCTCGGAAATCTCCACGAGGTGGCCAGCCTTCTCGGGCTTGCCGCACGCTCGACCGGGAGCTGCAACGATAGGGCTTAGGTTGATGGACTGCCTTCAGCGAGCGTTCGCATGCACGCGCGGTAAAGTACTATTCTTGGCTAGCAAGTCTAAGGAGGCGAAGCGTGGGAAGATCAGGCAGACGAAGCATGATTTCTAGCCGAATCTCAGATGGCATGCCTTCGAGAGAGGCTTGTGCGAAAGTGGAGCTTAGTAAATGATCGATTGGCTTGTCACTTGGGATCATGCAATTTGTGATCCTGGTCATGCCAGTGGTGCTGTGGGATTCCGTCATATTACCAGGAGGACTTCTACTGGAGGCTGGTGAGAAAAGAGGCAGATCAAGTTATGGTGAATGTGAAAAGGTGGGCGACGAACGAGAAAAAGACACATGATTTGTACTGGGAGCTCCATCCCTAGAGCCCCTTGCTTTTGGTTGGCGCTGCTGCCTAGACTGATGAGATCGAAGCAAGGGTCGGGCTGATCTGCTTACGCCACACTCGGCCATCGAGGCCAACAATCCATTTTGGACGAACATCTGCAGAAGACACTCTAACATTGCTCGGTGAAACGAGTTTCAAATTCTAATTCCGTGGTAGCATAGTGTTCATTGTCATCATCGCCGACGTTATACGTTTCCAAGTCCTCAATAGCCTGTCTAGCGACCGACGAGCCCATTACCATGGCTACCTTGATGACTTCGAGCAGATATCTACTCTTCTCAACGGCACCACTAAACTTCCGACTCACTATCAACCTCGCTACCGTTGTCCATTGGCTTCAACTCCATGCTATCATCAATGACATAGTGTTCACCCTCGTCATCGACGATGCCATGCTTCTCCAACTCTCTCAGTAGCCGGTACGGGATTGAGAAATCAATCTCGATCGCGGCCTTGATGACCTCGAGCAACCTTTCACTCTTCCTAACGCTACCACTAAAAACCCCACTCACTCTAAGCCTCGCCACCCTCGCTGCTAATCGACTCCGCCCCACATCACCAGTCTGCAGAAACACGACCTTCTCCATCAGCTCGCGATCTTGGGGCCGGAGCTCATCATCGCTCGCTCGTCGCTCAAACCCTATCCGAAGACCCTGTATACGGTTGGTCACCGCTTCAACGTAGCGCTTTCCCGGGGCCATCCTTCGGAGCGACGCGGGGGAGGGATACTCGCCGGTCAGGCGGTAGATGCGGGAGACTATGTATTCGTGCATCTCGAATGAGAAGTTCCTTGGACCCAGCATGTGCCAGGTATACTGACGGGCGGCACGACGGGAAACGGGGCCGGCATGGCCGGCAGGCTTGATCACGGTGTGCCATTCTTTTGCAGCTGATCGAATAGATTAGCAAACATGCACTGATGGCGATAGATCAGCTGGGTTTTCGCTGACCTTGGAAGAGACCCTCGTCCAAGCGAGGCCACGGCTTGGCTGGATGATACGTGTCCTCGTAGGCTGCCGCGAGCGAGCGGACGCTGGCGCAGGCGGCGAAGTAGTATTCGCGGCTAGCTAGTTTCAGGAGACGCAGGCTCGGAAGGTCGTGGAGCGCATGGAGAATTTCCAGCTTGATCTCGGATGGCATGCCCTCCAGGGAAGCAGCGGGATACTTGAACTGTCCGAGTTCTGGGAGGATGGGCAAGGCGCTTGGTAGCATGTAGTCAGGCTCAGGAGGAGGTGGAGGTCTGGTCCGGCTCCGGTAGCCTGGTATGTAGCCAGGTACAGTACTGGGCAAAGTGTTCGGATTCATGTAGCTGGATTGAGAAGGATGTGGTGGAAAGTACTCAAAAGGGCCGGCGGCATAGCCAGGCAAGTAGCCGGGCGTGGTGTTCGGCACGGCACTTGGGGTCGTCCAGTCGGACTGAGAAGGATGAGGGGGAAAGTAGGCATGGCTTGGTGAGCCCGGGGTGTAGCCAGGAGTGTTGCCAGGCATGATATTATTCAGATGATTCATGATTGAGGTTGTGGTTGTGCAAGATGAAGGTACAGAAGTTTATATCTGCGTGGACGACCGCTGCTGCCTAGACTGTCTTCAAAACCAACCAGTCCATCCCTTGCTTCAATCACCGCTGCTGCCTACAGTCCAGCCATTTTGGGAGCAAAGGACGCCAGGAATGCGGCTCACCATCCGCTGACCCGTGTTTCCCCGCTTCCGCCACCGTCATCCCTTGCTTCGCGAGCGCCCAACCTTCACCATCAGCCTTGACCATACCGTCCTCCACCAAGCCATCCACGATCCGCTTCGCAAGCTCCGGGTCGCGCCTCATCGCTTCTGTGACGATATCAATCCTCAACTGCTGCCTCCGTGCCCCTGCCGTCAAATCCCCTCTAGCCTTCAGATCAGCTAGATGAGCAAACATGCTGCCGTCCTCATCGACCAGCATTGCGGCTCGTTCACCCCATTCGAGACTTTCAGGACTCGGATCTTCGAACGCGCAACGACGCATAAAGAGGGCCTTAAGGGCAAGAAGGTAGGAAGCTACCATCTTCCGACAGTCCCGGCTGCTTTCTGGGTAGTCCAGCACAGCGGTGGTACCTCTATGAGTGGGATATGCGCCGGTAAGGTGGTAGATACGACTGGCTATATAGTTGTTTCGAAGGAAGGTGAAGTTGAGACCGAGGTGGCCGTGGATATTGTAGACGAAACGAGGATTGCGGGTGGGGTTGTGGAAGGTGTACCATTCGTATCCAGCTGCTCAATCATATCAACAAACTGGGCCAAGTGATGCCAGTATAGAAAGAAAGACTCACCTTGTTCCAGAGCCTTGTCGAACCTCACCGACCAATGCATCGGGGTGTACATAGCCTCAGTCTTAAATTTGGCACGCAGCGACTTCGAACACGCGCGCACAGCCAGGTAGTACTCGCGAGATGCGAACTTGAGGCAGCGTAAGGAGGGAAGATCGGACAAGGAGAGCAGGATTTGTAGCTTGATCTCGAGGGGCATAGCTTCGAGGGAGGCGGTTGGGAAGGAAAAGGATCGGGAGCATTGTTGGATAGGATTCTTGGGCTTGGGCTTGCGCTTCGGCATTGAGGGCTATTGCTGAGCTTGACGGATAATGAGAGTGCGAGTGGGAGGAAGCAGGAGGAGAATGGTCGTTTATAAGTGGTGTAGCCAATCGAGAACTATATCAGAGTTTTCAAGGTCCACCCTTGCTTCACGCCGTGCCGCTGTCAAAGCAAGGGATGCATCTCTTTCGTCCGCATTCCGCCTTCGGCACCCCTTTGCCACATTGCTCCTCACTCTCAGTGTCTCCAATTGCACCATCATGCTGCCGTTCTGATCGCACATCCTAGCAACTTTGTCGCCCCACCAAACGTCCCCAACACAATGGTTTTCTGCCTCGATCCGACAACGGTGTGCGAACAAGCACTTGAAATAGTGGTAGTAGCAGCTTTCGTAACGTTCGATGCTGTTTCGAGGGAAGTGCTGTCCTCGTAAGACAGAGGATGGCCACTCGCCTGTCAGGTAGAAGATGCGCGCGGTCATATAGTCCTGGCGTATGAACTGGAAACTGGAAGGACCAGGCATGCGATAGATAAAGTGCGGAAGGCGGTAGGGGTTGCAGATGGTGTACCATTCGTGCCCAGCTGTAAGTAAAGGTCAATATTGAGCTGAGTGCTGCCTAAACAACAGTAGAGCAGGACTCACTTTGAAGTAGAGCCTTATCGAACCTCGCTGATCAGGAACTGGCGTGTAAGTATGTTTGAACTTGGCACGCAGACACCGTGGATACGCGCGTGAGATCAGGTAGTATTCGCGGCTCGCGAACTTCAGACACCGGAGAGAGGGCAGGTCATGCAGGGATAGCAAGATGTAAAGCTTGATCTCCGGGGGCATGCCTTCGAGGGAGAGGTGGGAAAAGGTGAAAGGAAGCGGGGATTGTTGGATAAGCTGTTCGGTTTCGTGTGACATTGAGGGAAGATGGGTAAGCACTCGGCTCGTTCAAAGAGGATAGTCGGGGATTAGTAGAGGGTTATTTGAGTCGGGCAGAGAGGAGTAGGAAGAGAGGTGTTTGTGTACCACTAAGAATATATTTTGTTGTTGATCTTCTGGAGGACTATGCCGAGTTCCAGGGTTCACCGTGTTTCAGGTTACGCCATTGCCGAAGCAAGGAATGCATACTAGGGTGCTGACATTCTGACGGTAGCCTCACTACATTTCGGAGCGCGACATTGCTCAGAGATCAGACTTTTCCCTGCTATTGTGTAGATGACCTTTGTGTACGTCCTCCAGCTCCTGAAAGGAGATTTAGTATTATAGTATGGAGTCATTCAGCATATCGAACTGTAGTATCTAACCTTCAAGATCCGCGAGGTTTCCTTCGTCCTCCTAAGACTGATCACCTTCCTTCTCAACACTCTGGACTGCCACTAGCCCTTCGTCGGCACTGTTAACCTCCATAGAGGTAAATTCTTCGAGTGTAATCTTCTTATCGACCTTTCTGAGCCATACCTTACGCTGAAAGTTTAGTGGCCTCTTCTGAATGTCGTTTTTGACAAGAAAAGCTGCGTCATCATCGTCCGGAGTGCTCGTGGAAAGTTGGTAGGGGTGTAAGAGCAGAAGGGCTCTCCGGTGCATGATCTTGGCGTTTTCGTCATCATCTCTCGGAGCTAGGAAAACCATTAGACACCATTAGATACCGAGTATACTTTGCTTACCTATCTAGCGGATAGCACGTATGGCTTGACGTCTTCCAGTCGGAATACATATCCTTACCATTTATCCATCCATCAATACCCTTTGATTCCGGACGTCTTCAACCGATATTTTTGAAGAAATTGTGAAGGAGCTGAAGCAGAGAGTAACGATGAGAGTGGCTTGGTAGATTAGCCGGTGACGTTGGCCATCCGATGCGATCTTCTGATAGGACGACGCTCATCGCAATGTTCGATGGGAGTAAGTACAGCTGCCGATTCTTATCTTTTAAGCAGAAGTTCCGAAGAGATCAATACCACGAGATTTGTGAAGAAAGTGGTCTTTTCGCTTTGATTATTGTCCATTTGGATAGAGCTATACTCCTCTTTGTATCTTCTCTTCTTCTTCGTGCTTCGTAATGTCACGAAGTGGAACGAGATCAATGAAGAATGAAGTCTGGTTGTATCTACAGAACGAAGCACGAAGAGGAAAAGAAGAGATAAAGAAGAGTACAGTATGATACCTATACTGACTTCTCCATTTGGCTTGAGCCTTCCAATTCTCATGCGCATCAGAGTTGTAGCTGTCTTCAATACTCCAACATCGGTCTCTGCTGCAGTGACAGCCATAACTGTTGGTGTATTGCGGTGTGCGATGATCTTCTCAATCAGAGCGCCGCGATGTGCTTTTTCTGTCTGAGTCTGATTGACCACAGGATGACACCTTCTGATGCGCCCGAACGAAATCTTTAACATGGTTGTTGCGAAGCAGATGATGGTAAGATATTGAAGATGCAGGGAATGTCAGCGTATCAATAGGAGTGGCGAGCACTGTTGCGATTCGGTGTCTACTACCACGCGGTCCGAATCAATAATCAGATTCCGGGCTCAGCAGGTGCGATCTCTTTGATGGCGTCCTGAGAAGTAAAGGTCGATCGAACTGGACGCCTCTTGCTGCATATCCACTTCATACGGTGGCAATATTCAGCACACAAAGTAGCATATATATCCCAGCACCAATCATCTGGCTTCTCTGCATTGTCCTCGCCAGAAGCCATGGGCAACTGTCGATCTTTGAGTATACCTCCTTCGTCCCGTACTGTTTACAGGTCTGCATGTGGATATGTCTGATAGCCTTTTGTTGCTCGGTGATTTGACTGAGCCATGACCCAAAAGCATAGTGACCTTCGTTGTACTGGCCTCCTCGTGGAGTCATGGTAGATGGAACCACGAATATAGTCGACGTTCGCGTTGTGACGACGGAAGTGGAATGGCATCCGTGGTGAGTCGCCAGAGCAGATCAGCAGAGAACTTGATTGCATCCTTCTGAGTCATGACGCTGGAAGTCATCCGTGAGTTGTATGTGTCGTAAGTGGTCGATACGATAAACGTCCCAGCCACGGGATTTGTCTGGTCGACGACCTGTCCGAGTCAAAGCAGAACATCGGTGCTGACCAAGCGGCGTTACTTGAAAGCTGCATGGCGCGAACTCGGCGGAAAAGCTGACCGGATCGGATTCATAGAAGTCTTGGAAGCATGCAGTTTCTGTCCGCGCTGTGACGACGTGGGTAAGTATATATATGTGAGAGGATGGTTTTTCCATCCCCCACCCATGCTCAAACATAAGTGTAGTCTGACCACAGAAAGCTCGAGCGTCACGACAGGCCCGGGCAATCCACAGTCTGTACATTTTCAACGAATCTGGGTCAATCTTCCGCTGGAGTCCGGTAATCTGCACTCGCCCACCGAGGCTCGTCAGCAACTGGCCTTTTGGAGGTCGATCGAGCTCCAGGGATTCGGACTGCTTCGGAGGCTTGTGTTCGAACTTGAGTGACCTGAATCTGGTCGAGCACGCTTGTGCTAACCGCCTGAGAAAAGTTTCGCGACACACGAGTGTCCTGCTGGGAGACTTCTCCCGGAGACTATTGTACCCACCCGATATGGTCGGCATCCTGAAATCGGTCTTTCGCTTGGAGAAAGTGGCCTGCTGGTACCGTTGATCAAAGCATGGTCTCAATCAGGATCCATTTCCCATTGCACCAGATCCACATTCTGTACAGCGCAATTGTCGTTAAGGATAACAACGTCGAGCGAGACATCCATCACGCGAGTAGGATCGTTGTCTTCTTGCGTGAATTCGTCAAACAGATCATGCAGCACATTCCAAACCTCGACCGTAGTGTTCCGTGAGAGCTGCTTATCGAGCTCTCGAAACAATTACCGACGCCAAGCAGGCGGAGAAGTCTTGCGAGCAGACTGACATATTCCGTGTGCATGAATGCAGTAAGATGCATTGAAGCTCATTCAGGAGTTGACTGCCGTGCACAAGGGATGATCAATGACCAAGGCTGGTCAAAACCACAGCCTTCGTCGACTTCTCGCTCACATATCTTCGAGTTTCATGCCAGCAGCTGCAACTCCAGACTAGCTCATGAAACAACTGATCGGTTCGCCAAAGGGTCTTGAACGTGTCGTTGAACACGGAAGATTCCATTGCACTGATTCGTCATCTGAGTCAGGTTGATCTAGGGTGAAAATGGAGTCGATCATTACGAGCGATCTTCCCGAAGCTAAGAACCCTCGAGTCTCACACAAGCCTCCTTGGACTCGTGTTGGTTTGGAAACCATCGGACAGACATCACCGAAGACATTCAGAACGCTTCGTGAAATACGGAATATCTCATCATACTGGTCTTCGTCATCTGGATCAGGTTGATCACATTAAACGTGTTTCTGAACATGTTCCGTCCAAGCCCGAGGACGCTTGCCAGTCCTTTAAGTGCACTAAGGGATTCTTGGGATGTCATATAGGTGACATTACGCCAGTATGTTTCTAGCAGTAGTAACATCGTGACTATGACTTGGTAAATACTGGTGTTCCCCCTGTAACTTCTACCGAGTTTGTCGATTTCGGATTACGGTATATTTGTAATGGTGTGTTCTGACATACTCCGTCGTGCAGACTACAAGTCAGTCGCCTGCGATATCTGTTGTCCGTGCGACCTGATAGATTCGCAATGATGTCCCGGGTAATCACTCATAAGATGAAGTGGTAAAGACTGACGAGCTGTTTTCTTAACTAACAAAGGACCTTTACCTGCGTTCTGTCGAACAGGTTTCGAATGGCTTGGCAGTTCTTGGGTATCGGGATTCAGGCCAGGATTGGGTGCAGGAAGAGGTGCCGGTGTAGGCGCAGGTGTAACTGGTTGGCGGTAAATCGTCACTGCATTCAGCAGCTTTTCAAGCCTTTGGAGCCAGTCTGGGAGTAAGACCATCTGTGCGAATAGGAAGCTGTAGACAAGGCGGAACTTCAGCGCCTATGGAATGCTTGTCGCTGCATGTACAAGTCAAAGCGTACCATACGAGTTCCAGCACCACCTGGCCTGTTGAACTTTGGTGTAGCATTTGGTGCAGCCAGTGCTCTATTGTACGCGCGACCTGTTTTACGTATGCGTTGCCTCATTGCATCCTAGAGTTCTCTCGGAGTACAGCCAGAAGACCTTGCACAATTGATTACAAGGACCCAAAGGGCGCCAGGCTTGAGGCCAGCCAAAAAATCTTCCTACGGATAGAGTTGGTAATGTAGTATTGCACAATCGCAAAGAAGAGGGCGGCTAGTGTTGGTGAAGCCGGGTGTGTATATATATACATGTGTGGACGAAGCCAAGTGACACCATCTGTGCGAATAG
>Ga0058702_10001049_pt1 | contig 10743 bp, 10 predicted proteins | sample AgamicOrSfe_FD_83781 | JGI IMG/M metagenome (GOLD analysis project Ga0058702, IMG submission 83781) | Agave microbial communities from Guanajuato, Mexico - Or.Sf.e | ecosystem: Host-associated > Plants > Phyllosphere > Phylloplane/Leaf | place: Guanajuato, Mexico | collected 2012-05-30
AATTTATCAAATGTTAATATCCGTTATTTGCCAAAAGATGTCTCAACAATAAAAGAACATGGCCTTTTATATTTACCCCATCCTTATGTGGTTCCAGGTGGACGATTCAATGAAATGTATGGCTGGGATAGCTATTTTATTGAGCTAGGGTTAATTGAGGATAATAGAATCAACCTCGTCAAAAATATTATTGATAACTTAATTTATGAGATTAATTATTATGGCACGATTTTAAATGCCAATAGAACTTACTGCTTGCAAAGATCTCAGCCCCCGTTATTGACTCCAATGATATTGGCATATTATGAAAAAGTGCATGATAAAGCATGGTTAGAATCAACTTTACCCGCAATCCTAAAACTTCATAAGTATTGGACATCTGCACCACACTTGGTGCCTGGCTTAAATCTATCACGTTACTATGCTGAAGGAAGAGGTCCTGCACCAGAAGAGTCTCCTGAGTATTATAAAAAAGTATTGGCTTATTATAAAAAACATGAAATCGGCGATTACAATAAAACCATGTTTTACGATGAAAAGAATAATAAGCTTACGGATTTATTTTATGTCGCTGATAGAACAGTAAGAGAATCAGGGCTCGATATCACGGCTAAGTATGGACCCTTTAGCGCAGATATAATTGATTATGCACCTGTAGATCTTAATGTCTTAATATACAAACTTGAAGCCGATATAAGTGAAATTTACAGAATACTCAATGATGAAACTAATGCGGTTTTATGGAAAGCAAAGGCAGATCAAAGGGCTAAATTAATCAATCGTTATATGTGGAACGATACACTTGGATATTATTTTGATTACGACTTCAAAACCCATCATTTGAGATCTTATGTCTATGCAACAACATTTTATCCCTTATGGGCCAAAATTGCTGATAAAGAGCAAGCTGAAGATATAGTCAGCAACCTTCCTAACTTATTAGCTACTGGCGGCATTGTTACAAGCACTTATAGTCCCAAATTACAGTGGGATGCACCATTCGGATGGGCGCCTTTTCAATACTTTTCTGCCTTAGGTCTTGCCAACTATGGTTATACCAAGGAGTCTCAAGAAATAGCGACCCGTTTTCTCCATACGATAAATTCTAATTTTGAAAGGACACATCAAATTTATGAAAAATATAATGTACAAACGGTTAGTTCAGATATAGAGGACAAAATTGGTTTTAGTTATTCAACGAATGAAGTTGGATTTGGTTGGACGAATGGGGTTTATATGTTTTTAACTAATATGAACAAAGTTGTAAAGTTAACATGACTTTGACTAAACAATTTATTAATTATTTTTTATTAATTTTATTTGCAGATAATTTTCCTTTAATGAGAATGGAATAAAAAAATGATTAATGAACTAAATGAATCTCATAGTCGTTTATACGAAAAGCTATATCGAGATCTCGGTAGCGATATTATTGGATCTTTAAAAGATAAAGAAATTAATGAAATCATGCTAAACCCTGATGGGCAGGTTTGGATTGATAGCAGTATTAATGGTTTAACACCAGCGTCATGCTTAACCCGATCACAAGCTTTTTCAATCATTAATGCGGTAGCTGGTATTCATAATATTGTGATTACGCAACATGCACCCAGTCTTGAAGCAGAGCTACCGAAATTTCGAGAAATGAAAGGCGAAAGATTCACAGCACAGGTGCCACCTATGGTTTCTTCACCGAGTTTTACGATTCGAAAGAAATCTGAAATTTCATTTCAACTTAGTGATTACGTGGCCACAAATAGATTAACTGAAAAACAAGCTAAGGTATTAGTTTCATTGGTTCATGAAAGAAAAAATATTCTAGTTTGCGGTGGTCCCGGAACAGGTAAGACAACGGTTACTGATGCTCTCATAGTTGAGGCTATAAAAGCAGATTCAACCCAGCGTTTTTTAATTTTAGAAGATAGGCCTGAACTACAGTGCAATGCACCTAATACAGTTGCAATGCGAACAACAGATCTAGTCAGCATGACCGGCTTATTAAGAGCAGCAATGAGAATGCGTCCTGACAGAATATTAATTGGAGAGGTTAGAGGAGCAGAAGCACTCGATATGCTAAAGGCTTGGAATACGGGTTGTCCTGGGGGCATATGTACCGTGCATGCAAATGGTGCAGAAGAAGCACTGCAAAGAATAACAGATTTAGCAATGGAAGCTGGTTTGATAGTTCCACCCATAAATCTTATACAACATACGATTGATGCAGTTGTATCTGTAGAAAGAATGGGAAATAGAAAAGGTTTTATTAAAGAAATTTTATCATTGGGAGAACATAGGAATGGCAGTTATGAATTTAAAAAATTGGCCTAAGAAGTCATTTAGTTGTTTAGTCATGTTTATGGCAATGACAGGGCCTGTATGGGCAGGTACAGCAGGAGGAAATTTACCTTTTACTTCTTCAATGAATACATTGAAGGATGGAATTAGTGGACCTTTTCTACTCTCTGCCTCAATTATCATGATTGTTGTTACTTGCCTTATGCTGGCGTTTGGTGAATTTGGTGATGGCTTTAAAAAAATTATCAATATAGTTCTGTGGCTTTCGATTGCATTTGGGGCAGTTGCATTTGTAACAACTATGTTTGGCACCGGAGCTGTGTTTTAAATTGTTTTTAAATGAATTAAAAAAATAATGAAAGTTAAGGAATGATATGCGAGGAACACCTGCAATTTATTTTCAATCATTAAATAGGCACTTTAATGTGATGGGGGTTGATAGACAACTATATTATTTATTTGTTGGGATTTGTTTACCTATAGCCTTCTCATCTCGGCTGATGCCTTTCATGGATATGGTTGCAATAGTGGTTTTTATTGCTCTTTACATTATCGGTGTTTTAATTACGCGAGCCGATAATCAGATGTTATCAATTTATAGGCGTCATATTCATTACAAAAAATATTATGCAGCAATTCCCGGTATTCATGCAAAGAGCTTAATGATTAAACCAAGTGTGCCATTTTACATAGGTAAGAGAGGCTTAATATGAGTTTAAAAGATTATTTAAATCGGGAGCCTGGTTTTTCTGATTTATTAAATTACGCACACTTTATTGATGATGGCGTGGTTATTAATAAAGATGGCGCTTTCCTAGTAACTTATAAATTTCGCGGACCCGATATCAACTCAGCGAGTTCTGCTGAATTAGATGCCTTAACAGCTAACTTTAACCGTATGGCAACATTTTTAGAAGATGGGTGGATGTTACATATCGATGAATTGAGAGTACCTAGCTTGGTCTACCCAGAACAAGGAGCTTTTCCCGATTCAGTATCAGCCCTTATTGATGATGAACGTAGAGAAAGATACGAGGCAGAAGATGCTCATTATGAAAATTTTCAATTTTTGACATTTGTATGGAAATTTCCATTAACCATTGTCAAAACAACTCGGCATTGGTTTGTAGAGGGGCTCTCATCTGATGATGATAATAAGCATTTAACAAGTTTGTTAATGGAATTCCGTGAAGTAGTTGAAAGATGTGTAGGCTTAATAAGCGCACAACTTATCTTAGAAAAATTAAATAGTGCAGATCTATTAAGTTACCTAAATACCTGTATTTCAGGTGAATTATTGCCCGTGGCTGTGCCACCAGACGGTTGTTTTCTAGATGTTGTTTTATCAAGAAAAAATATTATTGGCGGATATATTCCAAAGATTGGAAATAAACATGTGTATGTTATTTCTATAATGGGTTATCTAAATAAGGAAACCATCCCCGGGTTGCTGGAAGAAATGGGGAGTTACCCGTTAGTCTATCGTTGGTCAAATAGATTTATTACCTTAAGTACAGCTACAGCTGAAAGAGAAATTAAGAGATATCAACGAAATTGGAGCAATAAAGTTAAAGGGTTTAAGGGGATTCTAAAAGAAGTTTTATCAGGCAAACCTTCCCTTACCATTGATCAAGATGCTGCAATTATGAAAGACGAAACAGATGATGCTCTAACAATGAATAGCAATGGGATCACTCGATTCGGTTACTGGACAAGCGAAATCATTTTAATGAACGAAAGGATTGATATATTAGACCCGGCAGTAAAAGATTTACGTCGATACCTAGAACAGGTCGGTTTTGATTGTGAACGTGAAACGGTTAATGCCTTTGATGCATGGCTAGGTACAATCCCAGGGCAAGGTGATAGAAATATTCGCAGGATGTTTATTAATTCTATCAATCTTGTTCATACATCTCCTCTACATAGTATTTGGGCAGGTGCACCTTGCAGTTCTAAAGAATCATTATTACCGAAAAATTCACCACCCGTATTTTATGCAGCAACTACTGGCAAAACACCTTTTCGATTAAATTTAGATGTGGGTGATGTAGGCCATCAAATTATTTTAGGGCCAACGGGTGCCGGTAAAACTACGTTTTTACAATTCGAAGCCGCACAATTTTTAAGATACCCAAATGCACAAATTTTTATTTTTGATAAAGATGAATCACATAAAGCTATGACAATCGCTTTAAATGGGAATCACTATGATATTGGTAATTCGGATGAACTAGCTTTTTGCCCACTTGCTGATTTATCGTCAAGCTCCAAGAAGGCCAGAGCAAAACAATTTATTGAAGATTTAGTTGAATTGCAGAATGTAATTCTAACACCAGAAATTCGTTCTATCATTCATTCAGCTATAGAATCACTTTCGGATAAAGTCCATGAAAAAAGTCGCAATCTCACGATATTTTCATCTGAAGTTCAAAATAAGGAAGTTCGTGCTGCGTTGCAGTTTTATACCTTAGAAGGCCAATTTAAGTTATTGGATGCAAACAAAGACTCCCTTAAAAATGGAAACTTGCAAACTTTTGAAATGAATTGGTTGTTAAGTCAAAAGCCAGAAATATTTTTACCTGTTCTGCGTTATATATTCGATCAAATTGATTCAAGATTAGAAGAAGGGCAGGGCAGGAACCCGACAATAATTATAATTGAGGAAGCTTGGCTTTTCATTTCTCATCCTGTATTTGCCAAAAAACTTAAAGATTGGCTGAAAACCCTACGCAAAAAAAATGCTCGCGTCATATTTGCAACCCAGTCACTTGCCGATCTTTATGATCCAAGCACAGGCAACCTAACATCAACTACTGCTGCCATATTGGAATCTTGTTTTACAAAAATATTTTTACCTAATCAATCTATGGATAGTGAAGTAAAAGTTCTTTATAGAAAGATGGGTTTATCTGAGCGGCAAATTGAAATTATTGCTTATGAAGGCATGCCTAAGCGCCACTATTATGTGGTAACGCCGGAAGGAAACCGATTGGTAGATTTAGGCTTTACTGGATATAAGCCATTGGCATTATCTTTTATTGGTTTATCAAAAGAACAAAGTATGGCGCTTATTGAATGCAAATTTAAGCATGGTGATGAGTGGGTATATCATTGGCTGAAAATGAATGATTTTTCTGAATGGGGTGAATATTGGAGAAATAAATATTACAAGAGGTCTGTAGCATGAGGCACTTTAAAAAATTATTAACCGGAGTTTATATACTTTTATTCTTATCGCCATTTTCGGTGTATGCAACTGGGTTACCTGTTTTTGATTTTACAAACATGATAAATATGGCAATGCATCTTGAACAATTGAAAGCTCAAACACAATCTTTAAAAACTGAATTAGAGCAATTAGCGGGTAACCAATTTCAATGGAGTAATGCACAAACGCTTATTAATAACTTAGGCGGGATTGTCAATCAAACAAATTCCTTAGCCTATAGTTCTGATAATATAAATAGTCAGTTTCAACAAGCATTTCCTGGTTACAAACCATCTCAAGATTATAGTCAACAATATAAAAACAATACCAACATGACGATGAATACTCTTAACGGTATTCTACAATCTATGGGTACTTCTGCATCAGACTTTCAAAATGAAAATACTCGACTTGCATTTTTACAGCAGCAATCACAAAGCGCACAAGGCCAGACACAAGCAATACAAGCGGCGACACAAATAGCTTCCGAAATGGTTTCTCAGCAGCAGTTATTAAGACAAGTCATGGTTGCTCAAACGAACGCACAGACAACTTACTATGCTACTAACGTTCAAAATGAAGCAAGTGCTAAAGCAGAATTACAACAAGTCATTCAATCTGGATCTACGGATGTTCCCGCCTATGGTTCTTCAGGGAATAATTTAACTACACCTCATTTTTAAGGATATATGTATGTATAAAGCTTTGATATTAGCATCGGCAATTGTGTTCACGATATTGGGCGGCTGTAGCGTTCATACAACTATGCAAAAACTAAAAAGCGATAGTCGATTTGATGATATGAACTCTGTTTTTTGGGCTAAAGAGCATGATTCAAAGTCTACACTTTGGAATGAAGCAATTGCTTACTGCAAAAAATATAGCGAAAAACCGAATTGTGGAACTGTGATGCAAGTTTATATCGTTAGTAATGGTTCTACGGATGTTCCCGCCTATGGTTCTTCAGGCAATTCCTTAACAAGTCCCGATTTTAAATAAAAATGGTGTAGGGGAATGTTATGGATATTCTAACAACCGCTTCAAATAGTTATATGCATACCTTCAGCAGTTATTTAAGCCAATTTTTAAGCTGGGGACAGTGGTTATTTTTCTCATTGGTTGTCATCAATATTGTATGGATTTGTTTATGGCATGCTTTTGATCGGCATTCTTTAGCTGAAAGTTTGCCGAAATTCATTAAACAGTTTTTTGTGATAGCGCTTTTTTATACCTTTATGATGAATCCCAATTGGCTTTCTTTAGTAATGAAAACAGCTGAAGCTATGGGCGGCACATTAACCCATGCACCAATAGATCCCTCATCCATTATTTCAGAAGGGATTGGCTTGGGTAACAAAATCATAATTCCAATTGAAAAATCGAGTTTATTCACGATAGGTTTTGGCCTAATAATTGTGGCTATTGTATACATCATTATTCAATTTGTTTTTATCAGCATTGCATTAGAGTTGGCGCTGAGACTTATTATCACGACAGCGCTTATATCGATATCTACTTTTTTCTTAGGGTTTGCAGCTTTGGGAGCGACGAGCCAAATAGCAAGGCAAGCGCTAGATGTTATTTTAGGAAACTGTGTAAAAATTCTTGGAATATATCTTGTGGTAGCAGCAGGCAGTCAAACCATAGTGTCGGTTTCAAAATCCTTACCCATGGGTATTGCTAGTTTTGATGCTTACTGCTGGATCGTTGCTGTGGTTCTGCTGTTTTGGCTTATTGCAAAAAACTTGCCAAATCAAATGGCAAAAATTGTTTCTGGTGCCATTCAGGAATCGCGAGGGACAGATGCGGCCGCATTAACTATGGCTGCTATCAGTTATGCGCGTATGGCGATGCCAGCAGCCAGCGTTGCAAGTTCAGCTGTTCAAGCTGCTGGGAAAATCGCAGGCAGCACAATATTTAATGCCGGAGCACATTTCGATAGAGCCTCATCCGCGACGGGCAGTGCTGGCATAGGCTTGGGCGCTGCTGTAGGAGGTTCAGCTGCTCATTTAGGGAAAGCTTTAACAGGCGTGGTTTCTGACCATTTTAAAAATGTGGCGAGTAAATTGGCAGGTGGACCTGGCTCGCAAAAGGCCATTAAAGGGGTATCAGAAAGAATGTATGAAGCTGGTAAGGATATTCATTCAGCAGTTAAAGCCGGCTCTACACCTACTTCCTCTAGCACACTAAACCCTATCAGTCGTCCTAAACAAAGAGAGTAACAATTATGAAGATTAGAAAACGTATTTTTAAAGAAAAGGTTTCTAGTAGCAGCCAAGAAAAATCTGCGTTGCTGCAAAATCCGTTTGTATTAGGGGCTGAGGGTAGAAAGGAGTGGAATGATCGCTATGAAACTCTTTCCAAAATTACATGGGATTGGAAAAAAGCCTTTTTTAGTTCAATAGCCTTATCTATTGTATTGGCTCTAGGTCTGATTCACGTAGCGTCTCAATCTAAGGTTCAACCATTCGCAGTGGAAGTGAGCAAGGGGATGCCTATTGCCATCAAAGCTATGACGCCTATGAATGGGTCTCAGCAAAGTACATTAATAAACTATGCAGTTACACGATTTATTAGCAACGCACGAACTATATTAAGTGACGCAGATGGTGAGAAAAGATTACTAGATAAAGTGTATGCCTATTCTGCAAACGACACGATTAAGTTTATGCGGGAATATTATGAGAAAAACAATCCCTTCGACTTAGCAAGCCAATATACCGTCTCAATTAACATAATAAATTCTCTACCCATAAGTAAAGACACATGGCAAATAACCTGGGATGAACAAAAGCGGAGTGCAAACGGTGGTAATTTAATTAATGTGACGAGATGGGAAGCAAATGTGACTTATAAATTTGGTGAGGTAAATCAAAATTTAATGACCGATAACCCCTGGGGTCTTTATGTTACGCAGATTTCTTGGTCACAAGTTAAAACAATATAAATTTACTAGGAATAAAATAATGAAGAGAATTTTAAAGGCTAGTCTTATGAGCAGTCTTGTTGCTGTCTGTATGACAGGTTGCGCAACACAAACACCTCAAACATTTAATCTTGCAAAACAAAAAGATGATCGTCCAGCATTGATTCAAGTGCATGCTGCTAAATCTAATTTTCATTTGATGTATGTTAATGATCCTTCTTTAGAAAAAGCATTTAATCAATATGTAAAAACAGGTAAAGCACCCAATATTGCAACGGATGGTTTTATAAAATACGCCTATAATACAGGACAGCAACCTATTGTTAAAGTAACACCATTACAGGAAACAGTTATTTCATTAGAACCTGGAGAAAGGTTTACTAATATTTCGGCGGGGGATCCAAACCGGTGGTCTTATTCGGTAGCCGTTTCTGGCCAAGGTGTGAGTTCGCAGCAGAATGTGTTAGTTAAACCTTCACCGCCTGACCAGAGCAGCATAGAGATGGCTACAAACCTGGTAATCACTACTGATAAAAGAATTTATAATATTAAATTAGTAAGTTCTGCAACTGGAAGCCCAGCAAGAAATGTAAGCTTTTGGTATCCCGAAGAAGTAGTGGCTGCTGCTAATAATGCAATACTTAAAACATCAGATGATGCTTTAATCGCATCTTCACCTGAAGTCAATTTGCAAAATTTAAATTTTAATTATCAAATTAATAGTGGTGGCTTTTTCAGCAAAGGACCTTCTTGGAAACCGATTAGGGTTTTTGATGATGGAGTTCATAGCTATATTCAGTTTCCTGCAAACATTGCTAATCAAGATATGCCGGTATTATTTATAGCGAATGGAAGCACCAAAGAGTTAGTTAACTATCGTTCCAAGCCTCCATATTTTGTTGTCGATAAAATATTTCAGCATGCTGTGCTTGTCCTTGGCGTTGGTTCTAATGAAAGGCATGTCGACATTATAAATAATCATTATGCGTAATTGGGGGTAGAGCAGTGAAGGAATATCCAAAAGCTGTTGTTCTAAGAAAAAGCCTAATAAGTATCGGAATATTAGTGCTTGCATCAATAGTAATATTAATTTTATATAATTTATATAGTGCTTCCCATAGTCAACAATCAAAGCAAAAATACAATGACTCATCAGTACAAGCTGTTGCAGGTGTATCTGATACTATTTGGTATCAGCACCAATCAATCAAAAAATCGGTTGAGAGCCCAAACACATCTGTTCAACTTACCCCAACAGTCCCAAAATCTAGTACGCCTATGGGGAAAAACCAAACTACAGAGTCCCCACAAGAATTAGCTGCTTCACAACTCTCGCAACAAAATTTATTACGAGCTATGAGTGCACCGATTAGTAGCAATCAGTTATCTGGTGATCATCCGCAAAGTGGTTCATCTGGAATTTTAGGTAGTGCAATAATAGCTCCGGCAGGCGATCCAACTAATCCTGATTCCGATCAAAATCTCCAAATGGAAAAGAAAGCATTTTTAAATTCAATTTCAGCGACTAGTGAAGATTATCTGAGTTCTGTATTAAAAAATCCTATCAGTAAATATGAGTTACAAGCTGGTACCATTATTCCGGGAATGCTAATAACAGGTATTGATTCAGATTTACCAGGCCAAATTACAGGCCAGGTAAAATCAAATGTTTACGATTCAATGACTGGAAGATACTTACTAGTACCGCAGGGAAGTAAAATAAGCGGAATTTATGATTCACAGGTGGCATATGGACAAGATCGGGTATTGGTAGCTTGGAAAAGAATTATCTTTCCCAACGGGCAAAGTATCGATCTAGGAGGTATGCCTGGTGCCGATTTGAGTGGATATGCGGGATTTAATGATCAAGTAGATAATCATTATAAAAAAATATTCGGCTCAATAGTACTCATGAGTGTCTTAGGAGCGGGTGCACAGTTATCTCAAGCGCAAAGTAATAATAATTCCTTGCAAGCTCCAACAGTGGGACAAACCATTGCGCAAAGTTTAGGAACAAATATTGCAGCAACTGGCACAATGATCACTGCTAAAAATATTAATATTCAGCCTACATTAAAAATTCGTCAAGGCTATGAATTCAACATTACCGTGACAAAAGATATGGTGTTCCCAGGCGCTTATGCTAATTAATAAAATAAAAGGGCATAGACCATTTATATCAATGAATGTTGTAGGTCAAGTGGTGATCATAACATTGGTAATGTATGCGGGTAATTGTGTCTTTCAATACCCAATTCAAAATAAAAAAACATACGCTGATAAAATCAAATTTTTACATTCACATGTCAGT
>Ga0058702_10001052_pt1 | contig 10729 bp, 11 predicted proteins | sample AgamicOrSfe_FD_83781 | JGI IMG/M metagenome (GOLD analysis project Ga0058702, IMG submission 83781) | Agave microbial communities from Guanajuato, Mexico - Or.Sf.e | ecosystem: Host-associated > Plants > Phyllosphere > Phylloplane/Leaf | place: Guanajuato, Mexico | collected 2012-05-30
CAGCATCACCTCTCATGACAACAGTCGACATCGGCAACTATCATCAGACTGACGGTATTAATGCATCTCTCAATCATGTTCAGGAGCCTCCAACCCCCCAATCGATCGCTTCCACTGCCACGACGGTGGTTGCCTCAAGACAAGGCGTCTTTGACAGCGACCTGAGCACAGCCTGGACAGGGAATGATTTCAGAGATGACATGACTTATACAGAGGTCACACCGCGATATCCGATCGACGAGCGCTCATGCCAGCGACACCCACTGAACAATAAACCTGCCCTGCTACATTTCAGGTATCAGATGGTACCATGGATCGAATCCAATAACTGCAAGTCGATATTTGGGCCAGCAATCATGACTTTGGCGCGCGACAGCAAGATCGTTTCGGAATGCATTTCCGCCTGCGTTCAGATGAGAGACAAGAGTCTCGATCTGCCAACTACCACGGCTGTCGGCTTGACGGTTACTTCGAGACTCACAGAACGGCTGGCCCGCGAGGATGCTTTTACTGCAGACGTCGGATCTGCGCTACTCAGCATCGGTAGCGTGTTTTGCACACCACCTTCAGAATGGGCCAACATTGCCTCTCTCTGTGAAGCGCATCTGTCCGAGTCAGTTCTCTCCGGCGCGGGATTTGAGCTCACACCCGAGCCTTTGAAATCGCTCTTGCGATTGCAGCTGAAAGTCGGTAAGCAACGTCGAAGCACATGATCCATTTGATTTGTACTAAAGCGTCATTTGTCCAGATCTTGCAGCGTCCATCGTAACGAACAAGCCTCCTTCGGCCAACCTCATCATTCCCTCGATTGATGTTATGCTAAGTGACATTGATGATTCCCTTACTTCTTACGATGGCTGTCTCTGCTGCCTGGCGCTCTCTTTGCGACTGATTCATTTCCAACTCATACCTATGCTATCTGGTTTCCACGAATCATCCTTGCAGCCAGTCGGTTCACACGTCTCTCGATGGGACCGGTGGTTTGAACTCTGGAGTAGATGTATGTCGTGGTTCCAGGATCGACCTCGCAAGATGAAGCCTGTACTCGAAAGTTCCGACGAGGTATCTCACCCTGAGCAACCTTTCCCCGTCGATGTGTATACAAGCGCCACCTCTCTGCAAGCAAATCTCGCCATGCACATCTCGGCAGTCATTCTTCTATCACAGAAACCTCGTCTCACAAACGCAACGTCGACGTTCCAGCGACTAGGATCACGAAGCTGGCACGTTCAGAGAATAGCAAGGATGTTGGTCGGTAACCATTTCAAGGAGCAGTGGGACCCAATTGTCATCGCTGCCCTACTGTTCATTGCCAGAGAAATGTCGCACTCCTCCCAGCAGGAAGCACTATTGTCATGCTTCGATGAGATTTCGAGTGCAACCCAGATTCCAGTGGCGGAGGAGATTGGCAATCTTCGCGCACGCTGGCAGTCGATCCAACAAGATAATCCACCAAAATTGTCGCATCGAATCCACGGAACATGACAGCCTCAGCATTGTGGAGCGACCATTTACTTTCCATCGATCGCTACTTTCTCCACTGGTAATACACAGGACTAAAATGCAGCCGTTCGGCTTGTTATTCCTCGAGTCTACTCTGTCTCCAGCTCGTCCTTCCAGGGTATCGAGATCTGCGCTCCCTTCCTGGAGACTGTTTTGGCAGACGCAAACGTGCTAGCGGTGACAGCGGCACGAATATCAAAGTCCATGTTTCTCGAAGAGGCCTCAACAACAAGAACCGAATACATGCCGATGAAGGTATCTCCAGCAGCAGTTGTATCCACCACATTGACTTTTTGCGCTGGCACGAGACCCTTTTGTCCATTTTTGCTCATGTAGTAAGCGCCTCTGGCACCAAGCGTTATGACGAGATTCTGGACGCCCTTGGCCAACATCCTTGTGGCGGTCTTCTCCACAACGTCCAGATTTTCAAGCTCATTCTCATCGACTTGCGCAAGCATAGCAACCTCGGTCTCGTTCAAGATCAGATGTGACAAGCCAATGTAAGCTTCCTCAGGAAGCTCAAGTGCTGGAGCCGGATTCAAGAGAACTGGTATACCTGCTGATCTGGCTGCTGCCAGCGCTTGCAAAACCGTGTCGATAGGCACCTCCAATTGCATCACTAGCAAGGAAGGTCTAAGGTCAGCGAGCCTGGTGACAATCTCGGGTCGTAGAGACGCGTTGGCACCTGGAGCCAGAATGATTCGGTTCTGTCCAGTGCAATTGTCCACCATCACAACGGCGGTGCCAGTTGTCGAGTGTTCATCGTGGCCTCGTCTCTGCACGACTTCAGATGTGTCGACGCCATAAGATTGGAGGCTGCCCAGTAATGTTGCGCCATGAGTATCTGCACCGACGGCGCCAACCATGACAACCTTGGTGCTTGCGTTTTCTAGCGTGCGCGATCTTGATAGTTTCGCGCAAGCCACTGCTTGATTGGCACCTTTGCCTCCGGGAGAGACATCAGAGTGTGATGATGTGAGTGTCTCGCCAGGTAATGGGTGGTGGGGGAGGTAGTAGACAAGGTCGATGTTGAGTGATCCGAGGACACAGATGGTTGGTAGAGGTAAGACCATGGTCGAAGATGCCGCAGTGTCGCAACCGGAAGGTGTCTCTGAAGTCGATGTGCAAATATTGCAACCTTGTGTGGCGGCTCTCATGGCTTTATAGCACTCAAATAGAGTCTGTTCGAGGTGCCCAGTAGTGTGGGTCGGGAGCACACTCCACAGGTACGGATAACAGTCCAAGCCGGGTTAGTGTGAGGCTGGCCCCGCTTCAACCAGTAATTTTGGCTGCCAAATCTGTTTCCAACTACGACTTCGCAAAGACTGTTGCAGAATCGTGCCTCCACTCAACGATACCCTCGTATCCCCACTCATTCTCCAAATCTCTCAATCGCCACAAAGCAGCCCATCCAGTCTCACGCTCGATAGACTCTAGCAACTGAGCTATCTTTCGTCGTTCACTATTGTGCGTGAGCAGTTTACCTGCAGTATAGAGTGGTTGTATCGAGTTCACCATGCTTCCCGGATGCGGATTTGCAGACGAGATGCCGCAGACCTGCCTGGCATGCCACAGCGACAACGTCTGAGAGTCAAGGCCGCTACCAGGTGGCTGCATCTCCAGCATCAAGATGCAAGCAGCGTGATATACCTGGTTGCTCGAAATTGCTGCCCAGTGTGGAAAGATGACAGATGGGAAGTTGAGGTCGGCGTCTTCGTTGACAATGGTAATAGGTCTCATGGTCGCAGGATGCTCATCGAGCCAGTAGTGCAAGTCTAGCCAAAGCTGTTGCCACTGCTGCGAGAATGGTCTCTTGTCGCTGAAGTCAGTGCGACCAAGCTCGAGATAACTCGTTCTTCGAAATTTGAGATCGCAGACTTTTGCACACAGATATATCGCCCAGTTGGCATGTGCGTCATGGGACTCTCGACTCTTTTCGTGGAAGAATGACCTGACGATTTTCTCGCCATCTTCTGGCGACACCATGGCCCGATCAAGATCAGGCACCCACTTCTCGACTGCCAAAACCATAGTCTCAGCGCCATCGGATGTGAAGCTGCCACAAAGCTCCATCCGGGCATAACACCAAAAGACTGCTTGCAGCAGACCGCCTGAGAAGCCATTGACACCGAAGACTTCGAAGAGTGAAGCGCAGCCTTCGACGTGGCGTCTCCAGTTCCCTGTCTCGCTCGACATCAATTCAAACACAGCAAGAACGCAAGCCGTGACTAATGTGACCGGGTCTTTCGCTTGGAGTGCAGGCGCCAACAACCTGATACTCTCTTGGTACAGTTCGAGGCTGTCATAGCATCCTTGTATCATACCTCTTCTCTCCATCTGGCGCGATGAAAAGGCAAGGATGGCATACAGCAGAGCAGGAGACCTCTGAGCAACAAGAGGCACCTCAATCTGGAAGTGTTGCTCTTCGTCAAACTTGTCCAGCTGCGGCGCGCACTCGGTAATCCAATTCTGAAGGTAACGTATGAGGCGCGCTTGCGGTATCTTGACCGTCGCGGACGAAAAGTCCAAACTTGGTGATGCATCCGACGCGCCGACCTGGGAAATTCGCGGTTGGATGGGAGAGAGACCGGACAAGCCATTGAAGAGCACGGATCTGAGTTCCTCGTGGAGATTGTGAAACCGCGGATCCATCGACGGATCTTCAGACGCACGTGTCGCCATAACGCTTATTGGGATGAATCTGATCAGGTGGCATGCCTTGTAGGCGCAGGATGCCGATCAGGGCGTGAAGGGCGCGAAAGAAGATATCAATGTTCTGCAGTGCGGGCGCCGAAGCTATACTCAAAAGAGGGGTCGTAGCCACTCAGGGGGGCGGCGCCGCGGGTTCGCCGAGAGCCGGCAAGCGAAGTCTTGTGTGCGGCAGAAATCTGGCGCTCCTCCTTGCCTAACGTATACAAGCTTTGTCGCGTGACAGTACAATGATACCTCCAAATAACACCACGTACGACTCGTGAGAGTAGGATGTGCAAAGTGATTGTTCGAATACATCGTCAAATATCACCGGCTTGCGACGCTTCGGCACGAATCTTGGCGTTCGAGTACAGATTGTCGCCATTTTCAAAGTCGTCGTCGTCACAACTTGCTATCCTACGTTTTGATAGGCAAAGCAGTGTGTCGCAAACGATGATAGTCGGCTGAGAATTATGTTTTGATATGTGCCAAAGTCTTATTGGATGTCACATCCCGTTGTGTGCTGCTATTTCTATTCCCACCCAATACACCCTACTTAGACCATTTGAACTTCCTCCACATGACCCTTCTCACCCTTCTCCACCTTGATTGCAAGCATGCTGACCTCCTGCTGAGCTTCTCTGAGTAGCACAGCATCTCTCTCTCCAGCCTGGCTTTTGAAGACACGATCCATCTCTTCGAGAGTCGCATTTTTTGTTTCCGGTAGGCAGAACCACACCCACACGATGGCGGCAGCGAGGAAGACGCTGAAGAAGAAATATGTACCAAACTTCCAAGCCTTGAGCATCGGAGGGACGAAGAAAGCAATAGCGAAGTTGTTGAGCCAATTCGACGAAGCACCGATCGAAGCACCCTTCGCTCTGATGGACAGCGGGAAGATCTCGGAAACAAGGGTCCAACCTGGGGGGAAGAGCACAGTTAGCGCGTTGCTGGTTGCAAAAAAAGGGAACAGGTACAACCCCCAGCCGAAAAGTCAACTCCTGACTTTCCACCTGGGACATTTGTACCCTCAGATGCACTGACTCACTGGCCCCCACGTGGCTCCGAACCCTGCAATATAGACCCAGATGAGTGCTACAGCGGTCCAGCCAGCGGCGACATGACCGGGCCAATCATGACTGAACTTGGCGACGATTATTCCAACGATTATCATGCAAACACCCATGACAGCAGAGCCCACAAGCAGCATTGGTTTGCGACCGACTCGATCGATGATCAACTGTGCGTCAGGTTAGCATAGAGTCTTGTTGGCTTCAAGAGGCTTCAAGAGGCTTCAAATGCACGTACCATGGCGGGGATGGTGCTAATGAGAAACACGACTCCAGTGACACCAGTGGCCAACAAAGCATTTGTTCCTCCAGTCAAACCAAGGGATATGAAGACGTTACTAGCGTAGTAAATAATAGCGTCGATACCTGACCACTGCTGGAAAAACATCACAAGCCATGCGGTGCAGATGCGCTTGAAGTTGTCCTTGGATCGGAAGCACATGCGGTACTGCGCGAATTGCTGCTTGAGACGGCTCTGACGTTGTTCAGCAAGCTCAGGGAAGTCGCGGGCAAATGCCTTGCGCTCAAACAGTGCTTCTGCCTTAATCTCGAGGTACTCGGCCTCAAGTTCGTCGTGATCGATCGGAAGTTTGCGCAGCCATGCGAGTGTGCTTCTGGCTTCATCGTCACGACCCATCTTGACCAGCCACCTGGGGGAGAATGGCATGAACTAGATGCCGAAAGCGAGAGCGACAGCGGGAATACCCTGGATGATCGAGGGAAGGCGCCAGGCGAGATTCGACTGGCCACTGCCGGTACCGCCAATGTAGTTGCTACCGTAGCCAACCCAGAACGACAGCATGATGCCAAGAATGGTGGCCAATTGATAGAAGGAGACGAGCAGTCCTCTCATGTGGGGAGCCGAGAGTTCAGCGTTGTACAGAGGTCCGACGCCACTGAACAATCCGACGCCAATTCCAGTGAAGAACCTGCCAGCATACAACAGAGATGAAGCGCCTGGTTGAGCACCGACGTAAAGGAAGGATCCGAGCACTACCCAACAGCACGCAACGAACATCGTGTACTTCCTCGAGATGAGCTCGCTAAGAACGCCAGCCGTGAGAGACCCGAGCAGACCACCAAGTTGAAGGATTGAAGTAAGCCAGCCAGTTGCTCCCGCAGATTTGACAACGTTTGGGAAGTTCTCAGTGAATCTCGTCATGACCAGGGACTGGCCTACATGCAAGAGTCAGTCTCGAGTGACTGCAGCATTGTGTAAGGGGGTGTACTCACCCAAGACACCTTGCTGGTAACCATATTCAAAACCACCAAGTCTGCCCAAGTATGAGTGAATGATCTTCGATATTGATGTGGTGACCTTACGAGGCAAACAAGGCGATAAACAAGACCTTGGGGTTGCCCCTGATGGACTGCCAGATTGTCGCGTTCGAGTGTGCACCCATGTTGTCGGCGAGTGAGAGAACTTGCAGCGTTGTGCGATTCAAAAGCACTTCGCGGACACTGGCCAATCTTTATATATTCCTCCCCTGAAGGACATCTCGCGACAGACATTACCGTGACACACCCCAGACCCGCAATGGAGATCCCCGGAGGAGGATTTTGCGGATTGCGGAGTTTTTGTGGCTGGTCGTAGGCTACGACCCCCGAATGCGGAATAGCTTTGTTCTTCCCCGCTCGGATGAGCAATCGTGGAGGGCGGCTCCTTCCGCTCGATGGCAAAGGAAAACATCGTTCGTGCACACGCGCACCATCGTGTTGCCATCGTTTCTACCATGCCTTTCCTCCCTGCATATATTTCTTCGTCTCCTGGTCGCGCATCCATGTACACCTTACAGACGATACGATGGCTTCATCGCCAACAGTCTTTACAGCAACACAGCCTGACGCCGCCATCATCTCCCTCGATCTGACGCCGATGGACAAATGGTCGAACTTGAGCATTGAGCTCATCGCTCCAGGCCGGGCGCACATGGTCTGCGTGCACAACGCACATTGTATTCTCCATCAAGCCCCTGCGAACCCTCATCTGGAACACTCGTGTTCGTTTTTGTCGCAATAGCGTGCATCTCCGACCACCTGCCAGTCATCTCTGGCGTCCTCAAACCTGTCCGCAAGGTGGAGCTCCAGAGGGCTGCAATGCCCAGATGTATCGAAGCATTTCAGCGCAATACTTCAGGACCACTCATCTCCAACGCTTCAGCATCTTCTCGCCGTATTGAGAAGACTCGTCAGCACCCAGGCTGAGCTCGGGTGTGACAACGTGTGTCTGTGGCAGCCAGTGTTGTTAAAAAATAGTGATTCACTATAGTGATCGCTAATTTTTGGTGGGAAAAAGTGTCGCTAGTCACTACTTAGTGTCGCTATCACACCAAACAGAATAGTGAATCACTATTTTCTAATAACACTGGTGGCAGCGACTCGAATTCGAACGACATGAATGCAAGGGCTTTGTCAGCTTCCCCGATGAGCTCGTGAGTGTCAAAATGTCTAGGTATCGGATCGTTCATCTATCGGGGTTTCTATGGAGCAGCCAGCTGTAATAGTCTTTACGTTCAAGGTCAAGACCGAGATGCAGTCTGAGCTGTTCAGACATAACTCCCCTCACTGCAGAAGTCATTCACTCCAAGAACTGCACTCGACGCGCTCACCAATCAGGAACTGGTATGTCTGGGACAAATGGCGAAGACATAACCACTCGGACTCTCCAATGTCAGTTTTCTGGCTGAAATCACGTCATGACCATATCCAAGATATTTGCATGTACCGACATCCTTCCCCATGCGGGATGTTATGGCCAAGTCTAGCTGATGTTGGATGTGGTCAAGATGCTTCTGGGGCGCTGCGCCTGGGCAAACTGCAAACAATATGCAATGCAGCCACTAGTCAGATTTCAAGCAAGTCCTATTGGTGGAAGCTCACGCAAGGCTGCACACGACCCGTTGAGACTCTTGAGGCGAGATAATGCAAATGTAAGCAGATGCATGCCCTGTCTCAGCCTACTGCTACGGACATTGGACAGACACAAGGCAAAATTTGTCCCCTTCTTCATGCGCACTAAGCCCACGAGAAGCGGATCAGCATCGAGCGTCCACAGAAGAGACGTGTATCGTCTGTGGGCAACCACTAAGCGCCTTGTCAATGGAGTCAGCAATGAGCGTGAACGAACGGGGGTAATGCGAAATGAACAAGCATAACTATGCAGAGATCAGCACCATCCTTTGCCTCGTCGAGTAAAAGGTCCGTACCATATCTGGTCGCTTTTAAACCCAACATGCTGCCGCACTTCACAAACATTGAACGACTTTTCCATCTATCTCAGTCCTTGTCTCCCTTGTCATTCATTGTGACGGTATGGCAGATGACAATCAGATCGAACTTGCCGCTCTGATTTTCGCAATCGCAGCTCTGATGATTGCATCAGGTCAACTGTTACAGCAAGTCTTCGCGACCGCCGACGGATACAGAAGATGTGAAATATCTGTCATTGGTCCTTGGGCGGACAAAACACGACTTGTCTGGCGCTGGAGACAGTTCAGATTCGAGACAAAGTTCACCACGCCCGATATCGTCTTATACAACATCAATGATCTTCGCGCTGCAGAAATTCGGACTGGAAAGAGTAGCATGATCGAAGATATCACTCAAAGCCCCCTGGTCCGTATGCTCTGTCTCAACAGTGATCCCACACAGGATGAAAGTGCGGATCTGGCGTCTTGGACGTCTCTCCTACGCCAGCTGCTACGACTCCAAACTGGGCTCCTGAACCTGAATCAAATGGAGCTCTCATCTTCAACCACTTTTAGCACTAGGCTGGTAGACCACGCAACGCGGGTCGGGATAATATCAAGAGAAAGGACTTGGGACCTTATGCCACCTGGAGTGACTCGACCTCTTGCAAGATCTAACCTTGGCACAATGATCACCATCGCTCATAGACTTCGGATGCAGTGGACGACTTACCAAGTCGCAGATGGTGTCTTCCACGCCCAAGGAGCAGGAGATACCTTTACATCGTCCAGGGAACAAGGGCTTGGCATTGTGTTTCGATATGACTCTGCTACTGCACCAGCAAGCAATTTACGCGCTAAACTGGACGTCACTTCAGATGTCTTACGGATGAGAAGCCTAGTGCCTAACGAGGCGGCAGATAAGATGGCCTGCGGAATATTACATGGAATACCAGACCTGATGATCCCAGGGATACCTTTGATTGGCAGAAATGAATCCGAAAGCAATGATTTGCTCAGTATGGGCCTGACCATGCTAGGCTTGGCAGCAAACATTGTCAAAGAACTCGTCGAACCAGAGAGACAGTCCGCATTCCGGAAGGGATTCTTTATACCGATGTTCTTCCCGATGAACGACATGATCGCTCTGGTTTGTCCCTTCCTGCCCGTGCTGTCCAATCCTGCTACCAAGTGGAAGTGAAACCAGGACTCACCCTTGGGAATGGCGCCAAATCATATTGTCTCGGCTAGAGCAACTTCCGGCGAGATACAACATGGAAGAGGTTTATATACGTATGTTGAACCTGGCTCAAACGTATGAGGATGATTTCTGTGAAAGACAGCAAACCGAGCTGAGAACCAGGGACTTGGCCTCCGCTACTCCAGCTAAAATGAAATACTTGATGCACCTTCGAACGCTCCATGAGTGGACGACGCATTACTTCACATCCAGGAACTTTAGACCGAGATTCTATCGTGACTTGATCGCTGAACATATTCCTATGGCGCTCAAAGCCGCAAGATCGGCATACTACAAGGATCCACCCGAACGTGCAAAGAGAGCCACGAATAGTGCAAGACCGTGCGGCGAAGAAACCCGTCTTTCTGACAAATACCGGGAGACAGGACATATGTATGTCGACTTGGTGCCTGAGCTGGTGGCGGAGATGCGCAGAAGGGACCACGAACTATCAGAGTCCATAATTGAGCAAGCATGGTGGATGCTTATGTTACGCATCATGACTTGGTATATGGCGGTGCATTTTGTGGACTCCAGTGGCTATGCGATTCCTTCCTTTCTGTATTACAGTCAGACGCCCGTGTATATAATGTAGCGCGATGCATACCAATCACCGACCTCACAAACACGGTGTCAGATTCTAGTAACGAGACAACGCTGGGCTGCCAACGATCTTCATAGACCGCACCAAGACGGAAAAGCTGAACAAGGTCACCCGAGACCCAGTCAGTTGCTTGTTACTATCAAACTTTTGCAACGGTCGGCAGATCAGCTACGCGTCCGTGAGGGAGTGATTGAAGCTATGTATATTACCACACCGCCCTGCATCCACAAACACTTCCCACCGTACACCAGATTTCATACATTTCCACCGTTTCTTCTAAGCACCATGGGACGTGTCAGCGTCGAGTCCGAAACAGCATTCGCTCACCCAGCAGAAGTCATCTACGATTTCGTGACCAACCCCGCAAACTGGGGACGCACCTACAAAGGCAGCGGCGGCGTCCACCAAGATCTCAAGCTCCCCTTGAAAGTGG
>Ga0058702_10001054_pt1 | contig 10706 bp, 6 predicted proteins | sample AgamicOrSfe_FD_83781 | JGI IMG/M metagenome (GOLD analysis project Ga0058702, IMG submission 83781) | Agave microbial communities from Guanajuato, Mexico - Or.Sf.e | ecosystem: Host-associated > Plants > Phyllosphere > Phylloplane/Leaf | place: Guanajuato, Mexico | collected 2012-05-30
TATTTATACTTGGTATAACATAAATACAAGTGTATTTATTATGTCTTGATGTAAAAAGCTATACAAAATTTAGTAAGTAATAAACACTCACCTAGCACCTTTGGTGTGTGCTAGGTGCTTGGTGTGTGTGTGCTTATCACTTAGTACATATGATGTATACATGTGAAAATTGTAAATGCAACTCATGATTTTACTTCACAAAACAAAATAATATTGTAATAATATATTAGTTCACAAAACAAAATAGTATTGTAGTATGTATACGATATTACATTCATCAATGTATATTCATCTATAGTTACATATAGGTTTAATTAAATAAAAATTTTTCGATTAAAACATTATAGTTATAATAATAGGTATATAAAATTATTTAAGTAAATAACTAAAACATAAAAATATGATACAAGCAGCAAGAATTATTGGTACAGGATTAGCAACAACAGGTTTAATAGGTGCAGGAGTAGGTATAGGTGTGGTATTTGGAGCACTTATATTAGGTGTGTCTAGAAACCCCTCACTTAGAGGTCAACTGTTTGCATATGCCATATTAGGGTTTGCATTTGCAGAAGCTACAGGACTTTTCGCTTTAATGATGGCATTTTTATTATTATATGTTTCATAAACGATAAAGCATAGCAAAATAGTATAGTATAAAAAAATTACACCTAGCTTCGCTGGGTAAATATGCATTCACTTTAACCTTTTAAAGTTATTATTTTTTAATAACAAAGAGGGATTAGTTCAATTGGTAGAACAATCGTTTTACACACGATATGTTAGGTGTTCAAGTCACCTATCTCTTTATCTAAGATATGAGTTGTTTTTCTAAACAAAAAACTATTTATGTTTTAGATAATGTATTATATATAATACATTATAGTTACATTTGCCTTTTTAATACTAGTAGTATTAATATACACATTTTCAAAATACATTCTACCAAGATTTGTACGTTTATAAATAAACTTTAATGTTTATTTATAATGTATTGTTTGCAGGAAAATATAATTAGAATTAGAAAAATATAGTATTTTGCTTGAGTAATATTATATGTTTTTCCAAATAAAGTGCTTTATTTAAATATATATCTTATATCCATAGAGATGGAATACACAAAACTTTACACAATGAGCTCAACAACAAGAAATATTGGTGCAAAATTAGCAAGAAATACAACACATTATAGCTTGTCGGCTTCATTTAGGTTTTCACAAAACAGTGGCTTTCATTTCACTTTTGGTCTTTGTGCTGACGAAGATAGAGCCAGAAATTATTCTTACCGTTACGACCAAGGTCTAAATGAGTTACAAGAAAAGATTGATCATTCTGAACAAGAGCATAGACGTGTAGTTAATGACAATCTTGGTAGTTGCTCAGCCGATGCAAGAGATCAAGTAGTTAAAACTATAAGTTTGTGTGATGATAAAGTAGGTGTTTTAAAAAATGATAGACTAGATTTTCAAGATCAATTGTCTACTCAAGAGAGTGGTAATAAAGAGGACTTAGCAGCTATAGCAAAGTCTTTTTCCGATGAAAGAAATTTAGCTGGTAAATGTATTACTGACATTACATCTATTATGGTTAGAGATGCTAATTCAACCTTAAATCAGGAAGAAAAGGCTAGGTTAATTGCTTGTAGTGATAACCACAGTGAGGTACTTAGAAATTATCAAGACCAATGTAATGATATACTTAGTGGGTCTCAGTCTAGTAGCACAGATGAGTCAAGCAAAGATAGTAATTATATGGCACAAATACTTGAGTGGTTAAACTCTTAAATTTGCATGTATGCAAATGTGTTGTTACAAGTAATAATAGACAAAGCCAGGTTAGTTTAATTGGTTAGAACATTAGTTTTATGCATTAAATATGAGAATTCAATTTTCTCTCCTAAGTTTTTATTACGAAACATTTACATCATAAATATAAATATTTAATATTGAGTATATAATAATTGATTTCAATAAAAAACTAGTTACACATTAGATTAAAAAAAAAATGAGAATTTTAAAAAGTCATCCTTTAATTAGTATAGGTAATGGATATGTTGTAGATTCACCACAACCATCAAATCTTAGCTATGCTTGAAATTTTGGGTCATTATTAGCATTTTGTTTAGTTATACAAATAATAACTGGTGTTACTTTAGCAATGCATTATAATGCTAGTGTATTAGAAGCATTCAATTCGGTTGAGCATATCATGCGTGATGTTAATAATGGTTGATTAATACGTTATTTACATTCCAATACTGCTTCAGCATTCTTCTTTATAGTTTACTTACACATAGGTAGAGGGTTATACTATGGATCATACAAAGCACCAAGAACATTGGTATGAACTATAGGTACTGTTATTTTAATATTAATGATAGCTATTGCCTTTCTAGGTTATGTTTTACCTTATGGGCAAATGTCATTATGAGGTGCAACAGTTATAACTAACCTTATGAGTGCAATACCATGAGTTGGTCAAGATATAGTGGAATTTATTTGAGGAGGTTTTTCTGTTAACAATGCAACCTTGAATAGATTTTTTGCATTACATTTTGTATTACCTTTTGTATTAGCTGCATTGGCACTGATGCATTTAATTGCATTACATGACAGCGCAGGATCAGGTAACCCATTAGGTGTATCTGGTAATTATGATAGATTACCATTTGCTCCTTACTATATATTTAAAGATTTAATAACTATATTCTTATTTATTTTAGTATTATCTATATTTGTTTTCTTTATGCCTAACGTACTAGGAGACAGTGAAAACTATGTTATGGCAAATCCTATGCAAACACCTCCAGCTATAGTACCTGAATGATATTTATTACCTTTCTATGCTATATTAAGATCTATACCTAACAAATTATTAGGTGTTATTGCTATGTTTTCTGCTTTAGTTATATTATTAATTATGCCTTTCACTGACTTAAGTAGAAACAGAGGTATACAATTTAGACCTTTAAGTAAAATAGCTTTCTTCATATTTGTAGCTAATTTCCTTATATTAATGCAATTAGGTGCAAAACATGTTGAATCTCCTTACATAGAATTTGGACAAATTTCTACAGTATTATACTTTTCACATTTCTTAATAATAGTTCCATTAATAAGTTTATTAGAAAACAGTTTAATAAGACTGTCTACTTCAACAGAAAACAAGTTTAATAAATAATATACTTGTTTATTATTTATAATCCTGCTGAAGCAAGGCTTCGCCTAGTTTAAAACCAAAAAGAGAATTGGCTGAGTGGTTTATAGCGATAAGCTTGAAACTTATTTGATTTAGTAGATCACATCCGTTCGAATCGGATATTCTCTGATTAGCTACATTTTAGCTACCTATTTACTTTAGGTGAAAAACATCATCATTATTTGGTCCTAAACAAAGTATGAGTTTATAACCTGGCATTACTGCTGGTACTGGTAGCCAAAAGTTTTTATTTTACTAACTTTGCTGGGTAAATAAATAATATACTTGTTTATTATTTATAATACTGCTGAAGCAAGGCTTCGCCTAGTTGTAAAAGGTATAAATAATAAGAGTATAGTTTAATTGGCAAAATAGGAAGCTTCAAACTTCAAATTCTCAGTTCAAGTCTGAGTACTCTTGCACATTATGTCTTATTTAACGCAAAAATAAATTCAAAGTTAATAAAAAAATTGGCTATGTATTATTACTATAGTTATAAATTAAGTAACTAATGAAGCTTTATAGTGATGGCATAAATAACAAAATTCCTTAACTTAATAGGTAAAGTGTACTTTTGATAAGAGTAAGTTTGACGTTCAACTCGTCAAGGAATTATATGATAACATTTATATTAACATACCTACTAATTTCAAATGCTCTTACTTTGAGAAAAGACAAGTCTATATTGTTTTCTAGAGTAACTGTTATTTCTTTAGTATTAAACACTATTTTAACTTTCAATAATACATTTCTTACCATACTTGGTAAAGGTATCGGACTGTATGGTGGTTTATTTCATGTAACACCATTTACAAATGCCTTTAATATTTTTATTTGTATTACAAGTTCAATGATACTGACTATTACGTCATTTTATCCAAGAAAGCTTTGTAATGAAAATGATAAACCTGAAATCAGAAATGTAAAAGATAACAAAAAAGAAACTAGTAATGATGTAATAGCTGATAATATAATAGGTAATGTAGTAGATGACAAATTTTCATACAATTATGCTAATATAGCAAACAAAATGGGAGAACAATTCAGAATATTAGAATACCCTTTAATAGCTGTGTTTGTGTTAACAGGTGCTGTATTTTTGATGAGTGCAAGTGATTTAATCTCTATATTTTTATCTATAGAGTTACAGAGTTATGGTTTATATATAATATCTACACTATATAGAGACTCAGAGCAAGCTACTAGTGGTGCATTGACATATTTCTTACTAGGGGGTTTATCTTCCTGTTTTATATTGTTAGGTTCTGCTTTACTTTATGTGAACTCAGGTACTACTAATCTTGATGGTATATATTTAATTAGTAGCATATCTGAAATTTCTACTGGTTTAGTTTCAGGTGAAAACTTAGTTTTATCTTGATATAAATCATATTATATTCATTTATCCTTAATCATATTACTGGTAGGGTTCTTATTTAAGATATCAGCTGCACCATTTCACTTTTGAAGTCCCGATGTGTATGACGCAATACCTACAGTAGTTACTACCTTTGTAGCAATAATAGCTAAGTTATCTATATTTATATTTTTCTTAGAATTAGTCTTTTACATAGAAAAGAGTGTATTCACCTTTTCTTGAACGAATTGTATATTAATAAGTAGTATGTTTTCACTTATTATTGGTTCAGTATTAGGATTGACTCAATTTAGAATAAAAAGATTATTTGCTTACAGTACAATAAGTCATGTAGGTTTTATATTACTTGCTTTAAGCATTAATAGTATAGAATCTATCCAGGCTTATATATTTTATATTATTACTTACACACTTTCCAATTTGAATGGATTTGTAATTCTTATTGCTATAGGTTACTCTTTATACACTTATGTATATAAAGATGAAAACTATAAAGATAACTTAACAGATAAAAACAATTCACCTATACAACTAATTGATCAAATAAAAGGATATTTTTATGTAAATCCTTACCTGGCCTTAAGTTTGGCAATAACACTATTTTCATTTGTAGGAGTACCTCCTTTAATAGGATTTTTTGCCAAACAAATGGTATTGAGTGCTGCCTTGGATAATGGATATGTATTTATGTCAATAGTTGCAATATTAACAAGTGTTGTTGGAGCAGTGTATTATCTAAATCTAGTAAACATAATGTTTTTTTCTAAAAGTGAATACATCATAAACCCTGCACTAGCACCAGAAAATATGACAAATACTAAGTTGAGTTTTAATGTTAACAATATAGTATTAGCTAGCTCACTAAGTGCAATTATATCAGTATTAACTTTATTTTTATTAATGTTTATTTACATACCTAATGAATTATTTAGTATAGTTAACATACTAGTACTATTGTTATTTAAATCATAATGACTAGCCAAACTTTCTTTTTAATTTTTATACCTATTCTTGTTATAATACTGTTAGCAGTAAACTTGTTACTTGCAACTCATAATCCATATCAAGAAAAAAACAGTGCATTTGAATGTGGTTTTCATTCTTTTTTAGGTCAAAATAGAAGTGAATTTAGTATATCATTTTTTATTTTCGCTTTATTATTCTTGTTATTTGACCTAGAAATATTATTAGTATATCCTTTTATAGTAAGTTTTTACGTTAATGAACAATATGGTTTAGCAATTATGCTTATATTCTTTATTCTACTTACACTAGGTTTTGTGTTTGAATTAGGTAAAAATGCTTTATCTATTGACAGTAGACAAGTAAAAACAGGACAAAAACTTATAGATGGAAAAGATACTAGAGTAAGTTTGGTTGTTTCTGATGAATACATCCTTATAAAAGGATTGTTATTTGATTTGATTGCTTATATATTATCTGAAAAATTTATATATTTTTTACTGCAATTATGGTTTATTTTAATATTATGTTACATATTTAATATACACACTCCTTTTTTTCCTAGAGTAGTTTTTGCTATGGGTTCTGAGCAACCAGACAGTAATGAACCTAAAAGGGATAAAGGTAAAGGAAGAGCTACTGAACAACCTTTTACTAGAGAATCCAGTGAAGAGGGTTCTAGTGAAGACTCGGTATATTCTAGTGAATTTCATAGTGATGATAGTAAACATACTGAAACTAAAAAATTTATTATTAAAAAGGTAGAGGGGTTAATGTGGTTAGAAAAACTAATTGCGTTATTTTCAGAAAAACCTTCTCAGGAAATGGCCAATAAAATTAATAAGGGTATAAGATCGCAAGGATATCATTTCGATAAGTATAAGCGGTTCATTAAGTTAAATAACGATTATCGTAATCTTACACAGGAAGCTAAGGGTAAACTCATAGGTGAAGATCTTGCAAAAAGAAATCAAGATCTTGCGCATTTGTTTAGAGAGCTTATATCAAAATATCCATATAGCTTACGTGATTTTCGTGATGACTATGAAACAAGTTCTAAGAAACGTGAGCATCAAGATGATTCAGATAACGCTGAAGGTTCTTCTGGAACTAGAAAAAAGCGTTAACAATTACAAATAGGTTGTAATAAATATAGTGTTATTTATACTTTTAGCGCTAGCATACATTTTTGGTAGTAGTGTTTGATACCTACAATTATTTGGTACTAGATATTAGTCCAATCTATTTCTTTTTTGTTTTTATTTATAGCGCTATAATTTTAATAAAAGATACTTTTTTATTGCTCTTGTTTAATATATATTAATTGTATAAAGTGTACAATCAAGAAAAAAAAATGTTACCACACACCAAGCACACACACACCAAGCACCTTTGGTGAGTGAAAGCTTGACTAGTGTAAATAAATTTTTGTTTATCATAGAAATGGATAGGTATTTTGGCGTTATATGTTTTTTAGCACTATGTTAATTAATATGGTGCTAAAACGGGTTAGAGCCAGGTTGGTTAGGCGCCTCATTTGGGTTGAGGAATAGTTATGTTCGAACCATAATAACCCGATTAAATAAATATAACAAAAAAATAATTGGATTATACACTTTATACAATTAAATAGTTACAATATATTTTATTAACAGCTGAAATACTAGACTATTTTTTTTTTTAGCGCTCGTTTATTTTTATGTATTATTAATTAATATATAATTTAGATATTTTATTAATAAATACATTATTAACAACAATTGTTCTTATTTCTGTATAAGTCTATCCTATTTCGCACAACAAAATAGTATTGTATTAGATATGTAATGTATCATTTCATTAAGATGTACAATGTCTTAATGGCAAGTATATAAAGAAATTATTATGGAGATGCAGCTGTATATCAAAAGGGCCTATTATAAGAAAACCTTTGAATAAATTATATATATAAACGAAGTGAAATGAAATATCTTATTAACTTCAGGAATAAAAATCAAACGAGATTTTATTATTAGTGTGAATGAAAATATAACAGCTTAAAAGTAAAATGGATTAAGTTCTGTTTGAATAAAGGAGAACCTTCTTCTAAAGCTAAATATGATATATAAGCGATAGTGAATCAGTACCGTGAGGGAAATAAGTGAAATAGTAATTTTATAAGCAGCTCAAGTAAAGTTTAAATAAACAATAAGAGTGTACCTTTTGCATAATGGGTCAGCAAGTTAATTTTAGATACGAGTTATAGTTAGTAAAACTGGTGATAAGTAAGTATGGTTGTAGTGTTATTTATATTGCAAAATATGAATTTATCCTGATCTGTACATGAGATCATAAATCGACATAAATATTACACTGTTGCTGGAATGAATGCTTGGCCTAGATAAACCAATTATTAATTAATGAATAAGTATCTAAGTTTAGACCCGAAGCCTAGTGATCTTACCATGATCAGGTTTATAAAAGACCGAACGGGTTATCGTTGTAAAGATATCCGAAGAATTGTGGTAAGTTAGTGAAAGACAAAACTGACTAGGATAGCTGGTGAAAAACAATATAAGCTACTGTTTACGCCAGTAAGTGGAAGTGAACCTTCTGCTAAAAACCATCAAATTGACGGGAACGCCCTAAAGCAATTTCAACCAAGCAGACGTGGTAACACAGTTTGTGGCACAGGTAATGACTCGTGGTATGGTAAAATAGAAATTGATGTACGAAAGGAAATGGGTAATCCGCAGCCAAGTTCCATTTATATTGGAATGCAGTTCATCGACTAAATGTTGGTTGGCTTTTCTGTCAGCACAGATTAGCTTAAGATATAGTCAGGCCTCACTCGAAAGAGTGCAGAACATATAATACTTTTAATTTTTAAATTCTCTAATACCCAAACTTTATCACTACTATAATTTATGGTAAATAGCAGAGTTGCTATAATGATTAAATACCCGTACATGCTACAAGCAAGGTACACCGTAGAAAGGTACTCGGGCCATTGGAAGGTTAGCAGCCTCACCCAGTGATAGAATTGAAAGTATAGTCTCTAAAGTCAATGGGTATATCAACTATAAACAATAAAAAAAGCTACTAACTACAATACAAACTTTCTACATAAACCAGTTGTTGTCTATGATAACGCTTCAACTGAAAAAAAACGTATTTTCAAGGATAACAAAGATAAATGTTTGATTTATCGTTGGGTTAATAAAGTAAAAAATAAAACCTATATTGGTAGTACAATTAATTTTACTTCTAGGCGAAGCCTTGCTTTAGCAGGGCAAGCCCAGCAAAGCTAGGTTTTACAAATACTATAATTTAGAGTATATAAAAGGTAAAAATACCCCTATATATAACGCTTTATCAAAATATGGTTTTGAAACCTTTAGGTTAGACATACTTGAATATTGTAATAAGGCAGATGTGGTTAAGAGAGAGCAACACTATCTTGATTCGCTTAAACCCGAATACAATGTTTTACAGTTAGCTGGTTCTTTATTAGGTTTCAAACATAGTGAAGAAACACTAGAGTTTTTTAAAAATGAGCGTAAAATAAGCGATATAGCAAGACAAAAATTATCAGTAGCAGCAAGTAACAGAGTTTTAACAGACTCAGAAAAAGAAACTTTATCAAAAGCACGTTTAGGTATCAAATATTCAGATATTACACTAAAAAGAATGTCTGAAGCTGCTACATTGACTAGAGGTGTGCAAGTTATCGTAGAAAATATAGAAACTAAGGAAGAAAAAACTTATCCTAGTTTAACTCAAGCTGCTGATGATTTAGGCGTAAGTCGAGCAGCAATTAAAAAATCCTGTGTAAAAGGCAGTGTATTAAAAAAAATGTACCAGCACCTTCGGTGTGTGCGTACAAAAGAAAAGTAAAAGTATTATGTGTTTGAAAATGGATAGTTATCAATTTTAATTGATACTGTTTAGGGAGAAGTGCCTTAGCTTTGCCTAAATATATAATAAATATATGGCTAAAAAGGTAGATCTGTTTCTGCGAAACCTATATAAGTAGGTAATTTAATTAACATCATAGTAGGTACAGAATTGTGATCTCAGGCAATTATATAAGATATTATATAATTTGTATATATCGGGGGATCGTGAAGATTTTATCGGTGAGAATTTGCTCTCGGAAGGGCAATGATACAAACCTGTAGGATATTTCATTAAGATTTATCTATACTAGGTTTGTTATATTGAATAATCGGACATAGTACGATAAGGTTGTATGTCTAAAGGGAAACAGCCCAGAACAAGAGTTGAAGGTTCCAAAATTATTATTAAGTGAAAATAAGGAAGTTTTTTTCAAATACAACTAGGAAATAGGCTTAGAAGCGGCCATTTTTTGAAGATCTCGTAACAGAGCACTAGTCCAAATTTTAAGTTAAAAGCACCGAAAATTTAACGGATCTAAATAATATACCGATACCTTGTCTGTTAATATCAATATACATTTTGTGTATTATATTTACAGGGTAGCAGAACGTTGAGTAGATCTAACACATGATCTTTTTAAGATTATATAAATGTAACTTTTGCAATTATGTATATCTAGTTATACAAGATATCTCAAGTGATAATGCTGACATGAGTAACGAAAAAGGGGTGAACCCTCGCCTTAAGTTTATGGAATTTTATAAAGTAACGGCCTCTAAGTTATTACCCAAAAGGGTTAAATGATGAGTAAATCTAATCTTTTATACAAAAAACAACCTGCGTGGATACGCTGAGTTCTGGAAAAAGTTTTGTAATCTGGTGTGTAGCCAGATAGAGATATACCGTACCTAAAAACTACCACAAGTAAACTAGTAGAGTATACGAAGGCGTTTGAGTTAATAACCATTAAGGAACTCGGCAAATTGACACCGTAACTTAGGGATAAGGTGTGCCATTTTTCTTGGTAAAGCCAGGTTAAAAATAGGAGACATAAAATGGTGTTGTACGACTGTTTAATTAAAACAAAGCACTTTGCATAAGATGACAAATCAAGGTATTGAGTGTGATTTCTGCCCAATGTTGGCTGGTTAACGGATTTTCTTAACTAACTAAAATAGGTTAGGTTTTGAAGGAAACCCCAATCAATGGCGGCCTTACCGATGAGGGTCCTAAGGTAGCGGAATACCCTGGCCGTTAAATGCGGTCTTGCATGAATGATTTAACGATACAA
>Ga0058702_10001055_pt1 | contig 10678 bp, 10 predicted proteins | sample AgamicOrSfe_FD_83781 | JGI IMG/M metagenome (GOLD analysis project Ga0058702, IMG submission 83781) | Agave microbial communities from Guanajuato, Mexico - Or.Sf.e | ecosystem: Host-associated > Plants > Phyllosphere > Phylloplane/Leaf | place: Guanajuato, Mexico | collected 2012-05-30
GATACAGGATACTTGGACGTATGATGCACGTCGTGGACTGCATATCTAGTCCCAAGATCTTTACTTGGGGTACTCTCCACAGAGCTCATCAGCTCGACACCACTATCCCGAGCTCTTATGCCGTCTCTGACCTTAGTAGGGGATTCTGTCCAGGCTGGACTACGGAAGACTGGTGATTGATCCATCTGTTCTGTGCGACTTGACTCAAAGCCAGATGCGTAGTCATCATCGCCCACACCGGAGTCATCGTTCATGGCTTGAGCAAGCTCATCAGCGAGTGTTTCCGCGCCTGCGATTGCTTGTTGTCGTCTGAAGTATGGACTCCCATTCTCGGAAGAGGGTATTGAGCTTTGGTTTCTTCTGCTGATGTTCGGGGAGGAATGAAAGTCGGGACTGTCGAAAGATAATGAGGTACGATGATAGCGATTATACGGCGGTGTTTGTGCATGCGAGTATCGCTTGCTGGGGCTGCTCTTTTGTCGAGGACTATTGTTTACATTTGTTGTGGATGTCATGGCGCACTGATGTGATGGAGCTTCACCCCCGGCGCTTGATCAATGGTGTTGCTGATATGTGCGATACGTCGATATGAAGTCTGCTGTTGTATACTGGAAGTGTTGTGTCTGTATGTCTGTGTTTATGCTGTCCCATGTCACGGAGATCGCAAGCACGGCAAGGTACGAGCTCGGACCACTTCTACGATCGTCATGCATGATCTGGAGGATCTACGCCGAGGAAGGAGGCAACTAAACATCTAAACATTCGTCTCATCCCGTCTTCTTCAGCTTACTGTCTTCCCATCTCACCTTAGGCCACACAGTATGGCAACAACAGCGCTCCCAAAGCTTGCAAGCCGGGCGGCGACGACGTCCAAGCTGGCTACAGCGCCTAAAGGATTATGGCTACCACAAAACAACAGATCTATGGCGTCTGTCGTGCCACCCGTGACACAAGACATGACTGGCTCGAAAGGCCCTACAGCGATGGTCTTCATGAACATGGGTGGGCCGTCCACGACAGATCAAGTTGGAGACTTCTTGAGCAGATTATTTGTATAACATAGTGCCCTCATCGTTGCATTACTGAGCTAATACCATGATAGGCCGACGCCGACTTGATCCCACTAGGTAGATTACAAGGCTTCCTCGGACCTCTCATCTCCAAGCGGAGAACGCCTAAGATTCAGAAGCAATACGCAGCAATAGGAGGAGGGTCACCCATTCGAAAGTGGTCAGAGTACCAGTCTGAAGAAATGTGCAAGATTCTGGACCAGATATCTCCCGAGACAGCACCGCACAAGCCATACGTCGCATTCCGATACGCCAACCCACTCACAGAGCACATGTATGAACAGTTGATCAAAGACGGCTTCGGAGCTGGAAAGGGTGGCCGTGCAGTTGCATTCACGCAGTATCCGCAATACTCCTGCTCGACGACTGGTAGCTCATTGAACGAACTCTGGAAATGGAGGCAAAGACTTGAGGGCAAGCGTGCCAATGGCGATGTTGACCCTGAAGGCTCGATTAAGTGGAGTGTGATCGACCGCTGGCCTGTTCACTCAGGTCTTGTCGAGGCTTTCGCGCAGAACATTGAGAAGCAGCTTGCAACATACCCGGAAGATAGGCGGAAGGAAGCAATCATCCTCTTCTCAGCACACAGTTTGCCGATGAGTGTGGTCAACCGAGGAGACCCATACCCAGCCGAAGTGGCTGCTACAGTATATGCTGTCATGCAAAGACTGGGCTTCTCAAACCCATATCGTCTCGTCTGGCAGTCTCAGGTCGGTCCATCGGCTTGGCTCGGGGCACAGACCAGTGATACTGTTGAGCATTTGGTGAAGCGTGGGCAGACTGACCTGGTCCTGGTGCCAATTGCCTTCACGTCTGACCACATCGAGACACTGTACGAACTGGATCAGGAAGTCATCGGCGAGGCAAATCAGCCCGGAATCAAGAGAGCAGAGAGCTTGAACGACAGTCCAGTATTTATACAAGCTCTTGCAGATATCGCAAAGGCTCACATGGAAAGTGGAGAGGCGTGCTCGAAGCAGATGTATCTGAGATGTCCGGGCTGCACAAACGAGAGATGTCTGGCGCAGAAGAAGTTCTTTGCGCAGCAGGATAGTCTGCTATGAGAAGACAGCGTGTCAGGAAGCATGAAGTCGTGTACAGAACATAAAACAGCATAACTGTAAAACGGCACTTATTCCGGTCTCAGTAGCACGGTCATCGGTGTAGAAGTCTGTATCAACTATATGATACGTATATTGTCACTCGGCGTGTTGGACTGCACTCCGCTTGGGCCTCTCGGACTCTTTGGGGTACTCGGCGTAAGTTAGTGATGCAGATGTCTGTACGATATAGGAGTATAGGAGTATACTTTAGGTAGGAGTAGGAGTAGGAGTATGCTCTACTCGCGGAATAGGCTTCCGGGATCTCATAGCTTATCTACAAAATCGTTGAAACTGACGTCGATGATCTCGTCCCGTCCTGTCCTCCGTACCCCGAAAACAGAAGGTCCATGTGGCTGATTTGAAACCCATAAACCTGGTCATTTCCCGGGCAGCAGCTGTACTGTACTGCCTTGTGTTGTGTTGCGCATCGAACCATCCCATTCGATCAACCAGTCTCCCTCACCAACAAGCTGGCCCATCAGCGGAGATCGGACGACGCCACTACCTGCGACTCCCTTTGCTGTATCATTACCATTGCTATCAGTCAGTAGTCGCGCATTGACGACATATTGGCTTAGCATATTTGGCTTGCGGAGGATTAACCGTCGAGAATGCAGAAACATCAGGATACGGTGGCTGAGGTCGAGGCCGACGAAACAACACCTTTGATCAAGAACAACGACGACGACAACGACGACATGCGTAGAAGCTCTTCCTCGACTCGACCTTTCCACAAGGAGCCGGAATGGCCTGGTCAAGCAGACTTCGAGGGCCTGCCTTGGTACAAGACACCATCGGTACGTACCCGATAAACTCCATGGCGTCAAAGGTGACCTGGGACTAAGACTATGCATCAGATCCTCTGGCTGCTGCCACCGTTCCTTCTTACAACTCTTGCATTCGGTGGAATCATTGTACCCAAGCTCAACCTTATCAAAGATCTGATCTGTCGAGACTACCTTGCCGAGCAAGCATACCGCGATCCCTCCTTCTCATCTTACCCGGTGTTGTTCGATGGAACGCCGAATGACCAGTGTCGCATACCTGCTGTACAATCCCGGGCAACCCAGTTCATGCTGCTTGGAGGCATGATATCTGGGATATTGTCAGCATTGACAAGTCCTAAGCTTGGAGCGCTTTCCGATCGAGTCGGTCGTCTCCCAGTCATGGCTATTACTCAAATCGGAGGCTTGACAGGCGAGATCATCACAATTGTAGCCGCATCACACCCGGAAACATTTCCTATCTACTGGCTCTATGTTGGCTTCGTCATGGATGGGCTTTGCGGCTCCTTCATTGCCGGTATGGCTCTTTCGCACGCGTACGCTACAGATTGTACGCCACCTGCGCTTAGAAGCGTCGCATTTGGTTATTTCCATGGCATTCTCTTCTCCGGGATAGCACTGGGACCTCTAATCTCCGGCTTCATTGTCAAATACACCGGGAATCTGTTGTCGATCTTCTACGTCGTCCTTGGCTGCCACAGCATCTTTCTGCTATCCCTGCTTTTCGTCATTCCCGAAAGCTTGACCAAGCATAGACAACAAGCAGCACGAGACAGACTTCGCGAAAAAGAGGAGTCAGAAAATCGCCTGAATGTGAAATGGCTCAGCAAAGTCCGGAATTACAATCCGTTTGCTCCTCTGAAGGTCTTATACCCTACAGGTCCAGGCTCATCACGACGTGTCCGCCGCAACCTCGTGCTACTGGCCTCTGTCGACACAATCATGTTTGGGGTTGGAATGGGCTCGATGACTGTTGCCATTCTATACACAAACTTCCAATTTGGGTGGGACACTCCCGAACAGTCGGTGTTTCTGTCCTCTGTCAACATCTGCCGTGTGGTGTGCTTGATGCTAGTCCTACCTCTCATCACCAGATTGGTACGCGGTCCGGTCTCAAGCAGGAAGCCACAACGTCAGACTGGCTGCGACTTGCTTGACCTGAACCTCATTCGAATCGCAGTCTTTTTCGACACGATGGGCTATCTCGGCTACACTTTAGTCAGGACTGGACCACTGTTTATCCTGTCTGGATGTGTCGCAGCAATGGGCGGCATAGGTTCGCCTAGCTTGCAGGCAGCCTTGACCAAGCATGTCCCTCACGACCGGGTTGGTGAATTGCTTGGTGCTAACGGTCTCCTCCATGCTCTGGCACGTATCGTCGCGCCTGTCATCTTCAACAGCATCTATAGTGCCACTGTTGGAAAGTACACACAGGCCGTATTCTTGTGCCTGACACTTGGGTTCGCAACGGCATTCGTCGTGAGCTGGTTCATCAGGCCAGGAGTTTATCTCGATGACCCCAGCAGCGTTCCCCCATCACGCGCTGGATTGGACGCGGAAGATGAGGATATGGAGGACGAGCTGGCTATATGACGAGGAAGTGGATTGATGACGCGATGGCCTCCTCTGAGACCTTATGACTTTGTAAATGACTACCTTATGATTACTTGGGTTCAGCATTAGAATGCGCTTTAATGACAAATCTTTAACTGCATATTGGTCACGTGCCCCTGTTCTTACGTGACAAATCGCCTTGTTTCCTGAGTACTTTTAACACCATCGTCAATGCACATAATGAGCGCTGATGGACTTTGTAAGTAGACAGTGCTCGCCGAGCAGTCTTTCGAATGCTGACAGTCGACCCAGTGGAGTCGACTGATAGCAGGATCCGGTCGAGGCAAGCAAATTTCGGCTGACGAGTCGCGACTCTCACGATTCAAGCGCGAAATACAGGTCTTGGTAAAAGCTCCAAGCAAAGCTACTCGTGTCGTCCTTGACTGATCGTGATAGCAAGCGTTGAAAAAGTCACTCACTACTCCACCGTCTTCCAGCCTCATTGCGAATGTTAGGACTTCTGTCAGTCGTCTTTTGACCCTGTTAAAGGAAGATGCACGAACACCAGCACAATCGACCCTGGCGTTTGCCACGGCGTCCCACTTCTACACGGAGGTGTGTAGCTTGGTAGTAAGACTTGGCGACAGTGACTTGACTAGAATCACTGTGTCTTTGCTGAGCTTTCTTCTCAATGTCGAGGAGAGCCTGCTTTCATCAGATGTCTTTGCTCGAGCTGCGATTGAAATCATCATATCAGTCACATCAAGTCAAAGTCAGGCTCGAGAAGATTTGCATAATGCTGTGCTCGAATCCAGCTTCGACATTGCTGCAAAGCTGCGCGTGCAGACCGACGCTGTGAATGCTTGGTTCACGGAGGCACAAGATGAAGGATTCGTGACACGCACTCAGGTTGTGCTCGAGACTGTCTTCGAAGCCCCAATAGATGGCACGGAGTTCCGCTTGATATCACATTTCCTCGATCATGTCTATGAAGAAGGAAAGCCTGGCGATCTAGCAAGGACAGGACTACTGTATATGTTTGATTGCGCAACCAGATCTGAGAAGCTTGAGCAATGGATCGTTGATAGTGATTTGTCACGACTACTTGCAAGTGGGCTGGGTGCACTGTATAGTCAGCTGAGCAGGTTCGTGCTACTGACAAATTGATGCAGGATGAAGGCTGACAATAGAGCAGAAAGCTAACGATTGCCCATCCTCCTCAGGATCTCCCTATCATCATTGCGTTGTCTGAACAAAATAGGACATCCGAAGAAAATGATATCGAGAGCTTGTATTCTCCAGAGACGCAAGCACGGCTATCCACTTTCACGTCATATCTTACATACTGGCGAGACATGATCGGAAGATGTCGATCCGTCAACATCAAAGCTACACTGGTCGACAATTTCCACGTCTTCTTCCTGCAGCAGATTCTGTGAGTGATGGACTATCTGCACCCTAACAACCTGCTAATCGCCCTAGCTATCCATCGATACTACAATCGTCTGATGTGGACGGTGGCTCTGCAGTGGCGGTGTTAAGCTACTGCTCCTTTGTGCTGGAATCGCTGCAGCAGGAAGACTTGATTCACCATATGCTCCATTATTTGTTAGCATTGCCAGGCTCTGCTTCGTCAAGACCATTGACTCCCATTTCACCGGACAGACCAAAGTCGAGTCGTGCAATGATGGCGCTTCAAGAAGCTCAGCAAGCGCACGAAAAGTCCATGAATCCGTCGTTCTTTAGTCTTGTAGACTTAATATTGGCAAGCTTGGACTCCAACAATGCAGAAGCTCTGACAGCAGCTTTACGTCTGGTATCCAGGCTGTTACAACAGCATCACAGTTACACTCTTGGCAGCTTGGTTCGGATTTCGACAGTCAAGCAAGCCAGCGCAAAAAGAACGATCGGTGTCCTCAGGCAGGAGACAGCTGCTCTGATCGAATTGGCCGAGACATTTGGGGGTGATATCGACCTTGATGCATCCTATGATAACAGTCTGCAAGATGCCCTGGCTATGATCGAGTCCCACGATTGTTCGCGAGGACATCCGGCACTGAAGTTTCTCGATGGGACTCAATCGGAGGAAGACGATACTCCCCTGCCGTCTCTGCTTCCTGAAGTCTCTATGCATCGACTGAGAATGGACGACCCATTGATGCTGGCACTGCTTTCACTCATGGATCAGTTCTTCATCAATGATATCGAAGTCAACCTTGCACTGACAGAAGTGCTAGCACATTTGGCAGCTTGTCCTTACATACGGCTCGAAGGTTGGCTCGCAACTGAGCCATCAGTATTTCAGACTATCAAAGATGTACAGAGCCCAACCTTTGAAGAAAGTGAGATCTATACAGGTGTCGACGAGGATGAGCTTGAAAGACAGCGCATCAAATCGTACAAGAAAGCATGCCAGCCTCCGAAGCAGGACGCGAAACACGATTCGAGTCTGGTAACGATTTTGCGCAAGCTCCAGGCTGATCTGGAACAGGCAACAACAAACATCGCCGACTTCAAGCAGCTTGTCGCAAGCCGTAGAAGAGCATTTGAAGGCGCTTCAGAGATGGAAGATGATGCAGCAAAAATGTCACCTCGAATGTTCCAGTCCATGCGCTCACGATCGAGTATAGCTAGTCCACGGAGCCCTACCTCAGGAGCGTCCCCATTCGATACTGGTGGCTCGGTAAGAGGACGTGGGATTGCTGAGATCATGGGACTGCCTCCAATATATGGCCTTATCGCGGGATCAGGCTCGATGAGGCGAAAACCAAGCAAAAGCACAATTCTGCCGCAAGCACCTTCTGGCGACCCAACAGCTTTGTCGCCACGACTTAAGACGAAAGCTTCGATGCCGGCTGTCTCGCCACTTTCTCCGCTTCGCACTCCTCCCACGGCAGGCGAGTTCAATGTGTTTGAGCAGTACATCACGTTCGGGTCGGAAGGGAATCACACTATGTCGACAGCACTTCGACCACAAGATGTTGATCCGTTTGACGACATTGCCGAAGATCAGCACAAGACCACATTAAGCCGGGTCTTGACCAATGTGATTCTCCTGCAGAATTTTATACTGGAGCTTAGTGCTATCATGCAAGTAAGGGCTGGGCTGTTTGACGGAGATGTATCATTTAGCTAGAGGATTGGATGGAGGCGAAAACTATCAGATAGCTTGAGATGCCGTGCTAAAGACGCGCGCAGCGTGATAAGCTCAAGCTACTGTAGTCTTGGAATTGATATTCAGATATGTATGGTACAATATGCTTAATCGAGTCTGCATGCCGCACTGACTCGAGCCAGCACCACAGCATATCCAGAGACGTGCTGTATTCTGACGGTCCTTCCATCCGGAGAAAACCCTCATATATGCGATGTGAGCTCAAAGCACAAAGTCTGTTAGGTCTGTTACAGCCGGCCGGAGTTTTAAAGCTGAAACATTCGGGACCCTGGATTTCCCAGCCTTGGCATTCAATGTTTGTCAACAAATGACAATTCGTCGTCATGCAGTTTTGACCTCGACTTTCGCCCTTCACATATTCATACTCGGACCACCTGATGACTCGGAAACCGTAGCATAGACATGGACAGTAACTCGCAAGTTTCTTCGCCTGTGAGGCCGCGGCGGGTCTCTGCGGTCTCAACAATGCAGTCGCCCGCGCCAACAGTCAAATCACCAAAGTCACCCAAGACACAAACGAAGACAGGATCTGTGCGCAAACGATCTGTTCTCAGCATCGACACCGTCGCATCACAATGTGCGGAAATTGCGCCATCCGATGCCAGTCAAAACATTGATCCAGCTCCGCCAAGAATGGCAAAAATACCAAAGATCAAATCCAAGATTCCGGCAACCCCAGGAAGAAGTCTACATGAGATCACAGAAGCGGAGGGGAACATGCGCATAATGGGACCGCCTAGTTTACCAGTCGCAAAGCGGTCTGTGGGTAAGTGAGGGTATGGAAGGGGTTTGGAGACTCTGGCTAATTCACCTGCGCCAACAGTGCCTGACAAGCCGAAGAGGAAGACACTTGCTGAAAGAGCTGGCGAGGTCGGTCAACAGCCTGCTGCGCCGCCTGTTGCGCGGGCCAAGAGCATCTCCATGAAGCCTCCAGCCACTTCAGGCCTCAGAACTACGTCAGTCAGCTCATCTGGATCATCATCGACAAGAGTGCCTTCGATGACATCTCGGGTCACCTCGGGCTCGTCGATGTCGAGTGCCAATATGCCACCACCAACAAGCAAGACTACTTCGGCCGTACACAGGAAGACTTCGTCGCAAGTAATGAAACCAGTGCGATCATCACATACGTCAGCGGAAGGTATGATGCCACCACCAATCATACACTACTCCATGGATGGTCCCATGCTGTTGCAAAAGCAGCGCAGGCCCCGCGAATCGACTGCCAACCAGTCCGTGAACAGCGCAAGCACAGCATCAAGCATGAATCCTTTCCGCAACATGTCAATCACTAGCGCTATGCAGCAGTTGTCCTTGAACGGCTCTTCAACAGCACCATCACAGACAGCGAATGCTTCCGTTAGTGATGCAATCTGCCCTCGTACACCTTCATACATACCCAAGACTGTTCTGCAGACACCTCCTGCCTCATCGCGTGCAAATTCTCCTACCAAGGCTAAAGAAGCTCGCCCGCCTTCGACGTCAAAGAAGAGCGGCTTCAAATTGCCATTCTTGAGCAGATACACTAACACGACTGTAGCATGGACCGAGACCGATCACCGAGAGCGCATGGACACGATGGAGTCTTTGGTGCACCAGCTCCGCTCAGAGTTCGAGAATGGCACATTGGACGCAAACCGCAAGAACGAAGAGCACAATCGAAAGAACATGGAGCAAATGGCCGCAGTGACAAGAGAGCGTGACAAGATGCAGGACAAGATACATGATTACATTTCGAGAAGTATGTTATCCATTGGGTTTGCGTATTGCTATCAGCTCACGGTTTCGTGTAGTCAATGAGCTTGAGTCCTCGAAAGCAACCTTGGCTGGCACGAACAGGTCTCTTCAAGCAGAAATCGACGATGGAAGGGCCAGAATGTCGTCGACAATAGCCGACCTTGATAGCATGCGCAGAAAGAATACTCACGAAATTGACGATCTCAATCGGAAGTATCGAAATGAGCTTCAGGACATGCAGGATGACCGACGGAGACTAGAAGAAAGGCTTCGTAGTGAAGCTCAGACAGAATCAGATAGGTTGATCAGAGTGCATCTCGATGAGCTTGAGGAGGCAGACAGACGGAAACGAAATGAGCTGGAGCAAGAACGAATGAAATATGACTTGGAAATGCAGGAAGTCACATCAAAGCTTGCAGCTCAACAACAAACAGCAGACTTGGAATCAGGCAATCGGGATCGAGAGCTGCAAAACCTAAAGACTGAACTTGAAAAGGCGAAGCTAGAATTGGAGACAGACCGGGCTTTGATCGAAAACTTGAAGAGTAGTCTTGCCGAGTCCAGTGCAGGTGCTTTCAGCCTCGAGGCGTCAATGCAAGCGATGAGAGCAAAGATTGGCTTCCTCGAGTCGAACAGTCAGTCACAATCACAAGCCTATGCAGATATGGACCGAAGGATGCAGGAAGCCCTGGCAAGTGCGGAAGATAGTGCCACCAAATTGCGACAAGAAGAGACATTGCGAAGGAAGCTACACAACCAAGTGCAAGAACTCAAGGGGAACATCAGAGTGTTCTGTCGAGTGAGGCCACCACTGGGCCCCGAAGTTGACGATGCAGCGAAGCTTGTAATCCCAGATGAGACCGAAGAGAGCAAAGAGCTCGTTGTGACTGGACCTGAGCAGAAGAGTTCACTCGGCACGGTGACAGCATCGAAGAACGCCTTCTCATACGACAGAGTCTTCGGTCCAACGTCGCAAAACCTCCAAATCTTTGACGAAATCAGCCAACTCGTCCAAAGCGCCCTAGATGGCTACAACGTCTGCATCTTCTGCTACGGCCAAACCGGTTCCGGCAAAACACACACCATGTCCTCCGACGACGGCATGATCCCGCTTGCCGTCCACCAAATCTACGACACAGCCACGAAATTGGAGGACAAAGGGTGGAAGTACACCATGGAAGGTTCCTTTGTCGAAGTCTACAACGAGAACCTCAACGATCTCCTTGGCAAAGCAGAGGAACTCGATAAGAAGAA
>Ga0058702_10001056_pt1 | contig 10677 bp, 14 predicted proteins | sample AgamicOrSfe_FD_83781 | JGI IMG/M metagenome (GOLD analysis project Ga0058702, IMG submission 83781) | Agave microbial communities from Guanajuato, Mexico - Or.Sf.e | ecosystem: Host-associated > Plants > Phyllosphere > Phylloplane/Leaf | place: Guanajuato, Mexico | collected 2012-05-30
CCATCTATCTCACGGCGAGGCAGTCAAGTGGAAACCACTCCACCGATTTCACGCCGAGGCAGCCAAGTGGAAACCACTCCCTTCGGAACAGACAGCGAACTCACATTGGAATCTCGCAATGCCTGCGAAGTCGACGACGACCCGATCAGAGGTGTCAATCTCGGAGGCTGGCTTGTTCTTGAACCCTGGATGAACTGGGAGCTCGTCGGAAACACAGGCGCTCCCGACCAATGGACATTCGATCAAACCAACAACGCAGAGGCGGCACTCCAATCTCACTGGCAGTCCTGGTTCAGCGAAGCCGACATGGCAAAGATTGCCTCGTGGGGACTCAATACGTACGTTTATTTCCTTATCCCCCAGCACCGTTTCTGTTATCTCCTCCGAGACACCGTTATACCGTCCGTTTCTCCAGCCAGCCTCGATCTCGACCCTTGTTCAGCCTTACAACCGCATTCGTCTTCGCATCCTTATGACGCACACCTTTGCTAACAATATGAAACAGCGTGCGCATCCCTATCGGTTATTGGGCCTTCAACAACACAGGCAGCCCTTACATCTCAGGTGCCGATGCCTACCTGGAAAAAGCACTAGGCTGGGCCCGCCAATACAACATCCAGGTTCTGATCTGCATGCACGGCCTGCCTGGCTCCCAAAACGGTTTCGACAACTCTGGCCACAGAGGTGAGGCCCAATGGGCCAACAATCCCGCCAACCTCCAAGCCAGTACTGCCGTCCTCGAAATCATGGCCGCAAAGTACGGCGTTGCTTCCTACGCAGACGTCGTCTGGGGCCTTGAACTCGTCAACGAACCCATCGTCTGGGACTACGACTCCGCAAAGGCAGCCCAGACATGGGCCATTGACACCGTAGCAGCCATGCGCACTCACGTCACTAACCCTGACCTGAAGCTGGTTATGCACGATGCCTTCCTGGGAGCCAAAGCCTGGCAGCCAGTAGCCCAATACTACAACGTCGATGCCGCGTCCGAAAACTTTGTGCTGGATGTTCATCTCTACCAAAACCAAGGTGGTCCCACTGATGGCTATGATCAAGACCAACACATTGCATACACCTGCGCCTACCCCAACACCCAATTCCTATCTGAATCTGCACACTTGCCCGTTATCGTGGGCGAGTTCAGCGATCAAACTAACATTTGCGTTGACGCTGCTGGAAACATTACTGCTGGCACCTCATGCTCTACCCAAGGATGCCAATGTTCAGCACAACTCGACCCTTCGCAATGGAACCCTTACCTCGTTGAAGCCACCAGAAAGTTCATGGAAGCTCAGATGGACATCTATGAAGAGTACTCTACTGGATGGTTCATTTGGAGTTATACCGGTCCCGGAGCTTGGGGCTTGGATAACTTGATGAAGTACGGAATCGTGGGACCCAATACCGTCACGCAGAGGATGTACCCTCCTCAATGCAATGGTACTAGCTCGTAAGAGGTGGAGCGAACTTAACGACCTTGATGATTTCTTTGCATTTCTCTTCGGTTATTATACCCAAACCATAGATATATCACAACTATTAGAATTTTTTTTTCTTCGTTTCATTGCTCTGTTCCCACGTAGTTCCCTGACTCGCCCTGCACACTTGACACGGAAACTGGTTCCTGTGATCCGTTAGAACAGATATTCAACAATGAGAGACTTATAGAGTCCTTTGTAACCGCTATATTGCTTTGTTCCGTACTTTGCTGACTCGCATGCATTTTTCGCACTTCTGACTCGCATGGCTGTTCAAACGTCTTTGACTCGTGTAGATCGTTCATATCTGACTCGTCTATCACAGGCATTCTACTTGCAACGTAGACCCAGTCTTGACATTTAGATCGTTGGGAACGATGGAATAGGTATCTGACTTACGACTGCTGCATGAAAAAGAACAGCATAGATATCCAGTATAACGCAGCATTTTGGTCCATATCACAAACCCATTCTAGACGTAATGAAGGACATCAAATACCACTATTTGCATCTTGACTTTTGATGAACCAAGAAACACGACCAAGAAAGAGCAGAAAAGCAAGCTTAAGGCTCTCAATAAATTGGTCCACAGAACAGTGGGTAGGACAAGAAAGGAATCGATGGTGTAAACATACAAGAAAACTCCATTCCCAAAGAAGATGGAAAAATCCAGTTTCTCATGTCTCGTGACAAAGGGAGAGAAAAGGATCCGAGAGAAGCTATAAGTCTGTATAAACCCATTCGTCATCAAAACAAGAACCATGGAAGACCAAAAAGGAAGGGAAAGAACCAAAAGAGGACAGAGAGGGGCATGAGAAACATAACAAAGCCCCTTCCTGTCAAAAAGAACGAAAACTTCATCTTCAACCACTTCTCTAATGCTTAGGTGCACCACCCATACGCTCAATGTTACTCATCATCTTACTCTTGGACGCAATCCCCGAAGGCCTAGGCATACCTCTGCCAATCCTGCTCTGCACCGGCGCCGCTGCAGGAGCCTCTCTAAACGCAGGAATAGACGCATGAGGTGGAGGAGCAGGACGACTGATGCTGCGTCTGAAGTCCTCAATCACAGCCGCCGTGTTGCTATCAGGAGCATTCGATTGAAGCAACAGCATTTCATCAACAGCAGCAACAAGTTCGCCCTTTTCGACTCTTTCTTTCTCGAGTTCGGAGTGTAGGGATGCTTGCTCGGAGTGCAGGACGTCGAGTTGGCGAGACAGGTTTGCAAGCTCGGCGCGTTGTTCTTCGATGGTGGCGTTTGCTTCTTCCATTACCCTGCGGTCGTCGGCTGTGAACATCATAGACGACTCGATGTTGTTGTTTGCAGAAGCTTGGAGTTGCTCGTTTTGCTTGGCCAGGTCATCCAGACGAGATTGCAGGTCTGCACATTTCTTCTCGCTGCGTGCTTCGTAGGATTTTTTGAGCGTTGCGACCTTGGTTTCGTGTTTCTTCTTGTAGACGGCATGGAGTTCGCGGGATACGGCTTCGACTTTTGCGTCGATCTGTTGTTGAACTAGAGTCTGGATTTGTGCTTCGTCGATTGTGTTGCCTGAGCCGTCGTTCTTGGGGATGGCGGCACGAGCGGTTGCGAGTTGGGCCTCTAGATCAAGAACCTTGGACTCTGCTTCATCTGCGCGGGTATGTTGCTTTTCGGTCGATCGCTCGCTCTCTTCTGCGCGGCGGACGAGAGATTCCTTCTCTTCATCGCTACGCATGACCTCCTGTCTGACGTTCTGGAGAAGTTGTTCGAACTCAACACCGCGCTGCTCCCATTGGTTCTTCTCATGCTCGATCTGCTCGCGCTGGCCTTTTTCTTCTCGGAGGTTCTCAAGAGCTTCGCCGACACGTCTTTCAGCATCTCCTACAGCCTTCTTCAACGAATCTACTTCGGCTTCTCTGCCAGAGAGGGTAGCCTTGAGGGATGAGATTTGCGACTGGTATTGTGACTTCATCGATTCGAGTTCGCGAACAGTGATGGTAGGGATAGAACGAGGAGTGGGTGCTGGAGGCAGTTCAAAGTCGAGCAGGTTGAGCAGACTGGTAGACTTTGCTGGCGTGCTCATTCTGGCGCCCTTGTTGGGCGAGCGTTGTTGGTTCAAGTATGATAGGAGGTTGGGCTCGGTAGCCGATTTTTGTGGAGAGCGTCGAGAGGGCGTTTGCTGGACATCAGAGCGGCCGGAAGCATGAGCAAAGCGTTCGATTTGCTGAGTGAAGTCGATGAGATTGGTTGTGTTTGATTGAGCAGTTCCAGGAGTCCTGGGTCTGCGTGGTGTGGGAGAAGGTGATCGTTCGTCAGAACCTCGTCGCCTGTTAGGTCTGGGTGTGGCTTGTTCGCTTTGTGGTGTTCGTTGCTAAGATGTCGTTAGTCAGAGTCGAGGAGAATCGATTGAGGTCATCTCACGATAGATTGCTTCAGAGGGCTTCTGCGATCGCCCAGCTTTGCAAACATGGTCATGTCTGGGACAGCGGAAAAGGTGCTGAAGCAGGTGTCGTCAACGCCAGTCTCGTCAACATCATTGATCATGATCGAGTCGTCAATGCTCTCATCATTGTGGTCGAAAGAAGGCCCGCGGTTTTGCGGGCGAGGTGTCTCATCAGCCAAGTCGAGCTGCTTGAATGGTGAGCTAGCCTTGAGCGGAGAGTTGAAGCGAAGAGTCTTTCTAGTTGAAGGTGGTGGTTTGACGGCGGAGTCCTCTTCAAATGTGCTGCTGCGTCGCTTCTTGACCGTCGACTTTGGCTTGAGGGGAGACATGGACTTTTTTGGGGCTTCTGGTGTGGTAGCCTTTTCTGGTGTCCTGTGCGTGTTGTTGACTTCGGGAAGGTCGTCTTCCTGTGCGACAGTGTTCTCCTTTTCGCCAATGGAAGAAATGGAGAAGGTAGAGGCCTTGTTGCTGTTGGTCTCGAAGAACTGAGTCTCGTTATGATCTGCTGGGTCTTCAAAGATGGCGTCGACTTCGGGATCGATGGGGAGCTGGTCCAGGTTTGTAGAGGCGAGGCGAGTGCCGGCATCAGGAACAAAAGGTGAGCTTCCAGCGTCTTCGTCGTCCCAGTTGATGATGGACTCGTCGTGTGTTTGTTTGGTTGGCGTTGATGTTCTGCAAGGAGTGGCAGAAATGCTGTCGGCAGCCATCTTGTCTCCACGCACGGCAGTTGCTGGTGTGCGAGAGTTGAGTTGCTGAGGATTCAGCGGTGATAAAGGGCTCGTCATTGTGACTGTGTGTCGAGATGGATTCTGAGTCTGGCAAAATCAGTTGCTCTGCGACAGAAAGATCTGTGTGTTTACACAACACGCACAGACCGCCTTCTCCACAGCTACCTGCATGGTCAATCATCATGGTCGATCTTCAACTTTCACGAACACCCTGAATATATGCAGAGAGTATACACGCTCTGTCGCAGTTCCACTCGAATCTATCATCCAGATGGAACCGCTCAATCCTGTGTCAACCCCTTCTCTTCTTCCGTCCGGTTGACGCGTCCAAGCAGCTTCGTCGCACGCTCCTGACGCTCTACAATGAGTGCACGCGCTTACGATGCGCTGAGCCAACAGCTTCAAGCCCGCAACGCTCATTACGCTTTCATCTGCCTTTCTAAGTACAGTTCGGGCACTACTGAATGTATCTGTGGTCGTCGTCGTTCTTGTAGCTGTTTCCTCCAACTTCCGACGACTTTTCCGGGCCTCACTCAAGCTTTTCCGAGCCTAACATCCGGCGAGCTTCAAGGTGTGGGGACACGGATAGGTAATCACCATCTTTCTTGTATCCGCCTTGTTCCTTACTCTCACCTTCTCTTCTTCTCTTACTCTCTCCTCCACCTCTCTTTACCCCGAAATTTTGCATCCTGATCACACAGCAATCATGGATCCGTCAGAAGTCAACATCCCTCCGCTGAAAGACCTGACCATCGACAATATCACCGAGAATGTACACATGATCAACTCACAATGCGAAGACCCTCGCATGAAATACCTGCTCGAGAGACTCGTCTCCCACGTCCATGACTTTGCTCGCGAAACCCGTCTCAGCACAAACGAGTGGATGGCAGCTATCCAGTTCTTGACAAAAGTTGGCCAGATCAGCAGCGATGTACGCCAGGAGTTCATCTTGCTTTCCGATGTCATTGGTCTCTCTCTCCTCGTCGACAGCATCGATCACCCCAAGCCCGCGTCGAGTACAGAGGGTACTGTTCTAGGTCCCTTCCACACACACGAGGCCCAACTCGAAGGCAATGGCGGCAGCATCTCACACGACCCCGAGGGTGAGCCTTGCCTGGTCCTGTGTACCGTCAAAGATACCGCTGGCAAGCCAATCGACAATGTCAAGATCGATATCTGGGAGACGGACAGCAAAGGCTTCTACGATGTCCAATACGCAGAAAGAGACGGTCCCGATGGCAGAGCTGTCATGAAGAGTGACAACGACGGTATCTTCTGGTTCAAGGCCATCGTGCCAGTACCGTACCCCATCCCTCACGACGGTCCCGTCGGTCAACTTCTCAAGAAGCTCAAGCGTCACCCATACCGCCCTAGCCACATGCACTTTATGTTTGAAAAGCCTGGATACGACAATCTGATCACGTATGCCTCCTCAAGTTACCCTTTGCCAGCAGACCTTTCAAGAACTAATCAAAAATCCCAGTGCTCTCTACCTCCGCGGCGACCCATACGAGACCTCCGACGCCGTCTTCGGTGTCAAAGAATCTCTACTCATCGATCTAGGCACCGTCTCCGCCTCACAAGCAAAAGAATACGGTGTAAAAGAAGGCGGCAAGCTCATCACTTACGACTTCGTCCTCGTAACTGACGACGAGTCGCGCAAGTTGCGCGAAGAAAAAGCAATGGAAGCCATGCAGAAGCTAGGCAGAAGGATGAAGTTATACCAGGGCTTGCCTATACCCGATGTTGATTAGACGCGCGACAATGAAACAAAAAGAAAAGGTTACCCAAAACCTTCATCTCTTCTTGCTTCCCAGAGCGGTCATGAAGATTCAACAAAAACATATCCCCCAAGCTCCAACTATCATGACGCGAACCAAATTACGATTATGACTACTCTAGACAAAACAGAGTTATAATCAGACTCTCATGAACTCATCGACGAGCCAAATTCTCGCAGACATCCCTGTATCAGGTCAACTAGGCAGTTCTCCATCTTCCGAACAGGTTGCAGGGAAGCTATGGCAAAGGTCAGGGTCATACCATTTGTAACAGTCAAGACATCTGAAAGCGACGATTAGAGAGCTACAGGATGATCTTGTGTTCTATAAGCATCGTAGAGCATACTAATATTCGTTTTGAATGCCCCATGTGAAGTTAGTGTCAAGAAATAGGTGTTGTTGGGGATAAATCGCGACATGAAGCTTTTGACGACACTTAACACTCTTAGACTCACACATCCCATAAGGCACCAGCACTCGCCGGAAATGTTGAGACCATGATTGACAGCTAATCTTGACGACATCGAAATCACATAATGGACAATAGTCAAAAGAGAAGAAATAATCATCTTGGATTTCTCCATTCAAGAGTGAGATCGATCAGCTATGCACGTTACGCCCCCTTTTTAGTAATTGAGCTCTTCCGCTCCTCCAGCACTGCCAGCTGCGTCAAGGTCGTTGTAACTCTTCAACGCGCGGCCTTCGACTGCTTGTCTAGGACCGACAGTGTGCTCTCCTCCTTCCATGAACATACCCCGGCGAGGTGGGGTCAGGCGGCCGCTGATGCTTCGTCGCGGCTCAACCCTCATGCCACCCCGGTCGTACGGACCAGGTGCTCGAGCATTGTTGGTGCGCATACCGCCTGTCCTCATCGGTCCAGCGCCACGGTCACCACCTTGCATGTTCCAGCCAGGTACTGTGAGAGGGAACTGTCCAGGCACAAACGGATTGAAGCCGGGAGGTCCACCAGCATTCGGCATGGGCATTCCGTTGTTAAAGAATGGCATGTTGTTCAAGCTGAAGTTGCGAGGTGTACCCGTCGGCATGTTGTTGTTGACAGGGAAGTGGCCGTTGCTGCTAGCATCGTTGCGACCCTGGGCAAGTCTGGCTGGGTCAAGGACATAGCGGTTGACAAGCTCAATCTGCATCATGGTCAATAGTTATTCGCAGTTCGGAGGCGGCGATACTCACGTCTTCCTTGAGTTTGTCATGCCAGTCCTGATGTCTCTTTTCCACATGCTTCTTCCAGAAATTCTCACCCTTGAAGAGCTTTGTACACTCTGGGACCTTGCATCTGAACTTGAACTCGTCCTCCTGTTTCACGAACTTGCTCATGTCTTCTTCAAGACCCTCTTCAACTGGCTTGCCACCGAGCTTCCTCAGATCAACATTGTAAGGTTCAAGTATCATGAGAAGTTTCTCCTCAAAGGTCTTGACCCAGTTGTATGCCTTCTGAAGCTGGTTCTTACCGTAGGCTCGAGGGGCAGACTTTCTCTCCTCCATCGGTGATCCGTCTTCGTTGTCTCCGGGACCGCTTTCTTGACGCTTGAGCGGGAATGGATCTCCGTTTGCGGTAGCTCTAGCGGTCTCTTTGGCTGCGGAAGTAAGACTTGCGCGAGGACGGCGAAGATGACCTCCTGCGCACTTGCGCTGCAGCTCGTGGACCGAGTCGCATTCGAACACACAGTAGAAGCAGAAGTTGTAGACACGACGGAGGTACTCGACGAGCAGATCGAGCTTCTTCTTCTTGATCAGAAGTTCCTCATCATCGACATCCTCATCAATACCGCCTTCGTCTTCTTCACCCTCTTCCATTTCACCATCATCGAGGTCTTCGTCCTTGACGACTTTGGGAGCTGGGATCGGTGGTTGCAAGTAACCCTTACCAACCAGCTCGTCAACGCGTTGCTCAATCTTGCCAACTCCGTCGTAGTCATCGCCCATCTCTGAGTCGAGTTTTCTGACCAAACGTAGAGCGAGGTCCAGGTCGCGTTCGACACGCTCGGGAGCGGAAAAGAGGTCCCATAAGGCCTTCTTTCTGGGGTTGTCTTGGGGATGATGAATACCAACATGGACAGTGAAGTCGCCCTTTTCAGGGTCTTGTATCGTCTTGTTGTTGATCTCATTCAAAGCTCTCTCGCAGACGGTTTGAGTGTGGTTCGGCTTGTCTTGATCCATGGCACCTCCGTCAGTGTCCTGGTCGTCATCGTCACGACTTCCGCGGCGCTTGGTGTCCTCTTCAGGTACCTCGGATGCAGGGTTGAGCATGATCCAACCAAGGCGGTGGAACTTCTTTCCTGGGTTCGGATCGCTCAGGCTCAGCCACTTATAGCCACCCTCGCCCTCACCGAGATGCTCCTTGCAGAATTCCTCCATTCGCTCGCGCGAAACAGCTGGGGTGATGGTCTTGACGAGCAGCGTTGGTTGGAAAGCGAATGGGTCTCGTACGTCACCGCCTTTGGAGGGTAAGAGATCTGATACAGCCAAAACTTCAGCCGCAGCACTGGTCTCTCCTTCCTCCTTTTCGACGATACCTCCAGCCCCGTTACTCTCGCTTTTGTAGATTCCCTCAAGGGTGAACTCGTCAAAGGTACCAGCCGTCAAGTCCGAGTCCCACCTAGCGAAGAGATCGCGTCTGAAGTCGAGGACCTTCTGGCGCAGGGGATCACGAACTTCGGGCACATAGCGTTCGCGGAACCATGTGTCGTACTTGTGGCCATGAACGAAGAGTTTGGCCATTCTTGTGTTCCAGTTCAGCTTGTATTGATCATAGGCATTCTGAATCTTTGATCGTTGTTCGTCGCGTGATTCCTTGATAGGCTCAGGACGACGACCTCCATTCTTTTGACGCTCACGCTGTTGTTTGATCTCTTGCTCGGCTTTCCACCACTCGGCAAAATAGCTGAATCCGACCTGCGAGGCTTCCAGCAGAGGGTCCCTAAGTTGATTCACTGGGATAGCTCGCGGAAGGGCGGCATCGTCGCCTGGAATGTATCGATCAATGTTCTTGGGAGCGCCTGGCTGGATTTGAGGAGACGAGCGGCGTCGGTCGCGGGGATAGTCTTCACGTCCACGGTAGTAGTCATCACGCGAACGATCGGGCTGGTAGCGGTCGATTTGTGTAGGAGAGCGAGAGCGGTTACGGCCAGCTTGACGGACACGACGATCGGAGTCTGTTACGAGTTTGTGAGTCAAGGATCGGGGACAGAAGCGAAATGATGGTAACGTACTCGGCGACCTGCGTCGTTCACGGTATGGATCCCTCTCGCGAGAATTGTAAGACTCGCGGTCGTAGCTATCGACCTTGGTGAGATCGTTGGGCGACTTTGAGGGGTATGAGTCGAGAGCGTCCATAGTAATGGTTGTCGGAGGCTTAACAAAGCGACTCTTGCGCACTGAACACGACCATGACAGGTTAGAGCTCGATCGGGAGAGGTTGAAGGGTAGAACGAAACAAGAAAGACTCGGGGAAACAAAAAGAGTGAATGAATCAGGGTATATGGTAGTGAAGCTGGAAAGTAACGATATAGCGGATCGGCGAGTGCATGGTGATAGGGAGGTTGAGGTTGAGAGGACGCGACGACGAGACGAGTCGCAGGGTTGGCTAAAAGTCTCGCGAACAGAAGAGAGACGATACGAACAATCTAGAGTAGGACAAAAGCCGAGAGACGTCGACGCATCAACAAAGAATTGGACGCTGTCGACGACAAGATGGAAGAAGACGAGGAGCGACTGTCCTGTCGCTATTACTGTCGAAGCTCCCGTCGCGACTCCGCGCTATATTCGGCCCGTGCACGCCGCTGTCGCATCTTTCCAAGAATGTCTGGGGAAGCAAAGCGTTTCCCCTTCGGGCCAGGATGCTCTCTCGAGTCCATCAGATCTCGCCAATTCATTCATATTCCAGCAGCACCCGTGACTGTAGTCATGTGCGCAGACCAAAAGACTACCTATGATGAATCATACAAGCGTGAGAGAAAAGCTATGAGAGACATCGTAGCTTAGTAGGAGGTACCTGTAGGTTGTTAACAGCGGCTTCCCACTCCGATGGGAAGAACTTCCGCGACTCTTGGTTTGGCCGGGGAAGGGGCGTCGTCATGGTTCGATTCGCGTGTCTGTTGTCGCGAGTTGCGATTGTTGGCCCGATCGATGCGATTGACGAACGCACGAGACTCAGCTAAGCAACGAGGACTTCTTCTCTTCCGCGACCAGCCTCGTCTGTTTCCTGCTGCATCACCACCGTCACCATGACTTCGTACATCCC
>Ga0058702_10001057_pt1 | contig 10673 bp, 9 predicted proteins | sample AgamicOrSfe_FD_83781 | JGI IMG/M metagenome (GOLD analysis project Ga0058702, IMG submission 83781) | Agave microbial communities from Guanajuato, Mexico - Or.Sf.e | ecosystem: Host-associated > Plants > Phyllosphere > Phylloplane/Leaf | place: Guanajuato, Mexico | collected 2012-05-30
CATGGCAGGCGTATACAGCTACCTCGCCCACCCCTCCAACGTCGCCGGCTTCGTAATCGTCTACGGCGTCTTCCTCGCCCTGGGTGAATTCGGTCCTGGCGACAACATCGGCCTCATCGCGTCCAAATCCTGCGCTACAGCCGTCAGAGGCCAATACTACGGTATTGCCGCCGCAATCGGCAAGATCGGTGCTTTTGTGGGTGATCAGGTGCTCGCTATCCTGTATAACCGCTACAAAGATACCGATCCCATCAAAGCGGGTCAGTATCCGTTTTTTGTGAGTTCGGCGCTTTGTGTCTTGTCTGCGGGGATTGCGTTTTTCTTGTTGCCGCATATTGGGCAGGATACTATTGATGAAGAGGATAGGAAGTTTAGGGCGTATTTGGCGGAGAATGGGTATGATGTTACGCAGATGGGCGTGCAGAGGGAGAGTGCTGAGCATATTGTTGGAGAAACTGATGTTAGGGAGAACAGTGAGGTTGGTGGAAGTGTGAGCAAGGCATGAACAACTGGACATTAGATAGAAGCGTATACCTAGTAAAAGTTATTGATGTTTGGATATCCATTCGATGCACTCTCCCAGCGCATGAAAGAGCGTCACCTGCGGCCATGGAAATGTAGCGTTGTCCAGCCTTTGCAAGAATACAGCACATGTAGATATGGACACAGATTCATAATGTCTAACGCACATATATGACTCCCCTGCAGTAGGTCACTGCAAGAAATGTGTGATGAACATAATCGAATCCTATACAACAACCCTTGCAGGCATTGAGATCAACGGTGACAACATAGAAGAGAGACCTAAGCATCAAGAGACCACAACTAAAACAGACAAGATCTAATTCGAATGACATACATTAAACAAGAAATACTCTAAAGTATAAGAAACATCCCTGCCACCACGAATTTCCACAACCCAATAATCTACCCTACAAGACAATACCCATCCCCTCTCCGTGCAGCATCCCAAACTCAACTCTACTTAGTAGTAGTAGTGACAGTCTTGACAACCGTAGACTTGCTAGTAGCACCAGTGACCGTAGCAGTCGACACGGTAATAGTAGCAGTCTTAGCCACACTAGTAACCAAAGCCGAACAAGCACTCGACAAGATGCTAGCAGGATATTTAGTCAACGCAGCAGGCGTAGAAGCCGCAGAAGACGAAGCCACCACAGCGCGCTTTGACAACGACGAAGAAGACTTTGACGAAGAAGTCGAGGTTGCAGACGAAGAAGCCTTGGTTTTCAAGGTTGTGGTGGAAGTGACGGTGGAAACAGGGATCTTGGTGGATGTGGCTGTCACATAGGCGTTCAAGTCGTTGTAGCCGAGGAAAGTGCTGCAGTAGCTTTGGAGAGTCGAGGCGGCGATTTCGACCTTGGCTTGAGCGATGGCGGCGGCTTTGTTGGGTGTGGTGCCCGGGTTTGTGATGTTGGAGAAGGAGTACGAGAAGCCTACGGTGTAGCGATCGTTGCCTTGCCATTGTCCAAGGTTAGTGGCGTATTTGTTGGCCCAGGCGGTGCTGTACATGGCACAGTACTGGCCCAATGCCGTCTTGCTGTTCAAACTCAGGATATAAGTGTTGACAAACTGGCAGGTTTGGACTGGACTGCCATCGGCTGGTGGGTTGGCAAGGTTGTACACATTCTGTGCGTTGCAGGCTTCGGTGCAGAGAGTTGCGTTGAAGGGACCTGATGCGAACACTTTGGCTCCCATGAAAGTGTTGTAGCCCAGCGAATCGTAAGGAGCAGCGATGGCTGCGTTTCCGAGGTAGTTGGCGTCCGAGTAGCCAGTGGGTGCGGCGATGTTCTGGTTCACGTAACCGTTTGAACCTGCAACTACTACGGAGAAGCCGACCCACGGTCTGCCATAGTTTTTGGTGTTGGAAGTCGTCACAGGTCCTCCCCAGTACACACACTTTTAAGGGTCAGTATAGGTCAAACGGATAGAGAAATGATGATGTTTACCTTGATTTGAGTCAGAGAAGCGGGATTGGGGCAGGAAGTTGCGTCAGGAGTAAGCTTTGGGTCACGTTCAAAGTATATATTGATTCCCATGCATCCTTTAATGGCGTTACCTGTAACTCTTGTTAATACACGGCGCTTTGGGAAATTCGAGGAGAACTGGAGTGAGATGTGGATTACTTACACTTAGTGGCGCAAGTCTGGGGGCTGTACGATTGAAGAGATGTGAAGCCCTAGTCGGGGTAATAGAGTGCTCAGATTAATGGAAAATCATAATTTTCCTACCATGTAGCCATATGCACTGCTACTGGCGTTCAAGTTCTGAAATGTCTGCGCATATCCAGCAGGAACAGCGGCGGCGTTGGCTGCATTGGCGTAGACAGGGTTGGCCAGAAACGAAGCAGCGTCGTCCTTGGGGTTATTGGTAACAGGTCCATAGCCAGAGGGTTGAGGTGAGCAAACTGCACGCTTCACTATACTCGGAGTCGAGGAAGCAGCATCAGTGATAGCTACCGAGATAGAGGAAGCCTTGGTAGCCGAGGCGAGAAGAGCTTTGGTATCAAAGGTGACAATCGTAGGAAGTCCAGTGGCTTGGACAACCGTCGGTGTAGGGACCTGAGCAAAAAGATCAAGGTTGATTTCCTGGGGTGCAGGGGCCGGCAGAGCAGCAACAACTGCCACAAGGGTGGGGATGAAGAAAGTCGAACGCATATTGAGTGAAAGTTTCAATACTTCAGAGGTCTCTGTTATGTTTCTCATTTATTGATGGGGAACCTCTCGGCTTTTGTATCCCTCTGTCTCTCATCGCGATTGTAAAGCCGTCACGATCAAATGTCGACACTCCTGACAAGCATACTTCCTGCCGGCCGCTCCGTGTGGTTCCTGCATGCCATGAACATGATGAGCCATGGTTGCAAGCATGTGGTGTGTGAACTTGGCTCTGTGCCGCGATGGCTGTACCTTGGATACGACGTATGAGGCTGGAGAAGGAGCGCTTAGCTCGTTCGCGTGGTAGACTGGCAGTCACGAGGCGTCGTCTAAATCCAGTTGAGTCCGAACAGAGTTTTTGACACAGAAGATTGATTCAGAATGCTCCTATGAGTTCGCTGTAGTTTGCTGTCATTATGTTCGAAGCGCTGGCGTTCTGCTGTCGCGATGGCTTGCGAGCTGAAGTTCAACTGTTTCGGCCTCCACCGAACACAGCTGCTGTATACCAGACGTTGTGCGTGTAAGGCTGAAACCCATCGTCGCGAGACAACTGTCTCTGATCGTTCGTGATAAGTTTTCGAGAAGGTCTCACATCCGCTTCGAAGCATGGAGGTCAACCTATATCTTGGCGGAATTATTGCTAAAGTTTGAAGCCGTTTTGGGACGGTTGCTAGACCGTTGTTAGCAATCGTTCAGCCACATCTCAACGGGTACGCCCATCTGATTGGCCATGCCGAACATGTGTCAGTGCTCTGTAGCGATAGTTAAAGTTGATGAAAGCGCATCTTCTTGGTGAGACATCAGGAAGAATGCTATGCAGTAATAAGGAGCTGATGGAGGCTCTATGTGCGACCAACCCGTATTCCACCAGACAACTGAACTGACAAGCTGATGACCATTTGCTGAAAAGGCACTCTATCAGCATTGGTTGTTGAGACAGCCACCACTGATAAGTGTTCTCTAACCACACAGGGAATCTGCATGAGCCCTGAACATGCCTCGCGTAAACATGGATCCTGGAGGCTCTGAGACTCATGTTCAATAGTGTATGCAAGCAGAAGCCGCTATCTCCCCTTGCGTGTGAACCTATGCCTCCACCTCGCCTTGGCCTTCCTCCCAGCTCGTTTGACGCTTTGTGAAGGATAGTTGACAGGCGATTCACCTCCTACAAAGATTGCAGCATCGTAGAGTATTGCACCGATAATGGCACCGGTGATCGGAGCACACCAAGCACCATACACCCACCAGCCGTCTCCAAACAGTTCATGTCTGTCGAAGCCAACTGTAATCAACGCTAAGCGAGGCCCCATATCGCGAGCAGGATTGATCGCGGCGCCGGTACTGGCCGAGAAAGCCATGGTCAAGATACTGACGACGAGACCCAGAATGAACGCATTCATTCCCGCTCCAGGAGGTGCGTTACTGTCGTCACCAGAAGCCAATACAGCAATACTCATGAACGCTGTAGCAACAAACTCTGTCAGAAAACCCGAGGCAGCATCCGCCACGCCTTCTATGCGGTTCGTGACAAATGAGTTGTAGACCTGTGTCATCTTGTCCGGGTTGGAGTCCAGGTAATTGAGTATACAATTCCGGTATATGCCATACGCAACGAGTGAACCGATGTACGCTCCAAGCAACTGAGCGACGATGTACACAGGTATCTTCTTCTTCGGAAAGCCACGGAAGATGTAGAACATGATGGTGATTGCAGGACTGAGGTGACCTCCAGACACGCCTCCACTGATGTAGATTGCAGTCATTGTCCCGAATCCCCACGACCAGGCCATTGAATCGCTGGAGCCGCTTTGAGCGAGATTGTGTGCTACATTGGCACAGATACCGATCGTCATCAAAACAAATACCTATATCGATTAGAGATCGAGATAAGGTGAGACAAGCGATCAGACTTACGGCGAGAACTTCGGCAAGAGGCTCACGAAGTTTGGTCCTGAACACCGCCCATAGCGTGTGATGATTGTGGAGTTCTTCTTGAATCCTGTTCAATGGTACATGGTCCTCTTCTTCTTGATCATGTGTAGCTTCGGCGTCTTCGTCATTGACCTTCCCATCCTCCTTCTCATCGTCGTCTTCGCTAAGATCCTGATGGCGTTGGTTCTTACCATATTTTTCAGTATACTTTCCTTCCCTATCTCTGGTCGCGTCATGGATGTCCTGGATCATTTTCTTCAGGTCAAACCTCAGACCATAGCCTTGTTCCATTTGCGATTCGGTAGGTTGCAGCGCTTCCTGCCTTGGTCTGCCGGATTCAATCTCCTCATCTGACGGCTTGGTACCGGGGCGTACAGTTCGTGGCAGAGGATCAGCCAATCCCCAGATCGGTCTTGAGTTTCCGGGTTGGTCGTACGCAGGATTGAGCTCCGTGTAGCCATCCTCTATGTATGGCTGATGTTGATTCTGAGACCGCCCGCTGTTTTGACCACCCTGAAAAATTGGGCCCGCCAAAGTGAAGATAGGTTTGCCATTCAGATCTCTCCCTGTCGAGTAGGGCTCGTTCTGTTCGTGCTGATGTTTCTGGTATGTAGTGGATGTTCTGTGTCGTAGACCAGACGATGCAGAAGCGCGGCCATCTGAATCCGTCCGTGATGCATTGATACCCACACTTCTCCTGGATTCTGTGCTTCGACTTGTTGAGACTCCGCTCAGTGTAACTTCATTGGAGCCTTGCTCCTGACCGGTGGAGTCCTCTTTGGGCATGTTCGCGCTTATGCTCGTCTCATGCACACACAGTTACCTACTGTCGAGATGATGGAGTCCCACCGTTGTGGCAAGCGGGCAACAAATGTGGCCATTGTATGCGCAGATACACTGTTGGGAAAGGTCAGAGGAGTTAGACGTCCAAGACTTTGTTCAAAAGGCTTGACTTCGGTCGAGTTCGTATCCATGTCGCTGCAGGGGTGGTCACAGTTGCGTCACAAAACCCTGCGCATCGCGTACCTTATCTCTATCTTGCTGAGAACTTCGACATCGCAGCAGCTTCGACGTGTCGTGGATCAAGCACGAAAGCATGGTTTGTCATATGTTGTCATGCTGTGATTGCCAGTGTTGAGCTGGCGACCTAGAGTTGACAACCCTCGCCAAGCTTCCAGATGGAAGCATGTCTTGTAGATCCTCGAACCCGGTCTACAAGAAACATCGTGAATATCAGAATCACCATCTCCGTCCAGGATGGATCGAGTGTCAGCCAGGCAATTTACACACAATAACGAATGACACGAGCATCGGGTGAAGTTTCGATGTTCATGCGGGAAACGCATATCTCAGCGCCCGTCATGTCTTCTTCGTTCTATCTAAAGTTATGCATAGGGTATCGTAATAGTAATATCTTCGTAGCCGCAAAACAAAACAGCCACAACCTTTTGCTTCGCTCTTTTATGTTGTCTCTCGCTCGGCTCAAGAACCACCAAGTCTCTTCTCGATCTTGGACTTCTCGCTCTCGCGAATAGTCTGCAAATCCTCCCTCGTGCTGTTGTAAGTGGCATTGACCTGGTTAAAAGGGTTGTCGGGGTGCTTCTCGAACTCCTTCCTGATCTGCTCAATCTTTTGCTGGCGACGCAGACCCTTCTCGTCTTTCATCTCTTCCAAACGGCGTTCTTCGTACTGAGTGTAGGCGGCCTTGAAGCGACGTTCGGGGTGTCGGTCGATCTTGTCTGAGGTGCCTGCGGTCAGGGACAAAGCATCCAGGGCGTTGTCGATACCGGTTGCAGAGAGCGAAGAGAGCGACGAGGGTCCATCGAGGCCTGACAGATCGAGACCGCGAGATTTCTTTGGGGCGGTCTTTGCGTTGCCAGTCTTCTTAGCTGGGAGGGAGGCATCTTCTTCGGCGAGGAGGGCGGCCTTTTCGGCCTTCTTGCGATCGGCTTCGGCTTTCTTGTCGGCGGCGGCAGCACTGGAAGGAAGTCGGTTCAGTACGGCGACGAGATTGTGAAGGATCTGAGGATGCAAACTCACGCCTTAGAGCTGTCCTTTGCGCCCTTTGACCATTCTTGCTCTTCAGCCTTTGCCTTCTTTTGGTTCTCGACGGCTTGCTTCTGAGCTGCGACCTCGGCCTTTTTGGCGTTGCCGGCAGCCTTCTTGCTGTTCTCTCCCTTGGCCATGGTAGGTGTCTGTGTGTATTAGGGTGGTAGTGAAAGGAATGGCGAAACACAACAATGAACGATCAACACTTCACAAAATCGTTCGACTTTCGAGGCCGAATTCGGGAAGCTTCTCTTGCGTCACATGCCAAGCCCTCTGCCTCGATGCGGTCTATACCACCGCTATTGTTGACCTTCTCTTCTCTTTCATCAACTTGTTGTTTCATATGAAAATAGCATTCACTGCTTTACAACTCTTCATTCGACACTCTGCATACAGTGCTAATCGGCCTCTAACTCTACCTCCTTCTCTTGGTCAATTCATGCCTGTTTCGCTCTCTCTTGCTCTTCCTTCGCCTCTGCCCTTTCCTTCTGTTCTACATCATACATGAAATCTATACACCTAGTCGTAAGTACTAATCGCGAGTGCATCGCCCCAACTTGATAGATCTGCGTCCAGACCATATGCTCGCTCAACACTGTCGCTGCTACGTTCTCAAGTGGAAAGCCTTGAAGGCCCAATGTGTCGTGGACCCGGCCGACCGAATCATACACTTGTGCCAGGTTCATGCTGCCGTCTCTGTACTGTCGCATCACCGAGCAGGCCTTTTGTAGTCGTTCCATGAGAGGATTTGCAATAAGCTCATTGGCCTCGAGTTTTCCTCTGTGGCTAGCTGTACTGACGACGACTTTAATATTGAGCAGCTCCTCGCGAGCTCCTAGATGGTATGCGACCAGAAGCAACCTTCGAACAGAATCTTGACTGAGTCTGAGATCTGCATGCACATCAACGACCACTTCGACCGTCACTGGTGTGGCATACGCGCGTTGACGTCTGCATAGTTTCTCGAGAAAGCTTGCAACATGAACCTCGAGCGACATTGCAGCACTTTGTCTGGAAGATCCTGGAGCGAGAGTGAATGCTGGTAGGATGAACTTGGTGTTTCGGAACCACACGTCCTCAAACATAGGCTTGACCCAGTCTGGAATTCGTGTCTCGTCTCTAATGTCCCAGGGTGGCTGGTGATCCCTCAACCAGTGACCGAAGATTTCCAGGCGAATCTCTGGAGGGAGATCTGCTTTATCTCCTTTCTCATGTATCTCTTGAAGTGCACATAGCCACCTGCCAAGGGCCACACTGTAAACTGTTCCATCCATCTTGGTAAGTTTCGACTTAGTGGTGATTGGGTGATTGTACCAAGAAGGAAATCAACTTGGGTTGTTCAGGGCTACTCGCTTTATGGGCAGAGTGCACAAAGAACAACATCAGAGGATATTATTCTTTCATGGCAGTCTAGCGATAGTTGGCACAATGGTACCGCTGGTCAACATCGCCGGATCCGGGCACCCTTTCATGAGCCTGGTCCGAGTCCAGATAATCATATCGAAAGTAGCCAGATGTTGTGGTCAATGGTGGTGTGGAAGTCCATAGCACGATCGCAGCTCCAAGGAGTTCAGTCATCCTATACGAGGTTTGAACCCACCGATACTCTATCAGCTTGCCCCTATGGCTTATACCTAAGAATCGTCGATAGTGTCAAATATCGCGAATTGCAGAACTGATTTGACGATGCCGTGTTCATTGGCTGCTCCGAAGCTGACGCTTTCAAGAAGGGTGCTGAGTGATGTGAACATGACATCTGCGTCTACTGTCGTAGTCTTTGCAATCGACTCGCTGGATGATTGGTATATAAGTCGACTCTGTACCATTGAAGGGGGTTCACGAACGCAAAGTGTCGAGTTGTATAGTGATAAGATAAAGGTCGGGCCCGAAAAATGTACCCCGCACGGCAGAGAGATCGACGGACGACGGGCCGGCGAAGCGCGTTGTTTACCGAACTCGATGCGCCCTTCGGGGGAGTCGCGGAGAATGATTGACTCATGTTGGTTGTTGGGTTTTCTTATCTCTGGTTTGTTTTTTAGGCTGATTGTAGAGTCCCCTTGCTCACCGATTGAGGCCCTTCAAGTGAGCAGATTCCCTCACTTGCCGACTGCCCCAATCGCCCTTCATTGTCCTTGGATCGTGTGCCGGACAATCGCCATGTCGTCATACAGGATTGCCGTGGGAAGAGCGACCACAAGGTTTGGAGGGGTTCACTCTGTGCCGCATCGCCTATCTACATATCCTGCCCTGGCCCCATACCCTTCCCCACGCTCGACAATCTCCCCAGCATCAGGAACCACCATCATGGCTTCACAAGGTCTCATGTCTTCGCTTCCGATCCCAGCATGGCTCCAGGGCCAGTCAAACCGCACCTTCTCGACCACACCCCGCCAGAGACGCCTCACGATTGAGAACATCAACCAGAATGTCGTCGAAGCCGAGTACGCCGTGCGTGGTGAGCTCGCTGTCAAGAGCGAAAAGTACCGCGAGCAGTTGAAGAAGAAGGATGCCTCGCTACCCTTTGACACGATCATCTCGGCCAACATTGGCAACCCCCAACAACTCGACCAGAAGCCCATCACCTTCTTCCGTCAGGTCCTGTCCCTGATGGAGAACCCTCTTCTTCTCGAACACCCCGATGTCCTCACCAAGACCCTCGGCTACAAGCAAGACGCCATCGATCGTGCAAAGACACTACTGGACGATGTCAAGAGCGTGGGAGCATACTCGGCCTCAAAGGGTGCCTCTGGCATCCGTCGCAGTGTTGCCAACTTCATTGAGAAGAGAGATGGCTTCCCTGCCGACCCTGAGAACATCTTCTTATCCGCTGGTGCTTCGGGCGGTGTCAGCACTCTCATGAACGTCATGTGCGCCGATGCAAACTCCGGCATCCTCGTTCCCATCCCGCAATACCCACTCTACACTGCCACTCTCGCTCTCCTCAACGCAAAGTGCGTACCCTACGAACTCGAAGAGGAGAAGTCTTGGGGCACAAATCTCGACGCCATCCGCGCATCATACGCAAAGGCAAAGGCCGAGGGTACAAGCGTTCGTAGCATTGTCATCATCAACCCCGGTAACCCTACCGGCGCAACTCTCACTGTCGAGGACATCAAGTCAGTGTTGAAGTTCGCTGCTGAGGAGAAGCTGGTTGTCATGGCCGATGAGGTCTACCAAACCAATGTGTTTGTGGGCAAGTTCACCAGCTTTAAGCAATGTCTTAGGGAGCTTCAGCAAAGCGAGGAGAACAAGGACGGCAAGTTCGACACTCTCGAGCTTGTCAGCTTGCACAGCATCAGCAAGGGTATGATTGGCGAGTGCGGTCACCGTGGTGGTTACTTTGAGCTTGTCGGCTTTGACGAGAAGGTATGTTCTGCAGCACTCACACACTCATCACATCAACAACTAACCTCTCGCCTTAGGTCACCGAGCAAATCTACAAGTATGTCAGCATCCAGCTTTGCCCCCCTGTCATCGGTCAGTGCCTAGTGTCCCTCATGGTCGAGCCACCTGTCGAGGGTGACCCGTCCTATGAGACTTACCACGCTGAAGAGCGCGGTATCTTCAACGGCTTGCAGAAGCGTGCCACCGCCCTCTACGAGGCTTTCCGCGAGATGGAAGGCGTGTCTTGCCAGTCACCCACCGGCTCGATGTATCTCTTCCCCACCATCACCCTCCCTCCCAAGGCCATCGAGAAGGCCAAGCAAGAAGGTAGAAAAGCAGATGAATACTACTGCCTAAGACTGCTCGACGCAACTGGTGTCTGTGTCGTTGCAGGAAGTGGCTTTGGACAGAAGGAGGGAACTCTGCACTTCAGAACCACTTTCCTTGCTCCTGGCACTGAGTGGGTTGGCAGAATCACCAAGTTCCACAAGGAGTTCATGGAGGAATTCAGATGATGCATGATCGGTTTGGGGGATCTCGAAATTCTTGTGCATAAGATATTTAGGGGGCTGATGATACCTTTTTCTCCTTTCGTTTTATCTCATTTCAAGCAGGCGAGGCGCTGTTCTATAGGAG
>Ga0058702_10001059_pt1 | contig 10662 bp, 13 predicted proteins | sample AgamicOrSfe_FD_83781 | JGI IMG/M metagenome (GOLD analysis project Ga0058702, IMG submission 83781) | Agave microbial communities from Guanajuato, Mexico - Or.Sf.e | ecosystem: Host-associated > Plants > Phyllosphere > Phylloplane/Leaf | place: Guanajuato, Mexico | collected 2012-05-30
AGGGAGAAGAGGAGGGGGTGATGGGGATATGGCGAGAATGGGACAGGGAATGGGAGCTTGTATGCGGCATTGTGGGAGTTTTGGGTGCTTGAGTACGGGGCATACGGGCATTTTCTGCATGGAATCATGGCTGGGTGCATTTATGTGGCACTTGGCATTTGGCATCCTGCATTGGCGTGGCATGGCATAACATCACAGGCTGCACAGCGAGTGCTGCATCGACGAGCGAACTGTTAAGCAAGCAGGTGGAAGGCAGTGTGTGAGTCACTTCGCTGTGCTGCGAGCGAAGATATTGTGCAAAGCATCACAAGTTACAGCGGACAAGTAGAGGAGATTATGTAAAGACCTTGGCCTGCAATACAATACACTTCACATTCTTTGAAGATGAATTGTGCTCTCATATCATCGCGCGACTATGAGCTTTTCCTCGATGTGGCACCATGTACTACGTGAAATATGGTTGCTGGCACACTCAACAGACCGGCGCACTGCCTCGAGAACAATTACTGCTCATCCCCGGATACAGCAATGATGGATGAACCTAGTTGACCAGAAAGCTGAAAATCCATGTCGGCTCCCACGAAGATTCGAGGGTTGTCTGGCAACATGATTCCAGCTTGGATGTTTTGGTGCAACTATGTCTGGCTTGAGGCTCAGGCTCCGGTGGGCAGCAAAGGTCAACTCAATCTCCTCCTGTGCTCCGCCAAACTCAAGTCAGAGTGTCATCTGGCCCTGGGAAGAGGGTAAGCTTTTGGTGAGTGCCGCTGGACGTTCAACCGTTGCACGAAGCTGGAATCCCTACTTCACAGTGTACTGAAATGCCTACGTTGGCAGTAGTTTGCCATTGTTCGTATTGCTCGTTATAGCTACCACACTGACAATTCAGATCATGCTGGTATGTTCGGCACGACCTTGGAAAGTCGGAAGCCAGTCATTGCTTTCGCATACACAACCCAAATCGACGAGGAAACCGATTGCTTCGCGAGAGATATCTGGGCATCGAGTTGCGGAGCCGCGCCAAGCCAGAGGTTAGCATTACGACCAGAAGTTGTTGTTTTCAAGTAGGGAGCGAGCTCTGGGTGCTGTAGCATGATGTCTTCGAACACAATGCCGGAAGATGCTAGAAGGACATCCATATACACTGGTGATTGCGATAGCATGACCATCGCTGCCTTTTCATCACCAGAAGTGCTATGGAGGGTATACAGCTTAGCATCCAAACCACCGAGATGTCTAATGTCGCCGGCGAGGATGAAGTCAGCCGGCATGGTGATCTCTCCCATTCCCAGCAAGTTGCTCGCCAGCAGAGTATGTGGAATGACAGTGGCTGTCTTCGCGGGGGTGGCCCTCATCCTGACCAGAGAACTAGGTGCACCGGCCATCCCATCTTGCTGACCAGGATACTCACGTGAGCTATCAGGGCTGCCGTCCGTACTATCAATTGCATGTTTTCTGGCCGTGAGAGGGTCTACGAAACCATGACGTAGGCGTCCTCTGACAGGTTTTGAGATGGAGAGTCGTTGACCAATGATATGGTCGAGATTGTTGGCATGGTAAGATTTGGCGTGCGAATGACAAAAAGGACGAAGAGGGAGAAAATTCAGCTCTAGATTAAGTTTTCACATCGTGTCCTGGCTAGCTCAGCGGAAGCCGAGAGTATCTGATCTCCCTCATGAAGTCTCCTGATGATGGTGACCTTGCAACGTGGAGTGTCAAGAATTGAAGTTGAGATGTACATTGACGGCATAAACGTCTCGAGAAAGTCTGGGGAGGGGATTATTGAGGTTCTGCTCGGACGTGTGTCTTGGTATCTTTTCGAGCTCATACAAGGAGCAGCCAGCCAAGTCGCAAGGCAAACATAGACTTGCCAGGAGACGAGCAAGTATGCGTGAGCCCGGAAGACACTCAGATTATTATACCAAGAAAGAAGCATCACTTAAAGTCGATAGCGTTGATTCTCCTGCCAAGCAAACATCAGCCGTAGATATCGTCCCAATCATTTGACGCTGTAGCAATACTACGTTGAGGAGGCTTGAGCTGGACCAAAAGCTGAAGTCGAAGTCGATGATTGACATGGTCTCGACCCACAAAACACCACGTCCGTCCACTACTACACAGGGTAAGGCCGAATACGACTGTGTATTTAGCCTTTCAAGCTTATTGCGCCTTGAACATAAGGTCGTATACTCTACTCTACGTTGAGTGCAGGTGTCTGGGCAGTTGATGTCAATGACGACAAGTGCTCCAGCAGTCTAGTCTAGCCTAATTTGAATCAATTCGTAAGCTTTACCTCTAGCTAAGATGATCAATCCAGACCGCCGCGGCTGCAATCCCTATACAAACACAACACTCATACCACGTTGACAATGAGCTACTCTTTACAGTCCTGCACCTTTCAAGCCGCAGGGATTTCCTGCAGTCGCAGCTGAATGTTACCACTGCTGTCGCTCGCGAAGTCTTCCTCCGTCTCCTCGTACACCGTGTCGAGCTCTTTTCGCCATGCTGGGAGAAGATCTCGACGATAGATTCGAGGCTGTGATCGTCTCCGCGATCGTGTAACGACAAATACCATGACCATCACAGCGCTTGCCACGAAGAGAACGGAATGCCAGCCGAAGTCGACATGCCATGAACGTGCCATACTTATGGAAGAAGATTGATAAATGTCGATGTTCTGTTAGAGGAGTGTCAGCATTCGATGGTTTTCAGAATGTGTCTTGCTTACCGAGACACTTCCGTCCAGGTGCACTCTCCAGCAGCCGAGTATTTCCATATTGATGTCGAGCGCTGTCAATCTGAACATGTCGTACGGCTCATCGCCAATGGTGACGTTGCTTTCGAACCCCGCGCGGGCAAACTGTGAGACCAGCTCCCACTTTGCATCTGTCCTACCTTCGAGTCGCCAATGCCGTAGCTCTGTCGCCCCATTCCAGGTGACATAGAACTCACTCTCATCCTCCACAAATGCCACGACTGGCACGGTTTGTGGGTAGCCTTTCCATTGTCTCAGTGCCACTCTGTAGCTTTCAACCTTGCCAGCATCCCATGTCCCATTCTCGCCTGAGAAGAGGGCTTCGTACTGCCAGTCACATAGCACTTCACTGCCGCCGGACGAGAACTCTGTCCAAGCACCGGTGTTGCCCCAGCCGACCAGGAGATTACCGTTCTCGAGCTGTTGAGTCGAGCCCTGGGAGTATGTGGTGTAATTGCTTGGGTGGTAAGCTTCGGCAAGGACACCTGCCGTCATTTGGGTGGTGTTAATTGCCACTTTCAGGCCGCGTGATCGCCAAGTATCTGTGTCAATGTCATCGCCATTGTCGAAGATGGTGATTGCAGTGTAATTGTCCACCCAACGTGCATGATGTTGGCGTGCGATGCTGGTAGCTCTACCATCAGAGAGATCAGTGAAGTTGTTAGTCGGCCCGCCTAGTGACCAGATGATATCGCCGGATTGGCCATCGATGTGATAGAGAGCGTGAGTGTATCGTGAGGAGATGAGATAATTGCCATCAGGGTCTTTCTCCACGCTGTTGATGTGAAACCAGTCCCATGCAGTTTCCAAGGCGCTTCCTCGATCACCAGGTCCTCGCACATTAGCATTCAGAGAGATGTGGTCTAAAGCTCGCCACTGGAATAGAAGCTCGTTGGTCTCGATGTCAATCTCTTGGAACATCGACTCGTTGACGTATGTTTTCTCCGTATCGGCACCGGCAACACCAAAGTCAGACAGGTCGTAGGGAATGGTGTGGTAGATGGTGATGATGGCAGTGTCATCCTGCGTTATTGTGAATTCGTGAAGGTCGCCGTCGAGGCCTGCTCCGACTGCATGAAGTGTCTTGTACATCTGATATTGGTTGTCCATCTAACCTGGCATGAGCTTAAACACATAAGCAAAGTTCCCTCAACTAACCATATAGTAATAGCCTTTGCCATGATCTCGCAGCGCATTGTCACCAGTCCACCAGGTCAGATAGTCTTCGCCTCGATATGTTTGAATGTCAAGGTTGTATGTCGTGCCGTATCCTTCCAGGAACCAAATTTGATGACCATCATCTGGATCAATGAGCATGGGTCCAGCATGCTCGACAAGGATTCCGTGGGTCGCCAGGACATAGTGATAGCCAGGGGGTTTCGAACAGGCTTGAGCAGGCCAGATGGATCGAAGGAACCTATTGTATCGTCCACCCGTGCTGACGAGTTCGCCTAGTGGCACGCCGCCGAGATCACCAGCATTGTAGGTTGCTGCATCAGAGGAGGTCAATGGAGGTAGGTCTGCTACCACAACAGTACGACTGAGTAGTAGTGCGAGGAGACATAGAGTGAGACTTGTGTACATTGTGTTTCGAAGGATGAGAAGCACGAATTCCTCGCTGCACCAGGCAACACGTCTCTTCGGAAGGCAGTAATGAATGTGCTACAATGGCAACTTTCCGGCTTATTAAGGAAAGACGTGTAGTTCACAGTTTCTGCAATAGCGGGATCAAGATGAAATGTTCCGGGCACTCGGCGCCAACGCCGGGGGATCCATGCTGTTTCATGTTGACAAGATGGTGGGTCCAGGCCAAGACAACAATGTCGCAGCCGTGCTGGATCGCTTGTAAGGCAGCGAGGATACTATCATGCAGATGAATGCTCATAATAGGGCTAGATATGTGCAATGCGACTGTATTGAGCTGAATGTCCCTGCTGTCACGCGACATATCTTGAAACAGATCTGATACTGCAAAAGCCGCATGACCTCACACTCACATGCTTCTTGGCGATCGTCGGTATCACCGGCTCTTGGGCCGACCAGATATCCTACAACACTCTGCTTGCTGATGCATACATATCTAGTGTTGTCAATACAGAAAGCAGTGCATACAACGGGCGAGTTGTAGTGCATGGACGTGATGCCGGCAACTCCATCTTCAGCTACTGACGGGCCTGCCGCCAATGTGCCTGGCGGGCCTGTTCAGCCAAGTGACAGGATTCTTGAAGGTGGTGCAGCAATGATACAGGTAAGTTGCTCTGTCCAGTACCCAGCTCTTCTTACACTGGCGCTCGCTGATGGTTTTCAACCACCGAACAGGACTTCGCGCCGTTGAAGAACGTCTGCGCGCACCTCAACGCCTTCCACACCTACGCATCCGAGCCCGGTCGCTACGTCGAAGCGAATCACTATTGTAGGCTCGCATCCTCGTCTTCGCATCACGCCACCAATGCCCGCATACTGACACATTCAAATCCAGGCGCCCATCTTACCCACAACGTCCGCCAATGCATCCTCTATGACTCACCCCTTCCCAACGCCCGCCTCATCGGCATCGAATACATGATCACCCCCGACCTGTACGCCACCCTCGAGCCCGAGGAGCGCAAACGATGGCACACCCACGTCTTCGAAGTCAAGAGCGGCATGTTGATCATGCCCGGTCCGACAGGCAGCCACCCCTCACACACTCCAGGAAGCGTATTAACAGGATTGAAAGAAGCAGTCCTCGGCGCTGGGCCGCAACAAACTTGGGAAACTGCCGAGACGGCGGAGATGGAGAAGGTGGTAGAGCTGTATGGCAAGGTATACCATTTGTGGCAGACAGATAGAGGGGATGCGCTGCCGATTGGTGAGCCGCAGCTCATGACCAGTTTCACTGAGGAAGGCCAGTTTGATTTTGACAAGGCGGTTGGGGACAGAGATAGGAGGTTTGGCACGGACTATGCGCGGAAGAAGGAGTTGCGGAAGGGGATCGAGGAGCCGAAACTGCATAAGGATGCGGACTGGGCGTGGAAGAGCAGGAGGAAGTCGTTGTAAGAGATCTGAGAAGATGGAAGGAAGTCTGGGTGGCAGGGATGAGTGATGAGAAAACGAAGGTAATGATGTGATGACTGGATTGTGGCCGAAGAAAAGACTGCACACTGAGCTCGTGGAGTCGGTAACAAATGCGAGGTTGACGTTATGCAGAAGTTATCTTCTTGATCTAGCTTCAATATGCGCTAGCTGTAAATCTTTCCTCACACATGCATTCTCGTAAGCACATCAGCCTTCCCATGCGCGTGTCATGTGGTCATCCAGGTCGTCATTGTCATAGTAGTTTCGTCTCACTCATGCAACTTAGTCCACCTTGGGCTCAAGCCTTTGCAGCATCGCTCTCGACTGCCGGTTCTGGACTACCAAATCCACCAAATAGCTTCTCCTTGATCTGCACCGCAAGCAATCCGCTCTCTTCCTCCGCCGCAATCTTGTTCCCAGCTTTGACCAGCTTGTCCATCTTTTCGTCCCTGGTCTTGCCTGCGTCGCCAGCTGTCGACATTGAGACGACCGGTTTCGCCGCCCTCATCTTCATTGCCAAATCTGCCATCTGCTTTGTGCCGTATTCGTGATTCGTGAACAGCGAACTCGACGACAATGTGCTGACCCAGTACTTGTTCCATAACGATTCAAGCAATTGAGTGTCCAGCGAGGACTTGAAATGCGACACCTCCATGCTGTAGTACCTGTCTGCATACGCACCAAAGTCTTGTATCTTATCCATGGGAATCGTCTCGAAACCCTCTGATGCACCACCACTCGTGCTCTCGGGCTTATAATCTTCAGGATACGTGCGAAACGCGCCAATCTCCACTTTGCCTGCACTGATGGTACGATCCGGGTCGATCACGACTGCCGCAAATGGATCGCTGTACATCTGCTGCTGCATCTGCGTATTCACGTCGACACCAGACAGCCAGCAACCGTAGCCAGGATGACTATGATACCAGCCCACGGCATTCTCCATCTGTCCGACGTCTCTTGCTCGCTGAAGAAACTCCACCATGTATTCGTTTGCTTCTGACTGTGCATTGACTCTTGTTTCTGTGCCTTCGACTGGTAGACGAAAGGCATCTGTGACGACGATAGTGTTCCCGGAGATGTAGCCTTGCATGAGACCCATTACTTCGATAGCGCCTCCAGAGCGGGCATGCATGACCATTTTGATGAGAGCGACGGCGGAGATGCGGATGTGTTTGAAGTGGTTTGGATCTGTACGCCACGGGCGAGCATCATTTTCGGCTTTGATGGTGGCGGCATCGTAGGCGTAGAGCGCGTCGCGTTTGGGATCTGTGAGAGCAACGGCGTTCTCGAGCTCTGAGAAGAGGATCAGTCAGTGCTTCTCTGGCAAAAAGATATATCATTTGCGTACCCCAGGTCTTCAACGCAGCCGCCATGGTAGTGCGCCTGTCTTCAATGTAGCTATGAGTCTTATGAGTCTTGACAAGCTCTATCTTCAGAGCAAGCTGCGCGAGAGCACAATGTTGTAGACGAGAGCATGAGGTCAGTGTGAAGCGTTTATCGATAACGAGTCATGGAGTTTGGAGGTTTGAAGCTGGGCAAAAGTTCTGGCGACGGCGACATCATCATCCAAAACAAAGACTATATTCTCACCAAGCTCAACTCTCCCATAGCACTAAAGACAACATGGTCCGCCTCGAAGAAGTAGAAGACGAGGCATTCACCTCCGACCAAGCCGGCCCCATTGAAGAGGAGGGTGACTGGGACACTGATGACGGTACACGCGCCTGCTTCCGCCTTCCTATCTCAAACACTAATCTCCCCATTTGCGCCGACTTACAGACTCCGAGACCTCCTCCATCGCCTCCGATGCCGAAGACCTTGCTGAGGATGAAAGCCTCTACGACCGCATTGCCGCCCTCAAAGACGTGATCCCGCCTACACAACGCCGCCAGCTCGGCTCGACACTTAACACTACATACACATGGGGTAGCTGGGGCATGCAAGGTGGATTGAAGCTCGCATGGCAAATCAGCGTCAGTGTATTATTGTTGGTGGCGCCGTTCGCATTGGCAAGTCAGGAGGATATGGCGATCGCGATGGAGGAGAAGCAGTTGATGATGCAGCAGAGCGCAAATGAGGTGAGTGTGATGCAGGGATACGGTGCGGGAAGTGTGAGAAGGACATACTGATAAAATGATTAGATCATGACGCCAGGAGCGACGAGCTCACAGCCTGGACAGCAGAGACCAATGTAACATGGGAATGCTTTTCAATAGGTCATGAGGTTTCGTGAGCGCCAGAGTCTGCCTCGATAGTGCTGACAAGCCCCTCCCTTTGGTGCGATCTTGCTCAAGTAGTGCTCTACTCAAGAACGACAGGACAAACGTGAGAAGCAAGATGCGTGGATCTGTATTATCCCAAGCATGGTAATGTAATGTTAGCACTGTACCATCGTAAGCAGCAGCTGCGAGAAATCTTCCCAGCTCTGTCTTCTGATCTTGCGATCATTTGTCGTTTTCTGCTGCTCATCGCACTTTCCATCTCAGGCGAACTAAGTATCATGTCCAATGCGTGCACGAAAGATCCCGCACGAAGTCCATATCCACAACCTTCACTTGATCTTTCAAACTTCAAGCATTTATTGATAAATCACGCAAAGGCCTCGCATTCATTCAGCAAACATTGATGACCAATATCACTTGAGTAACCAGAACTTTTCGAGAACTTTACAAACTAACACACTTCGACTCTCTTGTAGGAATGAGTTGTTGTAATGCCGCGCTGAGTAGTTTGCTGACTTGCGTATGCAGTTTTCATCAGTATCACACATCGCATAGGACGACTACCGCACAAAAAGTCTCTCCTTCACGTCTCGACACAGCACAGCCTTATCGTGTCACCTTAAACAAAACAAGACCCAAATCCCAGCCAATACAGAACCTCTCCCACTCATTAAGTAAGCCACATGGCGAAGTGGGACGATCTTCCTGGCGAACTACATGCCCAGATCTGGGACCATTTCCGCAATCACGTCATCACGTCCCTGGTCCATGTCGATAACAAGCCATTCGAGACGTACGTGGCTGAGTGTAAAACCGAACTCAGTGAAGAGGAGCGAGAGCGTGAAGAAATGCGAATGCATGAACAGCCTACAAACCTATATGAGGTGAAACGGACTACAAGGGAAGAGCAGTGCTATCAAGCCTATCTGAAAGCTAAAGCTACCGAAAAAGCAAGTGACCGTCTTGCCATCGAGCCTGCAGTCTTGATCTCGAAGGCATTTGCTTGGAACTTACTTGGGCAACTGAAGGATAGGCTGGAGACGATGGTCAAGCTTGGAAAGACAATCAATGACAAGTACGACAATTTGCACTTTGCTCACCTATTAGGCCACAGCTCAGAGCGAGATGCATACGGTGATTGGCAGAGCGTGATATCACGGCGCACTCGACGCATGGAGATGATCGTCAATCGAGTGAATACCTGGCGAGTCTTTGATACGTGTTGGCACAAGTTGCCTTTGACGATAGTTGCACGAATTGTTGGCCAGGCCTTGCAGGACTGCACCGTGCCCGAAGACACGTGGGACCAAATCGAGCGTGGCAAGTACGGCTTCGACAGATACATATGCGTTGGCGATGAGGTTCGAGAGGACCTGCGAAAACGCATGTTTCGCTTATCCATGGTCTCGAAGTCTGTCGCCGTGCCAGTCGCTCACGCATTGGCGGATGTGGTCCAGCACTTGGAAGGAAAACAGGAACATCAGCAGCACGAGGTTGATTATGCAGACGCCGCGCTTGACGACTCAGAGTACGACTCGACCGGCTCGACAAGTGCCGCGCTCGCCCGTGCCGAGATATGGCTGAACGACCTCACATCTCTTCGCAACTATGCACATAAGCTGTCTTTCGTCGTCTCGTGCTGGGCCGTCGATAGCAGATCAAAGAGAAGCCCGCGCAAGGTTAAGCTTCAGATTGTGCGAGAGTGTTTGAAGCTACCGAAGCTGAGGACCCTCAAGCTGATAATAAACGCCAGGAGGTTCGAGCACAGATAGGAGGGTCAAAGATATGAACATTCTTGGGATAGTGACTCCACGCGTGCAGAATTCGAACCTTATCATGAAGGCTTCCAGAAGTTGTCGTTACTTGCGCGTTGTTGTCCTTCAGCTCAGGGTTAGGGTTAGGGGTTCAATTATCTAACCAATTAACGGCTAGTAGCCAACCATGTATATCTTAAGTAGATAACAGTAAGGCTCTTCGTAGTTAGTCGTTAACGTACGATATAGTTAACCGTTACGTAATAGCCTAGATGCCGTCTAGTTACTTACTCCTCCCTCGCTATTTCTAGCTCAGCCCTATATTATCTCTATATCTCTAACTAGCTACGACTAATCTTCCTTCTAGTATGAGAACTATCTACCGACGAGACCTTTCTCGCTTTAGCCCTATGATACCTAGTATAGTACCCTAAGACCTTATCCTCTAGTATTGCTAGTCCTACTGTAATAGGACGACCTGGTCTAATTATGATACGCGCCTCCCGTATTAGTAAGCACATGATAGGCTAGGAAAGGAAGGTTGAACCGCGGGTTCAACCTTATCTGTTACTGCTGCTACTAGTAACGTAGCTCTTTAAGCTACGTCCTCGTCATATAGCCTAACCTATACCGATAGACAAGACCTCTGTAGCTGACTAAATCTAAACCGTTTCCCCGTATTTACGCCAACTACCTACCGCCGCGAGACCAACCATAATATTACGTAGCTTCTACCTTTGGTGTAACTACGTTCGAAATAGCTATCCGCCTAAACCCTCCCCTTAGAACTGACTCCCCTAACGAACTCGCTAAACACGTTACTTAGTTCTGCGATAACTAGCTTGTCTACCTTCGTAACCTAACCGGTTATACT
>Ga0058702_10001062_pt1 | contig 10650 bp, 9 predicted proteins | sample AgamicOrSfe_FD_83781 | JGI IMG/M metagenome (GOLD analysis project Ga0058702, IMG submission 83781) | Agave microbial communities from Guanajuato, Mexico - Or.Sf.e | ecosystem: Host-associated > Plants > Phyllosphere > Phylloplane/Leaf | place: Guanajuato, Mexico | collected 2012-05-30
ATGTAGGGAATGTGATGGCCACGTCATGAAAGGCTTGGCTTTCTCCTTGTTTGCGACTTCCAAGGCTGAAAGTCCACGGTGCTTGGCATCTTGCGACGACTTCATCTATGTGTCAGAGAGGACATACACATTGCAGGAGAGCGCTGTGATAAATAAGATGTGGTTGCGGTCTCGGGACAGCCGTCGTCGCATCGGCGTTCTGCCCGGTTCGGCGATGTTTGACATCCCCATGATCCGCGTTCGACCAGGAGAAAACAAACACCCAAGTCGCAGTCGAAGCTACGATCCTTATCAAGAGCTCGAGACGCATCGAAGATTCTGCAAGAGCCTTTTCTCATCTACGTACCTCTGTGCGCTTTCCGAAGTGTATACTCGGAGATGCAGACCACACATCCTCTACCTGTCTTGACCCTCACGCCTTTTTCCTCCCATGACACGGCGAGTCTCTTATTACGATATCGCCTGTGATTGAAAGCCAGTACATGCAGGACAACGTGCCAACACAATGTTGCTCGCCATGAGGGCGAACACTTGTGGCAGAGCAACGCACCTTCCACCATGATTCTGCTGGAGGCTCGAAAACCTCAATTGTGCAACTTCCATGAGTGATATGGCAATAGCGACCGCAGTGACATTTCTGATTGACTTCTCTCATTTTTCTTTGTCTTCCTCGATGTCTCTCTTTTTGAAACAACATCTCTACCAGGCCTATGCACAGTGTACGGATTGTGTGTTTCATTCTTCTTTGTCTTTTCGGCATTGCTACTTTCACATCCACACATATTATGAGAACAAGCTGCTTCTATATCTATCGCTAGATAACCATCACCACGCTCTGGATACATTCTCTAGCACGAAGGACACGCACACACTATCACCATTACGCTAGCCTTTTAACCCACAAACCGAAAGACTATCACTACCATCTCAGCTTTCAAGACGGCCGCACACATATCTCCATACGCCAAAGACGTCCAGTCAAGTGACCACGGCCATCCTAGAGCCACAGGCAGCACCGACCAAGTCTTCTACAAGAAGCGAGATCTGATGCCAGCCATGCCAGCCGATGAAGCCGCACGTCTCTCCCCGCCAAGGATGAACTTGAAACGCCCCTTGACCAAAGCGACAGTCAGACCCACGAAAGCAAAGGCGAAGCGAAAGTCAGCAGGCATGAAAGTCTTTGACAAAGATCACTCAAGCGCAGAGTCAGCAGCTGGCATGGAGACAGCAAAAGAAAATCCATGGCTAGCATGCATGGCAGGCTTCGTCAGAGACCATCCAGATGCAGAGCTACCAGCTGAGCAGCAAAGACTCGAGGATTGGACTGATGCAAAGCCGCCACCAGCGAACAAGCCAGCCACAGCACGGAGAGGGCTCCAAGAGCTCGATGCAAACAGTCTAAATGCAAGTCCGAAGGATCAGAACTTTGTAAACGATGCGTTACGGCGGATATACGGTACAGCAGCCAAGGCCGAAGCTGACTCACCATTCTCTCCCACCACCGCCTCGAGGTCTGCGAGACCACCACCACCATCAGTTAGCTTTTCGACTTCGAGCTACGCGCTCAACACTCTGGCTTGGTCACCCTCTGGCAACCCAACAACTACCATCAACTCTCCAACCCCACCCTCTGCTCGCCCCAACTTCACTCCGAACACTTCCGCATCGAGACATGAGGCGTTATTTGGACTGTGGGATGAGGAGAACAGGGTAACCCGGGAAGTGCCAAAGTGCCCGTGCAGTCATCGCCTCACATCGGAAGGAAAGTGCGTAACATGTAGGAACGCGGCCAGCAGGCTACGGTTGCAGAAGGGTATGCTGTCCATCACTTCGCCAAAGTGCGGGGACTTTCCGAAATGCGGTCAAGTGGCCGAAGGGAGCAAATGCTATTACTGTGCGTACCTGGCATTGGCTGCGAAACGAGACGTTGATGGAGGAGGGAAATTGCGGGAGAAGGGTGGGAGGAGTAACAGGGTTGAGAGGGAGGCGAGACGTGTAATTGGACAGGAGAGAAGAGAAGCAAGAGCGCGTGAGATAAGGGAGGAGGGGGAGCGTACGCGTGCAAGGGTGTGGGATCGTGGATTGAGAGGGTTTGTTCGGTAGAGGAAGAGGCAGGGAGATTGATGGGGTGGGGCGAATGAGAGTTGGTTGGAAGGACGCCTGGTTGGGCAGTCACACGTCTTCGAGACTTTAGAAACATGAGATCCTTACACAAAGGGAAGCAATATGTTAGTAGGACCAATGCATCTGCTGGTTTGGTAATTCCTTGAATGGGTTCTCAAAGTGTATCCATAGCCAACATCAATGCCATGGCATGCCATGCCATCTGCGCTACCTCAGCACGACTGCCGCAAAAGGGGGTATCTCAAACTATCAATACAAGAATCGCACCATCTCATCCATGCCATCGTATGCAAAAAGCCATCCCATCCCATTCAATCCAACCTCCAATCTTGTCCATCCAGAACCACAAACCCAAACATACCAACGATCACGCTCACGTACACACCCACTCCCCAAAAACGCACCATCTCGCACTCCGATCCGCCAGCACCAGACCCCTCCACGTCCCTCTTTCGCCCGCTCCACAGTCGTGGGTGGTTGTATGAGCGAACTCACGCTCACGTACAAACCCACTCCCCCAAAACGCACCATCTCGCGCTCCGATCCGCCAGTACCAGTCCTCTCCATACGCCTCTCTCGCCCACTTTAACCACAGTCTCCCACGTACTGCCCAACCTGACACAACCCTCCTCGCTTTCCTTCTCCTGTTGTAACCTGCCCCCGCCGGCACCGCTCCTGCCTCGGGAGACAGGGTCCAGCTTCCGCGTCATGCGTATGATACGTCCGCCGGGCGTTTGCACGGCAAGCTTGGCGGGTTTGGAGAGGGCGATACCTGCTGCGGCGGTGGAGTTGGGGTCGGGGCCGCCGGGGGTGTCGGAGTAAGCGGATCCCGAGGCCGAGACGGATGCGATGCTGAGGGAGGAGATGGGGCGGCTCAAGCCGGGACGTGTACTCATCGCGGACTGAGTGCGGGTCATATCACCTGCTCCCAACGCCTGCTCCTGCGACTGCTGTGATGTCGGCGTAGATGAAGCAGGATGCTGCCGCACGCTGAACACGACGGTGTTGTTACACACAATGCCCTTACACAGCGGACTCACGACATAGAGTTCATGGCGCAGGGCATGAGGCGTCGGATGTCTTGTGAAGAACTCGTACTCGGGGTTCAAACCCGCATGGCTCAGCGGCAGCGCCAATGCGAAGGGGTGCGGGTTGTTCTGTATACTGTGCATGAGCCCTCTTCGGCCGGCATATACTTTCAGCGTCGCTGCACTGGCGGAGGGCGGGACGAGAGCGCGAATGGTGTAGCGTTTCAGGACTGCGGTGCTGCCATTGGCAGTGACAAATTCGGCTTGGGCAAGAGCGCGTTTGCGGACAATGTCCCCGGATTCGAAGAAATCGCCGTCGGCGTCTTGGGCGAAGGCGCGAGATTCAACTTCTGCAGTGAGTTCGACGGTTTCGGGGACTAGGAGCTGAATGTGTGCCATTTCGAGGTTGTCGAGGTGGAGGAGGCTCGTGTCGAAGTCCCACATGCGGATGTTGTTCTTGAAGGCGGGGGGGCCGGCGACAGGAAGGGCTAGGAGGATTGAGTTGGAGAGGGAGGGGACGATGTGTTGCTGTTCTGGGATTGAGGGGACGTGAGTGTAGCAGGCTTCGGAGGGGTGGGTCAAGAACCAGAAGGTCTCGGCTGCTTGTCCACTGGTGGAAGAATACTGATTTCGTCGTGGGTGGCTTGGACTTGCTAGTGAGCAGTCCATGATGCGCCATTCGCCTTCGACGATGACTGTGTTCCACCAGTGGTTTGGACGAGATGTGGCGTCATGGTTGTCGCGCGATAGAGCCTCGCCTGGTGTCTTCAAATAACCATTCACGACTTCAGCCTGGATACCGAGCGAATCGCACATCTCTGCAACGAGGATTGCAATCTCCTTCGAGCAGGCACGTCGTGCCTGGATGACTCGTCTCGTGTCGATTGCCTCTTCAAAGTCTTCTTCCCATGCAATGCGCTCGGCAACCCAGGTGAAGATGGCTCGCAACCGTTGAACCTCGCTTCGGTATGGACGACACAAGTATCCCTGTGCTAGCGAGATTGCGTTGATGGTGCCTGGAAGATTACTGATGAAGCGTGTATTCTTGTCAACTTGAGCAAGATTGCTGGCCGAAAAGTCCACAGATTGGTGAACAGCATAACCATCAGCAGCTTCATCACCTTCCACATCTTGGAGGACTTCTGTAGGAGCAAGTACTGGGAGGTCCATCATCTCACATCGTTCGACTCTCTCGTTCCTCTCATTGCGACTGAGTGAATTTGATCGATTGACATCTCTCCTCATCTGCATCCAATCATTTCCACCACCACCCAGTCCCATCTCTTGTGCTGCATTTCGACCGTTGATACTTTCACTGCCGATTGCCGGACCACTCGCAAACATGCTCTGAGGTGACGATGCTCGACTTGGCTGACCTGTAGAGACGGTACTCCTGACTGTTGCTGTTGACGTTTTTGCCTTATCCAGTAAACTTCTTACAAAGCTCTTCTTCTTCTTAATACCATTGGGAGCGAAACCTGTCATCGAAGTTGGATCAATAGGCTGACACATGGCTTGTCCAGCCAGGCTGCCACCGCCGGTGCCAGAAGCATGGCTGGAGTGGTAGGATATCCCGCTCATCGACGTGCCAGGGCGTCCTTCGAATAGGGTGCGAGCTTTATCTTTGATACTGCCACTTCTGCCAGGTGTTCGTCTAGCAAGGCTACCAGCACTTGTAGCACTGAAGCCACCTGCAGAGTATCCACTCATCAGGCTCTGGCTCGTCATCGCTGTGCTATTACTCGTGTTAGTACTAGTGCTCTGTGCTGCCGACGAGGCTATGGTGGTGGTTGACTTTGTTGAGAATGTACGCTTGAGGCGCTGCTTGCCTAGTTCGTAAGCAGACTTTCTGTGTTCAAGGACCCGTTCACGATCTTCGCTGCTCACAGCATGACTTTCAGAGCGAGACGAAGCATGTTTGGACGCTCTGGACCGACTTCGTCCTGGTATTCGAAAGATTGATGGAGCTGCAGGCGGAGAACTCGTGACATCTTGAGCTGTAAAGTCGTACGTATTGTCTGGCTCTGCGCAACTCAAACGCTTCTCCATTCGATCGACAAAAGTATCCAGTTCAGGTTGTTGCTTTGACGGTGACCATGTAGGGAATGGCCCATCTTGTGGCATCCGTCGTTGTGATTCAGCCTCGAGATGTGCAAGTGATCTGGAGCTGTTGGCCGTCTTCAGCTTAGGTCGTTGTGCTCTTGGGGTAGTATAGATCTCGTCAAAGGCTTCTGCTGACCACATATCCACTGGCTCGGGAGGATCGGGTTCGGGTAGCTCGTGAGGCTCGATTTGCGAGTTCTTCCTTGACATACTCATCCCTTCCAGTGAGGACATCACATCATTCATCGCGTCACGCAACGGTGAAGGTGTCATTGCTCGACTTCTCTCAGAAGGTGCCGGCGACCTGCTCGCACCACGTATATGATCATCATACCCGTGATTTGTTGTACCTTCTGGAGTTCCAGGACGAGTGTACGCTACTCTGTGAGCAGGTGGCGGAGGTGGCGGGGAAGATTGTGGCGATGGTGCTAAGCCATGATCGAAGTCTGGTTGATAATCCATTGCGTTGCTATTATAGTTCTCATTCTGTGTATAGTCCTGGGATTGGTACAGTACAGTGTTTTCGTCCGGCTCATCATAATCATCGTGGTAACGAGAGTTTTGTTGATGCACTGAACGAGATGATCTCGCACTTGGTGCAGGTGACGGATTGCGATCGGCCTGATACTGCTGCGCAGGATTTGGAGACGGTTGTCTGTGCTGAGGAGGTAGAGGAGATGGTGCTCTGTGTTGTGGAGGTAGAGGTGAGGGTGCCCTGTGTTGTGGAGGAAGAGGTGAGGCAGCTCTTGATGGTCCGTTTGCATTCCAGTATGAATGAGCACTTGGAGCTGGTGAGACTGCTCTGGGAGATGGTTGTCCTAGAGGTGAAGCATAATGAGTGGACCACTGCTGTGGCGCAGGGGAAGCAGCTCGAGATGTCGCACGAGATGGCGCATAAGACGGTGCCCAAGACGGTGTTCTGCTGATATTCGAATCAGGTCCAGGCATCGGTGAAGAACCTCTTGGAAGTGGTGCGGGAATCCTAGGCGCCGGAGGTTGTGTGTTGACTGGTTTCGGTGTAGGCGCTGCATGCGGGTCTTTCTTCATGGAGGAGTACGGCATATAATTCTTGGTCTTCTTCGTAACACTCCCTGCAGGACTGGGTTTATCTTTTGCGCCCGGCGCATTGACAGCCATAGCTGTGAAAGGTCCGCGGTACTTTGTCTTCTGTGGTGTAGATATGCCTGATGCTGGACTTTGATCGCCACTTCCGCCTTGATTCGTACTTGACATTCGTGGGACTGGCGAGAAGTCCTCATCCAGGACCTTGACAAAGTTTGAAGGAAACAAGCCCACCGCGCGTCTATCACGTCGTAACCTGCCCATCCACCATGATCCGTCGCCAGCATTGAGACATTCGATGAGGTCGCCTTCCATGAATCCAAGATCTCTTTTCGATTCGCCACCCCATGAGTAGACCGCCTGCACCCAGCAAGGGAAGCGAGTTGGGAGAGAAGGGTTTTCCGCCATCATGACCGGCTCAGGTTCTCTTGTGCGACACCAGTCACTTTGTTTGCTTCTTGGTTCCTTCTCTTATTGCGCGGCGCGTATAGATCTTGCTATTTTAGGCTTCGTAGTCCAGTAAAGATGACGCGGAATAACGAATGGACGTCCTAGAGAGGAGGACGATGACCGGCCGACGATGGTCGCGAAAGATGACGACCTTGAAGTGGTCGATGATGTAGAGATGCAAAAGCTTGTCGACTGAACGTGGAGGATATCACGTGACGATAACATGTCTCCGTTCCAGTACACGTGAACCATGGTCCACATCTGACGAACTTCTGAAACACCTCCTCGACATTTGTCATTCTCTGCCTCCGTGTCACACATTGTGAAACAGCTCTTGCTACCATTTCGCTTTCAAATTCTCTGTTCGTCCATGAGCATGATGGCATCGGCAGACAGTGTTATCCGGCGCAATGCGTCCGTACCTGGCAGCGCTGCCTTCATGGCACTGCCTTTGTCGCGTTTCATACATCTCTAAGGTCGTGGTCATGTGACGTCCGGGAACTAAACGGTCCTGTTGAAGTATAAGCAGTCGATGACTTATTTTGCCTCATTGCTATCTGAACTGTACATGTATTGTATAATATCGCCTAATTCCATCGGAAATGTTCGGCTGTTTTTCTGAGTGCTTCTCAGGCTGGTCGGATGACGCCGATGATCATGATGACCTGAACCTCGAACCTATCTTTCAACAAGCAGAGCCAGACATGATTCCCACAAACCCAGCTGCTGTAGCTGCAAATCGAACTAGCTCTTCCTCGCATCATACGTCTAACGACCTTCAACTTCCGTCAACTGACAATACCTCGTCGAACCACTTGACGTCTCGAAACCGATTCAATGACGTTTCTGCTGTCGATCTGAGGCCTACGCAAACTCGACTCTTCCCGTCGCACCACTTCCAGTTTTCGTCTCCAGAACCAGCTTTTCCAAGTCATCTGTATCACGAGATCAACGCATCCAGGAACGAGGCAAGCATCGGTTGTTCTAGAGACATCCCAGGTTACATTGAGCCTAACCACCACTGGCGCCAACCTGATACTTGGAATGCCCAGCTCGTCTCCAGAAGTGCTTTTCTAGAGCCCCAAAAACGAGCGTCTCTCACGCAAGTTGAAGAAGAGAGTTCGAAACCTCAAGATTCAGCCATTTCCTCGCAAGCCAGCAACGAAGATAGTCCATCAAGCCACTCATCACAAACGCAAGATCTTCTAGACTCCGCTTCACTTCAAGTCAGATCCGCCACTCCTGAGACTTTCGAGGAAACAGCAGCCAATTTCAGGAAACTGCCATTACTTTTCGACGCAGACAACAGCAACGAAGCGATGGAAGATTCGACAAGTTCTGGAGTCTCACTTTTCTCGTACAACAATGCTATTGGAGCAGGAGCCAGCTCGGATGCCACTCCAACCACAAGACGCAGGCCCAAACGAGAGTGTGTTGTCTGCTCTGAGGAGTCAAGTCATCAACATCCTTTCCCAACTCAGAAGATAGCCTCAACCTGTGCACACAAGAGCATGACTTGCAAATCGTGTCTCCGAGCATGGATCCTCGCACAACTTGACAGCTCTACTTGGGATCACATCGCCTGTCCTGAATGTGATGAGCTAATGCAACATGGCGATGTTAGACTTCATGCTTCTGCGGCTGATTTTAGACGGTAAGCTATGCACTATCTATCATACGCATACCCGCTGAAACTCATCCTCTCTCCAGATACGACAACCTCGCTTTATCATCCTATCTCTCATCGGAAGAAGGCTTCTTCCGCTGTCTCGCCCCCAGATGTGGAGCTGGCCAGATCCATCCCTCTGGAGCTGCAGAACCCATCTTCCGCTGTGGCAGCTGCCAAACCCGCTCATGTATCGTCTGCAACGTTCTCTGGCATGAGAATCGTACCTGCGCCCAATACCAGCAAGAGCTTGTGGAGGCCAACAGGACGGATGAACAACGCGCGCAACATCTTGCCCTGGTCAAAACTCAGGAAGAAGCTAGTGCGGCTACTCTGGAAGGTATTTCAAAGATTTGCCCGAGAGTAGGATGTGGTGCGAGAATTCAGAAGAATGGAGGGTGTGATCATATGACCGTAAGTGTTTGATGAAATCACCTTTGTCCTAGCACATCTGCACCTGAATATGTTTGTGCAAGCACGGAAGAGGATCCATAGGTTCGACAACTGACAGGACTCGTCATGGTAGTGTCGCAGCTGCCACCTAGACTTCTGGTGGGGCTGCTTGCATCCAATAGCTACTTGTGCTAGTGGTCGTCACTAACTTGGTCCGCCTGCCCTTTCACTCTCCGTATTTCATTCTTATCGAGCACGAGCTAACTCATTACTCTTCCACAGTGCTCCAAATGCAAATACGACTTCTGCTGGTTGTGTTCCGCAGATTACAACGAGATCCGTCGTGTAGGCAACGAAGCGCACGCAAAGACTTGTCGGTGGAGAGACCCTGAGGCAGGAGACATGCATGAAGCCGACGAAGGTGAGGATGACGAGGACGAGGAGGATGATCAAGACGAGGCTGACCACGACGAGAATGATGGTAATGGCAATGAAAATGATGGAGGCAACGAACATAATGACGGCAACAACAATGATGAAGGCAACAACAACGAAGACAACGACCTCAACAACCCCATCATAACACCCGAGAACAGCTCCGACAGAAACAGTATGACAGCAGAATTCACACAAGGCCCTCGCAACATGAACCCCAGACCTCTCGCACAACCCGGGCGCTTCTGGATCAATCGTGAACAACGCGAACCTGCCGCCCGCGGCGTGGACTGGAGTCAGTACAGGGCCCCAGCCCGTCAGCATCGAGCGCATCTGCACACTCCACGTGTACTTACCATCGGACACTATTGGCGAAATGAAGAAGAGCGGATTCGGCAGCGAGAACGAGCACGTCGAGAGCGAGAGAGAGGGCAGCAAATCAGAGAGACGGCGGAGTTGCAGAGAGCGGCTGCGGAGTTTGAGGAAGACAGAACGCATGCACAGAGAGCGGCGACGCAACGCAGAACCAGAGAGCGGACTCCGGAAACACATCTTCGGCTCCGGGCGGACATTGATGAGGCATTCATGTTACAGGCTGAATTGCATCCGATGGCTGTATTGCACGATGAAGGTCGTTACAGTCCAACATGGCTCTGAACTGGGCATTACCGATGTCGGCTTCTAGATGTTGTCTGGTCAGCAGGTTGACTATGAGAATATGAAATGGGAATGAAGCGCCGATGGTAAAGCATGGGATGACAGCAGACTTCCAAGACGATAAAAACAGAGAATGGCCATACGACCTTCGACGGAGAAGAAGTCTTGCTGAAGCGGAGATGCCATAATTTCAGTAAATGCAAACTGATCGTCACTCATCAACCCAGACCGCATAAACCACGCCTGCCAACGCCCGCGAGCTATTCGTTCAATCGTTGCATCATCCTGCCAATCTCATGAGACATCCAGTACAAGAGAGGAGAGTCATGATTCATCAAACCCTGCAAACGCCCCTGTCCCCTCTCCCAGCGCAACGTCATTTCAATCCCCTCGAGCATTGATCATAGCACACGTCACCAAGACCAATACCAACTCCAGCTCTTATTACCGCTGTTCTCCTTCCCACTCATTGACTCATTCTCCCTGAGTTCCTGCTTCGCATTCACCTTCTCTTTCGCCTTGTCCCTCTCTTTCGCCTTCGCATCTTCATTGCCTTGTGCTTTCTCCCTCTCCCTCTCCTCTCCCCACTTGAACCCCCACGACCACTCGTTCGCTTTTCTCGCCTCCTCGACCTCTTCCTGGCCCTGGCCCTGGTCCTGGTCCTGTGACACCACCTTCGCGTTCGCCTGGGCTTGCTCCTTGACCTTCGCCTTCTCCTTCTCCCTGTCCTCC
>Ga0058702_10001064_pt1 | contig 10634 bp, 18 predicted proteins | sample AgamicOrSfe_FD_83781 | JGI IMG/M metagenome (GOLD analysis project Ga0058702, IMG submission 83781) | Agave microbial communities from Guanajuato, Mexico - Or.Sf.e | ecosystem: Host-associated > Plants > Phyllosphere > Phylloplane/Leaf | place: Guanajuato, Mexico | collected 2012-05-30
AGGGAGATGAGGCAGGTTATCAGCAGGATGTTGGTTAGCCAGACGAAGATCAGCATGAGCGGAAGGCCGAGCAAGGGCGAGATGTCTGCCGCGTTGTCGAAGCCGAGGTACGAGGAGCCGAAGAAGATCTTGAGGAGCATGTAGGACATTGTTCGGGGTGTGTACTTGTCGCGGGCGAGGAGAGTAAAAGTCGTTGCGAAGCCAGCGTAGATGATCAGCACGAGACCGAGGAATTGTGTCGAGAAACGAGCCATTTCTTTCAGGCAGGGGATCAGTACGCCGAAGAAGGGGACGAGGCTGAGGAGGGAGGCGATTCGTGGTAGTAGGAGAAGACCTTCGAGGGCGAGAATGTCAAAGGCGGTGTCGACGGTCTTGAAGTCGTGTTTTGCGAGGCCGATGATGCGGAGGATGATGAATGCGAGGCCGATGAAGACGATGAAGAAGTCCCATATTGACCAGAAGTCTGGTTAAGAGTCATGGGTGTGAATTCAACACTGCAAGATGTGTCTCGGCACGTACCAGTAGTATAAAGGGTCAACCCAGCGTCTATGTACTGCCCGAGTTCATCGTATGCGAAAGCTGCCAGCCATAACATCAGCAGTACCTCCTCGGCCGTGACGTGGTACATGTCGCGTTTCACGAGAACGGCATAGTATAATGCCAGGAAGACCGCTAGGAAGAAAAGCTCGTAGACTTTCAGATACTTCGGCACCCGCAATCGACAGTATGGGTCAGCACGACTGCAATGACACACCATCAGCATGAGGACCCCCACCAGGACGTTGGGGTGATACGCACTTCTTGTTGTACTTCCTCGGTTTCCGCTTCGACTCCACACTTACAGTCTCCCAGAAGATAATCTCACCTCGCCACATGCCATGTATGATCCTCTGAACAGGTCTCTGACTCAGAAACTTCTTCGCATCGCACACAATCGCAATTTCGAGAGCATTGAGACCGGCATAGGATATAGCAGTCAAGGCAAACTCGTTCTCCTCGTTCAAAGTGCCGAAGATGCTTGCAGAGATGGCTGGCGATCGCGAAGAGTCCCGTTTCGGTCCAAGTAGACGGGAGCGCTCGGACGAGATGTCGCTGTGCTGTCCATTCTCCGTTGTTCGTCTGCTCTGCGGGCTTTCCTCGATATCAACGTGCACTTTCGTCTGCTTGCTCGGATCTGGGAGTTCGTAAAGGAGGTACTCGATCGCCTCCTGCTCCGAGAGATAGGTCGTGAATCGCCACGCCACGATCTCGCAAGCATAAGCTCGAGTCAAGCTCAGGTGACGATCGTCGTCCTCATCAAGCTCTCTGAAATACCCTCGTAATGCTAATAGTGCCGGCAGGATTGCTTGATGGTGGACGTTACTGGAGAGGTAGGATGTCAATGGCGAGAGTGCGTGGCCAAACACTGAAGAGCGAAGCTCGTCGAAGGTGTGAGGGATGTCGATGATTTTGATTAGGTAGCTGGTGAGTAGGACATCAGTCACTGCTTGGTCATGCAGCATAGACGTGATTCACCGTGCAAGCTTCTCCATCACGTCAGGGAGGGAGTCATCGTCTGCAATTGAGGGAGGTTCGGGGTGGACGTCGGCGGCACCACCCCAACTCTCAGGTCGATGTCGAGACGGCGTCCACTTCTGCGGCGTGGACGCCATGGCTGACATACGTCCTGTACGCATAGTTGATTCTGAGGTGGTCACGGACGATGTATCATGTTCACGGTGCTGGACTTGTTAAATGGAGGGCCGGAGGATATGGTGGTTGAAAAGGGGGGCGAAGTCGATTTCAGGACATCAATCTCAATCTCACGCTCATCTTCGACAGTACTACTCGGACCTGGCCACACAAATGACTCAGCGTTTCCTCACTGGGAGACTGATGGGCAGAGACGTGATGGTTTGCAGAGTCAAGACTACGAAATATCATACGAGGCCAGACCACGAGGTCCTTTCGCAGTGCCAAGGCATATCCTTATCTGAGGACTCTGGGCAGGAGTGGACGGAACCCATTGTCATTTCGAGAGGTATACGTAACGCATAGTTTCCAAGACGGAAACGATACCCTTCCAAGCCCTTATCCTGTACATACCGACCAGCCTGTTCTCCACGACCGATGACATCCTCTTCAATATCAGCCCATCTCACCCTCTCCTTCAGTCCGCCCTCCCCTCGATCTCCACCTTCGGGAGTGACCACCAAGTGGCAAGCATCATGCCGAAGACTATGCGCGTCAGTACGTCTAGTGAGATAATGGACTCTGTCGATCGGAAGAGACATACGTGCGATACATATGGGCTGTGGTCGCGTCAGTATTTGGGATGAGAGAATAGCTCGGTTGAGCGGAGTGACATACGTGCAACACCCAAGTCCCTTGACTCTGCGCAATGATACCAGTGATGAATGGCGCAAGCGCACCTCCAGAGCTGCCAGCGCTGGATATGAATGCAATTGCTACACAGCGTCAGTACATAGTATTACAAACTTTCTCCCTCATCCACAACATCGCTTAAAAAGTCAATACGTCAAAAGGAATGATAAAATACCTGAATTCTGCAACTGCCTCGGCAACAGCCTCGCAAACACCACAGTAGCGCTAGGATATATCGGTCCCAGCAACAATCCCAACAGCGCAACAGCGACAGACTCTCCAACCACATTCGGAATCAGCCAGACGAGAAGTTGCAGGCCGACAGCCCCGACCACGAGGAAGTAAACGAATAGCTTTTCTCCGATGCGAGCACCGAGGTGGGAGAGGACAAAGCGGCCGACGGTTATGCCGGCCTGTGGGATGGGTGGTGCATTAGTACATGGGACTGTGCGGTCCTGTCGATGAGGCTTCGGGAGTGGAAGAGGGCGAGGGTGAGAAGTGGAAGAGAGCGTACCCAGAAACCGGCTGTGACGTACCCCACTTTCGACGGGTCACCGCCGCGGTAGGAGATCAGGAAGGAGATGACCCAGCCTGACGTCGAGACTTCTGCGCCTTGGTAGGCGAAGATGAAGAGGGCTTATATACAGTCAGCTTTGATACAAAGAGCTTAAACGACCTTCATGGCACTCACCACCAGCCAATGTCGCGCGATTGCGCAAGGAGTCCTTTAATTGCTGTATCTTGTTCGTCTGGACACGCTCCAATTGATCTTCAGCAGCTGCGTCATTCTCCTCTTCTCCCTGCAGTAACGGTTCTACTGCACTGACAGAGTCCCGCTCAAAGTCCCAGAAAGCCCAACCACTAAGGAAGAGGCTGACAATGCGGAATGCGAGGATTAGGAAGTAGAAGCGAGACCAGATAACACCACGTGAGACGAGCGTAGTGGCGATAATTGGGGCTATGATGCCGCCAACACCGTACGAGCCGTGGAATAGCCCCAATAGGACGTGTGAGTTTGCTAGGTTCGCGAAGAAGACATTGTGAAGTGCCAGACTTGTCGCCATGCCAAAGCCAGTGATGAAGAAACTGTGGGTGTCAGTCCTTTCTCTGCTTTGCTGAATGATAGAGAGGGACGGGCTGTTTTACGATATCACAAAGGCCGCGAATGGCGGTGTGCATACATTGATAATGTAAGCAACGATCAGAATAGCATCACTGAACATGACTGTCTTCCCCCTTCCGAATCGCTTGTCCATTGCATGAATGAAGAAGGCAGCGAGGATAAAGCCGATGGCATTGGCGACGAAGACAAGAGACACTATCGCATAGCCAATCTTGTAGTAATCCTCGATATACGGCAATAGTGCACCTGGCTGGAGGATGTCATTCCAATGATGGTCTCAAGCTGCGCGACGGCTAACCACTTACAGCGGAATCATTGCAGCCATTCGCCAAGCAGAACAGACACGCTGCCAACGTCCTCCACTTGTTCATGCTGGGGTTGTCCCACCTCTGCAGTGCCTGTGCAACATTTGCCGAACCATGTCGAGGTGTCGAAGGTCTGCTTAGTTCAAGCTCGGCAGGTGTCTTTGGCACCACATCTGCGTCGTCTGCATTATCTGCTGAAACGACGACTCTGTCGACTTCGTGGTATGTCGACGGACGTGTGATGGCACTTTTGGGTCGGTTCGGGACTTCACGAAGTGATTCGTGTTGCATAGTTGGCATTGCAGTCATCTCGCACCCCGAAGGGCCATCGTGCTGGATATCGATATTACTTGAGCTCTCAGAGGAACTGGGCTCGATGTCGAAAAGGTGGATGGTGGTGGCCATGATTGAGATGAGGGGGGTTGTCAAATCACCCTCAACACAACAAGTGAAGAGGTGAGTACAGGGCACAATGATAGAAGCACGAAGAGACGATACGACGATTGTGATGAAGAAGAGGTGAAGTATATTTGGTTTGAGAAGCCAACAGCGCCCGGACAGCCATGTTCCGACACCGTGAGATTGCTGAGTCACCCTCAGCGTCAATCTTGCTTTCGACTTGTGCTTGGCAGTTGAGGTTGGGGTGGGATGTGCTGCTCTGCTCCCTCCCGCCGCTCTGAATGGTCAGCGGAGTTGTTGCCCGCTACGAGCCTTTTCTCATCGGCCCGAGACTCTTCGATCACGAAATAGGTAAGGCACTCTCCAACACCACAATCGGCGACCACCCAATATGCCCAAACCCAAGCGTCTCCTTCACGCCACCGCTCTCGCAACAACAACACCTCCCTCCAGCCTCCCGCCTACGCACACCTTGGCCCGCGTAACACGCCTCGCAGGAAACAACCTCTACGAAGTCACCTACCCCGTACCCTCCTCACACAGCAGCACCGGCCTCGACAGCAAAGCTCAGATCCCTGATATCACAACACCGGCCCCAATCCCAGGAACCCTCGTCGAACTCCCCGCCCGCTTCCGCAACGCCATCTGGCTAAAACGCGGCTCCTACGTCGTCGTCGACACCTCCGCTTTCTCAGCTCGAGACAACAAACTCGGTGGGGAGATAGTCAATGTGGTGAGGGAGGAGCGCGAGTGGAGGAAGATGGGGTATTGGCCGAGAGGAGAGGGGAATGAGGGGTTTGAGAAGAGGAGGGAGGTTTATGGGGATGGGAGCGAGGAGGATTCGAGTGGGGATGAGAAGGAGAGGAGGGCGGGGAGGATGCCGACGCCTGAGGATGAGGAGGAGGAGGGGTGAGGGTCTGGAAGCGGATTGGGCTCGGGATCTGGTGTTTGCAGATCGGGAACGGGAGTTAATACCCAAGTCACGGGACCTCTATGGTACCCAGACCGCGCCATCATCTACGTACAGCGCCCCGGAGCGCAACAACATCTACACCTTCTTCTTCACAGCTCTGGACTTCTTTGTCTCCTTCGGCAGCTCCTCCACCTTCTCGACCTCCTCCGCCTCAACAAACCCAGCCTGCTGCATCGCAGCCTTCGTCTTAAAAATCTCATCTCTCGCCGAGATGACAGTCCTCGACTGAACCTCATCAGTACCCACCCAGACCTGAATTACCACAACCGCCAAACACCCCACCACAAGCTTCGAACTGAGCTCATTAGATGGATACTGGTTCCACGCGAGTTCCTGACCAAACCAGACCACGATCTGCAGCAGCGGGTTGATCTTGGATTTCCAGAGGAGGAAGGGCGTGGCCCAGCCGATCCAGCTATAGAATTGGTAGTGCAGCGAGCGGGCGCAGAGGGCGCCGATGACGAGGGAGGTCAGGATGGAGGTGAGGATGAAGTCGGAGGAGAGTTGCTTGATGATGTTCTTTTGGGCTGAGGCGGAAGGGTTTAGGGCGGCGAGGCGGACGAGATCGCGAGGGGAGCGGCCGAGAGGACGCATCCAGCGGGTGGTGATGAAGAGGGCGAGGAGGGAGACGTGGAGGAGCAGGAGAGCGATAGAAAATGGGCGGGATAGGAAGGTCTCCTCGTTGACAAATTTCCAGTTTACAGTCCATTCGTATTTGAATGAGCGTGTGAGCTCGAAGGCGCGGCCAAGGTATGCCCAGGTGTTTTTGCGCAAGAAAGGAAGCCCGATTAGCAACTATTGATAATTAGCTCGATGTGAAGACTTCGATACCACGCTGTCTAGCTTACTTGAACCTGGAAAATGTAACTTAGCTGTCCAAGTGCACCGGTGGGCCCACTAGCTTGGTACAGTAGGATGGCAATGGCTGGCAAGGCAAGTAACAAGCTCATCTTAATTCCAAGACCCAACGAGAATACCAGGACACCATAGTTCCAGTGCTTGTTTTGGAAGAGGTAGATTGCTACGAAGAGCATACCCATCGCCCATCCATCATTGAAACACCGTAGTATGTAGATACTGTGTAACCGCTTCGACAGAATGAGTAGCGGGTAGATGTATGGTGGCGCCTATATCCAGTGTCAGCATCTGGATTTGCGTTGTGAAGTGTTGCTCGTTCTTGTTGGAAAGACCACAGGTTGGCTTACCTTTGCCTGTCGATAACATGCCATGACCGTACCCAAGTTGAAGATATACAAGAAGCAGAACCAGATCTGGGCAAGCACAATATTCGTGCCGCCCTGCGTAAACTCGTACAGCCAGCGGTAAATATACACATGCATAGCAGGATAGACCAATGGTCCCGTGCTGCCGTATATTTTACTATAGTCACGTTCGCCGGCAAGGTAGATTTCAATCTGCTGCATATATGCTTTCCAGTCAATCTCTGTATCTGCGATCCAGTATCAGCATCATAGTACGGCGATAGAATCTTCAACAAACATACAAGCCGTCGTTCTCAATATAAGACCACACAGTATAGCATCCACCACGAGCAGGAACCAACTGAGGTAGACGGACCATTTCGGGTTCATGAGAAAGTCGAGACCTTTTTTGCCAATGGACTCGGCGTCACCCAAGCCCAGCATGCCAATGGCAGAAAATTGCCTGTCATGTTGAGCAGCAGCCATGTTGTCTGTCTGCTGAGAATGGTGATCCTGCTGGAGTTTCAGAAAATGTTTCGGAAAGAAGAGATGTTGTTTACATACACAATGAAATTACGTGAGGTGGAGCTGCAAAGTGGATTTAGAGGGATTTACGAGAAGCAGCTTCAGAAAACAGCTCCCTCCCTCCCTCTCTACGAATGTGCTCTATTGCTGTCTTGGTATCAATGTTTGCAAAACTGCATGGCTAAGATATCTGTACTGTGTCCTTGACAGCAGAGACCAGCTCAACGGAATGTGAAAGTTCTTCCAAAGATCGACCTCCCATCCATCCACAAATCTCCATGCTATGGTCGAGCAGGACCATCGAACTTGTAGCCCACCTCATTTCGAAGACTCTCTTCGTCTTCACTCCCATTTCGTCCCCTTCAACCTCTGCATCAGATACTCCACTTCAACCTCCTTTGTCAATGGAATGACATAGTCCTTATACATGGCCACGACAGCGTCTGCATCGATCTTCACCACATTGGTTGTCCCACTTTCCACACTAGGATCCGTGCCATACGTGTTCGCCTTTAATCTCAACCTCTCCAAGACCTTCTTCTCGACCTTGGCATCTGTGATAGCCTCATCAATCCCCTTTCGATCTTCAGCTTTAATCAATGCAACAAAACGTTCCGTCTCTTTCTGGAATTTGGATTCTGCCACAAACTTGCCAAAGTGTATTCTCCGTGACAAGGCCTGCAAACAAAGCACGTCGTATGTCGCTGCCGAACCGTAGTTCTCCTGAGCTTCACCTCGTTCCGCGCGACCATACTGTGCACAAGCCGCTGGTAAGATGTGTTCTGTGTAGCTCTTTTTCAATTCGTCATTTACGCATACATCGTTCGGATGCAGGATTTGGGGGTATTTCAGTGGTCGCAGTATTGGTTTCTGGAGGACTTCCGGGAAGAAGGGATATTCGTCTGGTGATTCATAGCGTCGCACGAGCGATTGTAGTCGTTCTTGCTCACTGAGCATCCAGTCTAGCAGACTGAGCTGGCTGTTCGGTATCTTCACACCGCCTGGTATGTAGACTGTCTGATTCAAAGGAAATTGGACTCTTTCGATAAGATGGAAGGTAATTGTGTCTTCCAGTCTCCTATAATCACATATTGGCAATGTTCTTGAAGGTAGAGACAGGTGATGGAGCTCACACTAGCTGAAAGCGTATGCTGGAGAGATCGAGCGCATCCTGAAATGCTTCCGAGAGATCTATCGCAAACTCCATGATGGTAGACTGGTGTGTCCGCAGGTTAAGTGTCTACTCTGCTCTACTATATCGAGCTCGTTTAGTTGATAGCTTTGGGGTTGATCGCAATGTAACTGTTTGTTGTATGCTATCTGAAACCGAAGATGAGATGTGAAACTGCGTCAGCGTCAACGGCTATCTCTTGCACGCGACTTCCTCGTCATTCTACCACACTCACTCTCGCTCTACTGCTGCTCATCCTGAAGAGAGCAGTGTAACGAACGATGCACTTCCAGCCCATACGGTAGCTACCATGTCTGACGCAGCATACAGACGGCACAACCGAGGACGTAGCTCGGGCGGCGAAGATAGCTTGCTTGGGGCGAGTGTAAGCGGGATCCTTGTACTGTTTGAGCTTTCGAATTGACCACGACTAGGCGAGGCAAATAGATGCCTTCAGTAGAAAAGTAACAGCTACAGCTGGACATCTCATCGGACCTGCACTTGGCGGAGAAGGTGGCATAGCACATCACTACCAAAACGCCCTAAATGACATACACCGAGAATTACGACACCCGTTGGTACAGCGCAAGGTCTTCTCACTCGCGCAAGCTTCCCCAAAAGAGATTCTCCGGGCTCGACTATCCACAAGTGAAATCCAACATCGCGCCCTTACATACATCCCCGATGACCTTCTTCTCGATGTGCCCAAGACAAACAGTGCATTCTCCCTCTTCCAAGGCTTCCAAGCTACATTACCAGACCCAGCTGAGACTAGCAAGCGGAAAGGGCATGGTCGACATTCTTCTCGTGGGCGTAAGCTTATTGGAGGTGGAGGAGAAGAGGACAATGCGCCGGCAGATATGGTCAAGCTCAAGCAGGAGAAAGACGGGGTCAACCACAAGCTCGAAACACTCACTATCAGGAAGAATATGTGCAGTACAGAGATACACGAGATCGATAACAAGATAGCAAACTTGAATACCATGCGGAAGATTGTACTGGAAAGGCTTGCGAGTTTGGAGCAGGAAGAGTCACATCTTGAAAACGATTTGCTAGATATTGACACCAGGATTGAGGACATGCAGGAGGAGATGGATGATCAGGCTGCTCTGGCGAGTATTGCAGAAGAAACACCGACGACACCACCACGACGAGAAGAAACTCCAGACATTGTCTCGATAGATTCGCCAACTACTGACGAGGCAAGCTTCATGTCGCAGTCGATATACGAAAAGATACCCTCACCAAAGGTGAAGCGACCTAGACCGTCGAAACGAAAGTCCAACTTCATCCTGCACGAACACTTGCAAGCTGGATCACGGATCAGAGAGCTCCAAGCGCATAACGATATCATCACGGCACTTGACTTCGATGTCCCGTTTGGCACTATGGTGACGTCGGCACTAGACGATACCGTACGAGTATGGGATCTCAACGCTGGCCGCTGTATAGGTCTACTAGAGGGTCACCTGTCTTCAGTACGCTGCCTACAAGTTGAGGACAACCTAGTGGCCACAGGCTCTATGGACGCCTCTGTCCGCCTATGGGACCTAAGTCAAGCAGACTACGCGCCCAGAATAGACAGTCACATCAACAAATCCCGCAGCTCCGCGATCGACGACGCCGAGGACGAAGACGAAGACTACACATTCGCCGAGCATCCCGGCGCCACCGCCTCCAGCATGGCCGACTGCGAAATCTTCAACCTATCATCCCATGTCGCCGAAGTAACAGCATTACACTTCCGCAACTCAACTCTGGTATCCGGCTCCGCAGACAAGACACTGCGACAATGGGATCTCGTAAAGGGACGTTGTGTACAAACCATGGACGTCCTTTGGGCAGCTGCACAAGCCACGGCCACGGCAAATATCAACCCGCAAGCATCTGGCAGCAACAACATGTTCGCAGGCGCATCGGCAGATCCCTCATCGCTCTGGCGACCAACAGGCCGTACTCCCGACGCAAGCGCCGATTTTGTTGGTGCGTTACAAGTGTTTGAAGCTGCCTTGGCCTGCGGAACTGCCGATGGAATGGTACGCCTGTGGGATTTGCGCAGCGGACAGGTCCATCGCAGCCTTGTTGGGCATACTGGACCGGTAACGTGCCTACAATTTGACGACGTGCATCTCGTCACTGGCAGTCTGGATCGAAGTATTCGTGTAAGTCTACCTACTAACATTCCCAGTCACATGACAAACTAGGCGTCGTCCACCTCTAAGTAGAAATGCTTATGGTAAATGGTTATGCTGATAATCTTGACACAGATCTGGGACCTCCGCACCGGCTCCATCTACGACGCCTACGGCTACGACAGCCCCGTCACCAGCATGATGTTCGACGCGCGGCGAATCGTGACCGCGGCAGGCGAAGACGTGGTAAAAGTGTACGACAAGACCGATGGACGCCAATGGGACTGTGGCGCTGGCGCTGCGGGTGATGAATCTCATGATGAAGGAGGGTCCGATTCGACGTTCGGGATGGAGAGCGTGGTCAGGGGTGTTGAGGCCTTGGAGGCGGCAGAGGTGGTCGAGGAGTATACGGCGGCGAAGGGGAAGAAGGGGGCTAGGGG
>Ga0058702_10001065_pt1 | contig 10634 bp, 9 predicted proteins | sample AgamicOrSfe_FD_83781 | JGI IMG/M metagenome (GOLD analysis project Ga0058702, IMG submission 83781) | Agave microbial communities from Guanajuato, Mexico - Or.Sf.e | ecosystem: Host-associated > Plants > Phyllosphere > Phylloplane/Leaf | place: Guanajuato, Mexico | collected 2012-05-30
AGGGAATTCATTCATTGGTTGAGTAGGAGGTGACAGTCCCAACGCAGGACCCTTCTCACCTGACGCCATTTGTACAATGAGCTCACGATTTGTCACGTTTCATTCAAGGTAGGAGGTGGACTACAACGAAAGATGTGATCGAAGCATGAAGCATGTTTGTTCTACGGGCTTGCATTGCTCCGTGCCGTTCACGACAATTCGCTCGCTGCCACCGCTTATATCACTGGATTGCGGCGGAAGCGGGGACGAGATATCTTCTCTGTGGCACTGACGCATATGGCACAAGAAGTTTGCACATGATACTCACGTTGGTGGAAGATTGTTGTTGTGGTAAATTGATGTGCAATCTAATCCTTCCGCATCCGAATGATGCCGGAGTAAAGCCGATACTGGTGGCTCCATCCCGTCCTACCAGATGTAGTGCGTATAGACCTCTGGACATCTACCTTAATAAGCATACCTGGTACTAATGAATTGGCAGAAGTGCTTGCATACTATATACTAACTTTCACTATTTAGTTGACATTGTCACACTCTCGTGCTTCCTAGGCCTCGTTCCTACAATAGACAATCAACAGTCCCTCATTTGTCAGCCTGATCCTCAGACCATAGCCAGCGCACCCCCAAGCACAGCGACAACGCCACCCATGACAGACAAGGCCAGCCACTCTCCAGGGCTGCTCCTAGGACCAACGACTCCGGCCGCCTACGGCAATCTCGTATCAGTCAAGATCTTCGATTCAGTGTCCCGACGTTACAAACTTACCCCGTTCGACGCAGGCGCTGCAGACGTACCCGCCGCCGCTGTTGCACCAGCCGTTGTCGCACTAGCCGCTGTCGCACTGGCCATCGTCGCCGCCGCAAGCTTCGACATCCCTGCCGTAATAGTAACGGGAATGTAGGCAAGGCTCGTATACGTCGTAGATACGGTGCTCGCAGTGTTCAGGCCAGCAATGTTGATGCTGGCATGGCCGACGCAAGCGGCGTAGGTTGTCGAGGAGAGCGCGCAGCTTTCGTGGACTTGCCCGGTTTGACTACCGAGGCCGGTTGCGTACGAGATTTGAAAGTCGCTTAGGCCTTGGACGAGGGTGATCTGGGGGTTGACGTGTCAGCAGATTGCAGATATGATGTTCAGAATTGAAGTTGTGATGATGTTATATGTCCTGTCTGTGTTGAAGATGCTGGGATGGGGTCACGGGACGAATGACGTACAGTCTGGCCTGATAAAGGGCCGCAGCTGCCTTGGCAGTTGACGGCGACTGTGGTTTTGGTGGTGTCAGCGCCGACGATGGAGCCATCCCAGCCGTAGCCGCTTGCGGACGGATCATTGCCAAAGTAGAGTGAGAGGGTTGTTGTAGAGGATTGGGCAAGGGAGGTCACGGCGAGGCTGCCTAGGAGAGCTAGGCTTGTCAGGGTGACCATGTTGTGTGGAGGGATGCTGCTTGAAATATGTTTCTTAATGCCAAAGCTGCAGTATTGAGATGTATTCAACAGCGCGATGAGTTTGACGAAGTGTGATCAACGTGGACAAGAAAGAAAGAAAGGTCAAGTCTAAGGACGGTAGGAAACGTGTTCTTTATACGTTGCATAGACCTTCTGCTGCAGGTGGTTGCAAGTACTTCGCGAGGCTCGAGGCTCGGCATGCCAGGCCGAGCAATTGTTGCTGCCAAGTGAAGTATCACAAGTATCTGGGCGTACTAGGCAGGCAAGCTATCCAATCAAACAAACCAAGACCAGACACTAAACCTGATAGTCGAAGTGATCATCCAAGCACTCAGCTTGGCAAGGGAAAGGGGAAAGGGGAAAGCGAATTCGAAGCAAATCGAAGTACTGGTATAGTTCGCTCAGAGTGAAAGTGTTGTGCCTGAGCATGGAAGCTGCTACCCCGAGAGGTCGCATCCATCAGATCCTCTAAGCTTCCAGGGACTATTGTACTAAATATCTGCTTAATATCAAGTCGTCGTGTCGTTGAGAGAGGAGGCTGCAGATTGCCGGAGTAAAGCCGGCGGTGCGTAGCCCTTGCTACGGCACTCTCCACTACCAACGACAGCTGCATTCCAGGGGCAGCATGCAGTATGGACGCATACTCCTTGCTATTGTCGCTCTCTTCGCTGCATTCCAGCTTCTCACGTATATAGCCTATCGTCAGCGCATTACCCCCCTCTCGTTGGCCACCGCACCAATCCACCGCAAGCTATGGCAGACCTCGAAGCTGGCGCCTATGGCACTGGAGAAAGAGTATCAAGACAACATCAGGCTATGGGACGAGAAGAATCCGACATGGCGACATGAGATCCTCACCGATAATGGCGCGTTCGAATATGTCCGCGACACATTCGCAGGCAGCCCGGACATCGTCGAGGCATTCACCACTCTCACGGACAACATCATGCGTGCAGACTTCTTCCGCTATCTGTGCCTCCTCGGCGATGGTGGAGTCTACAGCGACATGGACACGGAGGCGCTGAGGCCAATTGAGACATGGATACCGGAAGAGTACAAGAACAAGACGAATGCTGTTGTCGGCGTCGAATATGACACTTTCGGCCAAGGCAGGGGCATGGCGTTGCTGGACTTGCAGCTAGTCAACTGGACGATCATGTCTCGTGCAAACCATCGGCTGATGGAGATTGTGGTCAAGAACATCATTGCAGCGCTCAACGCTTTGGCACAAAAGCAGGGCGTGCCACTTTCGGAGATCAAGGCGAACTTCAATGATGTGCTTGCGTCGACGGGGCCGGTGCAGCTTACACGGTCGACGTGGCAGTACTTGACGGAAGTCACTGGGCAGGAATTTACGTGGGAGCGAGTGTCTGGCATCACTGAGCCATTGCTTGTGCACGATGTTCTTATCATGCCCGTCACAAGTTTTGGGAATGGACAGTCACACTCGAACGCTGGACCTCCGACCGATGAGGCTGCCTTGGTGCATCACCAGTTCAAGGGATCGTGGAAGACGGGGTCTCATGCGTACAAGGAGATGCAGAAAGCGGAGGAAGCAAGCTAGACAGAGTCTTTATGTGAAGAAGGTGCTCCTGCGTTCACCCAAGACCCAAGACCAGTTCACTTGCTACTTCATTGTGAGACTTAAGCTTTCTCAGAAGACATTCCAAGCACCAGGTCACACGCCGTGCGTACCTGCACACACTATGTGATCCTGACGTGTCAGGTGGTCAGCACCATTTAACAGCTTTCGGTGACGGCCATTGGGATGCGGACAGTGTGAGCTAAAGCTTTGCGGCGGTCGAAGAGTAGCAGACTGCGGATACAGTCTAGCAAAATTCACAGCTTGAGTGTACCTCAGGACATGGCCTACGAGTGTGAAGGCAAGGGGCTGTCATCACTTGGATAAGGAGAAGATGTTAGCCGCGTTCGAGAGACGTATGGTCAAGTGAGGACTATGCTGAGCAGGGGTAAGCTCTCCGTCACTCCAATGTTTGCCGCACGTCTGTCGTATTGTGGTGTGGCAAATGCTGTCGTCGCCAAGTTCCTGATTGGGCGCTGCTGCCTTGCCCCACACTTGTTCAACCTTGCTTTGCTGCTCATCTTTTACCGATACTCCCTAGTCTCCCTTTCTCGCGACATCGCACTCAGCGCAAGGTCCCTGCATCATGGCGTCCTTTCGCACGATGTCTACAGACGATGATCACGGAACGACTGAATCTCTTTGGGATTACCTTGCTGAGGAGGACTTTGTGCGTGCTATCAAGAAATCTGCGACCAAGTGAGTATCATTGATGAGCCTCCGGCATCCCGTGGAGCATCATCAATAGGCAGCGTGCTAATGCTCGACAGCTTCGCAACGGGTGAAAAGGCCGAAGCCATGCCGGACTATTCGACTTTGCCAACAGGGATCTTGCAAATGATTATGAGGAATGTAGCTGAACCTAGTGAAAATGAAGCATACATGAAGAAGACAATCTCAAGCCACTTCCTCAAATGTCGGCGCATCTCGAAGACCTTGTGCATGGCCGCGACTTCTATCCTCACTTCAATCATGCACAAAACAGGATACGACAAGTACCAAGTGCTCCATCTGCCACCAAGATCAGGAGACCTCAACAAGCTTAAGAAAGGCCTCAGTGGACCTGAAACTATGTTTGGCAATCAGATCACTTCCGTTGTCTATCATATCACGACTGGACAAGGACGCGAGGTTGACAAGGATTACGCAATGGAGCACTTCTGTAGATGCGATTATGGTGGCTCAGAAGACGATCAGGATTCAACAGTCGGCTCTGGCACCGAGGAACGCACTTGTTGCCGCTCTTCACGAAAGGTGTCGTGGAATCTGGCAACCTACAAGCACCAGTGTCATGTTCAGAGCAAGTTCGCCATCTATCTCGGCAAGCATCTTGCAGAGCTCCAGGCTCTTCTCGTTAGCTTGCCAAACCTTGAGAGCGTCGAGGTCGACATCAAAGAGTTTTGGAACAAGGCACCTTCTCTGTTTTACCGTTCGCCTTCTGAGATGGATGCGCCGGCAGGGAGCAGTTATCGCCAAGCTCTACCGACTCTCTTTGACGCCTTGTCGGCAACGCAAAGCTCAAAACTTATCCTGAAGAATTTCGGCTCTTATGCATTTGCTGGCCTCGATCCAATCAGGGTTTTCGAGCTTAGCCAAAAGAAGCAATTTCTGAGAAACATCGTCAAACTTGAGTTGGATGTGTGCAACCGTGACAACATTGAGTTCATTGACGGATACGACGAACCGACGGCAAGCGCGATTGACCAAGCAGACCGGCCCAGTTTTCTTCTCTACCAACTCAAGAATCTGGAGATTCTCAGTTTGAGCTTAAGCAATGAAGTTGCATATGCGGCTACCAATGGATATGGTACATATCGAAACGACCAAGGCGCGGACAAGTGGCTTACTGAGGTCCTGAAGAGGCAGTCCTGGCCATCACTTCGGATTCTCAACATAAAGGGCTTCAAATATTGCAACGACGGCAAAATCATTCCTTTGTTCCTGAAACGTCACAAGGCGAGTCTACGCGCTATCGTCATGGACGGGATGCGCTTTCGTGGCACGGAGCTAGTAGAGCTGGTGAAGGACATGTACGAACATATGTCGTTGGTTGATGCTTCCATCATCATTCACAAAGAGCATGACTTGACACCGGACCTGATTACCATGTTGGAAAAGGACAGGGTGCTTTCCCAGACTCTGGCTGTACCATCGTTGAGGGTCGACATCGGCGCACTCGCGCTCAAGCCGCAGGAGGTTAAGGTTGTTGAGCTCGAGTGATCTGGCTAGTGTCAAGGCATATGGGTACTCCTGTTATGGATAACGGATCGTCTATATAGGGGTGAAGAACAAGTCTAAGGCTGTTAGATCAAGTGAGCTCTTGTGCTGCGCAGGCCTGAAACACATCACCGATTTGAAACACGAGTTTGCATCACGTGACCAGCTCGCGTTTGTCTCATCTTGCACCTCTCGGTTCAAGCAAACAACGCAGCTTTCACTAAACAACCAACTCCTGTCCAGAAGTCAAAGTCTTCCTATCAGACATCATGTCGTGCCACTGCCATGGCTTGACAGTGGCGGGCATTGCGCCTCCTTCTCCTAAGGGCCCCAAAGCTTCATCTCTAGGTCATTCATCAGCCACTTCTATCAGCACGATCGTACTAACGAGTGCACAGAACCTTCAAGCCCTGCACTTGACCGCCTTCCTAACGAGCTTCTGATCAAGATCGTGCGAACTCTCCTCAGCTCAAGCGACGTCCGAGATGACTATCCCTGCCGCAACAAACGCTTTCAACCCGACTTCAACTACTCAACCGCGATCTTGCGAGTCAGCAAGCACATCAACAAAGTCGCAAGCTCAGTCTTCGAAGATAATAACTTCATCCTTGTCTCGAGTCCAGGAGATCTCGTCAAGAACGAAGTCATGCAGCGTGGACTCTGGCACCGTGACACGTCAAACATCAAGATCTTCAAGAGATATCGCTTGCGCGTCCACATCATTCCTATGCGGTTCGAAAAGGGCCAAGACCGGAAGATATCAAATACAGAGAAGAACTGGTTCTTCCTTATCCCAAATGCTGCCTTGCACGACTTCATCTGTGTGCTCGCCGCCCTGGAGTACAGCAGAGGTGCGCACTTCAAGCTCAAGATCGACTTTCATACTTCGAACAATCAAGAGATGCTTGCGAACTGGAAGCAGCAGATGATGTTGCAGAGATTCTGCTTGCTTCAGGAGACCGAGCGCTGCAGCATCGGTGGCGACATTGACCAAAAGACCGCGTCAAGCTTTGTCAAGAGGATGACTTCCAGAGTCCACTGGACCAGAACTCGTTGCTGGATCTTCTACGACCTTGCATACAAGACAAAGGATATCGCCGATTTCAAGTGGGCCAGTGGTGACATCAAACATGCCCACGATGCTTACCAACGCTTCTTCGACTGGTGGTCCTATGCGATCACCGTGAGGGAGGACATCTCATCCACAGCCGACGACACGAATCTGGTTCAGAGCTGGTGGGCGCTAATGGGCTTTGCAGCCATGCATCAGCTGAGCACAGGTCTTTTGCTGGCTTTGGAAGAGACTGACGACGCCAAGCGCAAACGTCTGTTGGCATGTCTTGCGGACCAGTGTATCCATAGAGACATGGTACATGGTGCCTACTTCCACGCCCAAGAGTACTCGATCAATCAGTACCTGCACGGTCTCATCTTCTATACCGTCGGCAAAGACGCAGATGCAAGACAAATGCTTACAGCGGCTTACGAAGCACATCCACAGCCAGATTTCAAGACTGCACTCGATGCATGGAAACCTGAAGCTGCACCTCTCGCCAGACATGCCAAGATCAAGAGCCTTCTGTCATTCCTTCCCAGTCTGCTGCAACCAATGCGTTTCTACCGCGCCCACATGCACACCACCCCCATACACAGTCTCGACATGGAGCTCTACATCTTGCGTGAACTGGGATACACTGGACCATGTCTACACGACCGGCTTGAGCAGACAGAGAATCACTGCATTGAGCCCGCACAATTCGAGGGCGTTCAAACTGTCCCACGCACGTTTGACAAGGCGCTAGCAGACAGATTGGTGGAGTACAATCGAGCCAGGCTGGAGAAACATGAGAAGCTTGATGGCAGGAAGATGCACATGCGGCTCAACCCTTTCGAGTTCGAGGAGACTCCGAAGTTCAGGCTGCCGGGCATGCTCGTCCTGGACAGCCATGATCATCTCATCATGGACATGTACCCCGACAGAGCGGAACGAGATGGCGACAAGGGTCAAGCAGCAGCTGGTCAGATGTCCGACGTGACAATGGCAGCAACGGCGCAAATGACGGAGCACTTTCGCCGTTCTGGCAGGAGCTGGATCAGGTGATGGATAGCTGGGTGAAGGAATGGTGATTGTGAGGTCTTGGGCTTTTGTGATGTGAAGGACACACGCGCATGCCAATGATAGACTTGCCTGCTGTTGTACGTAAGCAGATAGGACACACAGTTCATCAGGCAGTGGCGACTCAAGGAATCAAGTCCGAATGTGCTCCACAAAACACGTCTCACGTCCATCTTTCGCGACTTCCATCTTCATCATCGTGAATTGTTGCACGTCGCCATAGTCATGGGAGCTAGTACTTCAGCCATGAAATTGATCCCAGACGGCCAAGAAGCTGCCCAGGAGTTCAGCAAAGGTCTCACAGCCGCCGTGGAAGAGTTCAATCGGGGTCTTCCAGCGGCCGTCGCAACTATCGCGATTACAGCTCTGATCTGCGCGCTCTGCACCACCATTGCAGCCGTGGTCGGGATTTCGAGCTATGCACGCTCGAGCCGTGAACGCGCCAGATCACACAGCGAAGCCCAATCTTTGTCACAGCAGACACGCCAGCAGACTTTCCAGCAGGAAGCTGATGCCAAGAGTCTCACGGCGAATTTGCAGTATCTGCGGATGTGGTACGGCAACGACAAAGAAACAATAGCTCAATACTGGAAGCAGAAGATCTTGAGTGCTGCTGCAATCTGGCAAGCGAAAATTCCCGAGAAGGACGTGAAGGTCATCATCATTGACCACGAGATGCTGTGGCCAATCTGGGACATCGTACTTACTCAAGCACGGGCTGACAAGAAATTGTATGATCTGCTTGTCAGTCCTTACCAAAAGCACTTCACAGCAGGAGAGCCCATAAACCCAGTTACACGGAATGACGAACGACGCTTCGTGGCGAAGGACCTCAAGGACGCTATCCGGAACGCCGATATGATCGTCGTACCGCGATATGCATATAGCAAGAAAGAGGTTTTCACCATCTTCATGTACGCCGACCTTCGTGGCCCCATTGGTCCACCAACAGTTGAGCCAACCTGCGAGATGTTGAACCCGATGTGGATTTGTGGCTTTCATATCATCGGCAGTGTTTGTGGTGGAAAGGCTCGGTACGCGATTCCAAGCGATAGTACAGTCACATTACAAGCCAGGACCTACCTCCTGCGCGACAAAGTCTCCGAAGAACATATCGAGGATATGGCATGGCACACTGTCGAAGCCAGGCTAAGCCGTCCCAGCAAGGAATCGGGATCAGTGATCTGGCGTTGGTTCTCCTTTCTGGCTATTGTGTCCATCATCGTCGGAACGTCGCAACTGTTCGGAGCAGGCACGATCCTTTTATTAGTTATGGCAGCCCTATACATCATCGGAAAGTACCAAACTGAACAGAAAACTCGGAATAATGTTTGAAGTCAATTTGCAGTGGCGAATCTCAGACGTGTTTCGGATCTGGTCTCGGACAAACCTACTGAACTTGGCGAACGGTTGCACACGTGCCAAACTTCACGCCTTCTAGCCTTTCTTACTTCGATCACTTCGTCAAAGCTACACCTGGGTAAGACGAATTTCAGCAGACACTTCAACCTCCAATGAAACTCCTGTGGTCGCATGTTCATCAGCACGCCTCACTCTATTTATAGCATTTTGATCAAGCTTCCTTTGATCTTGGATCGGCTTCTCGTCCCTCCACAGTCTTCTGTCAACCATTCTGGAGTCTAGCAGACTGGCCGCTTCTTTGACAACGACCTTCTGACCACGACCGCTGTGCTTGCCCTCGCCATATTCGTTGAAGACCTCAGAGTAGCTACAGCACCAAGCTAGCTACGACCAGCTGTCTTGTTCGCATGATCGACCTGCTTCTTCCTCAAGCGACTATAATCTTCATTTTTCAGTGCTTGATCAAGCTGCACGCACGACGTTTCAAGTGAAGGAACATCCAGCACTCTCGTTCACTCCAAAGTTTCACTTCCTCATCGCTAGTGGTTCTCACTTCCGATTGCTAGTGCTCCACCAAGCTGCACCCACGACTACTTAAAGGAAGCAATCCCCGCCACAACTTTCTCCGTACACCATTCTTGATCAAGTCTTCTCTCCACAACACAACACCCTCACATTTTGCATTGCGACACAGCTCTGATCTTGTCCCGTCATGGACCACCACGAGATACAAACCAAAGCTGGCCAACTCTGCCCCTGGACAGCGGACGGCGATGGCAAGGACCGAGTCTATGTTGGCATCTATGTTGACGACGGTGCAGCGATCCTTGACCAGTCCACCTTGATCTCTTGGTGTAGATGCAAGCGCGACAGCCGAGCATCCATTGTTCTGGACTCGTTTCGACAACGCCGTCCGGAAGCTGCAGACTATCCCATTTTCTACGACAATCTGGAAATATCCAAGGACTCACTGGTCACTTTCAGCACTCTCAGCACCGTATATCCCGCTGATCAGATCCATGCCATACTGGTTCGGGCAGTGTCACCGGTCAAAGCCAGTGCGCATGCGCCTGCCTCAGCACCGGGACAATCAAATTGCACAACTCAAGCGACCGTGCAGCAATTCAGTCTCGCACAGGCATCTGGGGATGTAGACACGGGTTCTCTCGATTCGTTTTGCTTGCAGGCTGATTTCCGCAACGCTTCTTCAGACTCGTCCAAAACCGCTGTGCAAGAAGGCGTCAGCTTTCTCAATGATTTGCAGCGTTTCTTCAAGCAAAGGTCACGTGAGTTGCCGAACGCGCAGAGCTGGCTCGATCAGATAGACCAGGTTCTAGCAAAGGCAACCGAAACCAAGACGGTGATTGGCATGGTTGGTATTACAGGTGCAGGCAAATCTTCTGCAGCCAACGCTCTGCTCGACGAAGAACGTCTTGTCCCGACATCTTGCATGCGGGCCTGTACGGCCGTTATTACCGAAATATCATACAATCATGGCGCCGAGGCGTATCGAGCGGAGATTGATTTCATTGTTGCTGAAGACTGGCGCTACGAGGTCCAGATCCTCTTCGACGAGATACTTGAAAGCAACGAGGATGGAGCGGAGGCCAACGAATCCACGTATGCAAGACATAGCACCTGCTTGTCCACTGTACTGACTTGAGCAGATCTTCCGGCGAGAGCGTGCCTTATGCAAAGCTCAAAGCCGTCTACCCGAACATCACGAAGGCGTCACTGAAAAAGCACACCGTCGATGACTTGATGGCCGATCCAAGGATTTCTGCTCTTCTCGGCACTCGACGGACTATCCAAGCGGAGACGGCTACACCATTCTACAAAGAATTGCAGGAGCTCATTGACAGCAGAGAGAAGATCGACCCTACGGAAACAAGAAAGCGGCGTACAGCTGAAGAA
>Ga0058702_10001068_pt1 | contig 10613 bp, 10 predicted proteins | sample AgamicOrSfe_FD_83781 | JGI IMG/M metagenome (GOLD analysis project Ga0058702, IMG submission 83781) | Agave microbial communities from Guanajuato, Mexico - Or.Sf.e | ecosystem: Host-associated > Plants > Phyllosphere > Phylloplane/Leaf | place: Guanajuato, Mexico | collected 2012-05-30
CCATGGCTTCCTCATCAACATATTGCCGCCACGAAACCATCGCCGCAATAACAGACTTCTACACCTTCTACATGCGCCTCCCATACGTCGACCCCAGGGCGCTTGTTTTCCCTCCCGCAAGCGGCTGGCCCGAAATCAACGCAACCGAACTGCACAATCGCGGCAAAAGCAACGAAGTCATCGAACTTCTCCAACACCTTCCTTATCTCGAGAATCCCAGTATTCATGGCGGATGGACCATTGATTCTGAAAGCGCATGCATTCAATACCATAAAGGTGTTTGCTATAACGATTCACCTGATGCTATCAAAAACTTACCAGGTTATGTTATCCCTATTGCGGATATGGTTGATAGGAACGGGAGTTTTCTGTTACTAGATACAGAGACTGGAAAGATTACTAGTTATACCATTATGGCTGACAATATCGGAGGGAATTGGGAGGAATACGAGAGACTTGGAGAAAACGACAAATGGAGGGCTTTTCCGACCATGCCTGTCAAACAGTTCTTTGAGAGGTGGCAGGTGTTGTATGAGAAGCTCATCTGGATGGTTGCACCGCCTGTTGATGATTCTCACGGAGATGGAGGTACCTATTTCACCACAGCAGATAATGCTGTCGAGGAGGATGAGATGCTGGAGAGTGATGATGTTGATGATGTGAAGATTGAAGACGAGTATACAAAGGTAAGGCTTATGAAGTTACATGCTCTGTCGTGTCTTGCTAATCGTGTTGGCAGGGAGTCTATGTCATTTACAAGAAGCATGGGTGGCCCGGAAGCTCCTTTGACAGAGAAGCTTGTAGAAACGAACTCAAAGAGTATCTGGAAGACTACTAGTTCTCAGGAGTGAGATGACTCGATATCTTGCAAGAGAGTGGGCCAGAAGTGTGCGGAGCAGGCTGGCTTCAGACCGTCATCCTCCTCCCACCAGACCGTAGAGCGGCTTCCTCGCTATAGAAAGACATAGTAGTTATTGAATTACGAGACTAACCGGAGCAAGCCCAGGGAATATGATATTTCGACGGAAGCTGTCCCGTTCGTCGAAACTATTGTGCAGTTCTATAGCTACACACGTTGCAAACTTGTGTACGTGAGGAGGAGGGTATGAAGAGTGATTATCATTTCTATTGCTCGATGGTTATATCACTTGGTGTCTCGACCGTTGGAATGTTGTCGTGCTCGTGTAGTGTTTTGGTCATGCTGTTGCTCTGGTCGTCTTCGCAAGGCGTATGAACTACTTCACTGGAAGCGGAAGGCTGCTTTGTGTTGTCCTCGTTCATAGAGTCATTTCGTCCATCTAGCTGAGCGTCGGAGTCTGGCTTGCCGGATGTGGGCTCGTCATCGTCTGTTTCATCACCTTCTCGAACCTTGATGGTGACGGGACTTGCCTGCGAATACACTCTCAACCCGAGCACAAGGAGCGCATGCCACGGATCGTCTGCATAGTAGTCTTTCTCGTCTTCACTCGACGACGAGGAGATCTCGCCGTCCATATCGCTGTCCCACTCGAAGTCGTCGTCATCAAGCTCAGCGTAGGGGTCATCGTCAAAGATATCTACGCACCCGGTCACTTTGATGCCGCCCGCTTTGACGCTGGCAGGTTTGATGCTGCCAGACATGATGATGATGTCGTCAGGATGTGGAAGTGGAGGAGGAGGAACGAGCATAAGTCCCGCTTTTCTGAGAAGATCGCTCCTTTCTCTGGCCATCTTCTCTTTCACAATTCTGCCTTTGCGCCTCTTTTCACGAGCCTTGACTTCGTGCCTCCGTCTCCTGAGTTTGGCTTGCCGTTCACGGTGTTCTCTTCTTGCTTGGTCTTTTTTCTCTTTCCTGACCTCCTGTTCTTTCTCTCGGAGCTTGCCCTTTGCATGAGCCAGTTCGAAGTTGCGGCCGACTTGAAGTAGCTTCCGCTTCCGATAAGATGCTTCTGATTCGATTACGGATTCTGCAGTGCGATAGGGTACTCGTGAGGGCTCAACTTTGATGGAGATGTTGTAGTTGCCGGCTTCGAGGTCAAGGTCGACACTGACTGAGCGCGTATTGATGTAGTTTCCACTAGAAACATGCATGCTTCGTGCCAGATACTTGGTTGTGTCTTTGACGTTGTAGACGCGGAAATGGAGGCAGTATGTGTAACGTCCCTGCAGGCCCTTGAAGTAACTCAGATCAGGTTGGGCGAGGACGATGACGACCGGTCCTGGACGAGGCAGACTGATCTGGAAGCTGGTGTCCAAATAACTGACCGCACCCGCAGGCACACTGACCGAGGTCCACTGTTGGGTCAAGGTCCATGTCTCGTCAAAGAGGCGAGTACGTTGAATGGAATCAAAATATCGCAAGAAGTTATCCAACGTGACCCAGAATACACCAGGATCTCTGAAGTCGAACTTGAGTTGTTCGACAAGCTCGGCGTTCCACTCCTCAAACTTGTGGTTGAAAGGGCCATCGAAGTTTTCCATGCTTTTGTTGTTGCCCCAAGGATTTCTGCTGTATGTCAGCAACGGGTCTTGTTGAGATGTCTAGGAAGCAAAGAAGGAGGGCACATACCTAATTTTGAGTAGCCGCAACTCCTTGTGTTCAACAGCTTGCAGCACTGCATAAGCATGTTTACCGAAGCTGCCAGCCTCCTTGTAATGGAAAGCCCCACCAGCGAAAAGGTATGTGTCGTTGACCTGCATCAGCTGCTCCCACAGCATTGACTTGTTCATAATGTCGGAAGGCGCAAGACTTATTGACACGCCGCCAGTCAAATCCTCTGTGCCTTCGCCGACCCAGCCGCCGTGCAACGAACCATAATCACCATGCGCCTTCGCGAATGCTTTCTCTATTAGTGGCAGCCATGTATCCTGGCTATCTCGACATCGCGCGAAGTACAAGGCCTCGCCACCTTTCTGCAAACTCTCTCTCAGCTTGGTGATGTCGTTGCAGTTGTTGAAGGTACTCTTTAATTGTCTCTCGTCGACGTATTTTCCAATAAACAGGTCGTCGCCATCAGAGACGTGTATGAAGAGCCGATCGTCGACTATCTCAGGTATCCAGGTGCCGTCACGGTGGAAGACGAAGCCATACACTCCCACAGCTTCATCACGAGCCACACAGAGCCGTTGCATGAGCCCTGGTTTCGCAGCGACAGACACGAGGGCTGCAATGAACCAGCAATTACCTAGCGAGCCTTGCATGACATCGTCACCACAGGCTCCTTCTGCATTGAACACAGGCTTCTCGAAGATGTCCTATTAAGCCGATGAGCATGTGTGACTGGTTTAGTGCCATTCTGTATGCATACCTTTACGCGCTTGACCCCGGATGGGCGTATCGCGTTAGCGTTGGAGTCACCATCATCATCTACCAGAGGGACGATGCAGTCGTGCTGAGCGAGCTCGACCTCAAATTGCCTGTCTCGATATCTCTGATTCAGGCGTGTGCACTCGGCTATGATGGCCTGAACCTTGGCCTGGCACTCTTTCTTGGCCTGCTCATAGGAGGCAGCAGGGCTCTCCTGGGTATGTAGACCGTTTTCTTCGTCACCAGCATCTTTGAGCGTCTGCTCAAGACGGCGTCCGAGAACAGACGCGTGTGCGCGATGTGGAGAAGTTGCAAGGAAACGATCCCAGTGACGATAGAACTCGTCGTTTTGCGGTTTGGTGATGGATACGATCGAACGGCGTCTTTGGGGGGCATTCTCGTGAATCAGGCGGATTGGGAAGGGAGTGATTCCATCAGGGGTGGTACAGCCACTGGATGAAGGGCGGTAAGTTTGCTTGTCGATGAGAGCTCGTGCTAAGGCATGCAGATCCATGGCCGTTGAGAAGTTCACGTATTTCAGCGTTCAAGTTCAGCGAAGCATGGAGCGCAGTATTCCAGGGACATGGAAAATCTGAGGATTTACAGGTGTCACTGCTAAGGAAAGGCTACAAGCAGATGGCGAATAAGACACGATGTGAGAAGCAAGAGACTGTCAAACCGGCACTGACAAGGTCTTATCGAAGGAAACCTACATGGATACATGTCCAGCAGGCTAGAGAGACCGGTCAGGTGTCAGTCTAGTTGGCAGAAATGCAGGTTGTTAGCGGTCGGGCTTGTACTGCATGATTAGCGGACGGCTGCCACGTATCACCCGCAGTCTTCGACGTGGTCAGGTCCAACGTAAGCTGCTTGATGCAATGTTTGAGGCAGAATTTCTTCCTCGTGTTGGCGGATGAAACATGTGTAGCTGCAGAAGTGCACAATACTTTCAAGAAATATGATAGCGTCCATCGAGATGCGATCTACGATAGGCTCTCTCTGGAGACATCTCTGATGTGCAAATCACTATGCACTTACACAGCTACACGCGGTACAAAGCTTTGCAGACGAGAAAAGATGTTCGGTGGGAGATGAAGGTCAAAGACGTGTCTGAGTCGCGTGTTCGCATGACGATGGATGTCTTGGCGGTGTGTTGATGATGTCGAATGCGACGGGCATTTGATTGGTCAACTTCCTTCTTAGCAACCATCGACACAATTCAGACATGCTCAGTGTATTCCAGACACGCTTCCAGCGACTAGAGACTGCGCTGAACACGCTGGTCGAATCAGTGGCAGCCTACAATCCCTCCATCTCGGCAGCAAATGCACTAGTCGCAGCAGACGAGGAGCTGGATGAGAGCTTGGAACAGCGTGCGCTTCTTCACATTCCACCTTGTACCTCACCGACTCACTGAACGTGAACAGTCGCCGTACATCATGCAAACTACTCGCGTATTCTCGAGCTACGCGCCACCGCCGATGCCCTAGATGAGAAGATCAAATCTACACTCCGTACTCTGGCCGACACCCGCAAAGAGCTTCTCGACATCCCATCGTCACAACCAGCACCAAACACGCGTCAAGTCGGCGTTGAAGAGCTGTTATCATACGCAAAGTTCATCTCCAAGACGACCGTACCACCCACTTTCCGCGGCCACATCCCGACCGACCTGCTCTCACAACCACAACCCGCCGTCACTGATGCGCCAACCACTCAAATCACAAACGGCATGGCCACACCAGCCCACAACGGCGACAACACGAGCACAACCGATCAATCCACCACAACAGAAAACAGAGCCGTAGCCACGCTGAGTGCAGAAACAAAAGCCATGCTGGATCCACTGTCGCAACTGCCCTTTGTCCCCTGGCCATCTCAGGAAGTCATTCGTATGGGTGCCCTAGCTGCTATCCAAGGCATGCTGGAAGATGGTACGGATCCGAGCACTGTGCTTAGCGCTGAGGAGCAAGAGGCGGCAGACAAGAGGAGAGCAGAAGAGGAAGAAAGACAGCAAGCTGAGCAGGAAGAAAGAGAACGCAGGCGCAGGGAAGATTGGGCTGCGAGGGGTGGCAACAGAGCTGCTATCACTGAGGATGTCTTTGATCCTGATGAGCTATAGAAGGCTCGTGAATCGAACTTTTACATACATCAAGTTGCCGTTTTCAGATCACAGGCAGCAAGAGAAAAGCTGGACTGCTCTTGTAGCCGTGAATATCGCACAGACGGCACCTATTTGATCCTTTCATAGACATCGAGAGAACATCATTATCTGAAAAGTCTGTCTCGATCATGCAATAATATTCTATGTTCTATACACAAGCATCTATAATCTATACCTCATCTATCCTTTCGTCAACACTCCACAAATTCAAAAGGTCTCTAAACAGCAGAGATGGGCCAAGTAGGGTAGTCCCAGGTGATAGCCTTGCTCATCAAAGCCACATCCAACCCCTTGTCTCCAGCACCAACATACAAAAACTTGGTAAACGCAACCTCTGACCAGTACGAAAAGCTAGTATTTCCAGGGACAAACACAACATCACCTTGCAAAAGCTGCACTTCTTCTCCCTGCAACTTGACCATCAACGCACCCTCCAAAATCTCAAAGGCAGTGTGATCGGCAAAACTTCTAGTGGGGATGGTAGTGTTGGAAAGCGTTCTGGACATGGTGATGGTGCCTTCGGAGAACTTTGCTGCGCTCTGGGTGGTGGTGATGAAGGGGGCGACGATCTGGTATCCGTGTTCGCTGTTCAGATACATGGGTCCTTGGTTCTTGGCAAGATAGAAAGGTGTGTTGGAGTTTGTGGCTGGGGTGTTTTTGCCCGTGTGCCATGTTGTGTTGGCGGGTGCGGTGCCGTTGATGACATCGCGGCGAGGGGAGTAGTCCAGTTGAGCGAACACGTCGAAGGACTCGAGGGCTGAGATCATCGAGGCCGATGAGCCGGCACCTGCGTCGGTGGAGCCACTGGCCGCGGCGGGTACGTAGGGAGAGGAGGTGGAGGATGTGTAGTTGGAGTCTGCGATGGCAAAGAAGAGAGCCTCGAAGCCACCCGGTTGAATGACTCCCAGCATCTCAGTGTCGGGGTCCAGGACTTGGAATGTGTGTGTAGTGTTTCTTGGGACAGCGCCATAATCGCCAGGCAACATGACTCTAGACTCCTCGTCGCCATACTTGTTGGTCCAAAGTTGGAAGCGTCCCTTGCTGCAGAAGAAGTTCTCGTAGTGGGTTTGATGGATGTGAGGAAGGACGCCCAGGGCACCTGAGGCGGGAGAGTTGGTCATGAGGATGGAGAAAGCACCACCGGATGATGCACCAGTGACAGGGAATCTGTAGATCTGCTGGCCGACGGCGACGGCCTGGGCATTGGCATATCTCTCAATGACATAGGGGCGGACGTGATCAGGAGCGTTCTCGACGTAGAGGGAGCTACGAGAGTTGGATCCGACCGAGAGGGCAACGGAACCAGCAACCAAGGAAGGGATGTGCATCTTGATACAAAGCAGATGTGTATAGGGCTTGAGAGAAGGGAAGGTGATATCAGTTTATTCGGATGGACACCCCGAGGGCTACTACAATACTTATACCTCCGTCTACTGCATGAGCACATAAATGTACATCAACGAGCCCTACTTGCTCGGCCATTTGAGGTGTACACAATCGCTAGACATGTGCTCCTCCGCACTCGTCCGCCATCAAAGATTGCGATTTATTGCTGCCGGTATGTTGAGATCGACGAGAGGGGTCCTATAAGGGACCATTCAGGACGATCATACAGGGCACACAGCTCAGGCCTCTGCTGCTAGTACCAAGTTGATGCGCGTGCAGGCTTCATGAACTCGACAAGCGCCAATTCTCAGGCACAGCGAGTCAATGATATCTAGGGCTTCGGTTGAATCGGTTCTGTGATCTAGGGCTTGATATCTGTCGGCTTTGTTAGAGTTGCGAAGCTTCAATATTTCGTGCGTAGCAAGTTCGCGGACGTATGTTGTTAGGGATGGACAAACTTGGCGAGCACAGAGAAGAAAACTGCCGGCTGTTGTTTCCGACTCTTCTTGGCCACGCGTGTTGATTTTGGTGCACTGGTCCAACGATGTGTCCTGGTCATGTATGACATATACAGAGCATGAATGTTTAATCAGCCCATGGTGAAGGCAGGTTCGAGGACGATGAAGGAGAGAGATGAAGAATGGAAAGGCACATGCAAGGTACAACGGAAGCGGGTGGCTGCCGTTCCGCACGCGCCACAACAGTTTGTCAAAGTGCTTGTTAAACTTTGCACTCTAATTAAGCGGAAGACTCAGTTCGTTGAAAAATCAGGGCTGTGGTCGGCATGTTCAATCGGTATCTACATGGAGACCAGGAGAAGGGCAAGCGCAGCACTTCATCGCTAGCAAGGTCCTGTACAGAAGCTAGACTCAATCTCGGACAGGCTAAAATCGATTTCGCTGACTTTTCAACTGCCGGCCTGTCAGAAAGCTTCCAGGTACGAATCATCTTGCGATTGTCGTATACGATGCCGTCTCTTCCACGAACAATGGTGCTTGTAGAAGATTCGAATTAACAACGAGTCATCGCAGCTGGCAGAAGCAAAGCGACCTCAACGACTACCGTTATCGAAGGTAGGATAGAACCGCCTCGTACACACCAAGCGTGATTGCAGCTGAAGGTACGGCACGTAACATATGCGGTATGATTCCTCCATAAAACGCATGAAGCCCTTCTTCTCTCAGAATGGTCCGGATACATTGATCCAGGGACGTGTATTTGAGAACTCCGTTGGCAAGTGGAGCTTGACGTAGACGTGTTCGTAGAACCTATAGCATTGTCAAGTCAGTTGTCATCCATGGAAATGAAAGGTGCACTGACTTCGTGAGGGTATGCGATCACTCCAGCGATCAGTTTGGCGATGGCAGCGGAGCCGCTGACCCCTACGTAGGACAAGATGATATCCCATGGTTTTCGTAGCGATGATCGTTGGCGATCTAAGACTTCTCGAGACACGGCGGTACTTCTTTGTGAGACCTCTTTGAGCCGTTCGTAGAGAACAAGGTGGAGGGCACTCTCCGCGACACCGAGATAGCTTGCACTGAGTCCACGATAAAATCCTCGGATGCCTTCTTGTTTGAAGATGTGCATGACACACTGCAAACTGGTACGGTGATGAGGTCGTGAGGTTGTTGGTGAACTGTCTAGCTGCATGCGTGTCTTGATGACCCAGATTGGGTTTGTGATTGTACCAGTGGCGATGCCTGCAGTCATTGCAGCAGCCATATGGACGCTTGATGCATTCTCTTTGAGGCTGAACCAATCTGCATAGATACGTTTGCAGTTTCCGTACGTGTAAAAATTGACCGCAGTTGCCGGAACCGCTCCAAGGATACTTGGTCCAAGTCCTGCATACAATCCTCGCCAACCTTGGACTCTTTGTAACATGATGACGCCCCGACTTGTGATCTCGACGCGCTCAAGCCATGCTTTCATGAACGTTGTCTGAGACGTGGCCACGGCTGCGCTGGTCTGCCAGAGAGGTGAGTAGAGATTCGATTGGAACCGCGTGCGTAGGACGTCTAGTGGTGCTGTAGCTATTGCAGTGGTTATACCGCCGGCGCTATACATCAACGTTAGCATCGTGGCAATATCAATGTGCTGAGTCAAGTTACCCGCCAGCCACAAGATGCGGCCATGATTTCTCTGATAATCGGACCTGTTGCGCGTCCGCCATAGCAAGATTGCACAGGAACAGGTTGAGCATCCGAAAGTGAAGACTTGAATTACTTGCGCGGTCTTTTACATCAGGATTCAACATCAGGCACACCCTGCCTCGCGCGGTATCCTCAAACGACAGAAATCCGGGTGCTTGGATATATGCGTGTTCAGAGCAACGGTCAGTATTTTCGAGCATTCATCTTCTCGACCAACCATCAGGTTGTCATCGGGTGAGACTACATTCCCCTCACAGACATTTTGGTGGCATTGTAGGCAGGAGACGACGATGATCCAAGAATATAATATGTAGGACAGTGACGGGTCTTCCGGCGTGATCACGATCAGGTACAAATCGGCATGCCAACCATGTTCTGGGTCAGGTTGCGAAGGAAGGGAAGTGTGAATATTCTCACGGAAACGGGTGGCTGCCGTCCCGTTCATGCCGCGACTGTTTGTCAAAGCGTTTGTTAAACTTTCTACTCTAACTTGACAGCTAAACTATCGCAAAGAATGCCCTATAACTCTGCCGCATGCAGTGGAAAGTCAGGGCTGCAACCTGATCAAGAAAATCAAGAAAGATAAGCCCATAGTAGCCTCATCCTGCCCTGATAGTTGCTGCCACATGCGACGCTCATCATCGCTCGCTCAACAAGCCACGATCAGACCCCCGTAGCTTTTCGCAAATGAAGCCATCAATATAAAGCACACCCTTTGGGAACGCCGTCAGCACCAAACCCCTGAACGCCTTGAGAACCACTCGAGAACGTCACAACGTAAAAATATAGTAGGCCATTAAATGTTGACAGCAACCTCGGGACGCTGGCTTGCAATCTCGCCACCAGCTCCCATCTCGGCCCAGTCTCCCCAAAGACCTCTCTTGCCGCGAATACGGAGTGGAGCACCCAACTCGTCTGAGCTTTGCTCCACCTTGACAGCATCCTTTGTACCGAGGACCAGGACTTCGAAGAACATCTTGGTGGCGTCTTGCTTGCTGGTGCGCTCTTCAGGGCAGAAGTCGGTGAAAAGGACACTGCGTTGGGCACGCTCGGTGTCTGATGGCATCTCGCCGGATTCGTCCGAAAAGCGTTCGCGCAGAAGGTGAACGGCGTGCTTGGTGCCGAGTGATACTGGGCCAGAGTCGGCAGGGTGCAAAACAGGCATGGTAGTTTCGTCAAAAGCGGGTGCTGGGGAGTAAGACTCCATCTCCTCCTCTTGGACAGGCTCGATGATAGAAGGAATGTCTTCGCCGCCAAACGCGGGGGCAAGATCATCAGCACCAAATGTTGGGTCCTGAATGTCTTCGAGTTCAGGCAGAGCGTGAGCTTCTTCCTCCTCCTCTGGAATCTCGATTTGAGGGAGACCACTGTCTCTCTTACGCTTGAGCTCGCCGGCTGTGCGCACAACCTCGAGAGACAATACACCTCTCAACTCGGGGGCCCAGCCCATACTGCGACCATCACCCAAAATGCTGGACACAAAGCCGCCGTTCTTCTGCATCTCCATCAGTGCGAGGAGAACAGGATCTCTGGGAAGGAAGGTGGGAGCCTTAAGGATCTTGCTGCGGTCCTCCTGTTGAGCGCGGATTTGAGAGTTTTGCAATTCGGTGTTGAGATCAGC
>Ga0058702_10001070_pt1 | contig 10606 bp, 10 predicted proteins | sample AgamicOrSfe_FD_83781 | JGI IMG/M metagenome (GOLD analysis project Ga0058702, IMG submission 83781) | Agave microbial communities from Guanajuato, Mexico - Or.Sf.e | ecosystem: Host-associated > Plants > Phyllosphere > Phylloplane/Leaf | place: Guanajuato, Mexico | collected 2012-05-30
AGAGAGCCGCAAAGGAAGTCTACGACATCTGGCGCAGCGAGAACCCTGGCTCCAAGAGGTACGTCTTTGCATCCCATGCACCGACACTCAAGCCACTAACTCCACTTCTCCAGGATTCCCCTCGTGACCGGCCACTACGGCGATGTCTCTTCCCCCGAATCCGTCGCCGAGTCCTTCTCCACCATCGTCAAAGAGCACGGCAAAGTCGACAGTCTCGTCACCTCTGCCGGTTTCTGCGAAAACTACGAAGCCATCACCTACCCCTACGAGCGCATGAAGAAGCTCTGGGGAGTCAATGTCGACGGAACATATCTCTTCTGTGTTGAGACTGCCAAGCACTTGATGGGTCGCGGTGCGCCGGGCAGCATTGTTTGCATTGGTAGCATGTCTGGCGCTATTGTCAACGTACCGCAGCCGCAGGCGCCGTATAACGCGTCCAAGGCTGCTGTGAGGCACTTGGTGAGCTCGTTTGCGGTTGAGTGGGCAAAGGACAACATCCGTGTCAACACTATCAGCCCTGGTTACATGTTCACAGCACTGTAAGTGATGACATATTGCTCATGGCATAGTATATCTTACTGACACGTTCACAGTACAAAGAAGATCATCGACAGCAACCCGGATCTATACCGCCAATGGACATCCCTCGTCCCGCAAGGAAAGATGGGTCGTCCTGAGGACCTGATGGGTGCTGTTGTGTTCCTCCTCAGTGACGCGTCTGCATACGTGACCGGTGCTGAGTTGAGAGTCGACGGTGGTTACACCACCACGTAGGTGCTTTGATTGGAGAGGGCATGCAGGATAATGATGAGGACATTGGAGGAACGATGGAGTGACAACGGTATATGTAATTGGGAGGAGGAATTGGATCATCTAAAAGTAAGGCAGAAGTCCTCGTTGGACGAGGCATATTGTGTAGGGCTTAGTTGAACTCCATTGTTACCCTTTAGATACCTTATCGTCATGAAATAGCTACCAAGTCGTGATTCTTGTCGTGTCTACTCGTGGGATTGTGAAAGAAGAGCATGCACTTCAGGTAGCTCACGATTGCCAGAATGACGTGCTCCATCCGGAACCGAGGCATCAGTCAGCATTCGCCATTGATTTCTCATCTTCTCGCCACTTCGACATAGCTAAGCTTAGTCACACAGGCTGTATAAGAACGAGCTGAATCCCTTCAATCGACGAGTGACACCTCCGTGATACCCATCAAGCACCATCGCAACAACAACGTCGCCACCATCTCCCTATTGCATGCGCCCGAGTCTCACCACATCACTCCACCAGATCACAAAGAGCATTTCACGAACACCTTCCCACCTGTCCTCCAACCACACTCGCACAATGACGACCGCAACTTTCCGCTACCTTCAGCCCGGCACATTCGACCCCCACGCCACCTCCTTCCCCTCCAAGCCCTGGACCAAAGTCGACGGCGGCGGCGCTTCCTTCGACCTAGGCCCCCACGAACGCCATGTCACTGACCTCCGCACCCTTCCGCCCTCCTCCTTCGGCCCAGATATCTCCGGCTTCGGTCTTTACCACTCTCCGGCGACTGAGAAGGAGTTCACAAATGATGAGGCGATACGGAAGGGTTATTATGTCGAAGTCGAGGCTCTGCTACGCTCGAAGCTGCCGGGCGTGAAGAAGGTCGTTCTCTTCGATCATACTATCCGGCGACGACAGAAGGACAGCCCGCGGCAGCCTGTGCAGCAGGTTCATGTCGACCAGACACCGGAAGCTGCCAAGGTGCGCGTACGTCGTCACGTACCTGCGGACGAGGCCGAGGAACTGCTCAAGGGAAGATATCAGATCATCAACATCTGGCGACCTATCGGACATGCAGCTAGCGACTTCCCCCTTGCCGTCGTTGACTGGCGCACTATGGGCGCTGAAGACCTGATAAGGGTGGACTTGCTATACCCCAAGCGCGATGCAGCGGATGACGGCGACGACAGAGGCAAGGAGACACTGCCGGCCTCGGAGAGCAAGACGAACACGGATGGCTATGAAGTCAAGGGCGAGACGTATGGGGTTCAGCCGAGCAGCAATCATAAATTTTACTATGTCAAGGATATGACGCCTGAAGAGGCGCTGTTCCTCAAGATCTACGATAGCAGAGGACAGGGACAGCCTGGAGGGAAGGAGGGACTTGCTGTGACGAGTGCCCACACTGCATTTGAGGACCCGGCGACACCGAAGGATGCGAAAGGGAGACAGAGTATTGAGGTTCGGGCGCTGGTGTTTTATGAATAGGGTGTGCTGTTTTTATGATGATAGCGGGCTATGTGTATTGCTAGTTTACGACTGAACAATGATCTCTTACGGCACAAGTTTGAGCAGAATCCCTACGGCACGCTCCCAGGGATACTTCCAAACTTTTCTCCTATGACTGTAGGATCTCATTCCGTGCACTTAGCATCTATACCGTGTAGAAATACCTTGCAGACTAGAGTTATGCTGGGCTGTTCTGCGGTGATGTCGTTGCCTCTTGGCAGGAAAAGCTAGGTCCTGTCTTCAACCTTGTCCTCCTCTTCCTCGAGCGACCCATGACCTCCAACCCTTGCTTCTCTCCGCACATGCGGTAAAGGTACGCTATTGCGGCCCATCGTTGATCTGCTTAAATGCACATCAGGTCATCTCACCGGCTAAAACGTATCCTGGTGTGCGGGGTAAGAAGTGGCACAGTGGATGTCTGCATACCATGCAGTAGTCTGAACCACTAGTACCAAATCAACCTCACCTCCACCATGCTGTCGACGTCAAGCAGGCGGGCAGGCGGGGTAGTGCCCCTGACCTTAGGCGAGCTGGAGACTCAGGTCGTGTTACATGATTTCGTGATATAAGAAAGAGCTTCTCGCCATGATGTGCTCGTCAAAGTAAGACAACGACTTCGACAGCAACAGCTACACACGATGCTGTTCTCCTACGCGGTTTGTGTTTCGACCCTCATGGTGGTCACTCTTGCATCGCCCTTGTTGCCACGAGCGCTGCCAAAGGCGTCTACCGCGAAGACGTCCATCACACAGCTGTTCCAGAACAATCTAAACTCGACTGACGATGTAAGCTAAAAGAATCCTGGGGAGAGTGCCGTAAGGCTCCTACTTGGACTTCTGCTCTGTGACAGTATCCCACAGTTCAACTCGCTCATGCTCTCACTTCCAGGTCAACCACATCGGTGCCCTCCTGCTCGATCCCATGCAGTACACCGACGGCGTGCTCGCCTGCTCTCAGCTCAGCGAAACACCCCTCACCAAAGCCGCCATCCAAGCCCACAAGTCCGACTTCATCAACCAGCTCAACTACCTTGCCTATACTGGCCGCTCACCCCCAGATGCATCTTACTATATAGATGACCAGATTCTTTTATACAATCAAGGCGCCAAAAACTTCAACTTCGCCAACCTTGGTACCCAGGAAGGCCAGGCTCTGCCAGTCCTCTGCACGCAATCGGCAATGGCTAACGAGAACTACAACGCTGTCGCCAGCCCGTCCAATGAGCTCGTGGTCAATGCAGGCGGCAACTCGTACACTGGATTCCGCAACCAGAAGTCTTTCACGTTCCGTGGTGTCAGATTTGCGGATCAGCCGGCAAGGTTCACTTACTCGACCTTGACGAATGCGACGGGTCAGGTGTACAACGCCACGCAGTATGCGCAGCAGTGCCCTCAGCTTGGTGGCGGGAGTGAGGATTGTCTGTTTCTTAACATTCAGACTCCGTGAGTGTGGTACTTTATGCCAGGCAGCCAGCAGCTTCTAATTGACTTCAGATACCTCTCCAAGTCTGGCTCGAAACAGAACCTCCGTCCCGTGCATTTTTGGATCTATGGAGGCGGTTTCACATCAGGTGCAAGTAACTCGGCTGATGGCGGTAAGTGGTTTCACATCTGGTGCTAGCAACAGTGCTGATAATAGTAAACTAGGTAATTTTGCCTCGAGAGATGACATGGTTGTTGTTACTGTTGCGTACCGTCTCGGAACATATGGATTTCTTGCCATTTCAGGCACGGACATCAAAGGTAACTTCGGTATTGGTGACCAAATCACTGGTCTTGAGTGGGTTTTGAAAAACATCGCTGCATTCGGCGGTGATCCAAACATGATCACCATCAATGGTGGCAGGTATGGAAAATCAAGAATGAAAATCTTGGTGTTCTAGTCAATAACACTCCTACAGTGCTGGAGCTGGCTCTGTACGTGCCTTGTTGGGCTCTCCACCAGCCATTGGCAAGTACCAACAAGCTATCGCTATGAGTTCGCTCGGTGGTGGAGTTGACCTTGGGCTCGTAAGTACTGCCGCTCCTCACCTTCGCAGCACCCTCGCTGACCTTTAATCTTGGACGGGCAACTATGGCACCACATATTCCACATACTACACCATCAACCAAAGCTACGCAATTGCAGGTCAAAACATCTTCCGCGAAGCCGGCTGCACCAACGGCACTCTCGCTGCCCAGATCCAATGCCTCACCACCACCAACGTCGACCTGACCGCTCTCCCCGATGTGGCCCGTTACGTCGTCCAAGACGGCACAATTGTCAACACGCCCGAGCTCGAGCTTCGGAGCAAGAATGCAAACACAGCTCACGTGCCCGTTATGTTCGGCACCACTAAATCCGAGGGTGCCGCCTTCGTCGGCTACAACAAAACCTGCACCACCGAGCTCTCCTGCCTCATGTCCAATATCGGCATTTCCCAGTCCGCGGCACAATCCATCATTGACTCTGGCCTCTTCCCCTTCCCCAATACTGGCAACGTGACTGCCGACGCTTTCAATGTCTCCCAGCGTATCACCACAGACAACACCTTCAAGTGCGTTGACCAAGCCACCGTCTACGCGGGCGCTGTCTCAGGAGCTTTCGCAAAGGCGTACTACTGGCAATCCAACCGCACTGAGGGCGGGTACAACCCCAACAATGTCGACGACAACGGGCCTGTTGTCCCGGGCTATCCCAATGGTGATCCTGAACTGCCGTACTACAGCGTCCACGGCGCCGACATGAACTTTGTCTGGGAGAACCCCATCACTCTGCGCGACGCAAAGGACCTGCCGGATCAGCAGCTGCAAAGTGGCATAATCTCTGCCTTCATCAGGTCGGGTGACCCTAATCCTGGGGAGGGGTACTTGACGGCAAGAGGTTATACCAATACGCTGGATCTAACAAGACAAAGTGGTGATTGGATGCCGGTTGAAAACGATCAAGGACCGATCAAGATCTTCGACTATCTTGCGTACACGGAGCCGTTCCAGGAGTTGCCACAGTGTGCGTTTTTAGGTTACCCCGTTTCCTATTATCTTCAAGGTGGTGTATAACTGAGACAGAGAGGAGAGCAGACTCAGATGAGGATAGAGGCTGGGTCGTCAACGCACGTGTAGCCTAATGATGCTCAATAATGATAATGTTACTTCACAACATGAAATCTCCAGGAAGGCAGGCCTCAGGAGAGTGCCATCGCGACGTCGATACGTCCAGAGCATCGAATAATTACTAATCATTTGCGTGTCTGTCTGAAATGCGGGCTCTGACGTGCCTGAATAGATCGTTGCCGCAAATTCAATACGTTCTTCCCCAAGCAATTGGCCCCATTTTCCATTTCCCGCATTTCCCCTCACCCACAAACGGCCTTCGACCTCATGTCCCTTTCTCTCTTCTTCCATCTTCCCACCTTCCCGTGTTGCCCGTCTGCCTGCAATCCTCCAGTGACACTTATTTTAGCCGGCGCGGGGTCGTGCCTCCACGTGAATAGCTTTGCGCGAAGCGTCGAGTTAGGTAGACGCCACATTGTCATGGCCGGGTTTCTTGTTTCTGCCGGTGAGGGTGTGACTTGGAGGGGATTGAGCAGGAGTTCTATGAACATCTGGCTGAACTTTCTTGACGCCGAGGAATTGTGTAGAGTGGTGGCAAAGGCCTACGCGAAGCAATCAAGCACCAAGTATTGGTCGATGAAGCATTCCTCGTGAATCTCGAAACTTGTCAGTAGCAGATGGCGTCACTTGTGCTGACGATGAGGAAGACGACATCCCGTCATGCCCTGGACAGCAGTGAGTGGTGTGCGGGTTATGGAGTACCATTTCCCCTCATGTCTGTTTATCCGGTCGAGCCAAAGTGCATGCCGTACCTAGCTCTCCATCAAGCATGCTCAAGCATTTCCAAGAGTAGCTTGGTCGTGCAAAGCACTTATTGGCAGATCTACGGGGCATCACTAAGCTGCATGTACCTATGTACTTTTTCGCTCGCAAAGATCGGTAGCGCCATGCAAGCATCCCAGCAGGAAGCCATTGGGATATAAGTATGCTCTGCTCGTCTCGACATTCTAGCTTTACTTCTCCCTGCATAGTACCAGTGTACATTGCTTTCACAAATAGGATATTGTCACTATGTTCACCAAAATCGCCACCAGTGGTGCGCTGTTAGCCACCCTAGCTGCAGCTATCCCTCAAGGTGTTGCTGTATCTTCTGATGCAAAGGCTGTTGGCCCTGTCGTCAGTGTCAACACTGCACAGAAGTTCCAGGTCTACGTATGAAGCATTCATAACTTCGAGCCAGTCAACATTGGCTAATGCTCACCATAGGATGGCACCCTCGTCGCAGAGGCCTTCCAGCGTGGCAAGGAGATTTATCTCCTCGACCCAGAGCAGCGCGATCTTACCCTCGATCTTCTCTTCAGCAACAAGACCGGTGCTGGTTTCACCATTCTCAGAAATGGTATGCTAATATCAATTCACATGCAGATACGAATGTGACTTGGCTAACAAACGAACAAGGTATCGGCTCAGCGGCTGTCGCTCCCTGGGATCAGATGCCCTCCATCGAGCCCAATGACCCGGGCTTGAACTACAGCACGGTACGCACAGAGAGACTGCAGAAACTCAAAGTCATACTGATGTACAATCTACAGCCCAGCTATTTGTCCCTTGACGCCATTAACGGAGATGACAAGCAGGTCTGGCTTTCCCAGCAGGCCATCTCCCGTGGTGTCAAGACCATCTACGCTGATGCCTGGTCCGCCGATTGTAAGTCGATACTTCCTGCAAATCTCTCGAAGGGTGCCCTAACCCTTTGTCGCCAGACTACATGAAGAACAACAGCAATCAGAACTATGGTGGCTTCCTCTGTGGTGTCACTGGCACCAACTGTGCCACTGGAGACTGGAGACAGGCTTATGCCAATAAGCTTGTCAAGTACATCCAGGAGTACGCCAACAAGGGTATCACCATCGACTACGTTGGATTCTTGAACGAGCCTGATGAGAAGTGAGTTCATTCGTCGACTGTTGAGTACGATGTCTTACTAACACGGTACTTTTCATAGCGTGAGCTACGCCTCCATGTTGAGCAATGGCCAGTACGTTCGAAAGAAATCACTTTTTTTTTGACGCGCCATTTGCTAACCTCCTTCCTAGGCAAGCTGCCGACTTCATCCCTATCCTTTTCGACACCATCAAGTACTGATCTTCTCTTCGTTCGATGTACTTCCACAATACTGACTTCAGCCAGGGCCGCCAAGCTCACCACCCAGGTTGCCTGCTGTGACAATGATGGTCCGTTCCATACATACTTCTAGGTCATATCGGCACATGGCACTAACTATTCCCTAGGCTGGGAAGCACAACGTGGCCTTTTACCCGGTAGGAACACTGATAGGAAAAGTCTGACATACCTTACTGACTACCCCAGGCATCCAAGCCGCCGGCGCCGAGCAATACCTCGGAATTGTCACCTCCCACGGCTACTCCAGCGCCCCGAGCACCCCCTTCAACACCACCAAGCGCGTCTGGGAGACGGAGTGGTTCGTGCGACAAGATAATTCAACTAATGTACCGCGACTTACAGATTTCTTAGGTCCACCTTCGACAACCTGAACTACAACTGGTACTCCGGATACTCCTCACAAAGTGATGGCCTGACCTGGGCAAACCACGTCCTCAGCGGCTACGGCACGAGCAACATCTCTGCCATGGGTTACTGGTGGGGCGCTGCTAATAACACCGACAATGAGGCTCTGGTATCTCGACAAAGTGTTGTGATGTCAAGAGACGTGCTAACACCCATCCCAGATCTACGTCAACTCCTCCACCAACGTCGTCGCCCCAACAAAGCGCCTCTGGGCCTTCGCCCACTTCGGCTCCCGCTTCATCCAGCAAGGTGCCTACCGCATCGGCGCCACCGTCACCGGCGGAAACGCCACGACCGCTCTCAACAGCACCGCGTTTGCCAACGCAGATGGCAGCATTGCCGTGCAGATCATCAACAACTCCAATCAGAACGAGACGGTCACGCTGGAGAACTCGGGGTTGACCACCAGCGGATACGTGAGCACTTGGTTGACGAACACTGACAACGACTTGACGCAGAGTCACCCGATTAGTCAGGACAAGGGCAAGATTGTGGCGGTGGTGCCGGCGAGGAGTTTGTTCAGTTATTTGGTCGTGCCGTCTTGAATGATGGATTCCGAGTGGAGTCGTCAATGGCGTGAGCTTGGTTGATCTCCGCTTGATCGAAGGAAGTTGATGGTGAGCTCCAGGACTTGCTGTATATACGCGCCAATGCACATTGTATGGGAAAAGCAGAAGAGCAGTTAAGTCACTCGCTAGATAGTAATATAATCACATCTTGCACAATTGCAATTCTCGGTTCCACCGCGGTGAGCATTGCCTGCGCTGTTTCGCCTGCTCTGGGCCATTCCGCTGGCACACCCGGTCAATATATCTATATACGTACATAATCCTCCACCTCCTCTACCACCATCCTTATCCTTTGATCAGTTATCTGGTCATTCCGTCTTGAATGCAGGGCGAGGGACCGTGATCGGATTGTAGCATCGACATGATTTGAGCAAAGCACGACCCAACACGATCCTGCGGCGGACTACCGTATATAAACAGAAGCGAATGCTCCGTTCAGTCGCTCGTCAGGTAATATAATCAAAGGACGTGCAGCTGATTTGAGCGCTTTGTTCGACGACCAGCACTGGCCACCACCTTTCCGTAGCTTTACACCGTAGTATCCTCCTCAACCACCTGCCTCAACATGCGTCACACAAAGCTCTACATATCGCTCTCCCCTCCATCTCCTGCCCCTCCACTTCACAAGCCTACTCATCTGCAACCCGGGTAACCATCTACGCGAGTGTACACTGTAACATCCGCCACCACGCCGACCACAATATGCCTGCTCTGAGATTGTCCTTTTCCCGTGTCGTGCCACGATGCCAATTCGAGCGCGAAGTACCATACCATGCCACAATCGAGCTCGGTCAGGTAGTTCTACGATATCCCGATTCGTCGCTCCCGTGGTCGGGTTGTCAGAGTACGAGTATTGCTGACGGCTAGACTCTCGGCTTGAGCAGCTTGGCCTGTGGATAGTGGAAAGGTGAGTAGATATATAGCCACTTATCAATTGCAATGCTCACATGAGGAAGCTGTAAAGAAGAGGAACACAAGGTAAGATCTTGCCGGAAGGGACGCTTTTTTCGAGCTCCAGAATCAGTGACAGTACCAGTACCAGTACCCGTCACCTTGGTGTGATATATTCCAATTTCTAGGTCAGAGCGGGTGAGTGCAAGAGTAAGATACATTTACCAGAACTCGCTGCCTCCTTCACAATGTCATCCTCCACCAATTCGACAACTACCCCATCCCTCTTCTCTCCACCCCACCCCACCAAGCATGAGGATCAGCCTTCATCGCAACGACAACAAGATGCAAAGCCACTGTAGTCCTATGTATCGACGACTACTGTCCTAGCCATGCGCCTTTGCTTATTATATGCAACAGCATCCACCCCGCCACCGAGTCCTCCACACGTCGACGGCCCTCTTCCACTTACTAAAACTCCACGCCTACTTCCCAACTCACCGCCTCTCCGAACTGTACTGTAGCTGTCTAACGTGGGAGCGGGAAGGCTCTTTACCACCGGTCCAGCGAAGGGTCTGTTCGGTTTCGCGGTCGCGTCGCGTCGCGTCGTCTTGATCGCCGGCCGAGTCGAGTCTAGCACCGTGGAGGCATGACATGATATGAGGGCCTACATCGTGGCGATGGCGCAGGTGGACGAGCATCACGCTCGCTTGATGAAGTAGAGTCGTGCCAGTTCTGGCTGCTAGATTACGCTAGGCTAGGCTAGTTCTATGCAGGCCCAGGTCAGGTCAGGTTGGGACGCATTGTCATACTCGCACTCGCACTCGGCAACCCGCGCGCTTCATGTGAATGGGAGTAGGCAGAACGCCTAGATTCAGGCGCTTGTCAAGAGATGACATGGCGTGATATCGTTGACTGACTGCTATATATCTCGTAAGGTTTTTTACCGGTGTGGATAGTACTTGCTATATCTTGCTGTATCTTGTTGTATCTTGCTGTATCTTGCTGTATCTTGCTGTATCTTGCTGTATCTTGCTGTATCTTGCTGTATCTTGCTGTATCTTGCTGTACTTGCTGTATCTTGCTGTATCTTGCTGTACTTGCTGTTCCGCTGCGGTTGGGATCTTGTCGCTTTTACACGCAGCAGCGTTCCCCTTTGCCAGCCTATGCCCGACCCTGCGCTATCTCCCTGCACCTTCACACGCCTACCACTCTCACATTCTCACATTCTCACGCCCTCACATTCTC
>Ga0058702_10001072_pt1 | contig 10605 bp, 10 predicted proteins | sample AgamicOrSfe_FD_83781 | JGI IMG/M metagenome (GOLD analysis project Ga0058702, IMG submission 83781) | Agave microbial communities from Guanajuato, Mexico - Or.Sf.e | ecosystem: Host-associated > Plants > Phyllosphere > Phylloplane/Leaf | place: Guanajuato, Mexico | collected 2012-05-30
GGTTGTTGACGACAAAACCGTGGACGAACCACGCCAGCATACCCACGATTGGGATCAGGGTGAATATCTGCGCGAGGGCGAAACAGGCCTTGAGCATAGCGCATGTCTTGTTGATGTGAAGTGACCAGTCACTACCGCTCTGACGGCCGTAGTAGCCAAAGGGTCCCAAACTGAGGTAGATGCTTCCAGTAGAAAAATTGGAACAGTCTTGGTTGGTGATTGCACGTAACTCGTAGACAGCAGCAATCAGGGTTCCCACAAAGGCAAGGTCGACCAATGCAACAAAGAGAGCGGAGTGACGAGCACGTAGATAGGTCACGAGGGTTGCAAGAGTCCACGCGGCCGCCAGAACCGAGGTGATGAAAAGCAGCAAGATGTAAGTAGGCGTGAGCTGGTTGTTGACGACAAAACCGTGGACGAACCACGCCAGCATACCCACGATTGGGATCAGGGTGAGTATCTGTGCGATGCGAAACGAGAGGAAGAGGAAGCCTGACAGCGCCATGACTGTGAATGGTACCGCGTAGTCGGATTAAATGCCAGTGAGGTCCAGAAAAGGGTAGTCGGAGCTCGCGAGGGAGTTGAACTGTCAGCACGTCGAAACAGGAGGTGCTTTGGAAAGCAGGCAATATGTATGTGAGGTTAACGCTTGTTCGTTTGGACTCATGAGAATCGACGAGGAACACACGGAGTATTTGTACGAGGTGATGACGACCACTCGCACAGGATGCAGGATGCAGTGAGAGGGAAAATCTTGATTGCAAAGGCTGGGACACTATATTATCTGCAGCCAACACGTCCATTGCTCTTGTCCTCTTTGGTGGAATCTGACAAAGCTCGCGAGCGCGGGGCTGGCAGAGCTCTTGAAAGGTGGTTGGGGACATGGGGGAAAGCAGGAAGTCCACGAGGGAAGCTCCCAATCAGAAGCTTGCCAAGAATCTTGCACACGAGAATACCAAGCCACATTACGGCAGCTCCATCCTTTTGCTTCACCTCCAATGCCACCAAGTCCTCAACCCATCTTTCCTTGCTTTCCTTCTTCACTCCAGATGCAGCGAATATCTCTGACGACGCTCTTGAAATTGGTGACCATGGTCCAGGCACGGTAATATGTTCATTGGCCAAGGGCATCCTGAGGCAAGCAGTCCAATTGTTCAAAGACATCATTCTCTTGCATGTTTGTCGATACCTACCTTTGCTGCCCTTTCTCGTACCTGCGCAGTACAATCATGTAGAGATTACCTTTTGTGCTGCCGCTGAAAGAGTTGGATCGTGTTGGACTACACACCCTCCATGTAGGCTGCCTACTGCCACGAGGAGGACACCGAGGTGAAAACAGCAACATCCTCAGCTCTCATGGTCAACACGCTGGCCTTGTAAGTATTCAATCGATAAGGACAATACCCTTGTTCAAGGCCTGGGCGCGGAGAGTCGTTGCCTGGTAAGTGATGGTGTAGTTTGGCGTCGAGTGAATCCAAGTCATTTTCTTCATCACCAGTCTCATCTTTATCAGCACACTCACTACACGTTTGTTTCTACGATAAGCTACGCTATCGATAAGCGCGATAAGACGCTTATCAACTTGCATTCTCACCATGGCGAACACCAACAATACAGCCGATCCGCCTGAGCAAATCATGGTTCATCCCGCACTGCGCAAGCCCACGGACCTAGTCCCAGCTGAGCCCTGGATCTCTGCTATGGCTGCAATCAACGCTCTGGTATCAGATGGCATGATCAAGGATCTGCTGCTCGTCTTCGAGGGTGGAGCAGAAGGAGTCAGGCGCTACAATGGTTTCGTGAGTACTGATTCTCTGCGCTGTGCATGCGTCCCCACTGACCTCTTGAAGGATGAGCTATGGGACACCAAAGGCGACTGTCAAGTGAGATTGGACAACCAGGATGTCTGCTTCGATAGTGAAATCATCTTTGGAACTCAATCCCAGGATCTCATCTCTCTCCTGTCAGGTGAACAAAGTCCTAGACACTTTCGGAGTGCAAGCAACAGTGCGCTGACCACACAGCAGAATGTATTTGCGAGAAGGGCAAACACTACTACTTCAAGGTGCCTCCACTTGGCGAGGACTCTGAACAAGTCGGCAGATACAATCTCGCGATCCGCAACTTCATCGCCACCATCATCCGCAAACCCCTCGTCGGACCTACTCTTGTATCTGCTCTGGAAGATTTGCAGATCATCGCGAAACACATCTTCAAGTTGCAGCATCGTCCAGAGAAAGCCGCAGAATTCGTTCGGAGCTACGTGGAGGAACTGAACCTTGACAACTTCGCCAACAGACCTGCTGACATAGGCAAGTTCCTGGCATGGACAGAAAAAGTCCGCTGGTCAAGAGGCTTTGTTGAGACCTTCGCTCACTGCGTGGGCATGCTGAACTGCGGAGTCCTCGATCATGAATCTCTCGATGCTCTGTCACCGACTACACGTGCTCTCCTGGAACACAGTTGTACACACATGCATTATCGCCTCTCGTCTGTGGAGATACTCATGGCCGAGTTCGGAATCGACTCGACCATCCTCGGAGAGCTCGAAGACCACACTGGGATTCAAAAGTCGGTCTTAGCTTTCCAGGATTTCCTTCAACAGCATTATGCTCAAATCTACGGAACATGGCCACCACCTGTGCACCAAAATAGTGGACACTGGTTGACCCGCTCAGTGGCTCAACGCCTGCAGCAAGATTTCGGCAATCTCTACGATCTGCTTGTTGACAAACACATCCGCTATGGAACCATCGCTCCCACCCATGCTAATCCCTTTGGCCGCAGGGAAGACCGAAGACAGCTTCTCAAGTCATGGGATCGCCAGAACGGCTTCACTGCTTTACCACACTCTGATGCCATGGCTCCGGTTCGCTCTCCCACCAAGTTCGTGGAGCAAGAGGAGGAGAAAGGCGACAGACGATCTTCACTCGTCCCCGCCGTTCAGAAGCACCGCAAGAAGGCCCCAGATCTCTACAACATCTACTCAAGTGCTACTAATGCCGAGACACACAGTAAGCATCCCCGTATCAACATTATACACACACTGATTAACTCGACCACAGTCCCACCTTTGTGCAAAGCCTTCCTGAACCACGAAGCATCAGTTGTGCACCACCAGATGGACACGCACGAAGGCCGTCTCGGACGCTGGATCGTCATCTACTGTATGATGCAGCTCCTCTCCAAAGTCGCCGTCGACATCCAAGGCCTTCGTTACGGCCGGAGCGTAGAGTATCATCTCAGTGCCGACATTGATGGCACCCCACCATGGAACACTAGCGACTTCCCTACCACCATGCACCCAGCAGGCCCTGAATATGCATGGGCTGCGCTGTTCGCAAGAGCTACTGGCATGCCACAACGCGTCTCCGGTACTGCAAAGAAGAGGACAGGCAAGGCCAGATTCGAGGTCATCCATCTGCCTGATGGTCGTGTGATGCTCAAGGACTCTGATGGCCATGTTGTGTTCAGGTAATTGAGCATTCGACTCGTCTAAGAGGAGGAAGGATTGTACAAGCTCTCATGGTTCCAGAGGGCGTACGAAAAAAAGAAGAGGAGATACATTTCACGTTGACGAGACCAGTATGAAGACATGAAACAGAATAACGAGAACAGTTATTGCAGAGGCGAGGGACGAATTGTGACTTCTCGTTCAGAAGGGAAAGAACAGCCCACTTTCTTACCGCTCCGAGTTAGATCAAACCAGCTATTGCCTCACTAATGCATTAAACCATCAAATGAGAAATTGAACTATGCTTGCTGTGCCATGGTAGTGATGAAGTTAAGCCATCTACTCCTAAGCGATCTGCTATATTTGCAGGAGACTGTCGATATCGACACGACGGTAGTACGAAATGTGTCCAAACTCTATCCAGTGCTGCGCCAGGCAATCGGGAGATATGAGAATGAGCTGAGATGCCATGTACTCGTCTGTGGATCACAATCGTTAACACTGTTCAATGATTGTTGAGATGAGGTCTTCTTACCATGTGCGAAGCCCACGCCTGCAATATGCCCAGCACTCCTGACAACCCTCGCACCTTTGAAGGCCGCTTCATCTGCGATGCGCACAAGACCACCATCGCCTATATCAGGGGCAATGAATGTATATTCCCCGCGTGGGACGTTGGGGTCACCTGTCAGCTTGATAGCCTCGATACGTCCATTGTACACGTCTTGTCCGTCAATAGTGTCGGATGAAGCTGGTGTCGGAAGGTCGTAGGCGGAGGAAGTGTCAGACTCGGGCTCTTGATCTTCTTGAGCACTTGCATAACTGCTGTCGCTGCTTTCAGAGCCGTTGCTGTTGCGTCGAAAACGACCTGTAGCGAGCCACTCGAGCATGTGATTCATTCCTTCCGGCAACGGGGTCTCTTGACCCATCTCAGGCTGTAGTACAAGAAGGAATTCACAGCCATGGCCACTGTAATCGCCACACCAGATACCCTGCCAGGGCTTCTCTTTAGTGGGTACATAACAACTCGGTGGCAATGTTCCATACGTGGATACTTCTTCTCCCATACGAACTGTCATGACATGGCCGCCAGCATTCATCAAAGTCGGAGCGAAACCGCCAAACCCAAGAGCAGTGTGGATACGGTCAGCAGCGCCCAAGGCCATTATTGAGCTGCTATGACGACGGCCAGAGAACTCAACCCACTTCCGTAGACGGAAGGTATTTTGGCTGACTTCATCGAGAGTTGACGGTCTATGCGAAAGCGCCTGGAACGATCGGGTTGAGGCATTGCGAGTTCGTGATAGAGCGGGTATCTTCATAGGCGGCCATACTCTGGTACCAGGGCCCATCGCAACTTCTGGAAGATCGCGTGCAAGCATGAAGGATGTGTAGAGACCGGGTGAAGAAGAGCAATTCATCATGATCTCACGAGAGAGCGAGGGGAGGGGCTGGCTGTCCTGGTCATCATGCTGTTCAGAATCACGGGCCTGAGTACGTGGGTTGCCAGATTCAAGCTTTAAAACAGGCGAGTTGAGGTCCAACTGGACTTTGGGGTTGAAGGTGTGGATGGAGACGTCTTCATCGTGCTCCCAGTGCTCGAATTGGCGAATGCCAGGCTCGGCAACTATGGCATAAGCTTCGATGCATCCTCTGCGCGGATCATAACGGGCAAGTAGCAGCTTGCCATTTGGTTCACTGTCCGAGAACCAGATCTTGTGTCGACACAGAAACCAATAAGGGTGGTGAGCGATATAGAGATCTCGGAATGACGGTAGAGGAGCCGCACTGGTCAAGAGGTGCGGAAGCTGGGCGTTGACATGCTGTTGCCACAGAGCGTCACTCAGAGCATGGTTACGAAGGAAGCGGCATGTCAGCGCCACATCAGCCAGACATGTCGGTTCGAGAAATTGGAGCACATTTTGGACCAGCTCGGCTGGCAGACTGAGTAACCGTGGCATGGCATTGTCTTCCGCCATGATTGTGATAGACTGAGGGCGAGTTGCAGCTATCGGCGGCGATAGCGGAGTAAATATAGATGCGTCACCACCTCGGTACCTTCCATCTACGGATGCATTTTCCCAATGAGATAGACCACGTACCGTCTGCTATTCACTTCCCTTCTGTCCTTCACATGTAATGTATGGACTCATAGGATTATGCTGTCTTGAATTGAACCCAAGAAATCCTTGGAGGGTCGACGCTGGCTAATTATTCTACCGAGGTCTTAACACCAACGCGAGCTGAATCCCCCTAAAATGGTGAACGTACAGTCAAGTCTGTGACACCTTTGCTGGTCTAGTCTAATGCTGAGCTTCCTATGCTTGCCCTTTCGTTTCCAACAACGCTATGCCGGTATAATCGCTCCCAAATGCATCGCTATCAAACTCACTCGGTCGTTTCCAGTCACTTCCATCGCCATACTGGCCTTTAGCGAATCGTCGCAGCATCAAACGCCGGAGTGGCTTCTAGTTCAGCATTGCCATGATTCTGGTCACCAGATGCTGCTTGTGGTGTCGAAGCACCAGCTGCTTGCTCCTCCTTGTCGGCTGAAGATGAAGACTTGGGCTTCTCCACCTTTGTTGTTCGGGGCTTCACTGAAGCCTTTGATCTGATCACCGAGGGTGTTCGTTTGGGAGGGCTTTTGACTTCAGTCTTGTCCTGTGCCTTGCTGGCTGAGCTGGCAGTTGGCCTCATCATACGTGCAAGGAAGCCGTCATCGGGTCCTTTGGAAGTAGCGGCAGGTTTACTCTCGGCCTTTTTGGGTGCGCTGGAGGTTGATGTAGCTGATGGTCGAGCTGCAGGCTTTGTCGTGGGTGCAGGAGCACGCGCTTGAGGACGATTGGCCACAGCAGGCTTCGAGACAGACACTGAAGGTTTGGGAGGCTGCGTGTCTTGTCTTGCTGCTGAGGCGGCAGTTGGGGCGGTGAGATGCGAAGATACTTTGATTGGGCGTGTGGGCGATCGAGGACGAGTGGGCTTGGACTGAGGGGATTTCCTGAAAGACGTGTTAGCGAACCGAACGGTAACACATTTTACACGTTTGGCCTCACGTCTTGGTAGGAGCAGCGTTGGCCTTTGGCTTAGCCTGGGTAAGGGAAGAGTTACTAGGCTTCCTAACTGGCGGCTTGGGCGATAGTGTTGATGATGACTTGGCTGCTGGAGATTTCTTGACAGGAGTGGGTGCAGGCGCCTTCTTGACAGAGGTTGGTGTCTTGGGAGGGGCGTCGGTGGATGGTTCAGGCGCGGTTGCAACAATGTTGGCGGGTCTGTGAGGTACGGAAGCAGGAGCTGCATCCGCGGCTGTGACAGTGCCACGACGGGCTCGCGAGGGAAGGTCTACAGGGCGCGGCGACTTCTCATCTGCACTGGCTTCGGGGGTACGCGAAACGAGGGAGCGATCGGTGAGATCAGAAGGTTGCATGGATCCCACCTCTTCTTGCACGCCAGATACCTGGGAAACAGACTTAGCACCTAGGACGACAGGGGAATAGGTCTAGCTTCTTACCGGCTTGTCAGGGTTGTCAGAGGGCATGTCATCAGAAGGCAGTGCCATGGGCTGAGAGGCGGCGCTGTCTGAGGCCTGAGTGGTGTCGGCAGGTGTGGCCACGTCGTTGACCGAAACCTCATCCCGAAGCTTGCTCTGCGGCATGTCGCTGTTGGCTTGAGCGATCTGCCCGGCGGCCATGTAGTCCTTGGCCTCGACTGCGGGGGTGGTTGCGGCTGGAGTCTGCTCAATAGCAGCCTCGGGGATGGTCTCTGCGACCAGGGGGTTGGAACCCCTGCGTTCCGACTCCTGGCTCATACTCTGCCTGAGGTTGGCAATGGCATCGCTACCTTCGTCCAGACTGAAGCTGTGGCGGCGGAGGCTGGCAGAGCTCTCTTGCCTGGATTGGTACTCCTCCTTTGTCTTTTGCGGATCAATGTCCATGGCTGGCGTCGGGCTGCTTGGGATGCCGTGCTCGACAGAGACGAAGCTCGAGCGGACCTTTGACAGGGGACGGTCACCGTTGGACGCCGGAGACAGATGGCCGTTGGAGCGGCCGCGATCAGGCGAGGTCGAGTCGGCGTGGGTGGTGGTGTTGTTGGGGGAGTTGTTGTTGTTGTTCTCGAACATGGCGAGCAGGTTGCGTACTTGGCTGCTGGAACGGTTTGGTGACATGGCTGTTGGCACCGAAAGGTAAGCATGTGTATCTGGTCGCATTGGATTCTTTTGAGTCTTTGGGCCAGGGTCTCGGAATCAAGGTTGGTCTTGTCGGTCGACAAATGTGCTGCACGAGCCGCTTCATCTTATGAAACGAAACGCTAGTGTGCGTGCCAGGGCTGTTGCAATTGGCAGTCACTTACAATACAGAAATCACCGGGACATTGACACGCCAACAGGGAAGCTCTGGATGGCGGAATTGAGTGTGAATTGGAAAGAGAGAGTCTTTGTTAGAGCTGGCAACTTGTAGCTAACGTCAGGTACGGAGGAATTGGACTGACTTGCTGCCTGCCAAGCGCTGCGTCATAATTAGTTGCAATGCACAGACTGACATCCACCTTGGATGCTGTCTCCTCCAGCATCGGGCAGACATGTCAGACGAGTCTGCCAGCTGTTTTGCATCGTCTCTGTAGCTTCGTACTTGTTTTGTGCTGGCGACTCGTGTATCAAAAGCCTACAACGCTTGGGGAAGCCTTTGATTCAAGCCAATCAGCTCCTTGTCTCTTTATATAGATTGCTGTGTGAAACATCCCCGAGGCCAATTTCCTTCGAGAACCTCTGGCATTTGTTTGCTTCGTGCTGCTAGCCATTCTCGATTGGCATTGTCTCCATCTGCGAAGATATGTCATGCGGATAGCTATGTCACTGCACAGTTCCTTCAGTGAATGGGAAATATCCGCCGAAGGGTGGTCATCTCATTGGCTCTCTATGAAGATTGCTACCGTCTGGAAAGAACTGTGCATCTTGATGACCAACTCCGCCTATGTGATGCCGTGAGAGCGTGGTATGAGTGGCAGAATGTAGCATACAAAGGAAGATGGACTGAGACGCTCATGCGAGTAAACCTGCTCACCGAGCGTCTGGAACAAAGCACGTGTCTCTCGATAGACGTTCTTTGTTCTACCAATCGCTGCTGAAGCCTTGTGGGACGAGCGGTCTCTATTCAGACTGGTCAACTCAGCTTCCACCACTGATAGCCTGATCGCTTCTAGGGCTACTCATATCGTTGAACGTTCCTAGAAAGATAGATAGCGGTACAAGTACACGCGAGGCCGTTGGTATCGGGAAGGTCAACAGAAACAGCCGGCCAGCCAGTCGGTCCCGACTCGGCCATTGTTCCCGACCGACGTCCACTTCCGCTCCTTGTCAACAGACTCGTCGGTGTGTCCGCTTGTCCATAGCACTCTTGCTCGGCTCTTTGGCTGCTTGTCAAGGCTGTAGACATCATGGCGGCAGCAGTCTCTCCTCGGCCCTCGACTGCTTTCGACCTGCGCAATACAGCTCCTTACTCGATCCGCATAGCCCGGCAGCTACCGTCATGTTCTAGTATACAGTACAATCATAAGCCGGATCTCTCAGATCCTGACAATACCGAGTCGTCGATCTCACATGCCTCCGAGGGCGACCGAGTCACGCTATCCTTGAAAGACGGTGCCGACGAATACAAGTATACTGGCACACGCCACCATGATGACGATGAATACCTTCTGTTGCTCGACGAGGAAAGTAAAGACTTTGTGCTAGAAAAGCTCGCTTCATCGTACGCTCTGAATCTGACTCGTGCTCCCTGGGAGTCGAGCTCCAAAGTCCTGGCCGATCGATACCCCCAGCTGCGATCCACCGAGGATGAGGAGCATGCAGAAGACTTTGACAAAGCAGACGACGACGAAGGCGGCGTGTCACTGGATCCAGCTGATGCAGATGCCTCCAACCCTTTCGACTTTAGACACTACCTGGATGTTGAAGACTCGCCCAGTCCCCATCTTCCTCCGGTCAGGGCTGCACCAGCAGCTACGCCGGCAGCCTCCCAAACCTCTACAAGAACAAACACGCCAATCGCCAAGTCGATACGCAAACAAACCTCTGCATTTGCACCGCAGACAGCCAAACTACCACCGAAACCGCGAGCGAGGCCAGCACCCGCCGAAGTCGAACGAATTCCCAAGGATGCGACGCGCTCGCCATCTCCGGAAACACAGTCGCATCGTAAGACACAAGCTCAAGTACCAGCTGTTCGTCTGGACCGTCGTGCTTCGACACGGGTGGCATTGCCCTCCAAGCCTCCGCCAAAGAAGAGGGAACCAGAAGAGCTTTCGCTCGACGATGACGATGATGATAACGGGGATCTGATTCTCGAGGGCGATGAACCGGAGCACCACTCATACTATTCCAACAACTCAAAGTCAAGTCTGGGTCTAGGCTTCACGAACGGGTTGGGCGAAGGTCCACGCAGTTTGCGAAGCGCGGCAAGTAGTCCAGCTGCTAGTCACATCAATTCACCAGCTCCGCAACGACCAAGTCCACTTGCCGAGCACCAGGAAACAAATTACGACGAGGATGAACTTGTCATGGATCCAGACGAGGAGACCAACGAATACGATCAGGTTGAGAGTGATGCGGATGAGGACGACGATGTGGACGCTTTGCAGCTACCCAGCCCTGCGCAGACGCATCGGCCGAGCATCAGCGGGCCAACTGTTAGTGGTGACGACGATTACGATCTCGAAAAGCAAATGTTGCTGGAACTAGAAGGAGGCCTGGATGACTATGCTGCGTCTGGACAACAAGGAGGGGCAGATAGCGATGAGGAGAGTGAAGAAGAATAAAGCAAGCAATCCTTGCAGCCTGTGAGGAACGAGGTTCGGCCATGCAACGGTGCATAATAACGCGAGAAACCCGGCTCGTCCGGCAGCAGTACTTCTGCATTGATGAAAGGAAGTTGGATATAACAGAGTAATTTTACAGATACCCCCATTTGTCAGGTTTTTGAGTTATGCACGATCATCCGTCTTTTATCGTAAACTGATTTCACCCTTCCAAGTTCCCTCTGTCAGGCCGAGTGTCTCAATCAGGTGTTGCCATCTTGGGCCACCTCTCTCCTTTCGTCTAAGGTATTGGAGAAGCTTCTGTCTCTTGTGGACCAGGATGGTCAGGTTGCGCTTGTTGA
>Ga0058702_10001073_pt1 | contig 10604 bp, 17 predicted proteins | sample AgamicOrSfe_FD_83781 | JGI IMG/M metagenome (GOLD analysis project Ga0058702, IMG submission 83781) | Agave microbial communities from Guanajuato, Mexico - Or.Sf.e | ecosystem: Host-associated > Plants > Phyllosphere > Phylloplane/Leaf | place: Guanajuato, Mexico | collected 2012-05-30
CTTCTGGGGTGTGTGAGAGGTGGCACGAAGTTGAAAGTCTGATCCTGTTGCAGCAATTCTGCCTGACATGGCGGCGGCGGTTTCAGTACCTTATGTTGTTCACAGCAACACTCGTTGGAACACAATGAGACGTGAACCACATATCTAGCAAGCGCACCTTTGTCTCCATCCTCTGTCGTGACTCCTGAGAAGAATCAAAGTCAGCCACTTCCATCCCATCTCCTATATCTGCACTGTTGTGAATCAAGATCAGCCTGTCTGGCATGCCGTCATCAGCAATGCCTTCGCCGTTGGGTAATCTCAATGTTAACATCAGACGTTCTCTTCGAAGCACGGGTTTGAATGTATCAGAGACCCAAGAGAGACGTGTCAGCGAGGCAGACTACTGCAGAGACCGCTGCAGCTGTACAGCCAGATAAGCCGTGCGCTTACAGGACCAATCACAAGCTTGTAATATCTACACCGCCGCCGCCATGTCAGGCAGAATTGCTGCAACAGGATCAGACTTTCAACTTCGTGCCACCTCTCACACACCCCAGAAGGACGAGACGATTGTGGAAAAGAGTTGTGGGGAATTCACGATTCACGACGCACGACGGCCAAGATATGCTTCAGATGGTCAGAAAGAAAGCTCCAGGAAGCACGGTGGCGGAGAACACGTCCTTGAGCGACTACACACCCGTTTCAGGCTCGGTGACAAGTACGAGATCTGGGGAGAACTTGACGGGCGGAGAACACGTCCTTGAGCGACTACACACCCGTTTCAGGCTCGGTGACAAGTACGAAATCTGGGGAGAACTTGACGACTCTGACCTCACGTTCCCCTGCCCCTTCGGAATCAATTTCTACGGGACCATCTCGGTCGATCAACAAGTCAAGAAGCAAATCGTCATCCGCCAAAACCACTTCATCGGGGGTCTCCCGCGATTCTACTGTACAGACAAAGGCACACTCAGCGAATGCTACAAAGAGCACGGGAAACACCTCAAACGTCGGAGTCAGGTCTCCGCATTTTCGCGAGAGGGTGCTACAGCCTCGAGATATCATCATCGATCAGAAGCGAGAAGACATCATTCATGACCTATTTAAATACTTCGGAACGAACGAGGACAAGCCCGCACCTCTCACGACAACAGTCATAGCACGTCTCAAAACCGAATATGAATGCTGTATATCAGAACATATGCATACTGTGGATTGCATATGCTGCAAGAGGCAGGTTCATGACCATACTCCAAGAGTGCTTGCATTATACTCGCCTACCTGATCTTAAGCACACCACGGCTTGGTTATCGTTGACTCAAGAACAGAAGCAGGCCGTCAACGAGGAATACAAAGCATGTCGACTGATGGTTGCGAACGAGGCACTATATGCCCTGGTGAGTAGCAAACTGTTGCTGCGCGAGCCACTTCGACCACTACGAATAGAGAAAGAAAGTCGTGGATGGGTGTCAATCATGGCCTGCTATTTCTGAGATGATGTTGCTTCACGACGCAAGTATTCGTGCACATAGGTGGGCGCAGGTCGGGGTGGGTTTAGACAGCTCCACAAAATCCTTCGGGTATTTGTCATACAGGAGTGACTAATGGGCAATTCCTAAACTAACTTCATTCCAGACCTCATACTGTGATACAATGTTGACCTCTTCGAGATGTCCCGGGGACGGGTGACACAATCCCGCAGTGCTATGGACCTCGACAAAACGACCAGCCCCCGGCCTACAGCCTGCTGGCTGGCATCGCGCATTCTTCGACTCCGTTTTCATACAACGCTGGTCTCCAAGCGCTTCTTCATGTCGGGGAGGGCCAAAGTTTGTGACTCTGTACTCTGCAGGCTATCCTGGCCTTGAAAGAACGTCCACATCTTGTGAAGAGCGCCACTCAGAAGCATACCACAAGTGACACTCCAGAATGTGACGTGCAGGGTGCTTGACTCAAAAGCATTTGAAGCCAACCATAGTGAGGGTATAAGAACAGAGAGGACTATCATCGCTTGTGCTCGGTGTCTTGCGTGAGTTATGTAGCAGGTTGTCGCTGCACAGGACCAGCCCGTGATGACTAGCAAAACCTCAACTGCAGTCGGCTGTAACTGTCGTAATATGCCTTTCGCGGTGCATAACGAAGACACATCGTGGCCTGATATGGTCCATGCCGAGAACGACATTTTTGGATAGCTACACAGAAGTCCTTTCGGTAATGTCTAAAACGTGCAATCAGCCACGTTTGTAGCTTCGCCCATGATACCTGAGACAAGACCAACCTCAGTGAGCAGACATGCTGTCGCAAGGTTGAGACAAGCAAGCTCAGGCAAGATCCGTTGTAGCCGTCGTGCAGCTTTCGTGTCTAGGGTTCCTTGTCAGCCTTGGCGCGTCTGTTGACACGTGGGAAGACTTACCTTCTTCACAACTCGCAATAGCACGCACCAAACAAGCGATACTGGTCGCAGCGCTACAGAGACACAAAACGGATACTGTCGAATCCATGATATGAGACAGCAGAATGCACCGCAGACTGGGTGGGAAACTGGACCGTCTTTGTAGCACGATCCCCTGTCCCTTTGCATAAACGACTTCAGCTCCGACAAGCCGGCCCTCGCTTACACAGCTATCGCCCATGTCGTACAACGTGGACTGCCAATCAAACCAAAAGTATCTGCTTAGTAGTCCAACCTGCAGCCTCCTTAGCATCGGCAACGTCAGAGATGCACCACCCATCCTCCTTTTCCTTTACGCCCGGCGCCGGAAAATGGCCTCTCGGGAGCCACTTACAGCATCGTCCTCATGCTTAAACATGGTAGCTTACTCCCACCGCAGCAGCAATCCTGCCCAAGACCTCAGATTATGCAAGATCAAGCGGATTGGCACAGCCTTCCTTTAAATCGCCTAAGCCTGCCCCTCTCGTACATGTGTCACGCGTACCTGCATTGACACCTTGTTTTCCCCTGCTGAAACATATCTATTCCGTTTCATCCCCAGCAAATCTACTGCGCCAAACACTCTTTCAACATTTTCCAACCTCGAATCAACTTTCTCTGTACTCGGTACAATACTCGGTCGTTACTTGGTATGTCAATGACGTCCACTTTCTCCAGGCTCCAGTATCAGACGGCATAACGCAGTCGCCTTAATTCAACGCCCTTATTCTGACAAGTTACCACAGTCTTCTATAGTCAAAATGAACACTTTCTTTCCCATCGAACTCGACGAACTTGACCCCTGGTCTGACCATGCTAATGGTGCGATCAACACCCTGCTGCCTGCTCCGGCCACCAACTCGAATGCCACCGCGTCAGGCTGGCTCGACTACATCAGGGCTCTCGTCTTGTCCATCTGGTCACGATTCTCATCTCTTTGGACCATCACTCTTTTGAGTGTTCGGAGGATGAGTCGTGCGGCTAGGAGCAATCTCACGGCCATTCTTTGCATACACGCATTCTGCTGGTGGCTAGGTTCCTGGTACATCGCCATTATTGCACTGGACCCATCCTACCCAAGCCTCTTCCCTCGTCGATGGTAAGTCAAGCCAAGCCAAGCTTTTACACATCCGTTTGGGCAGCTTTGCTGATAAAATCAGGCTTGGGCTGGCATGGGACTTCAGCGTGATAGGTCAACACCTTGCTGTCTGGGCACTCTTTGCCCGTAACTTCAATCTTAGCCTGGATCTGATGCTTCGGTAAGAGAACACTACCTATTTTCTGACCCACATCATCTGACGTATAATCTGTAAGGGTCCGCTCAGCCTCGCTTGTCTCACCGCCGCTTTCTTTATCGCCGTCATTGTCGACGCTGGTGGCTGGCCCGCCTTCATCGACACTGTATTGCATCAACCATTCAGTCCGCCGATCAATGGACCTATTATTCGTCTTTTGGCAACGTTCCTGCTTGGGTTCATCCATATGAGGACTTATCGCAACTACATCGGCCGCCTTGCTGTCGGTGCTGTCGGTCTCGTCCAATGTAGTGACGTTGAATCCGTCTTACAAAGACTAGTCCACATCTCAGTTGTGGTCATGTTAGCATGACACAACATCAGTCCTGAGCGGCTTTGTTGGCAAAGAAATTGGCCATGGACGGTACTCACGAACTCTTTATTTCTCAATACCTGTTCTATATCCCTTGGATACCCACTGTATCCACAGGCCAGCAACGCGCTCTACGAATGTTTCGCTTCTCGACACCTTGTTTCACCTCTCTTTGGATGTTGTGCAACCACACGCCCACCAAACATGCACGACAGAGCGCGATTTTGAATCTGCTGCTCGTTGACAGGAGGAAGGTCAACGTGTATTCTAGTCTAGATATATCGTGTATATCAGAACGATCTAGCCAGGCCTTGTTGAGCCTGGTATACACTATATCCTACACTTTCGCTGGGCAACATACGCGGAAGTGTCGCAATCCTGTGTCACAGCAGGTTCACCACGAATAAGCTTTGATACGTGCTTCAACTTGCAGTGTTCCTGGCACATCACGGCCCACCCAGCTGTCACATCCCCGAATCAGAGTACAGAGCTACTGTACTTTGTACAGAGCCATGTGGCTTCGCAGGTGTCCTGTGCACAAGCATCGGTGATTGTTTCAAATGTTTCTATTTTCGGCACGCGATCGCGTGGGACGATTTGCCACTTTGCATGACGTACGTGCGTGCTCAGCCCTGTCTATCGTCGTTTCGTTTCAGCTCGGCCTTCGGAGCGGTCCCCGACACAACGTTTCGCTTGGCCATTGACCAACAATTCTCAGGAAGGGAAGAGCAACCGCAATCCAGGTTGAATCTCCAACGACGTTGCGAGATGTCAACAACTACCGTCGTCACATCCGCGTCCGCGTTCGCATTCGCGTCACATCCTTCATCCTCGTATATACTTCAACAATCATCTTTCCCACCTCGCATAATGTTCTTGAGCTTCACCTCGAGCACTACGTAACTTTGCATCACATCTTCTTCGCACAGCATCGACCATCGTCCATCATCACGACCATGGCACCAGCAGCATCTTTCCTCCCAGACAACAACATCGTCCACCGTGAAGCCATCCAAGCACGAAACCCACTCGCTGCCGTCCCCAAGATCCCGCTCTTAGCCATCAAAGGCCAGCTCTGTTTCCGGTGTTTCGCAGCTCCAGCCGGACCACTCATCCATTGTCCTGGCTGCCGTCGAGCTAGCTACTGTTCGAACGCATGCCGTCGATATGATTGGGATGCTGAACATGGCGCGCAATGTCATTTGCTTCAGGCGGCAAATGAGCTGCAGGCGAGGCAGAAGGTGAAGAGGAAGAAGAGTTGGCAGGAGTACACGGATGATCTGGTTAGTGCTTCTAGAAGGTGACTTGCTTTCAATTTTGTCGATTCGGACTAACACTGTGCAGTTCCATGATTGTCGTCAGCTCGGAAATCATGCCGACACGCATGTCACGGAGCAAGTCACGCGACTGATAGGGTATGTCGAGCTGTCTTCGCCTGGGAGGACGTTAGCTAATCATCACCAGATACCAACCATACTGCTCAGGATGTCATCGCAGTGCTGCACAGATGCAACTTGCCAACCTCCGCGCTTGTCACCGATGTCGACTTGTATTTACCTGCGGAACCTGCACATTCGAGCACTCTTCAGAACAGTGCGACAACTATCAGCAGATGGGAAAGCTCGAGCTGCTGCGCATGCGAAATTTTGAGGACGATGACTCTGGACGTACTGCAGGCAGCACTTCAGCTCCACGAACTGACTCGAATTTCCTACTCGCAAGCTCATCCTGGCTAGATTATTTCTCGACTCCCGCGTCCGATCATGCAGCATCCAACATCTCCTCAGCGGGCCACTCTAGAGCCACGTCACCTGACTCGATCACATCAACAATCTCTGCCAGCAGCAACACGAGCACCAACAACACGATTTCCCTTTTGGGCGAACGACTCAGCCTCACCACCGAATCCCTCTCAGTCCCCCTGACCATCCTCGCCGCCCTCCACGATACTCTCCCGGACCTGCAATCCCGCACCACCCTCGTAATCCACCTCGTCGGCGCCTCCGCTCGCGAAGTAAGCGACATCGCTCTCTTCGAAGAACTCCTCCACCTCCTCCCGACTCTGCAGCATCTCTCACTCGTCCTCGCCGGTCCTGAGGCCCCTGGTGCTGAGGGTGCGGGCAATGCAGGCAGTGAGGCTGTAGAAATGGAATGCTGTAGCACTTGTACCGCCCGCGGCCGCCGACGCACCGTCAAGCTATTCCGAGGAGTTTACGACGCATTCGGCAGGTCGCACGGCTACATCAAACCTGACATGGCGGTCCTCCTGCACTCCGGCCGCAGCCAGAAAGAGATTGACAGCTGGAAGCCAACGACTAGGTTTTTGGTCGACGAGGGGATCCTGACGTTGTGTACGACCTATACGGAGAGGGAGGCGAGAGAGGAAGTCAAAGAGTTGGGGGATTGGGGTGTGAAGATGGTCGTGGGACCGGAGGTCAATCGGTGGAGGAGCTTGGTGCCTATACTGGGTGGCTGGGATGGGAAGGAGGGAGAGATTTTTTATGTTGGGTTTTGGAGGTATGTTTTTGGGGGTATGGCTGGGGCTTGAGGCGGTCTGGGTATGGACAGGAAGAGAGAAGATTATGCTGTCGCTGTATGTGCCGGTGTGCGGGCGCGGGCGCATGACCTTGGCGAAAGACGAAGATGGTGTTACTGAGTCAACCATATGTTTCAAAACCATTCCGTCCAATTTCCCAACACAAGTCAACCAAGGAACCTTGGAGGGGCAATTGCTCTGTTCATAGCGAGGTCGACACCCACCTCTTCCCCAGTGCTTGTCATCCTGCACTCTTTCCATTGCTGTGTTCTGACTTCTAGCTAAACTTATTGCTTTGAAACACACCACCTCGTTTGTACGTCTTCGAGTTCTTGCCTCTTCCTCTTCCTTGTGCTGCTGAACAACCATGTCGACTCAAGGAAATAAGAACCAGTTGGTATTTCTCATTCTTAAAACTACCGTAGCAGTCCAATTCCCAACCTTTCTGACCTCAATGCTTGTTGATGAGTGGAAGGCGACTATTCTGACTCTTCGCTCATGCCTCATCGCAGTTGGTGTCGCGGCTACAACCTATAAAGCTTGACAACCTCTCAAAGCTTGTTTGCGGCTCATGGTACATGAACAGCATCTTCAGAGCCATGACAAAATCATTAATATGACTCATTCGTAAACACCCATAAAACGCTTTGCGCTCAGATATCTGTTGTTGTCCATATAACGCCCACTGCCACTGCGGCTCTAATCTCATTCGTTTCTCATTATACATCCACCGTGAACATTACTCTTCGACCTACACTACTGTTCACCTCTGTCCTCTTGACAAAGCCTTTCACAAATATACAATTACAGCATAGAGAACGTTCACCTAAACAACTTCACGACACCTAACATCGAATCGCACATCTCGACCATTATATCTCGCCATAGTAAGCAATCTTCTCACATATTTAATCGCAAGTATCTGATCCTCGAGCAGTCAGCGAGTCCTCCGCTCTCCACGGTACCCTCTCCAACATGGCCGGCCCAAAGCAAACCACTGCCTTGAAGTCTGAATCTCGAATATTGACGGACGCGCCTAACAACCTCTGGTATCGCATCAATACTCTCGTCTTCGACATGAGGCACTTCAAGGACAGCAACAGAGCCGAAAGCCGAGATCGTTTGAATAGTGTTTGCGACTCCATGTACATCGGCGCACCATACTTCACCGACGAAGAAGCGAAGCAGATCAAGAAGACGGCACTCGACGGGAAGACACTACAAAAAGTCATCCAAGACACCATGGCCGAGAAGTTGAAGCGCAGAAAAGAGGGAGACTATGATGTCTGCACCGGGCATGACCTTGCGCCGATATTCGAGAAGGCCTTTGACATCAACCATAAAGCCTTGGATCAGAGCAAGCACTTTAACAATCTTCTGAAGAACTACGGGCTGGAGTTGAAGGACAACAAGAGATTCAAAGGTGTTTGATGATCCGGCGGAGGACAAAAAGTAAGTCTTCCAGCACTGACCCATGAGGAACAGAAGCTGAGCGCTGTGCAGGTGTAACGTGCGTCGGTGTTTGTGCTGCACGATTTAGTGGACGACACACGGCAGTACGCCCTGCAATCTTTCCCGACAGCATCCGGATGCATGCGCAGACTCGTCGCTCAAGGTGTGAAGAGAGCAGTAGGACTTATCAAGACCCAATTCGGTGGCTGTTGCAGCATTATCGGAGATCTTAGTGTCCAATCCTGCTACACAAGCCGAATGTCCCGCAGGGAAATGTACATAGAAGAAGCCCAAGGGGGGCGAAAGGTATTTCGAGTGTGTTGCAACGACTGCATCCTCGAGAGGAATCAAAAATATTCAAACATGACTTGACATGACTATCGTATCACAGACTGCAGTGTGCTTCGCATGCTGCACCAACTTGGTCCGGGAGTCTTCATAGGTGCAGGAGAGTAGCGCCGATCGAGGAACGAGGTGATTGTCCATGAGAGACAGATTTATATTGGGAGTCCGCATAAGGCTCGAGATTCCTTGCGGCAATATTCGGCGGCCAACTTCAACCCACGTGACTGCCTCTGCGTCTCGCTGACTACCCCACACGACAAGCTCGACACAGCAAACATGGCCCGAGTGCTCGCAACCTCAAAGAAAGCCCCCCTGCCACAGAAAGTCCTTCTGGCTGAATGTGAGCTTCGGATGCGGGGTTTTCTGCATGCTCGCTTATTGACGAGGGAGCATATATATTGCTTCCACCATGCCTTGTCACCCGGAGACAAAGACCGCGCGTGATCATAGAAGATGTTGTTCAGCACTCTTGCGCTCTCCCTAAGCTTCCTGGCCACCGCCTCTGCTGACCAAATCTGGAGACCGTCATATCCTGCCTACTCGCCACCTGATGGTCGTTCCACCTGCACTGTTCGTGCTCTAGGTAACCAGCAGGATGATTCCCCAAACATCCTCCGAGCTTTTACAGACTGCGGCAATAACGGTCACATCATCTTTCCTGCGGGAGAAAAGTATATCGTCGCATCCGTTATCAAGGTGCAGCTTAACGATGTCGTGATTGACTGGATGGGAGAGTGGCAAATGACTCCTAACAAAACCTACTGGGCAAACAACAGCATCCCCATTGCTTTCCAGGTGAGACTGAAAGTTTTACAGAGCATCATCAGCTGTTCACCCGCAAGTAGAACCACGTCGCTGGCATCGTCTTCGGCGGCAAAGACATTCACATCGACGGCTGGAGTATTGGCGGCATTAATGGCACAGGAAACTACTGGTACACCGCAGACCAAGGCATCACCTCGCCGGGCCGACCTATGCCATTCGTCTGGTGGAATGCAAGCGATGTCACAGTCAAGAACTTCCATGTCGTGGACCCGCCTCTCTGGGCTATCAACTTGATGAATGTGTCGAATGCTTGGTTCGATAACATCTACGTCAATGCCACCTCGCCTCAACAGCTCTCTGGAGAAAATTGGGTGGTCAATACTGATGGATTCGGTGTGTTTTCCCCTCTTCATTCTTTATTGCTCAACCTAATCATGCTGCTCCCCAGATACTCTAGACTCTAACAACATCATCCTCAGCAACTTCCTCTACCAAGGCGGCGACGACTGCATCGCAATCAAGCCCCGCAGCTCCAACATCGAGCTCCTCAACATAACCTGCCACTCGGGCAACAGCATCGCCATCGGCTCCCTCGGCCAGTACCTCGAAGACTCCTCCGTCTCCAACATCCGCGCCGACAACGTCACAGCCCACACCACCGAATTCGGCGCCTACATCAGAACCTGGGTCGGCAAGCTGCTGCCCCAACCGTCCTACGAATCTGCCTTTCAGCCTGGAGGCGCAGGCTGGGGGAACGTGAGGAACATCCTCTTCTCCAACTTCAAGCTCGTGGGCGCGCAGCTCGCCACGGCGGTTACGCAGGATAGTAGCGATAACGGCACGTTCCCTGGCACGAGTCTGATGACCGTGTCGAACGTCGCGTTTGTGAACTTTACCGGCTACGTCAACACGACCGGCGCGGCTAATACGAGCGTCGTGAATGATATCAGTTGCTCGGGGGTTAATCCCTGCTATGGCATCACGTATGATGATTTCAATGTCAGCAATCTTAATTCAGGGACGGAGATTACGACGTGTCAGTATACACGGGCGGGAGGTGTCTTTGGCGTGAACTGCACGCCGGCACAGAGTGGCTGTCCGTTGGGTGCTTGTGGGCAGGCTGTTGCTGGTGGAGGGCCCACGCCGATGAAGAGAGGACTGGGCTTTTTGCAGAAGGGATACAAGCATGGGGGGTGATTATCTCGTTCAGGGTGATTAAGTATACTCCGAGGCTATCATCTCGAACGAGCATGATTACCATATTAATCAATCATCACCATTACATCCACAATACAGCACCTTCACCACTTTGCGGCCCCCGAAGCAGACCTCGCCCCACATTATTCAATCCACAAACTGGTCCTGTCAATGATACAACCACTCTCCAACATACGCCTCTTTTTCCGCCGCCGCCCCCCACCATTCGTCGTCGTATACCAACCCCACCGCTAACCCTACCTTCCAGCCTCAAGAGCCCAGCTCTCC
>Ga0058702_10001074_pt1 | contig 10603 bp, 11 predicted proteins | sample AgamicOrSfe_FD_83781 | JGI IMG/M metagenome (GOLD analysis project Ga0058702, IMG submission 83781) | Agave microbial communities from Guanajuato, Mexico - Or.Sf.e | ecosystem: Host-associated > Plants > Phyllosphere > Phylloplane/Leaf | place: Guanajuato, Mexico | collected 2012-05-30
AGGGGGGCGCGGGGGGGGGGGGGTTCCGTGATTGAGCATGAAGCTTTGGTGTGAACTCAGGGTTGACATTTGTCTTGATGGGGTGTCTAGAATGGGAGTTTGAGCAGGAGCATGAACAGGAGCAGGAGTATACGCTCTCTAGACGTAGCATTCTGCATTTTTATCCTATCATCGTATGAGTCCTGGAAAGTGAAGAACTGACGTGATGGCTTTGCTCAGCAGTAGATGAACTTCCACACTTGACCTCCTTCTTCGCCATGATGCTGTGGCTTTCCTTTCTGACAGCCATCCGAGAAATCATCTGCTACTCTTCCTCTACTTTGATGTCCTGCACTATGCTTTCCCCTTCGATTGGAGCCCTCTGTTGCTCTTACTCTTCTTCGATCTTTTGCACTCATGCGCGTCTCTTGAGCCCACGTCGCATGATCGCACGTCCTGCACCTTCACCCACTTCAGTCGCATCCTCAGCAGCTCTCTTCGGAGCCTTATTCTCATTAGCAGTAGCTGCCGCGCGAACAGCCAAGTTCTCGTAGAACTTGTAGCAGGTAGAACAGACCACTTGGCGGATGTCCGAGAATGACTCCTCGGGCGGTTGCGCTACCGGTTCGAGAGTTCGAGGACTGAGTTGTGCGTTGCGCATCTCTGTGTCCAACTTCTGCATGACTTCTTTCGTGACAAGCTTGACCATGGCACCGCATCCACAAGCTGGCCCGTTCGGGCGCAAGTTGGCGTAACCGGTGAAGCAAGTTTTGCATAATTGCCTGCTCTTTTCCGCACAGACACGAAGAGTCCGCAGGTCTTTGACCCACCTAATCAGAACTTGCCCGAAGTGTTTGGTCGTGCTCCCATTGAGAGCATGTACTTCCTCCACTGTCTTCAATTGCCCGGCGAGCTTGAAGTTATCGCAGCAGCCGCAGCGGATGTTCTTCACGGAAAGCTTCCACCGTTTTCCAGAGCTGCTCAGGCATTCGAAGCAAGTGCGGTTCATACGTCCTCGCTTGAAGTGCTCATCGTTGAAGCCACGAGGCGACTCAGGGTACTTCAGATCGCAAATGGTGTGCTTCTGATCACAGCGGTAGCAAGTGAGCTCTGGAAGAGGAAACTCATCGGGGATAGCAGCTTCTAGTACCATATCGAGAGGTTTCATCAGCTGACTTCCGAAAATGTCGCGGCCCTTGTGTCGAATGTGGGCCTCACAAATCTCCAGCTCCCCCTCAAAGGTCGCCTGGACGCACACAAGATCTTTTCCATGCTCATCCTTTGTCATGCTGTAGAGAGCAAACGAAGCAAACTTCATCGACAACATAGCACTTGCGGGAAGCTGGAGATAGATCTGACGGAATATCTCGAGGGGAATTGCTTCTATAGTTGCGAGGGGCTTAGAGCGTTAGCAGTGAGAAAAGGAAACAAACAAGAATAATCGTACCTTGTCTTGCTTCGCTCCAGTCCAACGTGGAAGGGGCTTGATCCTTTTGAGTCGAGCACACTCGCGAGCATCCTTGAGATCAGCAGTAACAGTGCATTTTAGTTCAGGAAGGGGAGGCCTTCGTTTTTGTGCTGCCATTTTCGATACGTTAGTCCTTTCTGCTGATACTGCAAAACGAACGAGGATGTAAGAGAGGTAGAGCAAGAAGAAGGAGCTAGGTCAGGAAGGAAGAAGGAGTCTGGCACTTCGAAGCAGAGGTTTGAAGGATGGAGAAGGAAAGTCGAGAAGCAAGTGGGAATGCTGAGATCTTATAGCTTCCATTTTCACCACGGAGAAGACCCTGATACCCGTGATTCAGAACCGAGCTCAGTTCATAACAGATCTGAAACGCCATTTTCAGTCCAACTGATAGAGATTTGAGCTCGATGTGAAATATCAGGAGGCGATCTTCGAGAAATGGTTGAAGACTGGTCAAGGAATTCAATCACCACGCTCTGATGAAAGCAATCCCTCCAGCTCTCTTCCGCATTAGCAAGCACTTTCCAGATCGTGGCTCTTGGGCTTTTTCCAGTCGAAGATTTTCGCATGATTTCAAGGTCATGATTCTCGTTGAGGTGTATCGCAGAGCTTCCAGATCAACGTTGGGGACACGAAGCCGCCCAAATTTCGTTGCTGATCGTGGGACCATGACTGTTGATGACCAGACCCAGCCCAGTCTTGTATAGGTGGGTAGGGAGCAATTAACATTAATATTGGTACTAAAGACATGAGCATACCTCACTTTTGCGAGTATACAGATCTTCCGCCAAACTCCCATTATGCAATGCAATGTAGATATGCTTTTTGTCGCCCCAGGTCCCCGCCTCTTCAGTCCCCAAGGAATATGCCTTGGCCACTACCACCGCCGCCTATGCCGAGACCGTGACAGGTCGCTTGTCAAGACTCTCGTAGAGCTGGATTAGACTGCCGATTAAGAATGCCCTACACGTAAATCTGGTCAGCAAGTTGTGTAAATGATGAAAAGATATTCCTGCAACACAGCCGATATCTTTCCTGCAACACAGCAGTAAGAGATCACCACAGGACTCACCAACTTCCCCAAAACGTGCTACAGCTAGCCTGATACTGTCCCCAATTCTCCGTATAATATCCAAAAATGGGACTCAGTGTGAAGCCCAAGCCACCGATGAGGTTCCACGCTCCAATATACCAGCCGAGCACGTTGAAGGCGGGGAGATACCATTTCTTTTGGGTCTCGAGCATGAACAAAGTGCCGGAGACGACGAAGCCGAGACCGCCGACGACTTGGGGCGTCCAGTAGATGCTGCGGAGGGGAGGGGGTGTTAGTGGACTAGTGAGAGGTCTTTGGGGTGTTGAGGCAGAGGGGTAGCGGCGGCGAGGTGGGATTGGGAAGCATCATCTGGCTGTTAATTGAAGACGTACCCATCGATGAGGCCAGGTGACATCTTATTTTGAATCCCAGGCAGTGCAGTAAATCCAGCGATCCAGAAGATAGTGGCGCCGGCCTGTCGTCGCGTTAGTCATCACCTCGCGCCCGTCCTTCGGCTGCCACTGGGAAGCTCATACCATCTGCGAACAACACGCGATAAAACCCAACTCATGCAAATAATGTCCCCTCAGCTCCTTGGCACTCGGCCACCAAATCCACTCCCTTCGCTTCTCCTCCGTCTCCCTCTGCTCTTTCGACATCTCCCGCTCCCTTACCTCATCCCCAGCAGTCTCCTCACTACTCCCGCTCTGATTCGACGACTTAACCCCAGCACTGCTCGCCTGCTTGCCCGCGCCGATGAAGTTCTTCTTATTCGCATGATGATGCGTGCAATCCCTCTCACTAATAACCAACCCCTCACCTCCGCTCTTTTCCACATCGCCATGTCCATGCTTCCCCTCCACGGCCTGCTTGATCTCCCAACCGAAGCAGTCCGTACGATTTTCATTGATAGCTTCAATCATGAGCAACACACTCCCAACCTCAAACACCGTCGCACCGATAAACGCCGTGATCCCGCCTCCATACAGAATCTCCGTCGCAAACGTATCCTGTGGTCGGATATACGGCATGAAGACGAAGAAGGCATTGAAGACCCAGATGATGGAACCCCAGGTGAAGATGTACGCGACCCACCAACTCACATCCCAGTACGGGAAATAGAGTAGCATCGCCGCCATTGTCTTGAGGATGTGTTTCACAGAGGTGGTGGCGGGCGGTGTTGGCGTGGAAGAGGCATCGAGGGAGGGGGTGAGGACGAGCTCGTGGCGGCCTTTGCGGTTGTTGCGGGAGGACCAGGCGTATGCTGCGCGGGGAGCTTGTGAGTTGTTCTGGGAGGGCTTATCGTGCAGGCGGGCTGTGGTGGGGTTGAGGAAGCTGATGGGGCCAGTGACTTGGCTGGTGACATGTTTTAGAGGTGTGTGCCGGATGAGGGCGTGCGAGGAGAGGTCGGTGTTGCGCGGCATGGTCGTGCAGAAGGACTATAGGTTCTAGGGACTAGGTAGCGATGGTGCAGGTAGAGAGTGCACGCAGTAACCTCACGGAAAGGAATACATCAGGTACATCAGTGATCAAGAAAAGTCGTGCGAGTTCAGCGCAAACGATGGTACAGTAAACAAGGATTGGGGAACGGGATCGACGTAATAAGAGCCAAGCTTTCGAAGCTTTTGGTTACAGGCACGACTCCACTTCCCTGCATGAGCGGCAATGCTTTTGTTTTTGGTGTTTCAGATATCTGCTTTCTTGCTGTGCGACATGTACCAGTCGTCAATCTAGGCATCTACTATGCTTCTATAGTCTTCGTGTGCGTAACATTTTCCTTGTCCCTTTTCCATGTATATCGTTTCGGTCTTCCGACTCCCTCCTACGCGACCAGTTCAATTGTCTATGGACCGCCGGTTTCGTTGGTTTATTGTTCATGTTCTCCTTCGCGCTTGTGATTCCGGCATAGTAACAACGTATGCGTCTTGTCGTTTGTCAATCACTCATCCTGCATGGCATGACCCAAGTCAAGCGGCTCTAGCGAGCTCGGTCTGCTCCTGCTACGGACACTACCGCTAGCTGGACTTGATTTGACCTCTACACCGGAAGCCAGATCGTCCAAGTTACTCATCTTGGTAAGCACCCATGTAGAGGCGTACCTGACTTGCGATTAGCCACATCTTCGGACTGCATTCTCGAGCATACTCACATGTTGACTCTGTCAATGCAACTTCCTGGCAGTCTACCGGCAACTCTCTTTCCCACAAATCCCAGCTGCTCAAACACAGCTACATACCACGGGTTCAGACCCGCACTCCTCAACATGACACGTCCACTAAGCTTGAGTGCATTGTTCAATCTCTTGATCTGCACCGCTGCAGCATCGGTGTTGGGATCAAACCAGTCCATGCTGTCCATCACAACAGCAATTGTCAGTGTAGCGGGCGCCATACGCTCAAGTACTTCCTGGATCTCGTCGGTGTGGATACTGAGGCGGCCATTGAAGTAATCAGGCTTCGAAAGCTTCATGTGTGAGCGAGGAGTGAGATAGGTGGGGTGGCAGCGACGAGTGTAGTGACCGAGCAGACAGAGGAGGTAGTAGTGATTGTCTTCAGATACTGACGTGGCATTGGCGACTGGGTCGAGGGTGTTCACGGCATATTCCCAGATGGCTTTGCCACTTCCAAATGAGGCAACATCAGTGACAGAGGGAGCGAGAGGCTTTGGCTCAGTAGCAGCCTTTCCAGACGGGTTTGCAATGTCGACCATACGGCTAGAGTTCGAGTTGACATTGCGGGAGCTGGGAGAGTCTGGCGTGTCGTTGTCCTGTGTTTGGTTGAGGTAGTCTTGCTCGATCATTTCACGCTGGGCGTTAGGCACACCGAGAGCTTTCCACAGCCAAGCTTTGTTACCGACTACGGTCCACGCCAGCAGACGGCTGAGCAAGACTTTGCGAATGCTCTTGTGCCAGATTTCACGCTGTTCATTCATGGTCTGGGATGCGCAGAAGCGCTCAACTTGCTGTTGCAAACCAACAACCTTGAAGAGCCACTGGGCGAGTTGAAGTGCATGTCGGGAGCATCCTGTCGCGTAGAAGCCGTTGCCACTGAAGGCAGCAGGGCCATGTTCGAGCCAGTATTGGAAAGCGTAGCTGGACAGATGAGGGCTGAGCTTGGTGATGAGTAGCTCGCGGAAGTTAGCATGTTTGCCGTCGCCAAACAGCTTCCAAACATCTGCATATTCTAGTGCGGTGAAACATGCGACCTTCAACTCAAGAAGATGGTTCTGCGAGGGACTGCAGAAATGTTAGTGTCTCCGCTCACACAAATCCGCCATTAACGTACTTGAGGTCTACAGCATGGATACGCTTCGGACTTTGAGTGGCATAGCTCAAGATATTGTCGCCAGCACTTGTAATGGCAAGGACGACATCGTCCTCGTTGATCTTGAGGATTCGTTCATCGGCCTTGTCATCCTCCTATGACAAAATATTAGTGATTTCTTCATGTTTGGAGACTACGAATGTGTTTGCTGACCCAGGTGAACGCGTATATGTACTCTTCCTTGAACTGTCTGTGCTTCTCTAATGTCTCATCATAATAGATTCTCCATTGGTGGCTTTGATACCACGCCGAAGGCAGGGGTAGGCTGGCAGCAAGATTGACAATAGCTGAGTCATAAGCTTTCGAGCGGAGTTGGATCGTACTTAGACGCTGCGATTCCTCTTCTGCACGGCTCTGGAGGTCGAGTGCTGAGATGAAAGGTGATTCCGTGGCACTTGCGTTGACCTTTGCTAGTCTCAGTTGTACAGAAGAAGAGTCCTTGGCTGTACCAATCCACGCGTAGTAAGGAATGCGGAAGCCGAGGATGTGAGCCCGCTGGTTGAAAGAGAGGATGGTGCCGAAGCGGTATTCGAGATAATCCTGGGCGATGAGGTTAGTGGCCGGTGAGGGAAGGGAAGTGATATATGACATACTCTGCGCGCCGCATCGAGATTTACACGGTCTGCCTCGAACCAGGTACGCCAGAAGACTCTCGAGATCCACATACAGTGGCGATTGATCTCTCCTCCAATCCAACCTTTCTTGGACTCGTATTCCACACGGCTCTGCACGTAGAAGTCAGCCACGCCAATGATACCATTGGGTGCAAGGAGAGATGCAAGCGAATCGATCACAGGGTAGTATTCCGGAATCATGGAGAGCGAGTATGACATCGTGATGAGCTCCGCACGTTTCTTGTTCTTCCCATCAGGAGCAGGTCTGGGAGAAGCGAGTTGAGCAGGCAAGACGTTGTCATGGTCCTCGAGGCGAAAGTGGCGTGCATCTTGACATATGACCTTGACGTTCTTCCACCCAAGCCGTTCGAATCGATCACGGGCAACTTGGCAGAGAGAGGGCGAGAAGTCGACAAGAAAGACCTGGCCGAAGAAGGAAGGTACGTCAACGAATTTGCCCATGGCTTCGATATTATAACCTGTTCCGCCTCCGATCTTCCAATTAAACCCAAGGTCAGCATACAATGCCGGCCGCAGGTTGTTCTTGTTGTGAAGCTTACATCGACCCAGACAGGCTTAGAAGGAACCGTTCCCGAGTCTACTCTTTGTCTCATCTGTGCTGCTACAAGTCCCAGCAAATCTTCACGCCCTTGCAGCAATGTTGAACGCGTAGCATCGTAAACTGACGCTTGTGTCTTGTAGAAGCTTTCCAACGCGTCTTGCTGTGTACCAGTTTCACCCTTTTTATGCGGCTTGAGAAAACAGTTCCAGGCGAACTTTGCGTAGGTCTGAGCGGTAGCGAGGGTTGGCGATTCGAACTTGTGGTCACTATGGGCGAGGAAGACGACCATCGAGGCCAGCACGCCGACGACAAGGAAACCAACAACGGTAGGGGCAGACATGACCGGCATGCTGATGGACAGAATAGAAGCCATGTCGGAGGTGTGGAAGGTGAGTGGGGGACTGAAAACAGTGGACTGGGGAGAGAAGTCCAGATACTCTAGTGGAGGGGCGATACCAGAAGGCAGGAAAAGTATGTGAAAAACTCAGGAACAAGAGGTGCGTAGAGTGAGAATGTATTTCTGCTGGGCACTAGCTTGCTCTTTATGGCTCAAGCCCAGGCAGGCGCCGTCACCGCAAACGCGCCCAACAACCAGCAGGAAGCATGACTATGGCACCTCCGATGCGGGGGCATCAACAGTGAGGAACAGAGAGACACCGTGGTCGCTGTCGCTCGCTAAACGGCCGGCGCAAAAGCAAAGTGATGTCCTGCTGGCCTCTGTTGACACACGAGAGCCAATCAATTCACCCACAAGTCTCGCACGCTTCTCCTCATGGCTCACCTCCGCATCGCTGCAAGCAATACGCATATTCCCCAAATACTCGTGCTACTGACTACTTGCTGCGAAGACGGGCCCAGATTGAGCGGTCGAGGTTTGTCGAAAGCCAGTTTCGATGATTTCGCTGTCTTTGTTGTTGTTCTGCTTAGACAGTATGCTTCGGCGTCCGTGAATTTGGGGACAAATGGTTGTCCTTATCGATAAAGGCCTGGTCGGCGCAAGGGAGGACGTCGAGGTCGACTGCCATGCTCAGCTCATGAAGACTATTCTAGTCGTCCCAATTGCATGTCGAGGTAGTTGAATGCTTGCCTTTGCGACTTCGATCATATACATGTCATGTTAGCATATGATGCAGCACACCATGTTGAGACACCTTGGTACTCGAGGGCTGCTTCACCCACGCGTGAATAGTCCGAGGCTCGGAGGATGCGCCTTTCGTGCTTCGACAGTCAAGATCCGAGCATGCAGTCGACATTCATCTTCAGCTCGCCAATGTAACGAACGAAAGGATCGTGAGCGATGGCTCCGAGTACGCGTGCGAACTCCTACTGACCTGAAGAACAAGATGACTTCGTTCCCTATGGCAACGCCAGCAGTAGTCCACAACAGAAGACTCATGAGATCATTGACTTTCATGCCGAGCCTGTCTACCCGGGTGCGGACGCAATGAGAGTCAACATGCTAGCTTCGCCGACCGGAGCATGGTCAGGGTCGTCTAAATCCTCTCCAAAAGCATCCGAGCTCGTTACTGTGCCTCATAGTACAAGTTCCACAATGTCAGTCTTGAGACTTTCGTGTTGGTGCACAACACTAACGCAAGCATAGTCCAGAAACATGGTTGAGGTGAGCTAGAAGACCTCGGCGATCTCTATGATGCCATTCATCTGACCGACTAGAGACCATTGTCCTTGTCCTGAATGTGTAGATCCTATCACGAAGCAAAGACTAGTCAATGTGTTTGCAGTGCGTATCAACAAGTCAACCCGACCACTATACTTAATTGACGCTCCGATGAACAGTTTGAAGATGACCCAACGATCACGAAGTGCACGAAAAACGAGAGCACGCTGGACGTAACATGTAAGATTCACTATGATCTCCCATATCTTTCCTCGCCGACATGACAACGCAGGGAAGGATGGCCATAAGAGTAGCTATAGCCGTGCTTGGCTCGGCGATGCGTTTGACTTGAAAAAGCGTGTCCATGATAGGCAAGGCTATCTTGAGTATGCCACTGTTCTTCTGCTTCATCTCTCTTCATTATACTGATCAAATCCCGAGGCCATCATGGTGGGGTGAGTCCGACGTTGTTAATAATCCGCCTGAAGTTGAGTACGAAGATGTCATGGATCCTCATAATGATGGTGGCATGGCAAGCTGGATGTCCAAGACTGTAAGCACGTCATAACTAGCTATCTAGTGCATTGTTTGACATCGAAAAGCGCAAATATGGCTTCTGCTTTGTCAACAATACTCCGCCTACACCTGAAGCTACCGAGGAGCTTCTCCAACGGATCGGCCCTATAAGGAATACACATTATGGTATGCAGCTCAGTCTACCTCTAGTCCATACTGACAGTGCACGTAGGCGCTTTCTGGGACTTCACTTCGAACATGGAATTCAAGGACAGCGCCTACAGCTCCGATGCCCTCGACGTCCACACCGACACAAATTACTTCACCGATTCCGCTGGATTGCAGCTTTTCCATCTCCTGTCACACGAAGGCACTGGTGGTGCCTCTTCTCTCGTTGACGGCTTCTATGCTGCGCGTACACTGCAGGAAAACAGTGCCAAAGACTACGCGCAACTCGCCCAAACCAAGCTGTTCTATCACGCCAGTGGTAATGCCGGACTGAGTATCCAAGGACAGACAGCTTTCCCTGTCCTTGTCCATGACGAGATCACAAAGATGCTGACGCAGATACGCTGGAATTCGGCTGACAAGGCAGCTTTTGCCGTCGACCTCGAAGCGCAGCCTAATGAACTGAATAACTGGTATATTGCGGCCAGGTGAGTATCTGTCGTGTTGCATTGCGAAAAATGCGGGCTGATGCACTCTCAGGAAATGGTCACAGATACTGCGCCAAAATGACCCGAATATACGTTATGATTTCCAGCTGAAGCCGGGACGTCCCTTACGTAAGTTCACGTTGGAGCCTGACCAAATCTGGAGCCCTCATTTGATACTAATCACGGTCATCTTTATCTATAGTATTCGACAACTGGCGCGTCTTACACGGTCGTAGCGCCTTTACTGGTGCACGCCGCATGTGCGGTGGCTATGGTACGTTGTCCCATGCTATGATCATTGTCCTCGAGACTACCTGCTAATGTATGCGGTATGGCACAGTCAATCGCGATGGTGAGTCCTCTTAATGTGCCGAGTAGGATGGAGCGACACAATTGACGACGTCTAGATTATATTTCAAGACTTCGCATGACGATGAACTCGAAGCAGGTCTTGCAGACTGGGATTTATTAAAGTTTGACGCCAGAAGCTTGTGACGCAGTGGCTCCAATCGGTTACCTTGCAGTACACCGAGGAAGCTGGGTACTCACCTTGCTCAAGACAATCCGACGACACTTTCTAGATCATGACAGTAGACGCACTAGCTATTCCAGTTGACCCTCGCACAATATTGATTATAATATCCATCGGTCAGCCTCCAATGTCCAAATGCCACCATTTCTCAACCAATCTTCGCTCTAACGCGAATCTTGCCGCTTCCTCAGCCAGTTCTGATTGGCACTATCGTGAGATACTTCAAGCCGACTCAAGTTGAGGAAGCACTTGGGTAATGCTTCAGAGGATACAGATCACCCACCTCCGGACCAACTTACCCACCC
>Ga0058702_10001076_pt1 | contig 10587 bp, 11 predicted proteins | sample AgamicOrSfe_FD_83781 | JGI IMG/M metagenome (GOLD analysis project Ga0058702, IMG submission 83781) | Agave microbial communities from Guanajuato, Mexico - Or.Sf.e | ecosystem: Host-associated > Plants > Phyllosphere > Phylloplane/Leaf | place: Guanajuato, Mexico | collected 2012-05-30
CGATTACTGAATCATGCTCTGACGACTCGATGTCCTTATACTGAAAACACGCTCAACCTAGGCCGCAGATCCAATGCACACTCGTACAGTGCTGGGTGTTTTTTCAAGAAGGACATGCAATTCCTTCCGATTGCATGAACTATCAATATATATAATATACTGAAGCCAAAAGGATTTCGGCTCTACCTGGCTGTATCTTCAATTCAAAGATAAAACTATTATTATGTATTTATCATTAGCGACTTTGGTCTGGAGCCAAAAGCTCGCATTTCAATTACCCGAGGACCGAGAGTTCCGCTGTCTTCCAGATTCGACTCTCCTCGAGTCTTATGTCTAGTAATAGGTTATTGATATTCTGATAACCTGCAAGCTCATCCTGCTAGTCCATGGCAGGAGACCCCAATTTCTTCCGGTCATCTTCTGTATAAATCAGTAAATAATAATACTTCGTCATGTCGCCAGGTGCGCCTTTTTAGGTCGTTGTCATACCCGATCTCCGCACTTTGGTCCACTCACTATCAACCGCGGTATCGGGCCGTAATCAAGTAGACAACACACCTTTAGTTTACTTCACCTCTCAAATACACATCTTCCAAACGTACAGCCATGTCCAAGCCTAAGGTCCTTCAGCTCGGCGAGATCGTCCTGTTAGTCCTCAGTACTTCAATGTCACCTACTGGTTCTAACATCAGCGTAGCGCTCACAAGGCATGGGAGCAATTGTCCGAAGTTGCAGAGATCATAACTCCCAACGCCACAAACAGAGACGAGTTTATCGCCGAGTGCAAAAGCGGGCGGTTTGATGATGTAGTCGCTGCCTACAGAACATTCCCATCCGTGAGCATCACAGGTATCTTTGATAAGGAACTGGTGCAAGCCACCCCAAAGAGCTGGAGATTTCTCGCTCATAATGGCGCCGGCTATGATCAAGTAGACGCTCAGGCTTGCGCCGCGAGAGATCCACCGCTGCTAGTCTCCAACATCCCCACCGTTGCCGATGATAGCACTGCTGATACCGCCGTGTTCCTTATCCTTGGTGCTCTCCGCAACCTCAACCCTTCGATGCAGGCATTGCGTGAAGGCAAATGGAAGGGCTCGCCTCCTCCTGCCCTTGGTCACGACCCTCAAGGCAAGACTCTGGGTATTCTTGGTATGGGAGGTATTGGCAGGAACCTGAAAGTCAAGATGGATGTCTTTGGTATGAAGACCATCTACCACAACAGAAGAAAGATGAGCAGTGAGGGCGCAGCTGGCGCAGAGTACGTGAGCTTCGATGAGCTGCTCGCTAGGTCCGATGTCCTGAGCTTGAATTTGCCTTTGAACGTGAGTTCGCAATTTATCCATGACGAACAAGATGCAGAGCTAACATCTGAACTAGCCCAAGACTCGTCACATAATCTCAACCGCCGAGTTTGCAAAGATGAAGAAGGGAGTTGTCATTGTGAACACGGCCCGCGGACCCGTCATGGATGAAGACGCACTGGTCAAAGCCTTGGACTCTGGCCATGTCGCTTCCTGCGGTCTTGATGTGTTCGAGGAGGAGCCCAAAGTACACGAAGGACTCATTCGCAACCCCAACTGTGTTCTGGTGCCTCACATGGGTACATGGTGTGTGGAAACACAGACTAAGATGGAAGAGTGGACGATTGGCAACGTCAGAGAGGCTGTCACGAATGGAAAGCTGGTCAGTCCTGTGCCGGAACATGTAGATTTACAGTGGAAGGATTGAGGGAGGTTCAGACAGGAGGACGAAGATGGTAGAATTGCATACTGTATCTAGTCCAGCAAGCAAGAGGCCTCGGTCGAGATGCACCCGAGCGAGAGCAACCCCGGATTGCAAGTTTCAGGACGAAACGGGAAAGTTTGACCCTTTGTTTACTCGGCCAAAATTGTTTCGGCAAAAAAACTTCTGGAAGGTTGGCTTCGATAAGGAGGCCTCAGACCTGCCGAGTCGTTGTCAGTCACATCACATAAGGAGAGTCTCGAAGTGGAATGAGTATCCCGACGAGTGTCTGGGTACATGACGCCGTTGCGCAATTCGTTTGATTAGATGCATAAAGATAGTGACACGGGCCTCGATCGATTGGATGCAGATGAGCAAGTCAGGCAGGCGGGGAAAGTCGAGCGCGAGACATGGTGGAAAAGCGGCTTGGATCTGTCTGGCATTGCGACATTTATTCGCAAGTAGCAAGTGCATAGAGCGAGACAGGCGCTTGAGAGTAGACAGCTACATGTGCACAAGAGATAGACAGGCAGTACAAGGCCTCCCGCCGTTGCTTCACCGCTGCGACAAGTTGGCGAGACTAATAAACACCCCGCAGTGCTGCCACGGCCCATGGTCCTTGTCGCTCGTGACTAAGTAGCGCATGGTAATTCTAATGTCTAGCCTCCGATCCGCTCTTCTGATCTTCGTTGCTTTCCAAGGGCTCTCCATCTAGCACAGGCGGCCACAATGCTGTCGACGCTGCTGAGACCGAAAAAGAGGCGTGCCGACAAGTCGCCCTTTTCGAGCCCCTTTGAGACTTCTCCGCTGGCTGCGCGCAATGACTACGACCAGATCGACGACAACGAGGATGCAGACGACTACGACGAGGATGATGATGGCGGAGAAGACGATCTGGACACACCATTGCTGCCCATTTTCTCAGCAGCACTTTTAGGTTTGTCCCATGGCCTTGCCTGCACTCACAGCGGTGCTGATTCAGAACAACAGACAAACTGCCCTTGTACAACATCACCCACTCTTGCCGCATATTGATAGTGCAAAAATGCGAGACCACCCTCACTTGGGAACAACTGCGATCGCCCCAGGTCTCGCAGTTCCTGGTCAAACCTATCCAATCGCAGATCCGCAAAGACCACTTCAATCGAGCCACCATATGCGCTCTGGTCGCAAACTGTTTGCAGTTCCAAAAAGAGGCTCAGCAAGATGCAGGAAACGCTGGTGTGAGCAAGACGAGGGCCATGGTCTCGGAGTTGCTGGCCATCCGCCTGTTGAAGGACTTCAGCCTCCGTGAACTGATCGATGCGTTGAGTTACGACTTCAACCCGCTCGAAGGACTGGACGCACCCGAGGGAGGCGCTCAGCTGAGGCAGTACAACAGGTCTGCACGTATCTCGACCGTCGAGATTGCCATCCGTGCCCAGGCCAAGCGCTTCCTGGCCCACCCGCTGGTCGTGCAGCAGCTCGAGGCCATCTGGGCAGGCAGCATTGTCTTCCACTCGGCTGCCGACAACCTCCACCGCAAACCACCAACACCACCTCCGACCAGAGGACGTAACAGTTATGGCACAATCGCAAACCACACTGCTCCCCAGCCCGCTCCCACTAACAATGCGCAACCTACCATTAGACGAAGCGTCACCCTCTACAACCCCAAGGATGCCTCTCTCTTCAAGCTGTCTCGTCTGAGGGTGCCTCGCTACAGACAGCTCTTCTCTACCCTCTCCTTCACCATCATGCTAGGTTTGTTCTTGGCTGTCTTGGTTGATCGGTCCACTGAAATTACTCCACTCGAGATCATCTTCTGGTTTTGGAGTGCTGGATACATGCTTGACGAACTTGTAGGTTTCTCAGAGCAAGGCTTCGGACTATACATTATGAGTGTGTGGAACGCTTTTGACCTGGGTATCTTGCTCTGCTTCTTCGCTTACTATGTGCTCCGCCTCTATGGTATCCTGATTCCTGCCGCGCGCAAGCATTACACTGCGCATATGGCTTATGATGTCCTGGCTTCTACTGCTGTATTGCTGTTCCCACGTGCTTTCAGCGTTTTGGATCATTACAAATACTTTTCTCAGCTCCTCATTGCTTTCCGTCTCATGGTTCAGGACATGATTGCCATCCTTGTACTCATCGTCATTGCCTGTAGTGGCTTCTTCGTCGCCTTTACACTATCTTTTAGTGAAGAGAAGGCAGAGGCCTCCAAGGTCGCCTACGCATTGTAAGTCCATCATCTGCAACACATCTACCACTTCTAACAGATCCAGATTCCAACTGACCATGGGCTTCACTCCCGCTGCTTGGGATCTCTGGCCAAAGTACAATCTCCTGGGAAAAGCCGTTCTGGTTGGCTTTCTGTTCCTCTGTCACTTCCTTATCGTAACAATCCTCATTACTGTCCTGACCAACTCTTTCATGGCCATTGTTCAGAACGCCAACGAGGAGCATCAGTTTCTGTTCGCCGTCAACACCATTTCCATGGTGAAGTCAGATGCTCTGTTCTCGTACATCCCACCTACGAATTTGTTTGGCTGGGTGGCATCGCCACTGCGTTACCTCGTCCCATTCCGAAAATTTGTCAGGTTCAACAGGACGATCATCAAGATCACCCATCTTCCGATGCTTTTTGCAATCTTCGCTTACGAGCGATTGTTCCTTATGCGTAATGCGTATACCCCCATGGATCTCGTCGAGCGCAAAGCACCCAAAAGGGGCCGCCTTCCCGCGTTCACCCTGAAGAGCAACCCTGGTACCCGTCTTCGCGAACCGTCCATCGTGTCTTTCCACAAAGACCGCGCACTGGAGGAGGTTTTCCGCCGACCGTTCGATATGGCAACACGAACTATTTCCCAGCACTCGAACCCTGACCAACGGAAAGCGACCGTGGTCGATAACTGGATGCAAGACATGGGCGACGAGGGTGGTGCGAGTCCCCCGATGGAGCAGCCGCGTTCCGTTCTGGAAAGACTAGAGAATCGTAGACCAGGCATTCGACGCGCTCAGACTTCGGCCAACAGAATTACTACAGTCAAGCGCGACTTTTCTACAACTTCGAGATCTGTCTTGTCTGATCCTGAAGATCTTGCTTCCACAATATTCCCAAGACCTACGCCAATGCGAATCGAGGAAGAGACCGATCTCGAGATGGAGCGTGAAGACTTACCACAAGAGACCGACGCAGACGGTGATGATGAGCTTCTGACCAACGACGGTGATAACAACACAGCTACCGGTTACGATAGAACTCCCACAGGGACCCCAGATCTTGTTGAGAAAAAAGGACCATCTCCGACCAAACCTACAGCAAAGGACTACTTTGAGGGCGCAGATTTGCAAACAGCGAGCTCCGTTCCAGTCGCCACAAGAGCACGCCTCATGAGCGGCGAGCACAAGCGTGAGAGCCACCAGCGCACCGTGTCCCACAGTACCATGGTCTTCTCACCGATCGTGGAGCAGGGATACACATCATCTGCGTCAGAGCGTGTGCCCGAGCCGTCTCGCCCTACCACGGCCAAACAACACAGCGGTGGCTCGACACCATTGCTTGCATCAGCGCCTCAGTCCAGTGGCCGCAAGACACCGCGTACGAGCAACCCCAGCAGACCACGTCCCAACATGCCCAACCGACTCTCACAATATACGGCTCCAAACATACGCTTCGATCGATTTGGCGACTCGACACGTCGTGCGAATAGGAAGCCATCATTCAACGCTCTTGCCCTCGATTTGGCATCTGATTTCGGTGACCAACACCGACGTGATCTGACGCCTGAGCCCTTGTCACCAGGCTATCAGCCGAGTATTCCAGCGAGCTTCAGCGAGCAAATGCTGCGTGAGCGCGAAGTAGCACTAGACAAGGAACGACGCCGCCAGGAGCAGCGGCGTCGTAGTCAAGAGGAGGAGAAGGGCATGGTGGGTAGAATTATGCTCACACGCATGAACACGCTCGAGGAAGGTTTCCGAGAAATACTTCGCGAGGTGCGCGATCTAGCACACACCTCGCGAGGAACTAGTGATGCGGGTATGACAGGCCTTCTCAACTCCCGGTCATCGTTGACAGTGCCGCCGTCGTCAGACGGCAACGCACTGTCTAGACCTAAGACTCCTGTTAGTAGAGCAGGAGGTGCGAGCGAGAGAGCTAGGAGCCCAAAGAAAGTCAAGGGCAAGAACAAGAGCAAGGGCAAGAACTCCATCAACAGTAGCAGCGAGGCTGATCCTATCAGTCCGTTGACCGTTCAGGAGAGTGTGGCTCAGGCCACAGGCACATCGGATGTTATGGAACCCGAGACGCCTGGGACAGTGAGAGCCTTGTCCACACATGCCGAGGAGGGATTCGATGATGATAAACATGACACTGAGAGGGAGTAGAAGTTCTCTAGAGGTAGAGCAGACATGGTGGGAAAGATTAAGGCATAGAGACTGTTAATAAGTTCATGATTGCATAATGGTATGAGATTGGCATGCAGACTGTTCAATGAGCATCCCTCACTCTGAGAAGAACTGTGCATCACCACAGCGTATGCGTGCTACTTCCACAAGACTTTGGAGACTCGAGCTTGATGAACAGACGGGAGCGGAAGCGGGATTGTGAGCGCCAAGGCTCAACTCCGCAGGTGAAAAGGGCGGGCGGGACCTTGGTCTCGCTTCTTTCCTTTGGAAGGCTCGCTTACTCCCATTCTTTTGACCATCTTGAAGTCAAGGCACGCAGCTGTCTCGAGTGTTAAGCGAGCAACCCGCCAAGCCGCATCTTTGGCCCGAGGCTTGCGGCGCGACTGACGTGCGTCTTGTTGATTGATTGTCGAATAGATTCGGCTCGGCTGCCTTGATTGGAGGCGTAGGGTAGCTTCGAGGGAGGACTCGAGGAGCAATGGGAGACAATCACACGGATCCCGTGCTGCACCTGCAGTCACATCAGTCGCTTCCACCACGGCCACCGCCGGCGACCAAGGACGCCCGAGACGACGCGCATCCGGAACGCGACCAGACGTCGACACCGCACAGCGACGAGCATCCGGAACAGCTTCCAGCGCTTGCGACCGACGCGTCACACGGTCAACAGACGCATCAGCAAGAGAACACCCACCAAATACCAGACGCGTCGGGCGTGTCTGATCCGGCGCAAAGCCACGTCTCGCACCACTCGACGCCGACCCTGCCGCCCATGAACTACCAGCATCAACCGACGGTGCACACCCCGGCACCCGGCCCTGCTCCAGCGCCAGTGCATGCTCAGAATGGCCACCACCCGCAGCACCACCAACCCCACCACCGCAACATCACCCACACCCGACTCCGGCGCACAACACCAATGGTCAATACCCACCACACGGACATGCCCCACCACCGAACTACACGTATCCTTCCGAGGCAGGCATGCAACAGGCCTCGTCCAACATGCAGACCAACGGCTATACTCCCCATATGGGCTATCAGACACCCTTAGGGACCCCGCAGCTCAACGCAAACCAACTTCCAGGAACCCGCCATAAGAAGGAGATAAAACGTCGCACAAAAACTGGCTGCCTGACGTGTCGAAAACGTAGAATTAAGTGTGACGAGGGTCATCCTGCTTGTCGCAACTGTCAGAAGAGCAAGCGTGAGTGTCTGGGTTACGATCCCATTTTCAAGTCTCAGACCTCACCGCAAACCATTCAACCTGCTCCGGGCATATTTCCTCCTCCGCCCCAGCAGCAACAACCGCAACAACAGCAGATCAAGCATGAGCCACAAATGTCCTCTGAGCCACAGCGCTATTCGAATGTACCGCAAGGATACATGCCTGCTGCCAGTGCTGGCTACTCTCCTGCCACTGTCATGCAACCTCCCGTCGAGTTTGGTGCTCAGATCGACCCTGCATTGGGTCCTGTGAACCCTGCTGTTGCACCTCCGCCTACACAACCACCGCCGCCTCCTCCACCGCCCCACGAAGAATACACAACCAGTCTGCACCCACAACGAAATGGTACGTTTAATGCTGCCTGGACCCGGCTTGCTGCTTGCTAATATGTCGCAGTGCGTCTTGTCAACATCGATTCACTGCACAGTCTGGATAACATCCCGCCTGCGCAACACCCACGTAATCCAAATCCTCTTGCACCGCACGAGATGGAACAGATTCGCATGATGTACCTTGCGGAATATGCCTCTGGACTGGATCGATTCCTCGAGACCAGCTGGTACACAGACCACGGCTTCAATCTCGTTGCTGGGAATCACGACCTCTTACGTTATTTCATGTACTGCATTGAACGCTTCTCACAAGCCCAAACTGGTGGTGGTTCCCACGGCGTCATGTCTCTAGAAGCTCGCCTTGTATGGCAACTCGCCTGCCTACCTCGATCACTTCCTTCTAATACCGCTCCTCTGTTCATCACCAACCTTCTACAAAGACTAGCTATAGTGGAGAATTTATTGTGCGGCACATTCCTCGATCCCGCCATGATTCCTGCACAACCTCCGGTCAACCCACCAGACCCAAAACTTGTCGAACAATACACTCGATATCTGCAAGATGCCTTTTGGCACCAGCTGGGCCGCTTTGTTAGCATTCACGACGACGTCATCTCACCCGATGCCGCTCAGCAGATTGCCACGGCTCTTGCAGCCATGCGCAACATACTGTCAATGCTCGAGAATCGCGACGTTCTTTACTCGATGGCTATTGCCCGTCACTTCGGTGGCCGCATGGTCGACTATACTGAGAGCAAGATCCTGGTTTCGAAGAGTGCAGAACCAGATGACCCTATTGCCAAACTTGCTGTTGCAATGAACTTCATCCGCGATGAGGACTCGCAGGGCACGACACAGGTTGTACAAAGATTGTGTGGTATGTGCAGAAGGAGTTGGCAGCTGCAGCGGCAAACTGCACCATCCGCATAGATTCGCGCGGCTTGGCTATAGCTTTTGCGCTAGGTGAGATGGAGTGCCGTGTTTTGTTCATTTGCTTTTCATGATACCACGCCTCTGCGATACTCGGGCTTTCGCTATACTATTATACATCACAATGCATTCTTCTCTGCTGCAGACTTTGCTCTGTTAGCCGTCTATACTCTGAGGCATCCGTTTTGTGACTTGCGAGTGCTGCTGCTGGCTGCAAGGTTCCTGCTTAACTACGCACAAAGATGTTTACTCACGCCAACAAGACATTGGTCATGTGTCCAACATGTCAAGCATAATGATTTATCCGGTAGCTTGCCGGTCAGGGCCGACGGTGGCTGGCAGGGTTTTGCTTGTTTGACACATGCTCAAACAAATAAGACAGGTGGCTCACGGTTGGGCCGATATTGGAACCTTCTTCCGTATACGATCATAGGGTTGGTGAATAGTATGAGCCAGTGAGATATCATACGGACGGGAATTCGAGATCAGTCCTCGCCTCCTCCATCTCGTAACCAGGGCCTTACCATAGTGCAACTTTCAGATCATATGTGTGCTCTAGACGGAATTGTGGATCGCGATGTTGTTGCGATGGTCGAGAATCGCAGGACTGTTTGATGGCCACTGAGCCAAGCTGTGGGCCCTTTCCGAATTCTGCGTCACAGTCCAGGGACCAGACATCATTTTCCCCTTTCCCCCGCATACCACAACGAGTCGTCAACCGGGCATCGATGAACTTTCAAGGAAATGATCGCGAGGTGATAGATGTCATGGGCATGCCGAGAATACTCCTCATGTTGCAATAGTGCATCTGTCTGGACGGCTCGGGCATGATCAAGAGCATCGGTGCGCTTTGTCCTCCACCAGGGCTTTTACTTTCCTTGATGGGACACAACGGCTGCGTGTTGGTATGATATTAGACCGTTGCAATTATGAGGAGCCTTAGGACAAGTTAGGAGTATTCCACAAGCCACGCGTCTTCGTCTCTCCAGAAACAGTTGTGGTGGTCCATCTCGGTCGCATGCGGAATCCTTCACAGCGAGCGAGCATCGAAAACCATAGGCCGGATGCATCGTAGTCAGATGTGTTTACAAAAGAACACAACGTTTCGAAATCTCCATCCTGCGACAAAACAATGCCAATCCAACTGTCATCCAGGCACAGCAACGCTTCGCTTCGTATAGCGTCAGGAGAACTCAATCCGGATTGGCTGTGGTTCCAACGTCTTTCGGTGTTTGGACATCACGGGGCAAAGTCGATCCTTCACCCTTTGACAACATCCATCCTCCACACATACGAGAGTTTAACCGTCTAACCTGCAATGGATATGCTTGTTTCCGTGTTATCGTTGCAAGATGAGCCAGGTAACGGTGCTGCTGCCCGGTAGGGAGGAGATTGCTCTGACAGAGGCAACGCACCGTTGGAAGCACAAGCAATAGAGTGCGTAGTGGGATCCTGTCTCCTCAGAATGGTAACAAAGCTGTATATAAGGCAGTATTGGTTCCCAGCCATCCAATTCTTTCCTCATCATCACAGCAAATCAGAAAGACAACAGCTCCTCACCAGCCTTTCCAGTCACCTAATATTATAATAATCAGGCTTCATCCGTCCATTCATTCAGCAACACACAACACTCGCTACCAATAATATCCTAATTATTACCCCCTTCAAACCAACAAAAATGCCTTCCATCAACAACATCGTCGCCGCCATGGCCTTCACCGCCGGCATTGCCCAGGCCATCCCCCAGTACCAGAACGTCAGCTCTTCTGCTGCCCCTGTTGCTTCTGCCAGCAAGAACGCCAGCTCTTCTGCCGGTTCTTCCAGAACCTCCTCTGCTGCCGGTGGCATGGCCACTCTCCCCGCTCTTGCCGAGTCCGCCTACTGCCCCAGCCTTAACGGTGGCCTCGTTGGCAACTACCTCATTGAGTGCTCGTAAGTACTGTCTTTTTACAAGAGAATAGAGCCATACTGACACCCCCACGGTAC
>Ga0058702_10001077_pt1 | contig 10587 bp, 3 predicted proteins | sample AgamicOrSfe_FD_83781 | JGI IMG/M metagenome (GOLD analysis project Ga0058702, IMG submission 83781) | Agave microbial communities from Guanajuato, Mexico - Or.Sf.e | ecosystem: Host-associated > Plants > Phyllosphere > Phylloplane/Leaf | place: Guanajuato, Mexico | collected 2012-05-30
AATGGGTTGGTTGTTGTCAGCGGTATGTTGAGAAGATGGCCAGGATGTATTGAGATTGTACAGACGATACTGACTTTGAATAGGTGCAGTGTCAGGACCGAACGGATGCACTGTCAAGCTGCAGGACGCCATCAAGAAGCCATGGCCGGACGTTGACCCTATTCCAGCGCCGCGACAGGCGCCACCACCACCGGCCGAAAACGCTGCAGAGCCCGCGTCTACGACTGCAACAGCATAGATGCGCAAGCTTGCTAAGGCAGGAATTTAAACGCTATCAAGACCAAGCCCACCTCGAGGCGCGTTGCCGGCTCTGACGCAGAGATCCCGTAGCGGCACTACGTCGTGACCGTGACTCTACCCACTTGCAAACTTGCTTGACTGCCTTCGCCTGTGCTCACTATCACCTTACATGCTTTGTCCCATCACTCTTCTGCTTGTTACGCATTCTCTGATGCACCGATCTTGTCAACAGACAAATCAAAGGTAAACGTACACTCCTTGTGTATCACATGCGTACGGTACACCGCAAGTTGAGCTTCACACCAGCAACAGGGCGGCCAAACTCCGGCATGTTTTGCAAACGACTCTTGTTTGTTTCAGGTCGGCTTGACAATCCTTGAATTTGGCCCCACAAGTGAAAGAGAGCAATGGGTTTCACAAACATCACGATGCCCATTTCTCTTCTCTTTAGTCTTGACACCCCACTTGGGAAAACTCTGCTACTCTGCTTTGCTACAACTTTTGATCAATCTGTTTAATCTCAATCGGAGTGAGCTACAACAACTCTACGCGCCGCCTTCCTATGAGGCGAGCGATTATGGCGCCGACACGAGAGGAGCTGAACTATGCGATCAACCATGTTTTCCTCCCTCCAAAATTGCCACAATCCGACGACTCCGAGAACGAGAGGACACTCCTCGCGCTCACAATCGACGCTCTTGCAAGATTCAAGCAGATCGCGTCAAGCACCACAGCGCAAGAAGCTATCGACCGTGCCGTACTCACTCTAGAAGCATCCAATATCGTTCACGGTGAAAATGGCATCAATGAAACCGCATTACGCGCAGCACTAAAGAACCTGAAGTTCTGCGTTTCACTTCATGTGAAAGAGCAAAATGCTGGCTTGATCATCACCAAGGTCGGCACTAGAACAAACTTTGAGCAATTCGAACTTTCGCCACAAAATGCTAGTGTCTTTCAAGGCACTGGGCGTCTCATTCGCACCTTTCCGGCGTCAGCAATTTCGATCGACAACAATGACTTGACTCCTGAGGCAGTCTCGATGATTGCTCAGACACTTTCGACATTGAGCGTGCAAGCAGCACCAGGTATGCAACCACAAAGTGAGAAATCTGGTCAGACGCACGATGAATCTCGAGATACAACACATCCTGGGATGATCTCGGAGTACTTCATGAGTCTTCTGCTGCCGATGGGCGCATCAATCAGTGTGCCAGCCATCACAAAAAGAACACGAGAAGAGGTTTCCTGGTCCAATGCAAAGTTGCCCTTTCGGAGATCACCTCTTTGGCTACTCATTCGCGTTACAATCCAGCTCATCTTCTCGCGCATCACTCTCTCCTCTGACCTATACAAACTCTTTGTCACTTTTCTCATAAGTCAGATTCTCGAAACGTCTTTGAAAGCCTTGGATCCTGCAGTACAGAGCGAAACTATCTACTTCATGCAAGCGACCATTGCCCGCCGACTCTTCAAGCTTCCCGAACAACTGAGTACTAGGCAACGCCCGATACTAGACTCGATCAACGCTGTTCTTATCAAATCGACGGAGCACCTTTCGAATCTTTGGCAGACAATTCAGGCCAACCACTCTCGGGGCTTGGATTTGTCACAACTCAGCGCTCTTGACTTCGAAAAAGATGCACTCGTCACCATTTCCCAGCTCGATACGCACATTCAGTCATTGGAACACCGTCAAATTGCGCTCGTTTCTGCTGGGTACTCTCCAACCAGATACCTTGTCAACTATCCTGCTGACCAGGTTCCTGATCTGAGTCAAACCGCTACAGGTGGTGGTGCATATCTCACTGCGAAGCTGCAAGCCTTTGAGCAATGGGTGTTTGATCATCTCGCCGCATGGCTAAGCAACCACGAACAAAACAGCGAGACTTGCGGCAAGTTGGCAGACATGCTTGATTCCTACTATACTCAAGCTTCTGTTCACTATGCAAACAATCCAGAAGCGTTCTCGGTACTGCTTTTGACCACTCTCGACATCTGGGTAGCTTGTGACAAGGCTGCCATTGCTGCATGTCCGATGCTGAGCGAATACGATGCAGGTATTCCAGTTGGTCTGCTACAAACCTTGCTTCTTCCCTTCAAAGCACAAATGAGCCGGCTGCACGAGCTCGAGGTGTATCTTCACACGAGATGTGGACTTGCACAGCTCAAAGAAACATCACTGCTATATGATGCGAGCAGCCCCGAAAGCTTCGCCGCGAGATACTACGACACCTCCCCCGATCACCAAAGATTGCATGCCGAGATCGAGAAATGGGCCAGTGAGACTCGCACCAAGAAAATAGCAGAATTGGTGGCATTGCAGGCCGAATATCGTCGTCTCTCACGTCTGATTGAAAGCACTGCTTGTGAGACCGAAAAGATATTCCAGAATGGTACTAAAGAGTATACCGTGAGCTGCATCGCCACTTGTCGCCGTTGCGCGTCACAGCAGCAGCTGGAAGCCTTGGACATCACATCTCATGAGTGGCCACTTCCGCGCAATGCCACTACAACGAAGGTCGTCACCTTCGAGTTGCGGGTGCCGCAATGGTATGCGAGATGGCGTGATATCACCCACGTACTCCTTCGACAAGTGCTACGCGGCAACAAGACTGGCGGCAGTCCACGATATATGTATTGGCTATCCTCAGATTGCCATCTTGCGTCGAAGTACTTCGTGAAAGCGCATCCCAAGACCAACATTGGACTTCTTTCCCAGGAGAAGCCGTTTACAGTCACGCACTGGAGAAGCAATGGCGCCGGCACAGTGCAACAGAAGAGCGTTTGCGTCGATAGTGGCCTGGACTACCACTACTTCAATTCAGCGACCAACACTTTTGGGAACACGTTCACCTTCGGAGACGAAGTGTCGACCTTGTGCACATATCGACTTCCTTCGAATTACAGAGCTTTACAAAAGTTTCTCTCGAAGTCCTCTGAGATGCCGGATGGCACGCCCCCTAATGAAGTTATAGCGAGTCAGGCAGATTGTCCATTCGATATGTCATTACAGGAGTTCAAAGAGCTGGCCTCGCTACCTCTCGGACACCACATACAATGGGACAACATCATGCTCCAGCTCAGGGCGCCATCGATCGACTTCAAGAAGTCCGAAACAACGATGTTCATATTGCAGTGTATCTACCAAGCTGGACCCTCGAATGATACAGTGCTTCGCGCAGCGCACCAAAGCCTTGCAGAACCCGATCTGGCAATTCAGGTGCTCGGATTGCTGATCAAGGCACTACACAGAGTCAAGGAGAACTGGGAATCCTCTCAAGCAATCAGCGTCTTCGTGAGCATTGCGACCCGAGTGTTGAGTCTCCACAGCGATCCCTCCGTGCACGATGCTTGTTTGTCGTTCTTGCGTATAGCACGAGAGATTCTGTACGACTGGGTGCAGCTGCTTCGAATCAAATCACACGATGCCCCGGACATGGATACGCGTACCCTCTTTCGTACCAAGAGTCTAGAGATCGCTCTGCTCTGCGCTGCTTCATTCGACGTGGACAGAGATCATCTCGTCGAAATCCTTACTGCATCCGAGAGCGCTTCGATGCTCATCCAGTGCTCCATCACAATTCATGATGGATGGGAATCCTTCAAGGAGAAAGCTGATGTCCTCAACCAGATACATCATCTTCGATGCAGGAGGTTGCTTTATCGTTGTCATGATATCCTCGCACATCACACGCTTGCCCTAAATCATGCAATGAGTCAGGTATGGTCTGCCTATGTGCCTGGCTCCGAATGGACAAGTGCCTCCGATGGGTGTCCTGAGTGGGTAACCTGTTTGACAGCTGAAAATCCTGGCACAAATCCTTTGCGGATACATTTCAACACCCTCACTGGTGAGCTCCTTGTTTGCGGTATACCTTTGAATACAGCGCCTCAGCAGTACACTCAGCGGGCGTTGTACACGGCACTCTTCAGCAACCATATCGTGGAAGTGATGCCATCAATGATCCCCGGGATGCAATTTTCGACGAAGAAGTCTTTCAATGGCTTTGTTGTCCACATGGGCATGAGAGATACTGAGCTTGTGGTGCAAGCTTCGGACGGGACTTCAACCTTTGAGACTATTCCGCCAGAATTCTTCCAGGGATTGTTTCCACTGCATTTCGCGGAGGACTACATTCACTGGTATGACTTGACCGCGGGCACGGTACAGTTTCGCCTCAAGTCCGACCCCTGGAATGCTACGTCGAAGGCGATCTGGGTGCTCCGCAGACATGGCTCTGACTGGCGTCTAGACCGGGAGCAGCACTTCGTGGTGTCTTCGACCAGCAGCGCCTCGTCTATTATAGCACATTTCCTCGAACCGCTGAGCGTCGCCAATGGCATACATATCATGTTGAGCTCGTCTTCGAAGGCCGTTGATATTCAGATACCAGCCCTGCGACTAGATTTCATAATCCCAAGGCCTATCTGGCAGATCTGCTCGAAGCAGTATCGAGGCATGAGAATTGACGAGGATCAGTCATTGGGCACTCTTCATGGCTTGCAAAATCGACTTCTGCTGAGAAACGAAGCCGGGCTACAGCAGCTGCTTTTACCAGAAGCAGAGCAGGTCACGCATCAACTCTCCGACCATCATGTCACTGTGAAGTTGGACACGAATGCCATACGAAAAGTGCATCTGATCAATGTTGACAAGATCCTTGGACGGCTCTACGACGACGGGAGTATTCATGCAAAGCTGTATCTTGCATACTTACATGCTCTTACCTCTTCCTGTCTACCAGATACACTCACGCGTATGACCGGCACTGAACAGGCACTCTCCATCCTGCGCTCGGCAGGTGTTGCTTCATTCGACCAGCTCTCAGGATATGATATGATTGTACTGATAAACATTGCCATTCTGACGCCAGTCAGGCAATTTTATCCTCAGCATCTGAAGCAAATGCAAACCGTGTCATGGGATGCCCAATTGAGCTCGCTGTCTCAACACTCGGAGTTTGTCGATGTCGTCGCTACACTTTTCAAGCAACATACTGCGACAGCAATTCTGTATCCAGATACCGAAACCCCCACTGTCGCTCAGCTTAATATTTCCGACAAGCTCTTGGCAGAACGCGACCTGATTCGGTCTTGCACCATCAGAAATGCTGGATTCGGTGCAGAGCACCATACCGACACGCACGATTTCGTGTACGAATCTCGAGACCAGGGCCGAAATTCAGAGAGGGCACTGAACGTCTTCTATCTATCCAACATGATCTATCACAAGCACGGCACTCGCCAGTGGCCTGTATTACCTGAGTATCTGTGGAACTCAATGGCATCTTGTCAGACTGTACGCTTCCCAAATCAGCAAGCACTGAGCATCAACAGACTGAGATATGATATCTCCTTGATGCAGACAACAGAGCAGACTTGCCAGGCTTCTTTGGTTCAGATCAACTGGCCTGCATTGCACAGGCTCATTGCTCACGGCACGTCATTCAAACGTCGGAGATATGCCTTGATGTCATTCATAACGACAATGGCGTGGTCTATGTCGATTGATCTATTGGTGCTGCAATGCTTGTGCTTCATCTTCACCACCTCCACTGTCGCTGCTGTAAAGTACCCTGCTTCGCTGAAGTGGGATGTGTCGCCAATCAGAGGCAAGCAGCCTACAGACACCGGGCTGACAATCGTGATCCAAGCACATCTCCAGCCCTTCAGCAGATGTCCGGAGAGCTCCATGCCTCAGAACCGGCGCGAATCCAGAAGAAATCGAGAACATCGTACGAGAGCGCTTTGGGAGACCAACAAAAATTCTGCTGTGCGCACCTTCGTGCAGGCCCTCCTGGCCCAATGGCCCGCTGAGATCCCAGTCATTCCGACAGACTCGGCGACTATCTGCAAGTACGTCAAGGCTGATCAAGCCATGATCGACGTCACGAAATACTTCGAAGCATGCCACCGCAATATTTTGTTCTTCGATTATCTCTCAATGCTAGAAGCGCAAGTGGCAGAATTACCCTTGTTGCCCACAAACGACCACACTTGCATCAAGCTGAATGCTGTGCCACCCCCAGCCAGTACAACAGCCTACCTTTCCAATGAGCATCTCTTCCTCTCCTCCGACGAGCAACTCATGCAATTGGATGCTGCCCCCCTCCTCAAGCTAGCGACCACAGCCACCACTGAAGTCGTTCCCGCAGAAAGACCTGGGCTGTTGTCCACGGTGGTCGCAAAGCTCAAGTCTAATACCCAAAGACCACCCTTCGAATTGCAGTACATCGCAGAACTTGAGGAGAGTATCATGTGCTTGAGATCTTACGATGGTGATCAGAGAGCACAAGTCGAAGTCACCCTGCAAGAAGCGATTGAGTACCAGAAGAGCTGTGTTCGGTATGTTGGCAATCTATATGATGCGATGGTCACAACCACCACCTCCGGCTTGAGTGAGTTTATGCAAGCATCTTGCGTTGTTCAGCAATTGCCTAGGGTCTCACCACTCTTCTTTTTGATGCAATTGAGCCACGGCACCCTCCAGAGATTGCCCGCGCACTGGAAGACGTGCATCATACAGTACGGAATTGCGATCACTGCAATGCAAAGAGCTACAAGAATCGTGAAGCTTGTAGAGGCCGGTAGTCCTCAGGAGTTGACTCAAGAGCTTCAAAACATAGGGCATGAGAACTGGCAGCCAGAAGATTTCCCTTCCAGTCTCCTAATGGAAATCGAGAGTGGGTTCCTCATCCGACCAGTTCAAGAACAAGTTGCGGCTGTCATGAGACAGCCCAACGGCACTCCAGTCAATGCCACAGTTCAACTCAACATGGGTGCCGGTAAAAGTTCAGTCATCGTCCCCATCGTTGCAGCTGCGCTTGCAGACGGAAAGAAGCTTGTTCGAGTCGTAGTGGCTAAGCCTCAGTCGAAACAAATGGCCCAAATGTTGCTCTCAAAGTTTGGTGGCATACTGAATCGTCGCATCTACTACTTGCCAGTCTCCCGTGCGATTAGACTGGATATCGCAGGAGCAGCCTTCCTCGGGAACATGCTGCGAGAATGTATGAGCAACGGGGGTATCTTGCTAGTGCAGCCAGAACATATCCTCTCCTTCAGTCTGATGGGTCTAGAAAGCTTCATCAACGAGAACAAAGAACTGGGACTATCGTTGGGTACCACTCAGGACTTCCTGGACAATTCTTCACGAGACATCGTCGATGAGTCGGACGAGAACTTCAGCCCTCGCTTCGAAATCTGCTACACGATGTCAGCCCAAAGAGCTATGGAGCTATGTCCTGAACGCTGGCTCTATATACAGCAGGTTTTCGACTTGGTCAGCCAGTGTGCTCCTTTCGTAGCCAGAGAGTATCCGAAGTCGATCATGATCAATAAAGGTCCTCCTGGCCAGTTTCCGCGAGTGCGCATCCTCCGACCAGAAGCTGGGAACAGACTTGTCAATCTGATCGCGCATCACATCTGCGACGACGGTCTGCCATCATTCCTGAAGATCTCCAGGCAGGAAGCGACAACCCGTGATGCTATCTACGCCTATCTGACTCGCTCTGATCTGGAGATGGAAGACGCTAGACTCGTTGAAGGATCTCATCTATGGACAGACACAAACAGCCCAGTCTTACTTCTGCTCAGAGGGCTCTTGGCTGGCGGAGTGTTGACCTTCGTCTTGGGTCAGAAGCGCTGGCGAGTGAACTATGGTCTGGCAGATCGCACACCACCTACAAAGCTTGCGGTACCCTACAGGGCAAAGGACAATCCTAGTGCACGATCTGAATATAGTCATCCAGACGTCGTCCTCACATTGACATTGCTCTCATACTACTACGAAGGCTTGACAGACGATTACCTCTTCACATCGCTGTCGCACCTTATGGAGTCTGACCAAAAAGATACTGAGTATGCAGAGTGGGTCAAGGGTGCTGCGAATTTGCCAGTAGCATTCCGTGGACTGGAGGGAATCAACATCAAGGATCGTGAGCAGTGCTCATCTCAGATCTTCCCAGCACTCCGCCACAGCAAGAAGGTAGTGGACTATTTCTGCTCAAATATTGTCTTTCCCAAGGAAATGAGAGAGTTTCCTCACAAGCTTTCTGGCTCTGGCTGGGATCTAGGAAAGCTCAAGACACACCCCCTCACAGGCTTCAGTGGCACAAAGGATTCTCGAGCACTGTTACCACTCAATGTCGAGCATCTGGACCTTCCAGAGCAAAGACATACGAATGCCCTAGTCTTGGAGTATCTGCTTCAACGTGAAAACTCTGTCAAGATGTTGCCACGCATGCTGGCTCAATCTACCTCAGAAGCAGAGGCACTCCTGAGGGTTGTCCTTCAGCTGGAGCCCGCGGTCCAGGTACTACTCGACGTCGGTGCTCAAATCATTGAAATGGACAATCTACAGGTAGCTCAAGCTTGGTTGCGGATGCACAGCGATCAGAGTAAGCAGGGTGCAGTCTTTTGTAACGACAATGATGAGCTCTGTGTTGTTGATCGCCATGATCGTGTCGAGCTCTTGCAGACCTCATCGTTCATCTCAAGGCTTGACGTTTGCCTGATTTTCCTGGACGAGGCTCATACTCGAGGCATCGACCTGAAGCTTCCGCAACACTTTCGAGCGGCTGTCACTCTTGGGGCGAATCTGGTCAAGGATAAATTGGTGCAAGGTAAGACTCAGCTCAACCCGCCTAGAGTTACTGTACTAGGACATAAGTCTGAGCGGAATCCCTACGGCACTTCCCCCGTGATTCTCTCAATCGATTGCTAACACAATAATCTAGCCTGTATGCGCATGCGCAAGCTCGGCAAAGGTCAGACGGTTGTATTAATTGTCTCCTCCGAGATCGATTCCAAGATACGGGCATCTGTGGACTTGCCGCTCAACAAAGAGATTGAAGTCTCACATGTCCTACAATGGAGTATCTGCGAAACTTTCAACGATCTTCGACGAACCACACCACTGTGGGCTGTACAGGGCAAGCGACATGTGCATCATCAAAGCCTATGGCAAGCCGTTAAGACTTCTGGCAAAACAATGCTGACAAAGCCTCATGCTGAGAAGTTTCTGGAGGAAGAGGCGCAATCCATCGAGCACCGCTATAAGCCTACCTTCAACGAAGGAAATGCCATGCTAGAAACTATGCAAATTTCCTCAGAGGCCGACCTCGTTGCCATTGCCGAGAGATGCAAGGAATTTGATAACCTACAGTTCACTTCAACGGCCTTGATCGAAGAGCAGGAGCGAGAGCTTGCGCCGGAAATCGAGCAGGAAAAACAAGTCGAGAGACCTGCGCCAGCACAGGCAGCGGCGCATACACTCCACAAGGACGTCGAAAAGCTCTGGCAACGTGGAACGATCACGAAGCGGACCGCTGCTTTCAGACCTGCTTTCGAAACGCTGTGCAACACAAGCGCGGCTGCTGACTTCGACGGTACTCAGCTTGGAGGAGATCATGCGTTACTTGTCACTCAAGACTTTGCACGCACAGTGGACAAACACGGTCCCAACTTCCTATTGGACTCATACCTACGTAACGTACAGTGGATTATCTCTCTACATGTCAACAACATAGTGACGCACCTGGTCATCATCAGTCCCTATGAAGCCAACCAGTTACGCCACAAAGACCCTCACAGCTCGTGCACGATGCACCTCTTCAAAGCCCGCTGGAACGTCAGCTACGCCTCACTCGACTCCCTCGACTTCCATACGATCCCCCGGCGCAGCCCCGCCCTCACGGTTGCCCGCCAGCTCGCCATCCAGCTCAACCTCTTCGCCGGCTCCCTCTACATTACTTCGCACGACGACTACCTCGAGATCTGCCGCTTTCTAGGATTAGCCGCCGAGTCCGTGACTGATGACATGAGTGCCGCTGGGTGGAAAGTTGCTATAGATGGTTTTATTGTGCGCGATGGAGAGGGCAGAAAGGGTGGTGAGTCGGGGTTGCAGCAGAGTCCGGTGAAGTTCATCGGCACGGTGGCAAGGATCAGAAAGAACGGAGAGGGTGTTAACAAGACGCATATGGGCAGGCTCTTGGATGGAAGGTTGTTTCGGCAGGAGGACTGGGAACCGCAAGTGTGAGTCGTGGATATGGTGGTCGGAAGGACAGTGGCTGAGGACGCTGGCACAGGATGCTGGAAGGAATGGGGAGTCTTCGGGAAAGGAATGCAGGGGAGGCCAGCGGAAATGGGCTATGACAAATGATGCGTTGATGATAGAGGCGTGGGACTTTGATGATGTATCAGAGCTCCCAAATGGCACATAATGAATGAATGAATGACAGACTTGCGCCGCCACAAAGTAGCATGAATGAACATGCGATTCCAGATGTCTCGCGCTTGAATACGTTGCTCGCCCTCTGTGCCATGTAGCATCTTCCCATTTCTGCT
>Ga0058702_10001078_pt1 | contig 10585 bp, 9 predicted proteins | sample AgamicOrSfe_FD_83781 | JGI IMG/M metagenome (GOLD analysis project Ga0058702, IMG submission 83781) | Agave microbial communities from Guanajuato, Mexico - Or.Sf.e | ecosystem: Host-associated > Plants > Phyllosphere > Phylloplane/Leaf | place: Guanajuato, Mexico | collected 2012-05-30
GGGTGGGTGGGTGAGAAGGATGGCTGAGACAGGCGTGGAAGAGTACTGAAAAAGCTGGAAGACCGGCTCGAACAGACAAACCAATACAACGCAAGAATCAGGACGAAAAGCCTGGTCATGCTGAAGTGATGCATGGAGGAAAGGTCATCTGGGAGCATCACTATGGCGCGCAGCCGAGAGGAGCTGGGCCTTACTCCAGCAGCTGACACCCTTTTCCGGACAGCATCGCTTACGAACTGCCTTCAACGACAAGTAGCGGAGCGACTACAGTCACACACCGATGCAGTGCAATCACGACGGAACAAGCCATTGGTCAAGTGTGCTAGTTCAGGGACGGACAGGCAAGGGGAAAAACTCTGCACAGCAAAAAAACCCCTTGATCCTACACGGCCAATAGTGAGTGCCCCAGTCTCAAGCGCTCTTGCGATATCTGCTGAATCAGGTCTGTCAGTTCGGACCTCTACCAGACTGAGTTGATTTGTTCCGGCCCGCCAGCCATGGTAGCACCAGGTTCGCTTTTATATCATTAGGCCTGGCACGAGCCCAGATATCCATGGTCGATGGACATTACTAGCATCAGCGTATAAACTACGAGTATACAAGTAGGGTTTAGGGATGGCAGATGGCAAAGGAAAAGGAAAAGATAGACAGTGATGGTGATTCGCGGTAGCAATGGCGGCAGCAAAAGAGCATGACGTTGCAGCAGAAGAGGGGAACCTGATGATGGTGAGTTGAGAGAACAGTCAGCAGCGATTTTGCATTGATGCGAAGATTACACAGCACGAGCTCCTGCACACTATGGATGTCAGGCGAAGTGCTTATCTCGACAGTACTAAGCCAAGATAGCAAGTCTGATGATCCCGGTACAGTCTCACGCCGTAACGCACGTCGCATAGCCTGAACTCGTCCGTTGACCCTGCACGACCACGTCTCCACTAGCCAAGTGCATTGCCCCAATGCCCATATTCAGCCCAGCAAGCCCCACCCCAAGCACATACTCATGCGCCCGCGTTGTCCCCAATGCGTGCTATATCTCACTTCCTCGTCCGCCGCGATCAGCTCAAGCATATGTCCCTCCTGATCCGGCCGCCATCAACTTCACAGACGCCACGGGCCCAATGTACACTTTCCGCCCTCTGACGATGTAATACGCAATCGACCAGAGTATCGCGGCCACGAACATGACGGGTGCCCAGTTGAATGTCGATGCTGTTACTGGTGTGCCTAAACGCAACAGAAGATTAGCAACCATCAGCAAGATCTCGTCGCATGTAGAAATCACACGACACAATGCAGTACGAATACTCACCATTCGGCCAAAACATCCAAAACCACGTGAACCCCGCCCACGCCAACGCCGCCGCATTGACACCCACGCCCGCCTTGCCCAGATTCCACCGTGCCTTTGGCAACAGCTCCGGCGCTGTGAGCCGTCGGTGCAGCAGACATCCGATACTGATGACATATGTCCCCATCAGCGCGACAGCCGAGAGGGAGATGATTGCGTTGAACGCGTCCGCATTCCCTATATTGATGAGCGATAGCAGAAACGTAATCACGGCGCTCAGCAAGATGGCATTGACAGGAATGCCCGCCCTGCCATCGATCCGTCCAATCCACCCCGAAAACGGCAATCCTCCGTCCCGCGCAAACGCAAACGTCTGCCGCGCCGTCGAGGCTTGATAGCTTATATTCCCCAGCATGAGCAGGATCAGCGAGAGGATGAACATGCCTAGGGTTCCTGTCGGGGAGAGGGAGAGGTTGAGGACGTAGATTAGGGGGAAGCCCGAGGGATCGTTGAGACAGTCGGAGATGGAGGGGATGGAGAAGATGAAGGCGATTGTTATGATGAATCCGAGGAGGGCGTTGAGCAGGAAAGTCCACATCATGGCGCGCGGGACCGAGAGGCCGGCGTCGAGGACTTCTTCAGACATGTGCGCCGCGGCGTCGCAGCCTGGTGGGAGAAGGGGCGGGAAGTCAGTATGACAAGTGCGAGGGAGTGAGGGTAATAAGCAGGCGTGTGTTGTCCTCCAAGAGGAGAAGAAGAGCAGGACGTACCTATCAACGCAACAACCGCACTAATCTGCCCAATCATCACACTCACTCCCATCGTCTCCCACCCTCCGGAATTCGTAAATGTGAGCAACGCAGTCCGCGCATCAACATGCGGCGCCAGCACGCACAATACAACCAACACAGCCACAAAACTCGCGACATGCAGAAACATGAAGAAATTCTGTATCCGTGGCAGCTGACTCCCAGCGAAGACATTACAGAGCACGCAAATCAACGCCATGGGTATGACGAGAAGCGTGCCTTGGTAGCCGGGGAAGGAGTAGTCGGGGTTGCGCAGACCCATGAGGGACTGGATCATTGTGGCGGCAAGGAAGAGGCCGGAGGCGTTGTTGGCTTGCCAGGCGAGGACGGATAGCCAGCCTGGATGTGGATATTAGCTGGGGTCGCAGTTAAGTCGAAATTTCCGCGCAGAGAGAGCCGTAGGATCGTGTCTGTTCTCCTCAAGTTTGACTCTTCGCACCAGACTCACCGGTGACATAACTAAGCGTAGCCTGCCACTTCGGCGGCGCAAACTCGCTGACCCAATGATACTACAGTCCATCATCAGCATCTTTTGTCCGCCATCCTCCGAGCCCTCGCCCTCCCATGCCATATCACGCTTTCCTCCCGTCGTCAACCCCCTTTGCCCCTCACATCTCACATCACATACCTGCCCCGCACACGTCGGCGCCATACTAGCCATCTCGGCCAGACTCGCCACCGTCAGCCCAAAGCCCACGCTGACCCAAATATAGCTCCAGAACAATCCCGCCCGCCCTCCGTCCGTCAGACCCTGCGTGTTGGCTAGCAACATCCATTCCCAGGTCCCCATCAGCACGGCCGTGAAGCTGAGGAGCGACACTTGCCGAAAGATGCGGGACATGGACTGGGTCTTGCCCATGCGGGACATGTCGTAGGCGTCGGTGGCGGCGGAGCCATATGCGTCGTCGGTGGGTTTGGTGATGTCGAGTTCTAGGGGCGTGAGGGACGTGGGGGAGGTGTCGTGGCTGACATTGACTTCCGTCTTCGAGGGTGAAATGGCCATTGTGATTGGGGTGAGAGTATGCGAATTGAAAGAAACAGAGAGGCAAGTGACATTGCAAATGACGAGAACAGATCAGGGAAGGCCAAGTCACACAGCAAGGCAAGCCGCAAGGCTAGTACCAGGCTGCATGTCGGGCTGCTTACGAAGGAACTAGCGGGCTGCAGCCTTGTTTCACAATCGCCATCGCTATCGCCATCGCCAATGCAATGGCCGAGATCAATGCAATGGCCGAGATCGGTCACAGGATACACCGTGTCGCAATGGAAATGTGAAGTATTTCGTACAAACTATGTCTAGCACCGTTTAGCGAAGAATCACGTAGCGCTATGCTCATTCCTATCCCCAGCAACAAGGGACGTGCTGAGGGGTTCTAAGGTACGAAGCCAAGGCCCATGACGTCACAACCACAGCGAGGTTCTCATCGCTTCACGTAGTATGCCTTAGGTAGGTAAGAGACATACCTCTCTCCCGTATAGCTACTATGTAGTAGGCGGCACATTATACTGAGATGGCGAATGTGACCCGCGACATGTAGAATTTGTGTATAGCATCACGTATATACTGTTCGGATTCTATACATTATTCTTTTCCTCATGTGCTCCTCGTCCCGCCATTCTACGCCAAGAACTTCTCAACCACACTGACCTCGAGGCCGATGTTGTCAGGCTCAACAGCAATCTTGGTGACCTTGCCGTCCTCGGTCGAGATCGTGTAACGCTTGCTGCGGACATTGCCGAGGATGGGTGTAGCGTCAAAGTCAACATCAAGCGCCTTGGTGAACTGGGCTTGCGGGTCGGCGAGGAAGCGAACCTGTCGGAGAGCGAATTGTTAGAATGGACAGATTTAGAGCAGGATCAAAGGTGGGTCAGCCCGAGCAAAAGAGAGTGGCCAGAATTGCGCACAGTATACTGTGACCTCTCCCGTGTTCCTCTCTCATAAGCATAGAAGACATGAAACTGATGTGACGAAATGGAATACGTACACCTGACTTGTTCTCTGCGTCGAGGTCCTTTCCCCAAGCCTTCATGACGAAAGCATCGTTGACAGAGACAACGAAGATCTTCCCGTAGTTCTTTGCCTTTTCGCTGTTGATGTATCCGGGAACGTGTGTCTCGGAGCAAGAAGGGCCTGTACGATGAGATATGTAATTAGCATTGCTCTTGCCTACACCAATTCCCGACTGACAATATTCTCTGTGCATTGAAGACTTGAAGAGACAGAGGGAGAAAGCTACTCACTGAACGCAGCCGGGACACCAAGAATGATACCCTTGCCGCTCTTGAGCTGCTCAGCAAGGTTGACCTTGCCACCAGGGTTGCCCTCCTGAAGCTCGATGTTGGGGATGGCGTTGCCGACTTTGACCATTGTGAATACTGTTGCGTGAAAGGATCTGTTTGGTGTAGTAGTTCTAGCGATGTAGCGAGTTGCTGATTGTGTAGAAGGTGTCTTGAGGATACGAGAGAACATTAAGGGAGATGGAAGTGGGATGACTGTTTGAGATGACGAGGGGCAGGTGCGGATGAACGGCGTGCAAAAGGTGGGCGGAGGGCTGAGGGAGAGTCTAGAACGGCGGTTTTTGCGCGATTGCGAGATCCAATGGCAATGTCGATCACACCATTGGTGACTGGCAATTCCAAATACTTACCTCGTATGCATGTGTTTATATTTGGGAGCAAGCTACAGTCAAGTCGAGGATGTGGCTCTGCCCGATAAAGAGGATGAGGTCAATACGATTCGGTAGTCACCTAGAAGCCTCTTTCAGATCACCTTTGAACGGGCTATTATTCACAAGCATGCAGCGGAGATGGAGGAAGGGATTGAAGGTATCGATATTGTGTACTGCTCTACATAGGGCCCTTGCCGGTCCGTTTCTCGCAGCTTGACATTTATGATCGTGCTACACCGGCGTCCTCGCCTTGCCTCTACCCTCCAACCTTTTGCAGTCTGAAGTAATCATGATTCTCAGACAAGACTCTTTCCTTCAGGCAGCGCAGCATCTCCGTCTACCATCGCCACCGATCCCAAATCCTGGACATCCACATCCGTACCATTCAGCAAGCCCAACGTGCTGATCACATCCGTCGGCTCAAGCAAATGCCAACTCGCCAGCGTCTTCTTACTGCTCGCACCAATCGTACATGCAAAAACGTGCTCATGCGGTAGATCTGACCCATTGAGTGCACGGAACATGTCTTCGTCCGTAAAGTCGTCGCCGAGGCAGAGCACAAAGTCTGGTCGTTCTGTGCCTACTCGCTTCTTGCTATCACTCGCGTCTGCAGCACCATCTACAGCTCTCGCGGCCGCCGAGGACGGACGAGGCTCCTCGCCGTACTCACGTATGAGGCGCTTTGCGATCTCACCCTTGTTGACAAATGTAGGCCGCACCTCGACATTGGCTTTTCCCTCCATGACCTCGACGTCGTATTTCTTTGCGACAGTCTCTTCGAGCTTCTTCTTGCATTCGCGTGCCTGATAGAGTCCGAATTCTGGGTCAGCGCGGCGGTAATGCCATGTCACAGCGACCTTTTTGCGTTCGATGAAGCTGCCCTGAGTAGCGTCGGTGAACTCCTGGAAGACGTCCTGAACGTCGGATTGCCAGGACATGTCTGTTTCTTCGGTTACGTTCTCCCATATATCTTCGTGCGGGTGACGGATGAAGCAGCCGTGTTCGGCAGAGAGACCTAACTCGGGGATATGGCCCATCCATTCTTCAAGGAAGGCTTGATCGCGGCCAGAGATGATCCAGACGGCGTTATTGGGGTCAGCGGCGAGAGTCTTGAGAGTGCGAATGACGCGATCAGAAGGGATGGCGGAGTTTGGGTCTTTGACGATGGGGGTCAAGGTCCCATCGTAGTCGAACATGAAGAGGCGCTGTTTGGCGTTGCGGTATTGAGTAAGGAGCACTGTTCTATCTAGAACGGGAGTTGCGTTTGTAGTACTGGCAGAGTCGACGGTCGACTCAAGACGGTTCAAGAATCCCTCCGCCCATGCTTGGACTGTGTTTGATGTCACACGCTCGTAAAGCTGGTCGTGTTGTTCTTTTCGCTTAGTTGGTGACATCTTCAGAGCCTCATCCAGCTTGTCTGCAACATCGTACAAATCCCATGGATTGATTTGTATGGCACCGGTGAGACTGCTAGCAGTACCCGAGAATTCTGACAGGATAAGAGGACCGTTGTTGCCTTCTTGGCAGACGACATATTCTAGACTGGTAGTGTTCATTCCATCTCGTACACTCGTGATCAGACCAACATTGGCCACACGTAGAAGTGCAAGGTACTCTTCCCGCGAAATGTACTGCGGGTAGTGCTGAACAGGTGAGAACTGAAGCGAACCGTGCTTGCCATTGATTCGTGCCACAAGCTCGGAGATCTTGTTTGACATTTTGTGATCTGCATCCTCTTTTTCCTCTTCGACACTCGTGGGGCTGGTAACTTGAATAAGCACGACCTTGTCCTGCCAGTGGGGATGACGATCGAGGAAGATTTCAAAAGCTTGCAGCTTTTGTGCGACACCCCTGACTGTGTCTAGCCTGTCACGACCAACGATGATTCGCTTGCCAGCATAGAGCTGCAGGATTCCAGCCATCTTCTCTTCGACGACCGGGTCCTCGAAAGCGGCTTTTCTGATGCCAGCAGCGTCGATCCCGATTGGGAAAGCATCAACAGCGACATGAGCTCCGTAGGCGTCCACGCCATGCAACGAAGATTCGAAGTGGACGATACGTTGGCAGCAAGACATAAAGTGACGACAGTATCCCAGAGATTGAAAGCCCACCAAGTTGGCGCCAAGAACACCTTGGAGGATTTCTTTCCTTCTTGCAAGACATCTGAGAAACTCACTACTGGGGAATGGAATGTGCAGAAAGTAGCCGATGGTTGCCTTGGACAGTCTTTGTCTCAAAATGTTAGGCAGTAGGATCAGGTGGTAGTCGTGAACCCAGATGATATCACCAGGAGTATAAATCTCCATGATGCGGTCGGCGAAGAGCTGGTTCATCTTGTAGAAGTCTGCCCACCACAACCGTTCAGCACGACCGTCAGTAGGCTCATGTTGCTTGTAGTGGAAGAGTGTGTAGAGTTCATGCTCTGGGAATTGTCGCCACCTTCGTTGACTTTTGAAGTGAGCAACATCGTTTTGACCGTCAATATCATCCCAAAGCCAGACAGGCGCAATCTTGGCACTCGTGTTGCCGGCAAGCTGTTTCTCAAGCCTTTTGCGGTCGTCCTTCGAGACGTGTATGGCCTCTGCTGCAGTCTGTGAAGTAATCTCTCCTGTCCAGCCGAGGATCGTATGTGGACCACGTGATGAGAGATAATTCAACCCATCGAACAGAGCAGAGGTGCCACGACGCGAGCTGGTATTCCATTTGCCATCGTCGTAGCTGACTTTATTTGGCAGGCAGAATACTACACTGACGACACGACGTCCAGTAGACATGCCTAAAGACTGGGAAATACTGCTTTCCAGTTGCTGTTAAGGAATGCTTCCCAAGATTGCTGTGAATGTGCTAAATAGAACGCGTTGAGCACGTAGTGTTTGATCAGAAGCGAAGCGACCGAGAAAAGTAAGACAGTCGATATGGATCAGAAAGAGATCAAGGGCTCATAGCAGGGAATGATAAAATATCAGAGAGTATGTAGGCGTGCGGTAGGGCTGAATTGCAGTGATGTCTCTTATGAATTGGTGGTGAAACTGTCCAGAGATAACCGTTGAGAGCCACTGACTCGGCGACTTCATCCCATGCTCTCCGCGCCAACCCTGACGTCTTCAGCATTACTTTTGCAAAGTTCATGCAGACTAGCTCATGGTGTCTTCTAAAGCGCGCCACGACAACACGACCTCTTCATGCTAGAGGCATCGTCTTCAGGAGCACAGCAAGCAGCAACTTCGGCAATGCCCGTCGCCGAACAGTAGACCATCAGCAGAAAGATATCGTCCATGGCGACCTCACTGCGACGCTGGAAGCGCATCGCCGCTCCAATCGTGCACCGAAGCCTATAGTACGACATGTGGTGCAGGACGAGGAGGAAGATGCTGCGAAGGAATTGCCAAATGATCGTGCTCTCGCTGGATCAGAAACAAAACTGAGTGGTGAAACAGAAGAGCAGACACAAGATCTGCAGGACAATGAATCTGGACCGGCCACAACACCAATTCCACGCTTCACAAGATCGAATTCTCCATCGGGCTCCGAGTCATCACTCTACGGGGACATTCGAACTGAACGACCACGCAAGCAATCCAAGCGGGCACCGATCGGAAGACCTCAAGTGCGATATCTGAAAGATTTCACAGCTGTCGAGCTCAATCGAATCAGCGAAGGTCACTACGTGCCCACTCGATCCAAGCCTGGCGACTTTAGAACACCACATCGTCCCTGGCTCGTCACAAACTCTTCAGCTCAACTCAATCGAGATGACATACTGAGCTTGCAGATCTCCAACCTCGCAACCTGGCTAGCACTCACGCCAGCAGAGTACTCCTTCCGGAACGACATGGTCCGCGACTTCTCTGCAAGCCTCCGCGAGGAAATCGTGGACGTCGAATTCTACCTCTTCGGCTCCCATGAGACCGGACTTTCAACAACTCTTTCCGACGTAGACGTCGGCTTCCACATCCCCTCCATCCTCAAACCTTCAGGCCAACGAGGTCCTAGCACTGGACTCGGCCGTCGTCAAGTTCGTCTGCACGTAAATAGCATTCTCCACCAAATCAGCACGTCTGAAGTATGGCGCAAACGATACGTCGACCAGGAAGTTGTCAAATCTGCGAAACACCCACTAGTCCGCGTTTGCCATGTCGGGTCCGGAACGGACATTCAGATCGTCGCGTCTCAGTCTATGAAACATGTCATCGCGTATATCTGCGACTGTCTCGAGGAATTCCCTCAACTGAAACCGATCTTCCTTCTCCTCAAATCAGCCCTCAAAGCCCGTGCTCTCACCGACCCCAAACTTGGCGGTATTGGCTCATACCCTTTACTGGTCCTCCTCTTCGTATGCCTGAAACGGAAGAGAATCATGCGTCGCCACAGCATCGCTGAAGCACTACAAGCTATCTTCCATTCCTGCAATGACCTAGACACGCGCACGACAGGCTTGACAGCAGAATATCCCTACACTTTCCACAAACACTTTGAGAATGAGCGTCCCGGTGCCGCAGAAAAGGCAGCCATGGAAGCCGACTCTGCCCTCTGGGCTCGTCGCCAATTGGCCGTCAAGCGCGACCCAGGGGACTTTCTTCTTTGTTTGCAGGATCCGAACGATCCTACGAACGATCTCGGCAATGGCGCCTGGCGTATCCTGGATATCCTAGCGACTATGCGCGACCTCGGCGAGAAGGTAACCGCATTCCTGTCTCGGCCCGGCCCGCTGGGCAGTGTGCAGCTCATGGACACGATGATAGGCGACACCTGCACCGTCGTGAAGGACAAGCGTATATATTTTGCACGGTGGGCGACGTCGCCAGCTGGACAGATGGAGCTGCGGAAGATGCAATCGAGACTACAGTTATCGAGGGAGACGAAGGTCACGAAGGACACGAGAGAGATGATACATTTTACGGATCATACGGGGAATGAGGCAGTGGATGGGGAGAAGACGAAGGAGAAGGAGGTGGTGGATTTGGATGCGATGGTGGATCGGATCTTGGGTGATAAGATGTTGAGGAATGGACCGGTGCGGTGAGACATTGGTGGTCACGCGGCATGAGATGACAGAATATCGCAACTGAAACGAGAAGCTGTCGATAAAGAGGCAGAGGTGCTGTCTTGGCCTAAAGCTTACACTTACTTCTCAGCGCTCGGAAGGACATGAAAGCAAGGAATTCGTATCTTTTGGCACTCTTCCCGAAGTGCAGGTCATGAGTTTGATTATCAGTCCTGGACGTTTTTGGGCTGATGACATAGTCGTGAAAATGAACATACCCACGGTGCTTCTGAAGCTCGTAGGCAGGACGGCACTCTTCGCGACTTTTTAGTCTTGAGCCAGTTTCCGGGAAATCAACATTTCCAGCTGTGCCCAAGTCGTGAAAAACGATTTGCAGATGGTGCTTTCAAGGTTCGCAATCTCGACGGCACTCTTCACAACTCTTCACTCTTGAGTTATATAATTGCAAATAGACGATTCTTGCTGACTATCTGGTGATGGATACGGGTTCTACCATCGTCTTCCTGGTAGCTACGATCGCTCCGGCACTCTTCATACCTTTTTAGTCTCGAATTAAGTTCTGAAAAACTGACTGTTCTTGCTGGTTATTCTAGTGAACGGATACAGTGTCTCGCACATCTGCACTCGCTTTGGCATCTATTATAACTTTCTAGTCCTGAGTTGAATAGATAGAGATAGCACGCACGCTACTACTACAAACCCAATCCCTAAGACGCGCCTGCCTTCCTTCCCGCGCTCTTTCCCCCTCACCACCTCAACACCTCACCACCTCACCACCTCAACACTTCCCTCCTCCATTCCCTAACCCCTCAAC
>Ga0058702_10001080_pt1 | contig 10578 bp, 14 predicted proteins | sample AgamicOrSfe_FD_83781 | JGI IMG/M metagenome (GOLD analysis project Ga0058702, IMG submission 83781) | Agave microbial communities from Guanajuato, Mexico - Or.Sf.e | ecosystem: Host-associated > Plants > Phyllosphere > Phylloplane/Leaf | place: Guanajuato, Mexico | collected 2012-05-30
CCATTGTATAATACCTTCGAGTCCCCTAATGTCCATGACCCAATCCCTAACTACGCCCATTAATAAACTCCACTAAAAATGAATGCCAAAGAGCGATACGCCTGCACCCCAATGATGTGTATGTTGCCCAGCCTCAGTCCAAGCCCAATGTCCTCTCCTTCCCCTTCCTCGTCAGACGCGAGAAAGCACTTGCTCTAGCCATGGCCCACCGAATATGGTATGCTGACTTCCAGAATTGTCCCTGATGGTGATTTAACAGTGGCGACTCCCTTACATGACAATACAGTTCTTGCCCTCCTTGGGCTGACCAGCTTCCTGGCCCTTCTCGATCTCGGCAACCATACCCTCAAAGGCCTTGCCAACATTCTCGTTGAATCTAGCGCTTGCTTCTGTCCAGCCACAGTTGAGCTCCTCGGCCAGCTTGCGACCATCTTCAGCCTTGACTTGACGTTGTTCAGGTCGAAGATCTGACTTGTTGCCGACAATAATGAGCGGAATTGTTTCGGCACCCTAGAATATCATGTTAAAGAGTTTTCATTGGACCAATATTTCAGGAGGGGCATACCATATGATTCAGAATCTTGTCGCGGATGATTCTCACCATCTCGAAGCTCTGCTTGCTGCCAACGCTGTAGACAATCATGTATCCATGGATGCCAATAAAGTGCTTGCTATTCAGAATGGTGTATTCATCCTTTGGTGCTTGACTGTCAGCATGACTCTTGTGATGTCTCTCCATGCTTGTCGAGGCGTACCTGTCCGGCAGTGTCGATAATCTCCACAGCAAAGTCTTGGTTCTTGTGCTTGATGACTTTGGAGAAGGTGTTTTCGATGGTGGGGTAGTATGAGTCGACAAAGTGGCCGTCGACGAACTGAACAGTCAGAGAGCTCTTGCCTGAGATGTGTCAGCTTGCGAGCTTCGGTCGTGGTACTGCCGCCAACAGCTTACCCACGGATCTGCTGCCAACAATGGCCATCTTTCGCTGCTTCTGTGGTGGAGGCATTGTATCCGAGCTCTTTCTGTTTGCACACGACAAGTGCGGGCGGGTGTATGAAATGTAAGGGTACGAAGAGTAAGGTGGTCGGTTCAGCGAGAGGCAAGCTGATTAATTCGTGTCACTGTTGCGATAGACTGCAGGTTCGGGGTGTTGTTGATGGTGGTCGCGTGTCTGGAGGAAACACTCTGATGGCGCAGGAGTGTGCGATAGTGGCAAGCGTCTGCTGTAGGCCAGTTGTGGCAGAAGGGACCTCGTTCTCGTTATATGTTAGGTTTCGAACTAGTCGACGACGATCTGCTCATTTGGATGAACAAAAGAAGTCTGGGGCTATGCAGCCGATTGGTGGCGCTATTGGGGAATCCGTGACACCAGACTAAGTCTAACCGCTTGTTTGAGTGGTCAGAACAAGACTCCATTACTTGACCGAAACTATATTCGCTCAATATTTGTTTATATACTCTACGAGTCTCGTTTGTTGAAATTGCTGCATTTGTGCCCTCCCTCTCATGCGTGTACTAGGTATGATCTTCGGAAGATCTTATCACTGCTTGTTAGGCGTTCCGAGCCTGGCTGGACATCTTGTTCAACGTGCGTATTCGACGTTTTGATTATCTAATAAGGTACATTCTAATGGGTATCATTGTGGCCTTGCCATGTCTCTCCTTCCGTTGATTACACGCCGTCGCGCAGACAAGCGACAAGTGCCTGAAGCTTCTGCGTGAATCCTGACGAGATCTCTCCCTTCTCCTCTGCAACCTGACTATCGACTTGTTGGCTCATCGAAGCAATCCCTTCCACAGCATCCACGAGGACAGTGCCATTCTCGCCTGGCAACCAGTCACTTACCCGCGCTCTGGCCTTCAGATCCAAGCAGATATAGCCGAGAAGGACTGTCAGCCAAGCATGCGGGATGTGGGCTTGCATCTCTTCTTCCGACTGACTCTCAGCTGCTTGTTTCTGACCTTCGACGAAAATGTCTACCAGTGCAGCAAGCCCTTCGTCTTTGACAGAAGCGGCGCGTTCGCGTGCAACCTCACTCACCCCGGTCAGGTTGATCATTAACCCGAGAGCAAGTACTAAAATGTCATGGTCAGAGCCAAGCTCCACCTCGCTTGCTGTCTTACGCGAATTGAAGCCGTCGATAATCAACGAGACAATGAGTTGAATAGTGAGAGGGTCGCAAAACACACTGCTGTTGTCTTTGTTGTCGTTGGTTACAGAGCAGCAAAACCGTAGCGCGAGTTCCTGTGAACGGCTTGACATACAAAGGAGCTGGGGCAAGGCGCTAGCGACTTGTGCGAGTACGTCAACCGACCAGACGTCCGACGATGCGCTCTCCACGTCAAGAGTTGTGGCAGCCTCAAGAGCAGATAGTGCCCGGTTGGTGACAGCTTGGGAAACGTGTTCGGAGCCTGATGCATGACCGGTGGCTAAGCTGACAAGCTTGGCCGCGGTATGGGGAGAGAGAATGGTGCCGCTGTTCTTGTTGCGCCTGTGAGTGACAACTATGCAGTCGATGCTCATGACAGCAATGGAGCAAGGAGACAGGCACTCTGGTGAACAGTCTTCCCAAACGTCAGCAGACCTGACTTTTTCCATGAACTCAAGGTAATCAGACTGTGCGACCTTGGACATGTTACTCTTCCTTTCCCTCGCGATCTGGGTGATGTCCCTGGTCTCGTCTAGGAAAGGAGTGAGGAACTCCATAACACCTCCTTGGAGGAGGGAAGCGGAAGCTTGTGCTATGCGTGTTAGCACGACACACACTAACATATCAGCCAGAGTGTCCATGCCAGCAAACTGAAATTGAGCAACAATGCTTGCATCAAATCCATTCTCGATGAAACGCGAGGCAAAATCACTGTCGGTCAGCGTCCCAGAGAGCTCTATGAGTGCCATACGCCTTTGTGACCGAGTTGATGGTTTCGGGTTTTTGATATCGTCAAGGAGTCGTGTAATATCATCCAAGAATCTGCTCTTGTGACCGGCTGCTCTCAGGTCGTGTATGCTTCGAATGCCTTGCGAAGTCTCTTCATCTGACTCGTGACTGGAAATGAGCTTCGACTTCGATGTGGCTGCCGAAGAGACATTTGTTCGTCGAGCACTTGCAATAGGTCGTTCAATCGCATCGATAGGCAGGTCTCCAAAGATCATATCTTCCAGACTATCCTGTAAGTACGTGCGTGACCGAGCGTAGGTCACCCTTTTAGCGCCTTGGCTAGTCGATGACAGCTGTGCCTGTAGTCGACTCTGTGACTGGGAGTGTTGCGTAGAGTCTTGAGGTTCAGACTGTGTGACGGTCCTCAGGACTTCTGCATGTTGAGATGTCGGCTCCTCCAGTGGCTCACTTGCTTCGTCCTCGGAGCTCTCGTCACTACTTTGAGCAGAAACAGCCTTTCCCTTCAGACGATTAACAAGGCGAGCTTTATTTGCGCCCGAATCTTGAGCATCACGAGGCTGCGGAGTCAAGTCGATTGGTCGACCTAAAGCACGGTTTGTTGAAAATTGCACCGAGTTGAGAGCCGAGTTTGGGACACCCTCATCAGGGGGATCGGAGAGAAGCAGCTCATGCCATAGCTTCTTTTGCTTCGGTGTTGTAGAAATGCTGGATATCGAGTCCGCGGGACTGGTCGGAGAAGCAACAACAGGAGACAATGGGCAGGCAGACTTCCTACTCGAGCCCACGGACTGTGTTGTCTGTGCGACATTGCGATCGGATCTGTGGGATGACGGAGCTGAGGTGATAGAATTTACACCAGCGACTTGCCTTCTAGAGCGTCGCGGCTGTGGGGCATCAACAGCAGTCTGCTCAGCCGCTATCTTGTCCTGCTGTACCTTGTTGGCCTTTGCAGTGGGACGGGCATTCGGAGGCTGGACAGGTTGTGAAACGGTCCTCTTGCGCTTGCGTGGTGAGTCCGGATCCGAATGGCCATTGCCGATGCTGCTAGCGCTAGGGGCAACTGGACTGGTCTTGACCAAGGGTTTGTGAAGTTTCTTCGGTTTGGAGGGTACGGGCGTGGACTCATCGTCGGACATGGGTACATCGAATTCGTCGTCTGCTTCCTTTGTCTTTTTGATCGCGCTAGCAGTGGGGCGCTTTAGCTTGGATTGTGAGGCAGGGATCCTAGAGTCATCGTAGAAGGACTTTGTACCAGTGGTCGAAAAGGTCGAATTGCGCGCAGGCTTCCCATAGGTAACGACAGGCGGCTTGCGACGAGGGCCGTTGCCGTAGGTGCCCGGAATGGTTGTCATAACGAGCAACGCCTAGCAAGAGACTGAATTGGCTGAAGAGAGTAAAGAGTGTTTCATTAGATGGAGAGGAGTTCAAGACGGAGGTCGAGTTGACATTGGAGGGCACAAGGCGTTTCTGAAACCAAGGTATGGTCGACGAGTCGGAAGTGAAGTCAGTCGGCGGTAGTGAGGGCGCTTGTGAGGTGCTCAGATATGATGCTTCATAGCGCAATCGAAGGCAGTAGGTAGTGCGACATGAGCTATGTGGACGAGATGAGCATGCGATCCAGTGGTGGATGTTGGTAGAAGATGGCGCAAACGGAAACGAACAATGTTGAAGCTCGCCACAAAGTGCTTAGCAACTTGGACCCTGTCGCATTGTTTAGACGACGGTAGTGTGGACGACGGTAGGCTTCAGCCACAGCCACAGCCGTGTCGAAAACGATTCGAGCTTGGCCGTCACCGAGTACGAGTAGCCGAATTATATCTTGACAAGCTATTCAGGGCTCACTGCGGGGCACACGACACCCGTAGCTGATAAGAAAGTTATTCCTATTCACTTGTCAGCTGCTCTTCTGTCCTTCTCCATCCATACCAGCGCTCTTCTGCCTTTCTCCTCTTTGCTCATCATCCTTCACTGCTCCTTTGCTACATCATGTCTGATAACTCTGCTCCCTCCCAATGCCTGGGTCCGACCTACCGCGCCGAGGGTGAAAAGCCCACGGCCACCGTCTCCAAGAAAGTCGGCCACGCCAATGTCCACGTCCTACCGCAGACGCCTCAGCTCATCGCTCTGCTGACGTAGGTGTGTCCCTTGGTGAAAACAATCCGAGTCACTCCCCGCCAACTCTTCGAGCAGTATGATCCGCGACCACCGCACCAACCGCGCCGACTTCATCTTCTACTCGAACCGTATTATCCGTCTGCTTGTCGAAGAAGGCTTGAACCACCTGCCCGTTATCCAGCAAGAGATCACCACCCCTGTCGGTCGTCATTACAATGGTGTCAAGTTCGAGGGAAAGATCTGCGGTGTCAGCATCATGCGCGCCGGCGAGTCCATGGAACAAGGCCTCCGTGACTGCTGCAGAAGCGTTCGCATCGGCAAGATTCTGATCCAGAGAGACGAGGAGACAAGCCAGCCTCGTCTCTTTTACGAGAAGCTGCCCGAAGATATCAAAGACAGATGGGTTCTTTTGCTGGACCCTATGCTCGCTACTGGTACGCGCATCCTGCCGTTCCATGTCCTCGTTTGTCCTCCAACTGACTTGCATACAGGCGGTTCTGCTTTGATGGCTGTCGAGGTCTTGAGACAAAAGGGCGTACCAGAGGATCGTATCCTTTTCCTCAACCTCATTGCCAGCCCTGAGGGTGCCGACAACTTCGCAGAGAAGTTCCCCAAAGTGAGAATTGTTACCGCTTTCATTGATGAAGGCTTGGATGAGAAGAAGTAGGTCAATATCTGTTCCTCTTTCTGCGAAGCTTGCTAATCGCTGTGACTAGCTACATCGTTCCCGGTCTTGGAGACTTCGGAGATCGATTCTACACTCTTTAGAGTGCTTCGTGACCCAGTGCGCACTTCGCAGAACAGGCCACAAAGCGTGGGCGCTTATCGCCTCTGGCTCAAATCCATATGATGAACCCCAATGCCATAATCTGTGTCAATCCGTGTGTTGCGCCAAGCGCCTTGGTGTATCATGCCGTAAACTCCTCTCCAAATCGTCGGATCCGGAGGCCCCCGAGCTCGAATTTACTCGTCTGGTGTGCCCGCGCACTGCTCAAAACCCGAGCCTTTTGTTTCACTCGACTTCTTACTCGTCGGCATAGTCTGCCTCTGCATCAAGCTCGTCGTCGTCGATGAAGCCGTCGTCGGCTGCAGTGTTGGCGGCAGCGCCTGAAGCAGCCTGCGAACGTGATTGCGACGCAGTGCCGTTGTATGCATCTCTTCTCGGTTGTGATGTGCTCTGAGCAGCTTGCTTGGCTACGGAATCGCAAGCATCCACCCAATCTGAGTAGACATCGATGGGTGCGCTGAGATCTGTAAGACATATGTTATTCAAGTCCCTGGATGTAGCAAATCTTCTCTATCTTTTCTGCGAACGTACAGTTGGTCACGGTCTGGAACGTTTGTCCACAGACCTTGCACGTGAGTTCGCCAGTGCTGGCTTTCTTGTCAATCTTGACCGAGACGGAGTTCTCGTGGTTGCAGAACAGGCATTGGAAGGTGGTTGATAGGGTCTCGCGCTGATGCGGCGTTAGTCGTGTGCGCGCCCGACTGAACTTGGTTTCCGCACCTTCTTCTTGCCCTCTGGCTTGCTGGCCGACTTGCGTTTACCCTGTCGTGTGTGAGTGTGCGCGGTTCAACTGATATGTAAAACAAATAATTACCATGGTAGCTGTGTATGATGTGCGTGAACAAGTCGCAAGTCCAGACGAAGTTTCGCAAGGCTCAAATGAATGAGAGGCTGACGTCGCCTACGCGTAGCGCTTCGACTGTCGCAATCGGCGTTTACACACGCTAGCTCCGACCTCGTCTTCAGATTGATCTGCGGGGCAAACCCAGCCACCCCGCTCGAGCGTCACAGCATCTGAAAACAACACAGACTCTTGAGGAATGTTCACTCACATGAGGCAGCGTGGTTACACACAGATCTTGAGACTTTGTTCTGCAGAGAATTCTCGCTAATTCGATCATCGACTCTTCATACAGAAATCGTCGTCAGGCATCGACGAGGTACCTACCTATGTTGGATGATATCCACAGCCGCGGGGTTGATAAGACCTGCCATCGGAGCTGAGCGGTCGGGTGCTCAAGGCCCCTCCAGCCGTTGGTCCAGCTTCCTTCCATAGCATGAACACGTGTGTTATCTGTTCGGTCTGTTCAATTTGTAACATTAACTATCCTCAATGGCCGTATCTAGTGGCTCTTGCCCGAGGGCGTGATTGCCTGTGGACGAAGGAAGGCAGGTACCCGATATCCGTGCCTAGATAGGTAACCTTACCTTATCGTAATCACATGCTCCTCGATAGCGGGGAATGACCACTACGAACAATGCTCCGAGACAGCTGTTGATATCCATGACCCCTTTGTACCAAGAGGTCTTCACTTCCACTTCTTGATCTCCATCCTTCCGATTCCTACCATCGGCACCCATCACCGACCAATAATCTCTCTTACACCATGGAAAAGACAAATGGTACAAACGGAGATGCTACCATCTTGCATGAGATCCTAGCCAGTCTAAAGACCATTCAGCAAGAGAATACTCATCTTGCTGCTGCTGTCGATGCTATCAACGGCCGGGTCAATATTCTTGCCGGAGTCAAGCAGGTGAAAGACATGACTGTTGACCCCACCGCCGTCGAACGCAACAAGCAGCACCAGGCAGATTCTGTTGTTCCCACTCTTACTGGAAGCACACCCTCGAGTCCCGATCTGTCTGGTGTGCCAGAGTCTGGACGTAGATCGAGTGTGACCTCTAAGATCATTCTTACCTCCTACCCAGGTCAGGCTGGCGTCGATCCTCTACCTATGAGCTGGGGCCACAAAGATCCATCCCTTCGAGGTCCTGTGGTCGTTTCTAGAAATCCAACCTCAATTCGAAGACGAAATGCTATTGGTGCTCATGGCGGTTCCTACGCTATATGTACGTATACAACACCGATTTCCTTCTTGTTTCAATCCATGCTGTCCCTATCTATCACTCTTCGAACGTCAGCGATCGCACTCTCTGTGTGAGATTGCGTGTTTGAGGAGTTTTGCTTGTTCAATCTATGTATGAGTACAGAACCAGCTTCCTTGACGGTTGATGTAAGAATGGGAGTTAGGATCTGCAGATATTTATCGCACGTCGTAGATGATGCTAATCGTTCTTTCATGTGCAGACAATGCTCTCGCTGTAGCTAGCAAGAACCTCAACACCGACCATCGCCCGGACTTCACCAACACTGAGCCAGCAGCCAACATTGGACCTTTCCCTCAGTGGTCCGATCCCAAGAAGATTGTTGCAATGGATCCACTAGGTACGAGTTTTAGATTTGATACTGATTGCGTTTGTTTAAATGTGGACCACACTTTGCAATCTGATGGATTGCTCTTCGTGTCTGTTTCTTTTACTCGGCGATAAAACACCAATTCTACTTGCAAGACATGCTAATGGTACGATTTGTCGGCAGGCCACCTTTCTCCTTGGTTGTTCAAGGATATCATCCAGAAAGAAGACGTAGATATCCGACCCACTATTGCCATCACCAAAGCACATATGAAGGTTCCCGAACTTGAAGACAGTGTCAAGGCAGGTAGATTGGTACCGGATGGTAAGATATGCCTCAACGCATCTGGTGAACTCGCAGTGACGAAATTCGCTGTGGAGCCAGTCTGGTACTTGCCTGGGGTTGCAGAAAGATTTGGTATTGATGAAGGTACTCTCAGACGTTCTCTGTTCGAGCAAACTGGGGGTTCTTACCCAGAGCTTATCACGCGAGGAGACATCAAGACTTTCTTACCACCAATCGGAGGCTTGACTGTTTATTGTTTCGGAGACCCTGCAAAGATGTCTGATCCAAATGTTAAACTTGCTCTACGTATTCACGACGAGTGTAAGTTTCGACCTGAACATGTTTTCATGCAGGCCTTTTCTGACGGTTGAGCAGGTAATGGCTCGGATGTGTTCGGCTCGGACATCTGCACATGCAGGCCTTACCTGACGTTTGGAATCGAGGAAGCAGTCAAAGAGGCCCAGAAAGGCGGTTCAGGAGTTGTGATATACTTCCGCAAGGAAGGCAGAGCTCTCGGAGAGGTGAGTTGCACATGGATGATGTTTTATGAGAGAATACTGCTGACAGACATAGGTCACAAAATACCTTGTTTACAATGCAAGAAAGCGTGGCGCCGACCGTGCAAGCGAATACTTCAAGCGCACAGAAAACATCGCTGGAGTCAAGGACATGCGTTTCGTGAGTGACTGGGGAGCATCCTGTGTAGGGAAGATGCTAACCATATTCTCAACTTTTTAGCAAGCTTTGATGCCGGATATCCTACACTGGCTCGGTATCACCAAAATTGATCGAATGTATGTGTCCATCCCCTTCTTACCCAATCCAGAACAAGAAAGTTGCTAACGATGTTTTGCTTCAGGTTGAGCATGTCAAAGTAAGTCCATGACCTGACCCCTAGCATTTCGCAGTGTCTACTGATTGTGTTGAATATGTGGCTAACTGACTGTGCAGCATGAAAGTAAGTCTTCTGCTCCTCTGAGTCATTTACTTGTCCACGGAAGATACTCTCGACCAGTTATATTTAGTACTGACGATTGGTTTAGCACGACGCCATCGTTGAGCAGGGCATCCCAATTCACGAGCGAGTCGAACTGCCTGATGAAATGATTCCTGCCGACAGCAGAGTAGAGATTGATGCCAAGATAGCCGCAGGGTATTTCACCAATGGTAACGTGATGACGATGGACGAGCTGTCGAACGTCCAAGGTCGCGCTTGGGAGGACGTCGATGTGAGTGTGTACAACTTTGGTCACGACATCTCGGCTGACCATCTCTCTAGCACTGATCAAACATGGTTACTTGGATGCCCTTACTTTCTGAGCTTGTCGTGAGCCCCAGTCTAGAATCGACATAGAAACATGCATGCATGACGGAGTATTATCTTTGGCTGACAGATTACACTTGCATGAGAAGCTCTCAGCTGTCGACTTCCTGCTGGAAAAGGAATATAGGCCTGTTGTTCCCCTTAGAAATACAACCTGATTCGCTCAATTTCCATAAAGCTTTGCTGCTTTCGTTCTTTTCTTGCGCTTTTGTTCACATGAATATGAGTTGTTGAGACACGGCTCAGTCGTATACATCAAGTGTTGTCGTTCCTCTCCGTGAGCGAGCTTGTGGGCTTCAAGAGTATTGTGCATCCTCACATGGGAAAGGCGATCTTCTTCAACTCGAGATCGCTGCGTGAATTACCGACTTGGGCAGGCGATTTGCCGTAGGAACGGCCCGCCAGCAGGCTGGCGGACCTGTGCAGGAAAAGCAAGATACGATCGAAGTCTACCCAACGACACAGCAGGGCATGCGCTGGCGCTGGCGCTGGCGCGCTTCCTCCAAGTCTCCGACAGTGCCCGAGTCTCGGTATCTACGCTGCTTCGACTCGTGGGACCACCGGGGTATTTATCCATGCGACTGTGCAACAAGATACTGTTCTGCATGATCCAGGCGAGTGTCATCAGGCGGCTACACCGAGGTGTAATCTGACTCATTGCGAGCCATCCAAACCCGAACACGTTGGTGAGCCTGTGGGGTCGATAAAACAAAGCACACAATAACAACAGCAACGAGCTCAACCATGTTC
>Ga0058702_10001081_pt1 | contig 10577 bp, 14 predicted proteins | sample AgamicOrSfe_FD_83781 | JGI IMG/M metagenome (GOLD analysis project Ga0058702, IMG submission 83781) | Agave microbial communities from Guanajuato, Mexico - Or.Sf.e | ecosystem: Host-associated > Plants > Phyllosphere > Phylloplane/Leaf | place: Guanajuato, Mexico | collected 2012-05-30
GCTAGACTCTGGGTGGACAGCTATGATGCAAAAGCACAGTCAGCATACTTCTTAGGTGTAGATCGTCACTGTGGCACACGATTGTTGCATACATACCATCGAAGCATCTCTAACCTTGGTGTGGTTGGCATTAGGAGACAAGTGAACCTGACTGGATCCTGCAACGGGTTCAATCACTTCGACGTCACCGGGTGATGTGGTAGGGACGTTGACGACTGGACTGGTGACCGAGTTGGTGACTGTTTCGGTGGCTGTACTGGCAACCTTGGCTTTACCATGACTAAAGCGAGTGTTCATCTTGGTTGAATTCACCATCCAAGACTTCTTAGGAGTGCTGGATGGTGATGGCTGGAGTGCAGTGTGCGGTAGAACGCGACAACCTTTTGAGCGAGCGGTCATTGGTGATGACTGTTGAAGTGACTGAACAGGGCTCGAGCGGTCCAGCTCAGAATCAGAGTCCGAGTCCTCTACCTTTCGACTCTTCCTACGACCCCGAGATCGGGATGATAGAGACTGGACTGGAGCAGGCAGTAGACGAGCCTGTGAGCGAGTAACTCTTGGTGACAACAGTTGTTGTGTAGCTTGGATAGGACTTGAGTGGTTCGAGTCAGAGTCCGAGTCCTTGATCTCGACGGAGTCTGAAGGAGAGGTGGACATGATTGCTAGCCGTGATCAATAGGCATATACTTAACTGCAGAACGTACAAAAGTACATACCATAAAAAGGCGACAGTCTGTCGCGAAGCAAGAGAAAGATGTAGGAGATGGAAAAGTACAGACTGCCTGTAGACGTGTTGGGAAGAAGTCAACTTCAGACCTGAAGGGAGATTATATAGTCCCCATCGCTTAGTCGTCGCCTGACAGTGATAGTGAACGAGAATAGCTCATCCAGAATTGCACAGATTCAGTGCGGTATGAAGAGAAGGGCGACGATGTGAGGAAACGGTCACTTGCGTTGTCCATAACGAACAGGACGGCTCAGCCGACGGCTCTAGGCACAATGGACCGGGTGTGTGATATCTAGGAAAATAGTCCATCTGTGACGGTAGGTGCTTCTTCAGCTCCACGGACCAAGCCATTGTTGACGGTTTAGAACACAGTAACTAGACAAACAATCAGAAGGGCTTTCTGAAGTGTGGCTCTTAGAAAAGTGTTGTGTGCTACGAGAGAAATAGAAGAGAAGCCTTGTTCGAGGTGTGAGTAGAGCTGGGGAGTGGTTTCGGCTCTCGGCAGACCTTCCATGTCCGTGACTTAGGCGTCATTGCGGTCAACCTCGATGCGACAACAGCAACGACAGGGTGTGGTATTAAGCTCTGCAATTGATTACCAAGTCATCTGAGCTCAATTGGAAGGCCCTAATCGTTGCGATAGGCCAAGTGCGTGGGTGAGAGGTCGCCATGTTGTCGGCATTTCGCGCGCAGCCCATCTATGAGCTCAAACAACAAGACAAGTCCAAGATCGAGGCGGTCCTAGCATATGGTATGTCAACTGCTGAGACTCCGACAGAAGGGTACTGATAGTTACTCTAGGCGATAGACTCCTTGTAGGCCTCAGCACAGGCACACTCCGTATATACCGTGTCAACGAAATCACCGAACCAGCCCAGGATGCGACACGATCAAACACTCGCGCCGTCGACCTGGTGCGCGAGGAAGAGAAGTTCTCTAGAAGGGCTATACAGCAGCTGGCTATAATCAAGGAAGCGAACATGCTCGTCTCCCTCTCGGACGGCTATGTCTCGATACACGACCTCCAAACCTTCCAACTGCAGGAGAAGCTGGACAAGACCAAGGGCGCAACCGCTTTCGCCGTCACCTCCAACGTCATAAAAGACCCCGTCACCGAAATCCCCACCCTCGTCTCTCGTCTGGCTGTTGCTGTTAAGCGTCGCATCTTATCATGGAGTTGGCAAGATATGGAACTGTCCCCTGACGTTCAAGAGGTGACACTACCACATTCGCCAAAGTCGCTGTTATGGGCTACTGCTACCAAAATGCTTGTTGGTCTGGATCCCGGCTTCTCAATAGTTGATATCGACACTCTGGCTATCACCGATGTAATCAGACAAACTCCCACCGGAAATGTCAGATTTGGCGCCGTCACTTCTTCAGGCATGGGATATATGGGCATGGGAAGCTGGGTCCCCAAACCCATGGCGACCAATCTCACAAACAACAAGATGCTTATAGCAAAAGATGTCAATACTCTGTTCATCGACACGGACGCGAAACCTGCCGATAAACGCCAAATCCCCTGGGCCTTTGCTCCTGAGGCCATCGGTTACTCATACCCCTACCTACTATCGCTGCAGCAGACTACCAAGGGCGCTCTGGACGTCAGGAGTCCCGACACCCTCAATCTCCTCCAAACCATCCCTCTCCCCGGTGCCTCGATTCTCCATGTTCCCCAACCCAACATAAGCTTGGCCCATGCTGGTAAAGGCTTCCTGGTCGCGAGTGACAGATGTATCTGGCGTATGGTTGCTCTAAACTATGAAGCCCAGGTCCAACAGCTTGTCGACAAGACAAAATTCGATGAAGCCATCAGTCTATTGAACATGCTGGAAGATACATTGCTGAAGGACAAACAAGGTTCGATCAGGGAGATTAGTATGCTCAAAGCTCAGACCTTGTTTTCCCAGCAAAAGTACAGACCAGCCTTGGACCTTCTGACCGATGTTTCTGCACCACCGAAGCGTGTCGTCTCGTTATATCCCAAATCTATCGCCGGAGACCTCTCGACTGTTGAAGAACCGCCGGAACTCACTGACTCAGAAGAACCATCTGGTGAGACGAGTGCTGCAGAAGAAAACTCGTCGCAGCCCGAAGAACAGGTCAAGACCACGCAGACTCCGTCCAAATCTGTCCTGGGCAAGTTCAGACCATCTGCAGCCAAGGACGACTCTGATACAGCATCAATCCGATCTTTCCGTACCACCAGCGAAGCACCTCGAGGGAAGCCAGCGAAAGATGCACCGTTGACAGGCTCTGACTTGAAGGCTGCCGTTATGGCACTCTGCTCCTACCTAGCTCAATCACGAGTACAAGTCCAGAAGTACATGAACACAGACGGTACCCTGAAAACAGAGGTGTCCGAGGGTTCTACACCACCAATCAGCAACCTCATTGAACTCCCCGAAGGCGCCGAAAATGTTGACTGGCAAGCTGAGTTGTTGGAAGTTGCCAAACTGGTCGACACAACTCTTTTCCGTGCTTATATGCTCGCTCTGCCGTCACTAGCTGGACCACTCTTCCGTCTTGACAACTTCTGTGATCCGCATGTTGTTGAAGAGAAGTTGTACGAGAGTGGAAGGTACAACGATTTGATCGACTTCCTCTACGGCAAGAAGTTGCATCGTGAAGCCTTGGAACTATTGGAAAAGTTCGGCCGCAATGAAGCAGCAGAAGAAGTCATGCCTGCATTGAGAGGTCCCGACCGAACGATTGCCTACCTGCAGAACCTTCCAGCTGAGCTCATTGACATTATTCTAGAATTCGCAGAGTGGCCTATCAAGGTCAATGCGAAAAAGGGTATGGAGATTTTTGTAGCAGATGCCAGAAACGCGGAGAGTCTGCCTAAGGACAAGGTACTGAATTTCTTGGTTCCGCTGGACAAGTCTCTTGCAGTGCAGTATCTGGAACACGTCATTCTCGAGCTGAATGACAAGACGCCAGAGTTTCATCAGAAGCTTGTCGACCTCTACCTGGAGAAGTTGCGGGACAGAAAGGGCAGCAGCGATGAAGAGCGAAACGACGCTCGATCCAAGTTGGAAGAGTTTCTGCGCAACAGCACGCAATACCACAAACTCAAGACATTCAATCAGCTGCCTGCTGATGGTAAGCAAAAATCGCCTGCTTGTGGAAACATTCAAGCTAACCTGATGAACCAGATCCTGATGTGTACGAAGCCCGCGCAATCGTCCTGTGCGCAATGGGAAACCACAAACAAGCTCTCCAAATTTACGTCTTCCAAATTTGCGACCATGAGAAGGCAGAAGAATACTGCAACAAAATTTACCTCTCGGCATCAACCACTTCCTCAACGCCTGTCGGCTCGAACCCCAACACTGGCAGCCAAACATACGAAAAGAGCAGCATGGCCAGCGATCCAGAAGACCAGCAGCCAAACGTCTACACCACGTTACTCTCACTATACCTCAAACCGCCGAGTCCACACAAAGTGCAATGGGAACCTGCATTGCAGTTGCTGTCCAAACACGGCCCAAGACTTCCAGCTGCCAACACTCTGGATCTGATGCCCAGCGACCTGCACGTTAGCGAACTATCCTCCTACTTCCTCGGCCGTATCCGCAGTGCCAATACTGTAGTACGGGAAGAACGCATCATCGCTTCCCTCCAGTCAGTCATGAAGATCAGTCTCTCTTCTGAGCTCGCCTTTGGACCTGAACACATGCAACAAAAAGGTGGAAGGAGTAGAAGAGTCGTCATCAGAGAGGAAGACCATTGCAGGGTTTGCCACAAGAGATTTGGTAACTCGGCTGTAAGAGTGTATCCAGATAATGAGGTTATCCACTACGGATGTGTAGGAAGAAGTGGAGTACAAAGGATGAAGACAGGTCAAGGACAAGGTTTACAAGCACTGAGGCAGTTACCTTGGGGGTAGAAGAGGGGGTCAAGCATTGATAGGAGAAGAGGAAAGCGAGTCTAGAGAAGGAAGATACCCAAATGCTATGTTTTCGATACCATCATTGCTCTCTTCATGTGCTTGTCCATGGTCTTACTCTTGTTTTCAAGAACTACTCGTGCGTGAACGCAATGCCTTTGACCAAGAACCGATCGCAGAAGACATGCGCTTGGAAGAACATCAAGCTGGACCCCAAGCGCTTGCTCGGTGTGTGGTCATGTAGGTGTCGCTACGGTGAGTGAGTTACAGCATGTTTTGTGCTACCATAGTGATACACTTCTACTGCATGTTACTTAGAGAGATAGTGATCATGTGTCAACTCGTTCTCCCAGAGCAGAACTATGGAGTATCTCACGTTTACTCCAGCGACCTTAGTTGTGGGAGAGAGTAATATCTTTCTGCACGGGTCATGGACGCCGTTGTTTTGCTTTGTCTGAGTATAGCATAGTTGCAGTGGATAGTCAGAGAAAGAGCGTCCAGAGTTCGAGTGGTCTTCATCAGAGATGCCGATGGGCTGAAGTGGGACAAGTATAAGAGAAAGTGGTCAAAGGAAAAGAGTAGATAGGTATGCTTGTCTTATGTTGCTAACGCAAGGATGGTCTGATTATGAGCTAGTTGTATTTTCTTCTTGTGCGCAAGTCCCTCATCATGCCTTGGTATTTGAACTAGCACACCAAAGAGAGTACAATGTTGCATCATCTCGTCCATCTGATCTGACTCTCTTCTATTGCTTGCTCTTCTTTGTAGCCGAGTTCCAAGGCTCATCTGCGAACTTGCGCTTAGGTGCGTTGCGAGTGGAGCGGCGTGGTGAGGAACCATCATCTTCCTGCTTGATCTGGACAATCTTCTTTGCTTCTAAGCTGTTCGGTGCAGTGGAGAGCTGCTTTCCCTTTGGTGTGTGAGGATCGGACTCATTGCGTTCTGCCATGGTTTCTTCCTTGATCTTGGTTTGCTGGTCCGAGTTTCCTTTGGGCTTTCTTTGCGAGACGCGAACCGAACGACGGGGTGAAGGATTGATTGCTGGGTCGTGTACGGTCGGTCTCTCTTCTTCAGCTGCATTTCCTTTGATCACCTGAGCTTTTGATTCCCCTGTTGTAGTAGGGGTTTGGGGTGCCGGAACATTCGTAGAAGGCGCGACGGGCTCAAGTTTGACTTCCACACCTTCCTCCACTTCTTCTTTGATATCCTGTTCAGTCTCAGCGATTCTATTCTGATCTTACACTGCTCTTGGATGACTTACAGGATCGATTTCCCCACTCATCCATCATGAGAAGGGTGTACTCATCGCAAAGATAGAGATTCCCAGCGCTCTCATTGCTTCCCTAGCAAGCAACGCCTCGACTGCAAACCTTGCAGCTTCCACACATGTGACCCACTCGCGCGCAGGATAATCGTAGAGATATGCGATCATTGAACGATCCTTGTAGTGCACATATTGCTCTGTCTTTATCAAAGACCAGGAGCGTGAGGGGCTAGTGGTGGTCTGATAGGTAAAGTTGCGCTCGATGATTTCTCGCTGCTCGAGAGGGAGATTGAGACGACGATGCTGAGGGATTGGTAAGGGAGAAGGATGTCCAGGCTGAGAACCATAGAGAAGAGCTCGCCTGATTCTAGCGTCGAAAGGGAGGATCGGGTAGAGGAAGTCAAGGGGTGCCATGTTTGCTGTGTAACAAACAGTGATGGTTATGGATCCCTTGCGAACAAGAGCCCACGCAACAGGCCTTCGAGTATTTCTGCTGGTGTTAAGCTGGGAGAAAAAATGCCAAATGCCAAAGTATGAATGTTCGAGGAGGGGAAATGATGTGAAAGACGCAACTTGGACTCGGGGAGGACGACGACAACGACGAACGATGGTAATCTGCGTCGGAATCTCTGGTAAGTGAGCGTTCGATATGAAAGAGCTGTCGTAGATGGACATGACAATGTGCGGGTAGGAATTCTAGGTGCAGGATTCATGTCTCCTTTGCACAACACAACTACAAGTGTCGAGGGTGCAATCGGCATAGACTGAGCCAATCTCGAGGTGGTATTACAAGTGCAGAGACTTTACTAATGTCAACAGAGGTTCTCTCAAACCGCTCGGGAAAGCATACTTGGCAATGCCATGTGGGAGACGAGACCTAGATGTGACCTGATAACAGGATATAACTACGTCTGCTTCTCGAGTCCTAGTAAGCACATCCTTCGAACAAAGATCAAAATCGCAAGACTCGATTGGTTGTACTTGAGCAAGTTGGATATATACCTACAATGATTCGGAGACATGAGCAGGTGGCACATCAAGAGTCATGAGAATTTTCATTAAAGTCAATATCTTCTTCTAGCTTCTGATTGCCAGAACAAGACTGTCATGAGAGGTCGAGGGACATGTCCTGGGCGTTTTGTTGCATGCTTCCTGAGAAGATAATATGCTTACGCACCTGATGACCGACGTTCTCAGCTGGAATGATCAGTCTGCTTCAGTCGCGCGACGATGTAAATCCAGAAGCCTTGGTTGCTTGATGGTAGATATAGACCATTGGCAAGGTATGGTTGCGAGGCGCGTGGAAGGATAGTTGAGTCATTTCCTCATGGCAGAAGATTCGTGTATGCGGATCGTGTATGGCGCAACACATCACAGAATGGCCTCCCCAGAATGCTCGCCCTCGAAACCGTATGCAGCCAGCTTCTTGTGTCTGATCTTCTCCTGCTTCTTCTTTTGTGCCTGCTCTTGCTTGTGTAGCTCGAAAACTTGGTCGACCGTTGTTTGCTGGAAGGTAGGGGGCACATAGTCGTCTCTGTCCAAATCCTTCGGAGGTGGTTAGCTGGAGTTTCCGAGCGGGTTGAGGCTGAGCAGCGTACGATTTCACCAAGCAGCAAGACGTTCTCTCCTCTGACAAGGAAAAGACCACGGTCGACATCGGCATATAGGTTCTGAGCGAAGAGACGCTCTACTGTATCCTGGAGAACAAGGTTTCCTGGTCCTGTCAACGACTGCGATCGGGGACTGTCGCAAAGTGTGCGTTCATACCGAACTGGTCCCAACTCCTCAAGACACCGATCAGCTTCCTGCCGTCGCGAAGTGATACCATAAGCTTCTCTATTGGCCAAATCAATCAGACTTGTCCTTGCGATTCAACATGGGGGATGCGACAAAGCAGGGTATGCTCACTGTCGGTCAAGTCGAGCAGTTGTGCTGCTGTTGTGAACATTTGCGGCGGCAATTGGGGAATGGGTGGAGGCATTTGGTTACCACCACCGAGCGGCGGCGGCGGAGGAGCGTTCTGCTGCATGTTCATGTTATCCATTTGGCGTGACGAGTCTTGAATGTCTTGATCTGTCCCTCTGTCGACTTTCCTTAGCTCACTTGACCGGCGCGCTATTGCTCGGTGCTCGGTGCATGACGTGGGGAAACTCTGATCACATGACAAGACCCGTCTCTCAGTCAGTTACTCCCAGGAGTCACTTTCACACACAACAAGCCTCTGAGGTTACACTCAGGAAGCCCAGTCACTACACTGATACACAACAATGAAGTCTGATCGAGTTGATGCAGGTCTGAAGAAGAGGGTATATTCGTTTACCAGTAGTACACATTAGGTTATCCGAGGCCTTCCGACTATCAAAAGTGCCTCCTCGTTTCCCTTCGCCATAGCCAACTCTGCTTCGACTTGGCCTTCAACCCCGTATTAACTAAGCACACTCGACGCTGCCAAACCACATTTTCGTAACTCGTAGCGGTGCTGGGAAATTTTGAAAGAGCACCAGCGGGTGTTTGCTTAGACAAGCAGGAGAGCGGCAAGAGCAGCAGCACCCATCATGGGGCCGACAGTCTGGATAGGGGCGCCGGCAGTGGCCACGACCGAAGATGCAGCTGAGCTGGCACCACCGGCAACGCTTGAGGCACCGCTGGAAGCGCGAGATGCGGCAGAGCTGGCTCCCGAAGTGGCAGCAGAAGCGCCGCTGGATGCACGCGAGGTGATGGAGCTGGCACCCGAGCTGGCACCGCTGGCAGCAGACGAAGCACCAGAACTGGCAGCTCCAGCAACGCCAGAGGCACCACTCGAAACGCCAGACGAAACAGATGAGGCACCCGAGGAAGCGGCAGCTCCAGCGCTGGAGGCGACCGACGAGGCACCCGAGGCGGCGCTAGATGCGGCAGAGCTGGCAGCAGATGCGGCACTGGAGGCAGCGGACGAGGCGACTGAGGCAGCGGACGAGGCACCAGAGCTGGCGGCAGAACCGGCGCTGGAAGCACCTGAGCTCAAACCAGAGGCGGCACTGGAAGCTCCGCTTGAGGCACCACCAACGATGCCACCGACGATAGGAACGACGGAGTAGATCGTAGAGAAGCCAGTGGTGGTGGGGATGGTGCTACCATCGGTGGTGACGGTTCCGACAAGGGCCGAGGTGGTGATGGCAGAAGAAGTGCTACCAGACGACTGTTGGGCGCCGGAGGAGGTCTGGGCTGCGGATCCGGAAGATCCAGCGGCAGCAGCAGCGCCGGCTGAGGTGGCTGATGCGTAAACAGATCCAGAGTTGGACACAGTGCTCAGGATCGAGGCGACCGAATTGGCAGTAGAGCCAGCACCGGCTATCAAAGGGTCAGTATAAGGGAAAGTGAAGTTCTGCAATGGATTTAATGCTCACCAGCGCAGTAGGCGTTGGCAAAGGCAATGGCAGCGACGGCCTCTTGAGCGGAACAGGCCTGGTTGGAGCAGTCGCGGACACCGTAGCCAAACTCAGGCTTGGAGCAGTAGCAAGCGATGTCGCCGTCGGTGCAGCCAAACTGGGTGACAGACTTGCCAACCATGGCGTTGAAGCAGTTTTGCTACAAACAATTGCGTCAGTGCATTGCAATGCAGGCAGATGAATGAGAGAAACTTACAGCGCATGCGCCGAGGCCCTGCTGGGCGGCAGCGAGGGCGGCACCGCCGACGATGAGAGAGATGGCGTACTTCATTGTGATGGTAGATGCTGCGATGTAGGATACCAGATAGTGATCGTTGACGAGGAACGGTAAGGGCACGAGGTTGGAGTGTGGAGAATGAAACGACTATCGATGAGGGGGATAGATGAGAAGATGTAGTCGAGACGCGAGGGAGAAGTAATTCGGAGGCAGGTTGTTGATGGCTGGTCGAATGCGCAGTGACGATGGGAGCTCTTTCTTAAATTCCCGTCCATGGCGCCCACTACGATGCGGTCACGCAGCTACTTTCACTTTCTGACAACACTAAACTCAGCGATACCGTGCGCTCGTCGGCCGAGACTGCCTCCCACTTTCCCACATTTCCACCTTTTCTTGATTCACCAGCCAGCCTGCGCCATCCGCATACAGCGTCCCACGTAGCTTTTGCTTGCATATGATGAAGGTGACCATGATCGGCGCAATCCCCTCGGCCGCGCTAAAATGGCGCTTGCTCGCTCTTGGCGGCCCAGTGCAGGAACCGTCTGGAACTGCTCCCAACTTCCACTTCTCCTGCCGTTGAAGAAATGAGACCAGGACTCTTGCATGCTCCCGCGCATATCGCGACCTGGTCGCCAATTCCACCTTCCACTCTGCGTTATAGCTCCTAGTCTACCGTGAGATAGATGCGGTGACTCTGATAGGAGAATTCCGCGGTTCCCCAGATCGAACTACTGTACCACTGCCCTGCAGGCCGCTGCCGCTTGCAGCAGCTTGTTCGCGCCTGGCCAAAACCTTGCTCTCGTTGCTTTTCCGCTCAAACTCCAACGGAGCCCTGACGATCATTGATATCACACTATCGATTGACATCATCCTCGAGCTCCACGATTTGATTTCTTGTCTCACTCGCGAGCTCTATCCACGATCTCCATGACTGGCTTTCATCATGGATTTGTGACCTCGATGAAGAGGGCTCTTGCCGAGTTCCAACTTCCCTGTTTTCATGCAGGTACGTGAAGGCTACTTGTGCCACACCGCCACACCCCAGC
>Ga0058702_10001082_pt1 | contig 10574 bp, 11 predicted proteins | sample AgamicOrSfe_FD_83781 | JGI IMG/M metagenome (GOLD analysis project Ga0058702, IMG submission 83781) | Agave microbial communities from Guanajuato, Mexico - Or.Sf.e | ecosystem: Host-associated > Plants > Phyllosphere > Phylloplane/Leaf | place: Guanajuato, Mexico | collected 2012-05-30
CACTCACACCTTCCACGCCTGTTTTGATGCTCCTCGAAATCGAGCACAGATAAATGATGGCAGCCGTGCGCTCGACTTGCCACTTCGAAGACTACGCCGGTCGTTATATGCGTGCGAGGTTGACTTATGAGGTGTCTGGCAACCAGCAGAACACAAAACAATTGGGAAACTCTTCGGCGCTTCTCGGTCTTGAACTAGGTTCTCGGAAATACAGTTCTCTTGCTTGCTGATTCTGGAAATGGAGCACCATCGCTATTGTATCCGCCACTCCTACCCTGATCATCACGCATCCCTGAATCTCGCGTCAAAGGGTTCAGAAACGGACGCTTTTCGCAGACGAGCCGGCGGTGAAAAGCACATTTGTCGTGTATCGTAGCGTAGCCCGTGATATCCTCGTCACTTTTCACGTATCTTCCAGGGCACACCTTCAGGATGTCTCTGGACTTGTGATTCTAGTGCAGTACTTATGTATCGGGATTTGGTGGTAGTAAGAAGTAGGGCAGGGTGTTCATCCGGGGCGACTCCAAGAATTTGTCATGATTGTCCAACATCAACACCACAACATGCGTTGTGCGCGTCCAGTACATTGATTGAACGTGAACAATAAGGACATTAAAGACAACATCGTAATGACGTCCACGCGCGGAACCCTGATCGTCTTCGAAGGTCTCGACAGAGCAGGCAAAACAACGCAATGTAACAGACTCATAGCCACACTCAAAGCACAGGGGCGAGAAGTCATGGCTATACGGTTCCCAAGTACGTCACCCTCCTCGTCTCATAGGCCGTGTGTTATCCAGCTAATTACTGGATGTTCTACAGACCGAAGCACGCCCATCGGCCAAATGATAGACACGTATCTAAAAGGGCAGAGCGAGCAAGAGGACCATGTCATTCATCTGCTCTTCTCCGCGAATCGCTGGGAGGCTGCGTATGCTTCCCTCTATTCATCTGACCTAACTCCCTCACATGACGACTGACTCTCTGCAGCGCCGAGATCAGGACCGCCATCTCCAAAGGCATCGATGTCATTGTGGACAGATACTACTACTCCGGCATCGTCTACTCTGCCGCCAAACAGAACCCCAGCCTCAGTCTGGACTGGGCACGGAAGCCAGATGAGGGCCTACCACAACCTGACGTCTGCATATACATCACCATAAGTCCTGAAGAGGCAGCAAAGCGCGGCGGCTTTGGCGAGGAGAGGTACGAAAAGCAGGAGATGCAGGAGCGTGTCAGAGGCCTATTTGGTGAGCTGCAGCAAGCTAGCGAACGCGATGACTTTGTCGAGATCGATGGCGGGAGAGCGCTGGATGTGGTTGAGCAGGAGGTGCAGATGGCGGTGGAGGCACGAATAAGTGCTGTAGGCACGAGTGGAGAGGGATTGAGAACCGTCCAGCCGTGGTGATGGTCAGAAACACAGAGATGCCGATATTTCAGTCCAGCACGTTTTCGATATCATCCCAGTCGCTATTCGGGATGACCTGCTTGATAACACTCGAGCTCGCCATCACTCCGAGACCTCCCCGTTTCTGACGATTGACCACTTGTGCAAGTGGCAGCTCGTCAGAGGACTCCTCCAGCTCCGACTCATCGTCAACATCAGCCTCTAGAGCTGTGCCATCTTCTGCACATTCCTGGTATACCAGATCATCGTCCTCATCGTCCTCATCTTCGGGAAGGAAATCGGCCACAGCTTTGACTTTTCGGCCTCTCGGGTTCAGCATCTTGTTGACGACCTCTTCACCCCGCAAGCGAAGACTTGCTTCTCGCACGAGCTCGGTCCACTGAAGCTCATGATTGCATTGTGGACATTGTCCTTGAATTGGCAGGAGGACATTTTTCTTGTCGTCGGCTGCTAGAAAGTGGTTCGCGAGGCATTTGAGGTGAGAAATCATGTCACAGGAAGCGTTGGGACATGTAAGAGCGATGCCTTGGTCGGTGTGTACGCGGTTGTGACATACGCTGCAGTTCGGCGATGGAGTATTGGTGATGAGACTTGTGGATTTGACAACATGAGCCTTCAGCGGGGCGAAGTCGACAGCTAATGCATGGATTCCTGTCAGGCCAACTTTGGCAGTATTGACCTCAGCTTGTTGTGTCGATGAAGGCTGTACATTGATCAGTGATTGCGTCGTAGGTTTCGAATCGACAAAGTCAGTCACGATAGGCAAGCTTGATCGTAGATTGCCAAGTGTCTTCTTGCACATCTTCTGCCAAGCATTGAAGACATCCTCTGCGAAGAAGTGCAACTTGAGTGGCCATCGTTCGAAACTTTTCACACGCAAGAGTAGATGGATGTTGGACAACTTGTCCTGAAGAGAGTCTCGAGGCCGCTTCATTCGCTTCTTGGATCGGCCCGTACGTTTCGAGAAGACTTGCACTGATTGACGAGCTGTGATGCGATCCTCTGCCGATATATGGCGGGTCGTGTGTGTGTTTTGCAATGACCATTCGAATTGCAGTGCGGCGATCTTGCTTGGAAAGCCACTGATGATTGCTGACATTTCCCATGGTCTGAGTCGATCTCGCGCAGTCCTTGTTGCACCACCTTTGGCGAGGCCATTGTGTTGGCGCAAGCGGCGCGGGGGATTAGGTGTGCTGCCAACATAGAGTGATCCATGTCGGACAGTCGATCTCAACAGGTAGCAACAGTAGAATGCCGGTATTGGGCGGTCCATGATGCAGTCATGGAGGCACTACTTGAGTAATGACAAATACTGAGTCTCAAGGTGAGCTTGGTCGAGGTCAAGTAAGGTAAGGTAAACAGATCGTCCCATCAAATTGTGGGGTATTCTACAGCAAAAATGGCTTCTTGGATCTGCTTCCCTGCTAGACTTGTAGATGCCAGAGCATCATGTTCGAGAGCTGCTTTAACGTGGCTTACATTGCAGCATCGAGCAGCAGGTGCAGCCAAAATGAGGAGCGGGATTTGATAAATATCGAGCTTTTGATTGTCTTCGTGCATGTCCTACTTCGCTACCTTATCGTGTTCTAGCGCCGTGATGGACCCTGTTCCCTTGCTTGCTCCTGCCTGCCAGTCAGTCGATGATCATTCGCCTGCATTTGCATTTCGATCTATTTCACTTCTGCAACTCTTCGCGCCCATCTCGCTCACACATCGCTACAGAGATGAGACTGTCTCATTGATCACAGCCATATGCTTCTCCGGAACTGAACTAAACTGAATCGTCTCAACTGGATCGCTCCAATTGTCTAAAGAGGATGCACTCACCTTGGACTTGTTTCTCCATATAGTCCCCTCCATTCTCAGTACACATCTCGCTTCCAAGCGCACATTCACTTTCAGCTGCACCGAACACGCCATCTTACACCTCCGTCCTCGCGCGCCCATAGATACGTCCCGTCCGCACATTGACGACTGCATCTTCTGTCTGGACACCTGACTCCTCTCACAATGGTAGCCGTGCCCGTGGCCAGTGGCAGTCGCCCTGTTGTCTCGGGCATGCATGGCAACACTTCAACAACAGTCCGCGGAAAGGCTGGCAGCAACGGAACCGCTACGATGCCACGAGCAAGCATACCTCTGAGTGCACGACGAGCAGAAGCACTCGACCTGACCACCGTAGAGCGCAAGGCAAAGGGAATACATGAGGTAGCACCAAGAGAACACATTGGTGGCATACAAGACGCGGCTATCTTCCGGCCTGCAGAGGAAGAGTGGAAACATCCGATGACATATATGAAGAGTATCGAGTCGGAGGGGAGGAAATATGGCATAGTCAAAATCATTCCACCAGAGTCTTGGAATCCTGACTTCGTCATCGATACAGAGGTGAGTGTGATCCCACTCACATTGCAATGGGAGCCATCAGGCGTCTATGCCCGGTAACTCTGTTGACTCTTTGGCAAAACACTAAAATGAGTATAGCGATTTCATTTCAGGACGAGAAAGCAGGAGCTGAACTGTGTTGAAGGCGGTGTGTAACTCTTGATCAAGACTTCCAACATGTAGACTGACACATTTCAGGCACGCGTACAAACCTCAACTACCTAGATCAATTAGGAAAGTTCCACAAACAGCAAGGTGCAAGTTTCAACCGCTTTCCGACTGTCGACAAGCGACCTCTGGATCTGTACGAGCTCAAGAAATCAGTTGAACGACGGGGTGGATTCGAACAAGTCTGCAAGGGCAAGAGATGGGCTGAAATTGGACGTGACCTTGGCTACAGTGGCAAAATCATGTCTTCACTTTCGACCTCTTTGAAAAACTCATACATCAGATGGTTACTACCTTACGAGCAATGGCTACGTGGAGTCAAACCAAGTGTGCAACTCCAGATGGAACAAGAACGCGGCGGGCCATATGGTACACCCTCTCCTGCCAATTCGCCAATGAAAAAGGCCGCATCACAAACACCTTCCAACTTGTCATACGAATCACCTGCTGCTCGAGCTTCACAAGCACTGAATGCATCGTTAGCGAACGGACCACTACCCACGACACCCACTCTGACATCTGCTACTCCTGTACTATCTTCCGGCTTCACTGCCGTCAATTCTGTCACCACTGGAGGTGGTAACTTCACACCAGTAAACGCCGAGTCATTCCAACCGACGAGCGCTAATAAGCACGAAACTCCAGGTCCTCCAGAGTCGCATGCTTCGCCAGTGCTGAGTACACCAATTCAACAGGATGCGTCGGTGCAAAGTGTCAAACGACAACTCAGTAATGAAGCCGATGGTGAGGATGGTGAGGAGGGAGAAAGTGGTAGGCGCAGCAAGCGACTCAAAAAGTCTGCTGCACCCACCATTACGGGCTCTCAAATGACGCAACCACGACATCTCTCGCTATCAGCTCGCAAGAAGTGCGCCTTGCCTCCAGGTGACTATTGCGAAATCTGCGGCGGGAGTACCGATGATAAAAACATCCTACTTTGTGATGGCTGTTTCACTGGTCATCACACCTACTGCCTCGATCCACCTCTGAAATCTGTGCCAGAAAATGATTGGCATTGTCCGAAGTGTGTGATTGGAACTGGAGAGTTCGGGTTCGAAGAAGGTGGCATCTATTCGTTGAAGCAATTTCAAGAAAGAGCACGGAAGTTCAAGGATGAGCACTTTGCCAAGAGAGCAGCTCCCGAACCTGCGCCAAGCACGTCCAGCATCGTGACGGAGGATGATGTGGAGAAAGAGTTTTGGCGACTTGCGTCGAATCTCATGGAGAGTGTTGAGGTCGAATACGGTGCCGACATTCACTCAACTACGCATGGCAGTGGTTTTCCGACCATGGAGAAGCAGCCTCGAGATCCCTACTCACTTGATCCGTGGAATCTCAATGTCCTACCACTTGACAAAGACTCTCTGTTTCGATACATCAAGACGGATATTTCTGGCATGACAGTTCCTTGGCTATACGTTGGGATGTGCTTCTCGACGTTCTGTTGGCACAACGAGGACCACTATTGCTATTCTGCCAACTATCAGCACTTTGGAGCTACAAAGACATGGTACGGCATTCCTGGTGAAGATGCCACTCGTTTTGAAGACGCCATGCGCGAGGCTGTACCAGAACTATTCGAATCGCAGCCTGATCTACTCTTTCAGCTGGTGACTCTATTACCGCCGGATGTGCTGAAGAATGCTGGAGTCAATGTATATGCGGTCGATCAAAGAGCTGGCGAACTAGTGGTCACCTATCCTCAATCATACCACGCCGGTTTCAACCACGGCTTCAATTTCAACGAAGCAGTGAACTTTGCGCCGTCCGACTGGGAGCCATTCGGGCAATCTGGCGTCGAGAGACTGCGTGATTTCCGACGAAATCCTTGCTTCTCGCATGATCTCCTGCTTCTCACTGCTGCCCTCGAGAAGGATCTCTCAATCTCCAACGCAACGTGGCTTGCGCCTGCTCTAGAGCGAGCTACTGTGCGGGAGAGGACTCGACGCGAATATTTTGACGAAAATTCAAACAGCAATGGCTACTCGTGCGATCCAACAGCCCTCGGACTTGAAGGAGATAGTCGTGTGCTGCCGTTCAACTCCGTTGTCGAGAATGTCGATGCTCTCGAAGATGACTACGTCTGCGAATACTGTAAGACGTTTACATATCTTTCTCGTTGGGTGTGCAACAAATCCAAGAAGGTGGCCTGTCTAGATCATGTTAGCTTCATCGATTGCGAGTGTACTCCGACATCTGATGCAGATCAACACACTGTCATTATACGTTGCGACCTGCGAGAGCTGGATGAGATCACGAAAAGAGTAAGGGACAAGGCAAACTTGCCGCAAGCATGGTCAGATAAGCTCAAGGCTGCAACTGAGGACAACCCGAAGCCTCAACTCAAGTCATTGAAAGCTTTACTCACTGAAGGTGAGCGCATACCCTGGAACCTCCCGCAACTGCCCGATCTAAAACTTTTTGTCGAAAAGTGTAACGAATGGGTCGAAGAAGCCCAACTCTACATCACACGCAAACAGCAGAGTCGCCGGAAGAGTGAGAAGATATCGCGCAAAGTAAGCAAGGTCAACATGGCAGAGGCCGCCGAGAAGGAAAAGGAGTTCCGCAAGCTCAGCAGTATCAAAAGGCTATTGAGTGCGGCTGACAAGATTGGCTTCGAGTGTCCTGAAATTCAGGTGTTGCAGGAACGCGCCGACACAATCACAGAGTATCAGACAAAGGCTCGAAAGGCATTAACAACACTGAGAGATCAGAAGTCTACCGACATCCAGGAGCTGATTGAAGTCGGCAAGAGCTTCTCTCTTGAAATACCCGAGATCGAGCAGTTGGAGTCGATCCTCAAGCAGATGCAGTGGCGTGATAGCGCGCGAGACAGGATACCTGGGCGGACTTTACAAGAAGTCGATGACATTATCCAGCAAGCTTCTGGTCTGAACGTGCCGGAGCTCAACGAGGACTTTGTCTTTCTGAACGAGCAGAAACGTGCTGGCGAGGCGTGGGAAGAAAAGGCGAAAGAGCTGATGGCTGCCGAGGAGATTCACCTTGCGCAGCTGGACTCCCTGTCAACTCAGGCTGCTGAGATTCCTGTCACAAAAGAAACTCTTGCTGCAGTTGATGCGATCTTGCGGAAACAACGAGAAGCACAAGAGCTCATCACAAGCTTGTACGAGAGATGTCATAGCTCAGACATTCGTCAGCGACCTCAGTATAAGGAGGTCAGAGATGTCATGGCGTCACTCGGTGAGCTCAGTAGCAAACCTTCTGGTACAGTGGATCTTGAAAAGGAACAAAAGAGACACGAAGACTGGATGCGTCGTGGCAAGAAACTCTTCGGAAAGTCCAACGCACCACTTCACATCTTGTCCCAGCACATGGATCTTGTGGCTGCACGTAACAAAGCTTGCTTTGATCTGAGTGATCAGCCACGAGGTCCTGTTGAGCCACGGTCGCGAGAGCACACTCCTGAAGATGGTCTTCCAGGCGAATCGAGCTCAGGCAAAGACCTCTTCTGTCTATGTCGTCAACCCGAGGCAGGCATGATGATTGAATGTGTCGCCTGTCACGAATGGTGAGTGCTTGCTCTTCTATAGTATTTACAAAACTAACATCCTGCAGGTATCACAGCAAATGTCTCAAGATCGCGCGTGGAAAGGTCAAGGAGGATGACGATTTCGTTTGTCCAGTCTGTGATTGGCGTGTAAAAATTCCTCGTGACGCCAATCGTCCCAAAGTTGAAGACTTGGTCAATTGGCAAGCTGAAATTACTGGACTGCCTTTTCAGCCAGAAGAAGAAGAAACGCTTGAGAATATCATCGAGGCAGCGCAGAGTTTCCGCGAATTTCTCGCGCCTTTCACTAGCTCAACCTCGGGTATGGTAAGCACGATGGAAGAGGTGCCGACACAGCGCTTCTATCTACGCAAGCTTGAGGGCGCTGACGTCTTGCTTGCCTACGAGAGTAACTTCTTCCGACAAGAGCTTCATCGGCTTGTTCCACATGCGCCTGAAGCCCCACCACTACTCGAGAATTCCTTGAGCACAAGAAAGCCTCGACCGACGAAACAGCAGAAATTGATGGCTTCCCTGGGCATCGACAATCCCGATGACATACCACAGCATCTAAGACTCAAGCCATACAACAACAAGAAAAAGACGCCAGAAGAGGATGCGAAGCTCAGAGGAAGCAACGAGCCTTCCGGCATGGTGGCCCAGGCTAGAATAGGCACTCCACAGATGATCAACTTCCGGCCCCCTCTTACATCTACAGCGTTTCCAGCGAAACCTCAATCTCATGTTTCTTATGCATCACCGCATACACAATCGATGCAAACATCACCGACCGATCTGCCTGGCAATCCATTTCGTCAGCCAGCGAGCGGAGCCACGAGTCTGCCAGCAATAGGTTCACCACCAGCCTTTGGCAAAGGTATTACTGCGTCCCCACCCCGTAACGGATCATCTATGGATTACTCGAATGGAATGGATATACCTGGCATGCCTTGGGAGGATGGGCATGGTCGTGACAGATTGCCGCTGGACTCCTACGGGAATAGTGATGTGCCCCAAACAAGCAATTTCGACAGCATGTTTGCTGATCTCACAAACCACGACGACGGACAGGATGATCAAGGCAATACCTCAGGTGGCAATCTCGATCCAGCTCTTTTACTCTAGGGCTTTTCACAGACTGGGTATCAAGGCCTCGTCTTCGAATGTATGATTAAAGAGCATGGATGTCACAACAAGGTGTTACGGGATGTATCATTTCTGGCTTGCTCATTGCATATAGCGAGGTGTTTGCACAATGTGCTTACAAAGGACCATGGTCGACAAATGACCGGCGGAAATAGAATAGCATGGCGGATGTATACTAGTACGTTGTAGTAGATTCAAGACAGCTTTTCCCATTCTCATGTCGTCTTTCGTAGCTTCCTGTACCATACCTACCCAGTCACTCCAGCGAAGCCTCGTGTCACATGTCAACATTTTCGCCGCAGACAACTTTAATGGGGAGACTTAAAGCTACCTATTCAGACCGGACCAGACCAGACTATCACTCCGTCTCGACGCAAGATGCTGGCCCAGAAGTCCGCTTGCAAAGGGCAACGTATCGTAGCAGGAGTCCGGAGACAAGCGCTGTCGAGGACTGTAAGTCGTCACGACCTCTCTCAAGCTCACGTGCCTTAACACTTTCACATAGTTCTCCTCGAAGCCGTCCCTCTCTCAGGCCTGCTTGCGGACGCTCCGCCCGGCGCAGAGTCTATTAGCGCAGCGACCAGCATGGCAGCAAATATACAGAAATACACAAAGTCCAAGTAGGACAGCACAACCATCACAAGCGCGCTTCCTTTCCACAGAAACAGGCCCATACAATACACCACTTCCACCCGCAGACACCTTCTCTCCCTCGACATCTTTCAACGAGCTCTCGGCATCTGCCAATGATACCTTACTGAATGCTGCAACAAATACAACATGGTACTCTGGGTACCTAAAAGAGCTCGGACTCGACTTTGGCTACGGACCTTCCAGCACGCTACAGTACCTTTTCGAACACCTCCATATGGCCGATGGTCTCAGCATCGGCGGCTCTATTCTCACAACCGCCATCGTCATCCGTCTCCTCACCTTCCCTCTTGTCATCGCCGCATCACATACCAGCGCCAAACTCACCGCTCTCCGAGAAATCACAGAACCAATCCAGAAACGGCTCAATGAAAGCTCGCGTACGCAAGACCAGATGGCATTACAATTGGCTCGCCAAGATCTGCGGAAAGTGTACCAGAATGCCGATATCAACTTGTGGAAGAGCTTTCTGCCAATGCTGCAGATTCCAGTTGGTTTTGCGTTTTGGAGATTGTTGAGGAACATGGCCGATGTGCCTGTGCCAGGTATGGAAGTCGGTGGCTTTTGGTGGTTTCCGGATCTTGTGTACCCGGATCCGTACTTTATCCTGCCACTGGCGACAGGTTTCCTGCAACATATGACGTTACGGGTAAGTCTCATCTCCCACCCGTCCCTCGTCTTCTCATACGTACCACTCGTGCCATACTAAATATCCCCTCCAGCTCGGAGGTGAAGCCGGCATGACTGCCGCCACAACCAAGCTCCGCAACGCCATGATGTACGGTCTTCCCGTCCTTGCCATCGTCTTCACCTCCTTCGCCCCAGCCGCCGTCCAAATCTCCTTCACAGCCGCGGCCGGCCTTTCCCTCTGCACCACAACCCTCCTGCGCCAACCCGCCTTCCGCAAAATGCTCTCGCTCGCCCCCCGCGTAACCCCGCCGACGGTGAACGCCGCCACGGCGGCTGCGGCTGCGCGCCCGTATAAGGGCACCATCAATGTCGCAGGGCGCACCCGACCTGCTCCTGCCACGACGGGGCAGGCTACGAGCACGAGTACGAGCACAGAAGGTGCAAAACGTCGCTTCAGCATCACGAATCCGATCCGAGATGCGTGGAAGTCAGCAACGGATTATGTGGGCGAAGTGATGCCGCAGGCAAAGGCGAGGGCGGGGGCGGCGGGCGATAAGGCGGGAAAGAGGAAGAGTGATGCGTATGAGGAGAAGAGGAGGAAGGAGATTGAGAAGGAGAGGTGGAGGTGGGAGGATGCGCAGAAGGCTGCTAGGGAGCGCCGGGGGAGGCGGTAGTGTA
>Ga0058702_10001083_pt1 | contig 10573 bp, 8 predicted proteins | sample AgamicOrSfe_FD_83781 | JGI IMG/M metagenome (GOLD analysis project Ga0058702, IMG submission 83781) | Agave microbial communities from Guanajuato, Mexico - Or.Sf.e | ecosystem: Host-associated > Plants > Phyllosphere > Phylloplane/Leaf | place: Guanajuato, Mexico | collected 2012-05-30
CCGGGTCAGCCGACTCCGTGGGCTTGCGAGTGCTGACATCACAGACTTGGGTCATAGACCAAAGCTGGAAATTGCAAAACTGGAACGAGCAACACCTGCTTGCGCCCTGCCATCTCAAGGCATGTTTTATATACAACAACAGACGAGCCACACAGTGAAGGTTTAGACGACATTTGGATCCCTTCCGTCAGATGGCGCCCGCCGGCAGGGGGCTCTGGCCAAACGGCTGGCCCGAATCACCGGTTACTGCCGCCGCTATTACTGCAGTTGTGGCCAACAAGGTTCCAATGGTAGGAAAAAAGATTGGGCCAGGGCAGGTTGAGAGGCATGAAGGATGTGATGTGATGTGCTCCAGAATGAATCCAGATAATGTTGACTCTCACATCCATCCGGTCTCAGTCTCTCACTGGAAAAAATTACGACCAGGAACCGGACTGCTTTAACTACAGCATGAAGTCAGACATACGTGCAAAAAAAAACATGCAGCATAATCCAAAAGAGCCATGATTGCACTATTCCTGCTGGAGACGACAGACTGACCGACAAAGGCCGGGTATGTGCTTTATGGCAAATTCACCACGCATCCAGGGCTGGTAGAATTGTCTGACCCAACGCTCTGTACATCCCAAGGGCAAAAGGCAGTCACCTGAGCATCTCTACTTCGTCTGTATCTCCAACTAGTTTTTGACTAGAGTCGCATCTAGTGAGGGTTGGTCTAACATCCACTTTCAACGCGCGACTCTGACGCTACGAAAGTATTGCGCACCTCTACAATTACGTGGCTGGTTCTAGCACACGGGAATGGTACGGAGTACTGTTACGTTAGCAACATCGGATATGACATCTGGCCGATATCTGTACGAGATCGGCTCGCGCTCCATTCCTTCGGGTGCCGTACTGCTGTCAGCGTCACCCAATCACACAATTTTCGGTGTGCAGACAAGCCCGACCCTGATGGATCATAGCGTTTCCGAGCCTTTTGCGGCGCGCGACGGGACTGCGGCCCTCTCGTTCGTGTCCTCTTGGCAGCCACACTCTATTGAGCAAATGGGGATTGACAGGAACAGATAAGCTGACTCGAGTACCACCCGAAGTGCTGGATTTCGGGTTTCACATCTGAGTCCTCTGTTCGTGCTCACATCTTCGACTAGTTCCCAGGACCTGCGAGCAAGAAAAAAAAAGGAGGACCATTTAATCGGTCAGCGACATGGCCACAACGTGGCGTTATGCATCCAATCGGTGAACAAGCGCGATGGATGCACGCTTCTGGAAAAGCCCTGGATATGTACCACCCTCGCTACCACAAAGAGCGGGCATCGCGACCTTCATCTAACACCAAATCTGCTACTGCTCATACACACGCATGGTACGTTCCAAGAGGCTGTGAAATGCGCAAAAGTCAGGGACACTTACCCACCGAACGGCCCCTCTTTTAATTATTCTCGCACGTGGCCTTCTTAGTGAGAGAATGGTGGCTAGGTAACTCATCTACCCGCACGCAAGCTGCCGCTGTCAAATGTGCTTGCTCGAAACTGCTTCGAGTCTTCGGGAACGTTCCGAATCAGGCCCCATATGATGGTCATCTGTTGCTGACCATGTATACGAGCGACCTTGCCTGACGGTATTACATACCTCATATTGTGTCTAGGAACTACGTAACTTACCAAAGTCAGTACTGGGCAACTGCAAGCCACACAGGACATCGATATCGTACTCTGCGGTGCTATTTGCAGTATATTGGATGGTTCCGTCACAGTCTGCAACACGCTTCCTGAAACAGAACACTCAACAACATCCTGGTAGCTCTCCCGCCTGTAGACCAACCCGGTTCACATACTATCATGTCTTTCGATGAGGATCGTATACTGTACCACAAGACAAGATTCATGCGAGCATCAATCCTAATGAGCAACTGGGCTCGTCGCGTGCCTTCTAAGCCGCCGGGATGGTTGATGCGGAATCCTTCAGCATTCCGAACCCACTCCGTCCAGGCCTGCGAGCGGCCTGTGCTAATGACTTGCACGTCCGCAGCAACAAGACTCCCCCAGCGCTGGTGACGGTGACCGCGACCCAATCTTCTTTTTCACGTGGATGAGGTTCGAGCACGGCCAGGTCCGTGGTACCGCGCGTAGCAGTCGGTCAAGGTTTGAGGGTTGCTTCGATACTACAAGAAGATGATGATTGGCCGACCACAGCTCCCAGTGCTTAGAGGTCGGTGCCTCCTTGATTTGTACGGCCTTTCGCGCGTTATCTGGATGCAACCTTGCATTGCATTCGACGCAGATACAAGCATTCACTTCTGTATACGTTCCTGCTCAGCACGTAAGCTTCCCGGGTTCATTTCTCGGTCGCTCCTATTACGCTCTACTCAAGCGAAAACAACACGCCCTGGAGCGAAGCTCGAAGTCGGTCGATTGTTTCTTCTTGTGCTTGCGTGAGAATGCTCGCTTGTTGATCACGAAGTTAATTCGTCTCTTCGATGGACTGGTATTCTTGTCGCATCGGCTACCAAAGAAGGTCTCGGCTAGAAACATACATTCGACGTACTTGCTTACCTGATCACCCCATGTTATCATGATTTACATGTGCATGCTGTTCTGTGTATGGAACTTGCAACAGTAAGGATAAGCTCAGGCTTCCAATACATCTCTCCTGTCCCCTTTTTTTTGCTTCTACTTCTTGGAAACGACTACTGAAAGCAATCATTGTCAGCCGCAGATGCCGACACGATTTCTGCGAATCCGCGTGTGCCGCGCTTGTCAACAGATTCTGCGCCGTAAGTATTGCTCCCTATTCCAACGACCGACTGGTTGGTAACGGAGATTATGATCTGTAGTATGCAACCCAGTCCACCAAACAACACTTGTTGACGAGATTTATTCATGACGAACCACCTGTCCGGCCAATATGGCTCTCCGACTCGTCGGGTGTGCACTTCGCCTATGTTTAATCAAAAGTCTTGGTGGCCGTGGGCCATTGCGCTCTTCAATTCAAAACCACTTTTCGAACTGCCGTGTTCGAATTTGCCTAATCATCGAATGCTAGGTTCACACCTTTCCAGACTGATCAAGATATGCGATATCCGACGATGCAACAATCTTTCTGAGCTGTACCGAGATACAATATTCTTCAGTCACTCGCTTCCGACACATCGGGAACGAGATACGAGGGGAGCGCGAAAGGCAACACACGAAGGAAAAGATACGTACACAGCGCTAGCCCTTTCTCTCACCAACAAAATACCGACCGACAATTAGATTAACTGCGAGGAATGTCAAACACGGCAAGCGATCATCCGCAAGGACAAAAGAAGAAAAGCCTTGGGCCTTGGGAATTTTATATTGCCTGCCCAACAAAGGTCTCATTGGGTGCTTGCCAAAAAAGACGGGAAGGAAATACGGCAACCCAGTTGATAATGAGTTTTTTTGTCGTTGCTGGGACATTTTTGGTCTGTTTGATTGGAGATGTGCTAAACATAGCTCAAGGCTTTATTCTTTATTTTGTACTTTTTTTAATCCAGGTATGTTGACATTAAGACCCTGCTTATACTTTGTCCAGCTACAACAACACTACCACCTTCGATGTTGACATGTTCAGTTGATCAAATCTTCGTGCTCAAGATATCAGGTGATTGATTTCGGCACCAGATGCGCTGGAAGGAGCTGTCGTGCCCTACCGTGTTGACATTTGCCAGTTTTGCTCGACTTGGGCTGTGCCTTCTGTATCTCGATGATCATGTCCAACATTCCGTGCCCAGCTTTCGCCTGTGCTGCCTCTGAGGTTCTGATCTTCACAGTGACTGATATTTGGCGAGGAGCATTTCCTCTTCTGCCATTCTCTTCTTTGCTGCTTGAAATAAGAGACTGTTGACACGAAAAAGTAGGTCAAGCTGCTCTGTGCAAAAGACGACCGTGCGCTGTGGTGAGCGGCTGGCGGCGTCTATACAGATCCAACCTTATATATTTTTGCTCACTTCTGCATACCATCGCGATTGAAACTCCCATCGAAACACATCTCTTGCGCTCAAAAGAAAATAAACATATCCATACTTTTGGAAATAAATTCTCATCACGTTCGGCTCTAGAGCTTGTGATCTTGCAGCTGGGAAATATCAGCAGGGGGAGGAAAAAAAAAACCATGTTACAATCAATACGCAAACCCACAACACGACTTGCCATTTTCAAACCACCAAAATCACCAAACAATGGGCTGCAGAGATGCTTCAGCACCACGGTCACACTAGCAAAGGTATCCAAACTCCGATACCCAGACGAAGACGCACGCAAAGCCGCCTACAAGTACCAGACCGAGTACCACAAGACCCGCTACCACAACGACCCCGTCTACCAAGCCAGTAGACGAACAAGAGCACGGGATCACTATGCCGGCAGGAAACACGATGTCCATGTGCGCCTCTACTTCAATCTGAGAAGATGGGTCAAGTCTCACGAATGGGTTCGTCGAGATATGCGCTGGAAGACTCATGTTCCGTTGTGGCATGGATCCAGAGTCGAGCATTACTGTCACGGTTGCGAGTGGACGAGGAAGGGTGGCGCTAAGCTCTGGTGGCACAGGAAGAGAGAAGCTGATGGTGTTGCTGGTAATGCTGGAGAGAGTCAGGATTCGGACGAGAGGAGTGATGATTATCTCTGTCACAAGTGTTATGTGTCTTCCCGCACTCGCGAAGAGGCACTACCCGAGGGCTACGAGGATGTCAAGGACTTTGAAGATGTTAAGAGAAAGCGGCAGCTTGACGGATTGGCTGCGTCTTCATTATCAGACACTAGTGATCGATGATGAACAATGACACAATTTCTACACAGAACAGCTTGACCTCTTGTTTTTCGGTGTCCCCTCTTGAGAGCTAGCATAGAGAGTGAGGGGACAATAACCTCGAGTAGCTTTATTCACAAGGCAGGAAGTATGGTCAAAAGAGAAAAATGCTCAATTGTCTCAAACAAGACTGATCTACGCTAACGACATTCGACTTCAACTTTATGCAAAATGACTGGACTACTTCAACCAAATGTACTTTGGTCAAAGGCAGACGCACTAATGACCCACGCCTCCAGCAACCCAATTGGCAAATTCGGGCTCTCCCGGTGGAGGGAAGAACCCTTGATCCTGCTGTGGTGGTAATGCTGCTCCCTGTTGACCTTGCTGCTCAGCCCTCAGTCTGGCTTCCCTCTGTCTCTGCTGGCGATAGTAGACTAAGAAAGCGAGTAAAGCAGCCAACCCCACAATCATAAACATCTCGATTAGACCGTCATCGATTTCTGTGCCGTCGTCGTAGAAGTCATCGCCGCCGGGCATGTGGTGATGTGCGTCGTCCCAGTCGTCTGCTTCAAAATGGTCGGCGTAGTATGCGGCGTCGGCTTCGAGGAAGTCGTTGAGCCATTGACTTAGTGTGCGACTGGGTTTCTGGGCTGTTGTTGATAGCTTGTTAGTCATGATGAGATAACATGGCCGAAGGTTTTACTTACAAGGCTCGTCTCTAATAGAATTGACACTACCGCCACTGACACCATTCCACCAACTGCGCAGCCTCAACTTTGCAAGACTCAACTTAGCCGGCAGGTATGCTTCTGCATTTGTGCCCATTGCCTGGTCGTAGAAGCGTTTGGCAAGATGGAAGTCTTGCTCGATGCCAATGCCGTTCTCGTGCATCCAGCCAAGATTCCACATGGCTTGGGCGCTCGCCATTCCTTCGCTCAACATTCCCTCCGCAGCGGCTTGATAACACACAGCTGCGTTTTCTGGAGATGACGCAGCACCGACACCGTCGAGATAGTAGTCGCCCATCTTGACTAGCGAGTCGGTGTTGGATTGTTTGGCCGAGCGAGTCCAGTAGATGAGGGCAAGAGCTGCATCACCAGCTGCGTCGATACGGCGACGAAGAAAGGGGAAGATGGAAGGAAGTGAGTAGCGTGGTCGGGTGTGATCGAGCAGGTATCCGACGTTGGCTTGCGCAATCTCGTAGCCTTGCTCAGCAGCCATCATGTATGCGATGATGGCAGTCTCGAGGTCACCGCGCTCGTAGGCTTCGTTGGCCTCTATGAACGAAGAATGGATAACCTCTGCTTTCTCAGAAGCAATCTTGTAGTAGACAGAAGCCATTCCACAAGAGCGATCGCGGCCAACACCCTGGTTGCTTAGCTCAGCCAAGTAGTAAAAGGCCTCAATGTGGCTGTTGCGAGCAGCCAGCTCGAAGTAACTCCTGGCAGTGTGGACGTCACCTTGATCCATGAACAAGATGCCCAAGTTTGTTTGCGCCACTGCAAGGTCCTGATCAGCAGCTGGAGAGAAGTATTCGGAGGCTTTCACAGGGTTCTTGGGAACGCCCAGTCCTTCCATGTACATGACTCCCATAGAGTACTGAGACAGAGCGTCGCCATGTTCAATGCCGCGAGAGAACCAGATCTTAGCCTTGCTATAGCTCTTCTCAGTGCCCTCGCCGCGTAAGAAAATTCTTCCCAGATAACCAGCAGCTTTCGGGGCGAGTTTCTCGACAGCAGACGAAACGTCAGACTTGACCTTGCCAGAGGGAGTCCAGTAGAGTCTAGCGACCTGCATGAAGTGATCCTTGGCTTCGGGGAAGTTGCGAGCCAACCCTCGCGAGCCATCGTAATACAGTCTTCCAAGGTGGAAGGTAGCCTTGAGATCGCCCTTTCTTGACTGGAAGTCGAGGAACTCCAGGACGTCGTCCAGATCAGCGTAGGCGTCTGATGTAGGACCTCCAGTCTTTGCATTGACACCAGAACTGCTGACACTGGCGCCCTCGCCGTAGATGCCACCTTCTTCATCGACCAAGCGGAAAGCGTTCTTGACCAGCGAGTGGCCACCAGGAGGACCGGACTTGTAGAACTCGACAGCCTGCTTTGCGACCAGTCTATACCAATGTACCGCCTCTTCACAGTTTCTCGGAGTGGCGATTCCAGAATGATGACGATAAGCGAGGGTCATTTGAGAACGAATATCGCCCTGCTCGGCAGCGAAGGTGTGGTATAGAAGGGCTCGAGCCTGATTCTGCGGGACGGCGTTTCCAATACCGGTGGCGTACATGAAGCCTAGCATATACTGAGCGGAACTGTTGCCGTTCATGTAGGCTAGAGTCTGGTAGTATTCGAAGGCGCGTGAATAGTTTCTCGGGTGGGTGAAGTTGCCGTAGAAGTTCATGTCGGCCAACAGCCACAAAGCGTCCGGGTCTTGTTCGGCGGCGGCATCTTGGAGTAGGTTGACAGCACGAGACAGTGCGGGAGCGAGAGGTTGCGCAGTGGTATGGGTAACAAGAAGGTCTCTCTGGTCGGGCTGGTTCATGAAGAGAAGGACAAAGAAGTTTTTGGCATAGTAGATGGTCTTGGCGACGAGTCCAGAAGGCTTGCTGAGGCGTGCCAGGCGACTAGTTGGTGGACGGATCTTGCGAAGGGAAGCGAGAGCATCCTTGACGGCGGGACTCTGCTCGTGTGGCAGCTTGTCGTGTGTTTTGGCATGGTCTTGTTGATTAGCGATGTACGGCGTCGTGTCCTGATGGGAGCCATCTTGTTGATTCAGGACGGGTTCCTGGCAGTTGACAAAGGCCAGCACGAGGCATAGTAAGAGCAGCGAGACGGCTCGCCACGATCCTGTCCTCATGGTGCGATATGCGACAAATCAATGTCCATGTCGTGGATTGCAATCAAGTGCCAGCTGGACACGCCGACTGCTCTTGATTGCTCCGCCGCCCATCCCGCATTTAACCCTGCGCTAGCCCCGTCTAATCTCCGAAACTCGTCATCGCTCCCCATCACCATAGTCGTATGTACCTTAGGTAAATACCTGGCATCATCAGGAGTCATAGAATGTTCATTTGCTCTATGATTGTCTACGCGCGGTACAGCCACTCCTCGCGCCTGAATCTGACCTCGAAGTCGACCTGTCCGAACATGCCCACTGCTGCCATCAGGTCGTGGTCTCCCTCGAGTCCAACGATGCTGCCACAGTCATCTCCATCTCGCTCCTCGTACATATTCCAGCCTCCTTCCTTCTGTCCTTCTCTTGTGAAAAAGACTTCGACGTCCCTTCTTCGTCCAGGGAACTGCGCCGGTCTGATATGCATACCGATCCCGACAGTCTCTCCGTTCTTGAAGTACGTAGTAAAGTCTTGACCACCACCGTCATCATCAATGTAACGACGCCCATCATCGCCGTGCACTCCAAGACTACCTCTTTCCCACCCAGGAAGGCGGAATGTCGGGTAAGGAGGTGCAACGAATCCGATAGCGATTCCGGCGTCGCCCTCGTCTCCCGAATCTGATCCCATGCGTGTGACACGGATCTCAAAGTAGATGGTGAAAGGTCTTCCGTTGTTTCTCAAAGGGTCGTTGAGAGCCGCCGAGTAGAGCGGAGCCGATGTGGTGAGGATACAGTCTTGGCAGTTCCTACGTGTGCGGACCGACCAGCTATTGTGTTGACGCATTGCTCTCTTCAGCTCACCTGTGAAGTGTGGTGACGGCTGGCTGAAGGTGAAACCATGAAGGCGGAAGTCCTCATGAACCGAGGCAGGAATCTGACCTGGCGGGTACAGAGGATTACGGCCACACCACTGCTTTGCCTGCTCAGCCGAAAACTCGGTTGCATTGGCAGTCGGAGAGGTATCATGAGTCACGGCAGGAGCAGGTGGCAGTAAGCTTGTGTCCGGTACTGACAGCCACGGAGCGTAATCCGGAGGAGCGGTTTGGTCCAAGGGGTCTTCATTGTAATGATTTGGAGGAGGTCCTGGAGGGGGCGCGTACTGTTCACTCATGCTAGCCTTTTCATCGTGCCTTTGGTAGCTTGGTGGTGGACCAGGAGGAGGTGCATATGATGATTCTGATGCTGCTTCTTGCTTCTTGCTCCAACCAGGTGGGGGTCCTGGAGGAGGATTATAGTGTTCCTTGGTCATGATGAACTTGCAGTGTCCAGTGGAGACGCAAGATAGATGCTAGGTAGGTCAAATGGCAGAGAGACCAAAAGGTAGTTATATTCTATGATTGTGGCTTAGAAGTGGGCGCAGAGCGAGGCTGCTCAGGTGGTTTCAGAGGTCACGTAGCAGGCAGTGTCCATCCTGAGCCAAGGAAGCTGGAAGGATGATGATGATGAAAAGATGCGTTGGCAACATTAGCGCTGTTCCTTGACTCGATCGGCGTGGTTTCTGCATCGCTTCAATCACCCTCTAAGGCCGCGAGGACGTACTATTCTACATAAATATATCGCTCTGACGATAGATAGTCGTTGACTTTGTATCGCGACAGAGAAAGGCAGTCAGTAAGATGGCTACAGAAAGCAGAGGCCGTGTTACCAACAACAACAACATGAAATGCTTCCCCACGGTTCGGGAGCGGCCGAGATAAACATGTCCATGTCATCGCCAGGCAAAAGAAAGCAAAAGCAGCACGTCAACATGTTGAAGAAAACAATATGAACAGTCCGGGCGCACAACTGCATCAGAACTTACAGGATGCAGTAAGTGACGCTCTTGCCATGCGTCGTCCAGTTCTCCACCACCTGAGTGCCGACACAGCATGGCTACTCATGATCCCTCGCCCGGTCGCTGCAACCAAGCGTGGAGGTCGTGTCTACTTCAACATTCTCATCGACCCCTGGCTCTCTGGAACACAAACCGACTATACCAGTTGGTTGAGTAAGCAGTGGCACGCCGCTGAACCTCGAGTGCCTAGCATTGCGGCTGTAGAAGATCTCATTCGCGAGACCGAGAGTCTGGCCAGTGGTCTACGCCTCGGAAAGGGCAGAAAGAGCAATGTGCAAGACAACGAAGACCTTGACGAGGTCGAGACCTTTATAGATGCTGTCGCTGTCAGTCATCAGTTCACCGATCACTGTCATGAGCAAACAATGCGGACTGTGCATCCGAACGTGCCTGTCTTTGCGACAGAGGTAAGCAGAACGAGACAACAGGTCCAAGGCTCACGCTCATAGATGTATTAGAAAGCTATTCCACTGATCGAGTCGTGGAAGCACTTCCGCGTCATTCAGAAGATCCCACACTTTTCCGAGGACCCCGACTGGCATGCGACATCAGTACCTCCTTTACCAGAATGGCTCGGCATTTCACGACTTGTGACGAGCAGCGACATGCTATACTTTCACTCAGCACTTATGATCACCTTCAACAATCAGCAGAGCGGTCAGGCTTCTAGAAGGAGCAGCTCGCATCAGTACATTGAGCCAGAAGAGGAGGACGAGACAGCAGAAGCTATCATCTACACACCACATGGAATCCACAGTGATAGTGAGGGTCTGGACCTTGTGACCAAGGCCAATCCTCCCATAAAGACACTCGCTTTCTTGCACGGTCTCGAAGATATCACGCTGGGAGCAGCACAACAGCTGAACTTGGGAGCGCACAATGGACTGAAGGCACAGCGGAAACTCAAGGCCAGCTATTGGATTGCCACACACGATGAAGACAAGGAAGGCACAGGAATCGTGGGCTGGTTACTCAAGAGAAGAAAGATTAGTGTGAAAGATGCTGTAGAAGCCGAAAAGAAACGCAGGAAGGGTTCTTTGAGCGAAGACACGGCTAGCGACGAGGTCA
>Ga0058702_10001084_pt1 | contig 10568 bp, 10 predicted proteins | sample AgamicOrSfe_FD_83781 | JGI IMG/M metagenome (GOLD analysis project Ga0058702, IMG submission 83781) | Agave microbial communities from Guanajuato, Mexico - Or.Sf.e | ecosystem: Host-associated > Plants > Phyllosphere > Phylloplane/Leaf | place: Guanajuato, Mexico | collected 2012-05-30
GTGTGTGTGTGTGTTGTGTATATATGTGGGTGCCCTTGTACTGCTCAGTTCGATAAGAACGTGCGATACGAGCAGAGGGTGCGGAAAAAGTCATGATGGGAGCTGGCGGGGCAGAGACGGGATGCTTAGCTCGAGATTGGTGCGACCTGTGAATCACGCCGCGCAGAGGTGACCAGTAAATCATACTGTATACCTGCCGGGAAGCAAGAGGCATGCACCATTGTGCTATTCAGCCTCGCACCCAACACCTTGATTCTTTCCCATCAACGGACACCGCCTGGCTCTATATGCTTCTATATCTATACACTATACAGTGATGCGACAAGGCTTGCCCTTGCCCTTGCCCTTGCCCCAACACAATGCTCGTACTATGCTATGCTATGCTCGTACTTCTTCCTGCATTTTCTTAGTATCCTTAGCCGATTCCAGATACATTTCATTAGACTCATTACCATTATTCGAATTCTTGCCACGCTCTCTTTGCTCATACCCGAAGCCAGTCACATCAGCAATATTGTCGTTCCCCGTCCGCTCGACGAGCGCTTCCGGTGTTCCGTGTCTTGACCAGATAAACCGCAACGCATCTCATCGCCTGGGCCCTTCTTTCGTCCCTTAAATGCATCCCTAGCACTTCGCCATCATATCTGCTCTTCGCACCGGGGTCCCAATACAGCCTCGAGCTATCGAGGGACGCTGCGCTTCTTACCAGCCTAGCCTTGCCATGAGCTTCTCTTCCCCGTCACGAACCCCAATCTCTCGAGCCGGACTGGTATGATTCTCGTTCCATGCCCACGACAGAATTTTGTTCTGATAAGGTTTGTCGTACAAAGACTGGCAGCCAGACAGACAACGCAGGAACTAATGCCCCATATGAGAAGGCTGCAGGCATATACTCGCAAATGAGACCGTACTCGGTTTAGTGTTGTTCGTATCGTTGGTCCAGCACGATATCATGTCTCCTCACTCTCATCCTCATCCACATCCATAAATCTCTTCCCATACACCGAGCTCTTGATGACGGAAAGCAGCTCTCCAAAGCGGACCGGTTTTGTGAGAAACAGATCTACGCCGGAGGCAAAGGCTTCTTTCTGCACGGCTTCGCTGCCGACTCCGGTGAGCACGATTATCAAGGCTGGCTCTAGGGCGTGTATAGCGCTCTCGTGTGATCGGATAGCGCGCGTGGACTCGAGGCCATTCATTACGGGCATGCTGATATCTATGGTGATGATCAGCGATTTGTAAGATATGAAGTGAGTAACTTGCAGCAATAGCCACACTCACCCATCAAGATGATCCGGAAAGTCAATGGATTCAGCTTGAACAGTTCGAAAGCTTCAAGACCGTTCGTGGCTGATCCGGAAGCGAATTCGTTCTTTTTTGCGAAAGTTTCGAGTAGCTAAAGTATGGTGGTTAGCTTGTCGCACGTTTGGGATGACTGAGCAAAACATACTCGGAGGTTGATAGAGTTGTCATCGACAAGTAGAAGCCTCGCTTGACCATCAGACAACGAGGATGTGGTCAGCGCTGAAGAGAGACTAGGAGGAGATGCTATTCCAAGTCTTTGTTCAATTCCGGAAATCACAGCTGGACTGATCGGAGCGAGGTTTGAACTGTCGGGGCCGCTGCTTGTGTCATTTTCATCGATGCTCGCAAGCTTGGATAACCCAGCTGTCGGCGAATTTGAATCCTCAACCAGGTTTTCATGTCTATCCAGCACTGCCGTCAGTGCACGTACGAGCTTGCGCGGACCACATGGCAGCGCAATGTATTCGACTGCACGGAAGCTCTTGGAAAAGGCAATATCCAATGACACGGCGTTTGCAAGAGCTTCGCACAAGAAGATGATCGGACTTGAAACGCCTGACAGTTTCTTCTCTTGCCTGATATTCCTCCCGTCAATGTGATATGACATAGTCATCATGTGATGCACAATGAACAAATCTGCTGCCTTTGATGCCTCACCGATTTCGTCAAGTGATGCACAATGTACAATCTTCATCTGTAGTACGTCACCACAAAGATGCTGGAGTGCGCCCTGGAAAACTCTTAGCGCTTCGGTGGAAGATTTGGACCGCATAGTGGATGCGTCCTCCTCCTGTATTGCGGAATCAAATCCAACAAGGCAAACAGTCAACCCCGAAACACGCTCAAGCAGTGAAGAAAGCATTAGCTGATCGACAGTGTCCGAGGGAGTGGCAGCATGAGTCATAGGGATCGTAACAGTGACGTTGGTATGAGACTCTACTTCAGAATCAATATTGACGTGTCCATGAAATGCCGTCACGATCTTCTTGACCATACTCAGGCCCAAACCGGTGCCGGGACTAAGAGTATCTTCCTGGGAAAAAGCACTAAACGCACGCTTGGACAAAAAGGCTGGAGATATGCCCTTGCCGGAGTCATTCACCGTTAGACGAATCGTCTTTTGTTCGCCAGACATGCCTTCCACGCGCAAGGCAACAGCAATGAAGCCAGATTTGGTGTACTTGATCGCGTTGCCAATTAGATTCATGACGACGCGACGCCAAGCTCCACCCGTGGTCATAAAGAAAACATCGTGTACTTGCTGTATGTCGATTACCACATTGACTCGTCGCATACTTTGCTGTAACGTGTGGTTCAGGTGGTCGTCCAGGGGCGTTCGACTACGTTCTTGTCCAGCGTATACTGCTTCGACAACCTCTTCAGTCAGCAGACCTATATCGACGGCCGACGTGAGATTGCGAAGGGCAGCATTCTCGGAGACTCGGACTGCGTTAACGGATCGAAGCAGGCTGTTCTTTGCACTGCGTTTGTCCTTCTTCGTCTTTTCAAAGGAGTTAATCTTCGCGTAGTCGAGAAGCTATCAGGAGATCTGTCAGTATAAAGTGACCAATAACTCAGACCTTTCTGGAACTTACATGGTCAATCACATCCCGCAGTGTCCTGCCACATGTTTCTATCGTATACAGCATGTTGCTCTGTAAGCCAGTCATATTTGATTCTGACATGACCTCAAGACTACCCAGGATACCTGGAGTATGATGTTAGTTGGAGGGCAATCGGAATCTGTGTGCTGAAGTACCTTGTAAAGGTGACCTGAATTCATGGCTGATGCTCGATATAAGATCCGACTTCGCCTTTTCGCGCTTGGTAGCGGTCAGGCGTTCAGCTTCAGCCATGATACTGTTGCCAAAAGCCGCAAGAAAGCTTAGGTCTTCATTGGATGTGAACACTCTGTGAGGCGACTTGTATGGTGTCAGTCGATGTTAAACTGTTTTCAGCTTGTCAACGTACCTTGGTCCATATTACTAGGCCAGCAAACCATCCTTCTTGTCCAGCATCCCACAATGGCATTATAGCCACACTACGGCAACCAGGACATAGCACGGCGATAGCTTCGGCAGAGCTTTGAGCCTTCTGCGCCGTCCGTCCTTTCGAGGCGTTCGCCCTCCGACGTGGCATTGCGGATCCAGGCCTAGCAGAGCGCTGAGTGGTGTTGCCTGCATTGCCGCCGTCGCCATCGCTTCCGCCACTCGCGTCAGTGGAGGTGTAGAGACCCTCGTCATTGAAATGGAAAATCTTGCCATTAGGATGTCTTCGAAGTAGGCTTTTCAATGCTGACTGCTTCATCGCAAGCAGAGCTTCTGGAGCATCATCGCCTAAGCAGATGGTCAGCTGAGGAGTAGAGGGTGGAATGGAAGAGTGCCCACCACTGATAGAGGAAGTATGTGTCGTAGAGAAGCCAAGGATACTACAGAGATCATCATCGTCCCTCCTCCCACGGTTGGTCGATATAGATACAATGCTATGGTCCGAGCTGTCTGATTGAGCACTCTCGGAACGCGACGCAGAAGGATTAGAAGAAGAATTTGAATCTTCTAAGAGACTTCCGAAGGTTGACGCGCTTGCATCTAATAGCACAGCTCCCTCGACCTCGAGTGCTTCTCGGACGATATTCGTTGCACGAGATAGCATTCGATCCATGTCGTCCTCGATTACATGTGGGTTTGTAGGCTCATCCGGAGGAGGTTTCGCAGCGAACTCTTGATTCGACGCTCGCCTTTGTGTAGCCGTCGAGGTCTTGGGAGATGTGTGGGATGGCGTGGCGCTCCTAGGGATAACCGAAGGCTTTGGCGGGCTCCGATTCTCATTGGGAGGCTTTTCCGCTTCCGTACTCTGCAGACTGGCATGCAATAGTCCTTCATTCTCATCTACACCATGTGCACCTTCTTGTTGAGCCGAGTTACTTCCTGCAACACCCTCTCTTGTAGTCGCCCTACCATCGACGAACGAACCAAGACCTCTTACCATCCGTTCGCCGCGCCGACGACTTGCCATGAACCTGCTCGTCTCAAGATGTTGTGTGATAGTCTTGGCGACATCGGTCATGAACACAACCAGGTTCTTCTCTATCGAGTCTCTCGGCTTGTCGTCAATCACCACATAGGTACCAATATTTATGCCTCTTGGACTGCGTATCGGCACGCCACAGAAAAATCGCATTCTGGACTCATTGATTGGATATGCTTGGTGCTTGAATCGCTCATCTGCGCTCAAATCTTGGGACATGAAATGGACAGGCTCTGTGATGTTTTCTTCTTGTTCTGTTGAGAAAGTCTCATCGGGAAGGACAAATGTATGCTCGCAAGGTCCATTTCCCCTATGAAGTACAGCTTGGCCCCATCGTAATGCATCGTCATGGTCATGAACCTTGTCCGATTGTAACGAGAGAGTCCTGGTGGCCTCGGCAAGGATGAATTGGTGTTTGCTGTTGAACATAGAGATCATTGCGCGCTTCGTATTAACCCTCAAGCATCCCAGTTGCGCCAGCGCGGTGAGGGTTGGATCGTGGGAGGATTGAGGTACATGATTAATAGAGTCTCCATTGCTAGACGACGCCGTGCGTAGGGGTAGTAGGAAATATCTTTGAGTAGCAATTCGTCAGTCCGCGAAGCTCGATATCGTCCAAGATGGTGCGATGTACTTGTAGAATTCACGATCACGCGTAGTGTCGCTGATCGATGTGGCCATCACGTATTGCGAGCCAACAGACCCTTCCGAGACTGTTATCGAGGCAGCGAGAGCATTGGATCCAGAACAATAGCGAGACTACGATAATTGTTGGCTGCAGGTGACAATACGCGTAGCGTGCAGGTGGTGGTGGTGGTGGTGGTGCAATGATCTCGGAGTTTCAGAGTTGATCGCCAGATCCTCCCGATTAGCCTGTGTTTAAGCATTTGCCAGGTCTGGACCCGATCCGCCACAACGCCCCTGAACTTCAATGCTGTTTCACAATAAAGATCTAAGTTTCAGCACTCATTGCTGCATTAATGGCAAGTATTGAGCAGCGAGTGGATGACAGATCTTAGTATACATCGAGTCCTGATAAGTAGGAATAGTTGCATCAAGAACCACCAGTTCTGACGAAGGACTCATCGTGGTCGGTGGGGAACGATTCCATCACCATTCCAAGTCCCTGGAGGATGGAATCTTGCACTTCCAGGCGACCCATTTCTCAAGACAGTCTTCAATGAGGTGCTACATGCTTCCGATGCTGCTACACTGATCTCGAAGAGATCTGTCCGAGCTCACTCGTTCCAATGAAGTATCACACGAAGCACAAAAGAATATCTGCCTCTCGTCCGGTTTCATGCATTCGGTACGAACAGTCGTGAGCGATGTAGTGGAAGCTGATCACCGTGCTGCATGAGCAAAGCAGTCAGAATTCCAAGCACAAACCCAATGAGCCAAAACGAGCAATGGTCTATCAATCCAATCACGTACCACGCCCGTACCATCTCTTCCTGCATACGCCTCCTTCAGCCCGACAAACTTCTCCATTGGCGCGACCTCCATACCTTCTCTCTTCGCAGCCTCGACTCCCCTCCTTAATCCCGGCAGCCCGTCCACACTCCTCGCATTTTTATACGCCCAATACCACTCGTTGCCATCCTCAAATTTGCCCGTCCGCTTATGCTTCCTGTCCTTCGTCTGCGAAAACTTATCCAGCGTGTATCGAAACTCGCGGAAGTCGTAATATGGCACGCTAAACCCACAACTCGTCCCTACCTGCTCAATGTCCAGCCAGATGAGTGCGCGCAGGCCTGGGAAGTCGAGTTCACGCTCACGATCTCCGCCAAGTGGTATCAGCGCTTCGTAAGCTGGAGTGCCACGCTCGAGCACGCGACCGCGGCCCCAGAGACGCACAATTTGTGGCGGACCGGTAAAGGCGGCGAAGCAGATTGTCAGGCGGGAGTTTTGGTAGATGTGGGAGATAGTCTCTACACCGGAGCCGGTGAGGTCGAGGTCTGGTGATGGTCAGATTGTGGTTCGTTGTGAAGGACGATAATGGGGAGAAAGCATCGATGACATACAGTAGCAGGACCGATTATCCACGATATGAAACACACGGCCATCTTGCGTGCCTTTGGGAGATACATTGACATGGCCTTCGGGAGATGATGGTGCACTTGCAACCCAAAAGCAATGCTGCTCCTTGATCCATGATATCAGGTCAGGCGTGAGTTCCTGGTAGTACTTTCCCATCGTAGAGATGCCCTTAGGTGCAATTCATTACATCAATCAGCACTGTAGTCCTGATCTACTTATATTTCAGTATCGTGCTTAGAGTCATATCGTGTCGTCGAGGCCAAGCGATGTCGCTACCAGGGTACGTGACTGATGCTCGAGCGACATCGGAGTGTGGTAAGGCACTCACTCCCTGTTATCTACCCTGTCGTGGTGCGCTTGCCTGCTTACCTTACTTACACCTCTTCCCTGCCTCTCTCAATGCCAACATCTTCTCCAACATCTCGCCAGTATTTGACGTCATCTAAAAGCTCTTTAATCAATTCGTGCCCGTACCATATAGTCTAGTGAAACATTGTGACATCGTGACACCTTATGGCAGTTGTAACGAAGGATTCGCTGCGGCACTGCAGACACCGCCATCAAAACTCGATACACCACAGTAGTATGCTTCTCGCAGTTCAGCCTGTTTCCCACGAACGAGAGAAGGTGCAGTCTCCATTTGGCAGTCGTCACACCGCCACCGGAGACTACACCACGTGAAGTATCGCCATCAAGAACACCATGTATGACTAACGCAAGTTTCAGGTCACCCCTCACTTCTGGCCTACTTCTAGTGCTTGTTCTAGAAGAACCGCCGCAATGTCGGGAGTACTCACACCCGATGTCCCGAGGCCACTGTACTACGCTACGCTACAGTACGACAATCATGCAGGGCTGGCAGCGATAGTGAGGGATCAGACCGCTAAGGCGTACGACAGCGCAAGCTACTGCAGGTAGTATGGGGTACAGAATGACAAGGCCAAGTAATACCCTGGATACTCCAGATGCCCGAGCGATTGGATTGCAGGCATTCTACCGATGTGTAGATCTGCTAAATGGCTAGACTTTGATCGCGAACTTCGAGAAACACAAGGTGGCGCCGATGATAGGCATGCAAAATGCGCTAGTTCAGCCGTCAGCTGCTTCGTTTCAGGCGTAATCGATGCGAAGACGGGGTTTCAGACTTCTGCTGAAACGAGAAAGTGTATGGTGACATTCGCCTCGTTACGACGGTGCTACGAAGGCCATATAAGTAGGTCATGCTGGCCCTCTTTCTGATCTTCTATCCTATGTCAAATCCTCAACTTCAATCTATCTCACTACATTAAGATGTTCTCATCAATCCTTCAAGTGCTCCCTTTGCTTGCATTGACGCCATCCTTCTCCGAGGCGGCCTTGCTTCCTGCCCAGAAGTATGTCCTCGAGGAGCTTTGTTCCGGACCTAACTTCTTTGATGGCTGGAACTGCTTCGATGGCACAGACCCTACCCATGGCTTGTAAGTATGCTCAATCGCTCTGCACAGCTCGATAGCCCCGGTTGCTGGCCACTGCATCTCGAAGCAACCTCCCTCTTCTAGTTTCGACACCAGTTCCTTCTGAAACAGCTACTTACAAGCATCAGTGTACAATATGTCAACGAATCCACAGCTGCGAACAATGGTCTCATCAATGGTAGTAACGGCCCAGCGTACACTGGAGTGTGCGTCGCAGTCCTTTCGCCACTCGGAAGTGAGGAAACGGCTAATAACGACAGTGACTATACGAGCAAGCTTAAGGCCAATAGCACCGGCAGGCAGAGTGTTCGCATCTCCAGTAACAGACTCTACAACGAGAGTCTGATCATTGGCGGCTTCTTGCATATGCCAGGTGGTATTTGTGGAACATGGCCAGCTTTGTAAGTTGTCGACGCCCGAATAGTATGACAGGCTGTTGACTGCCACCAGCTGGTCTTTCTCAGCTACCGTCGACTGGCCGCTCGGTGGTGAGATTGACATCATCGAGGGGATCCATACCAACACCAACAACCAAGCTGTGAGTGTCTTGTATCCTATCTAGATCTTATGATGAAGTTGACACTATCCTAGACCCTTCACCTGGACCCAACTGCAGTATCACCGGAGAGTGGGAGACAGGAACCTTGTTGACTACAGACTGTGCAGTGGGTCGACTCCTCGTCGCTGTCAATATGTAATCAAGCATGCTGATACTCTATGTGCAGGTGGTAGACGGCAATGGATGCAGTGTCGTAGATGAGCGTACCAGCTCGTACGGAAAAGGATTCAACGCCTCCCAAGGTGGTGTCTATGCTACTCAATGGTAAGCTCCATTGCAACATCGCATGCGTGCGCTCTTACTGATGACGCCGTTTCAGGACCGACCAGTTCATCCGAATCTGGCTCTTCCCTCGCTCATCGATTCCTGAAGATATCTAGGCTGAGCAACCCAACCCTGCTCTGTGGGGTGTGTGAAGCTTCACTCTATTTGACGTGGATAATGCTGATACTATCGACAGGAACCCACATACAACTTCCAGGGAAGCTGTAACATTCCTTCGCACTTCTTCAACCATCGGATTGTCTTTGATACCACCTTCTGCGGAGACTGGGCTGGGCCAGCATGGGTTCGTACAATGACCTGTTTCAGGACTCCACACTCCGCTCACGTTTCCTTCTAGGCCAACTATCCCCAATGCACCAAGAAGGCTGCAACATGCCACGACTATGTCGCTGAGCATCCTCATGCCTTCAAGGACGCCTACTGGCTTGGTACGTCGGAACTGCGGTCAATCGCAGCAGTATGTATAATGATACAAAACTACAGTCAACTACGTCGCGGTCTACCAACAGCAGACCATTGCCCAATCATCCACATCTGTTGCACCAACGATTGGATGGTCCACAACACAACCAGGGGGCTTCCCGCAGGCGACGAGGATTCCTGTCGCTGCTGGACAAGTGGGTGGAGGTGGATATTGGGGCCAGGTTGCAGCTGCACCGACGGCAGTGACCACAGCTGTTCTTGCTCAGGTGCCAGCGACTGCGGCTGCAGCTGCAACCATCACCGCCGAATCTTGAGTGTGAGGAGATTTTGTCGGAGCAAGAGCACGATGACGAATCACGAGTTTTGTGAGCACGGGACAAGACGAGACGAGACGAGACGACACCCAAGCCGAGACGAAGTCACGGGATCATGTATGGTGGCAAATAAAGCGAAGCAAGCAATATAGCCTGAATTGATTAACCTTCCTGTTCCATTCACCCCACGTGACCCCGCGTTTCTCTTTCTCGGCGCCAGGTCCTTCCGCAGGCTATTTGCGAGAGTAACCTCTTCGTGACAACAACGACCATCAATATCATCAGTATAGCAACATCAGTCCTTTTGCTTCATAGTATACCATGCCAAAAATCACCAACCCCATCCTCCCCGGGTTCAACCCAGACCCTTCCATTCTCCGTGTCGGCGATGACTACTATATTGCCACATCGACCTTTGAGTGGTATCCCGGAGTACAGATTCACCATTCCAAGGATCTAGCCAATTGGGACCTGGTATGCAGGCCTTTGACGCGGAGGGCGCAGCTGGATATGCGAGGAGAGCCGGATAGTTGTGGTGTCTGGGCGCCTGATTTGAGCTATAGTGATGGGGAGTTCTGGTGCGTGTATATATCAAGTTGATATTGGCTTGGCTTATCATGCTAATGTCCTGCTTAGGTTCGTCTACTGAGTCATGTCGGTCGCGATTATGTGCTGACAGTATGTTCAGGCTTGTGTATACTGATGTCAAGCGAAAGGACGGCAGTTTCAAGGTAAATCTAAGAGACGAGGCTTCAGAAGACAGGAATAATTAACAACAAACCCAGGACACACCCAACCTGATCGTCACAGCCCCCGCCATCACCGGCCCCTGGAGCGACCCCGTCTACGTAAACTCCAGCGGCTTCGACCCCAGCCTCTTCCACGACGACGACGGCAAAAAGTGGTTCGTGAACATGCTCTGGGACCACCGCAAGCGTCCCCGTGCCTTTGCAGGAATCCGCCTCCAAGAATACGACCCCACAGCCGGCAAGCTCATCGGCCCTCGCAAAACAATCTTCCACGGCTCCGAGCTCGACCTCGTGGAAGGCCCGCACCTGTACCAAAGGACGGGGCAGAATGGCCAGAAATACTACTACCTCCTCACAGCCGAAGGCGGCACCGGGTACGACCACGCCGCAACTCTCGGCCGCGCCACATCCA
>Ga0058702_10001086_pt1 | contig 10546 bp, 12 predicted proteins | sample AgamicOrSfe_FD_83781 | JGI IMG/M metagenome (GOLD analysis project Ga0058702, IMG submission 83781) | Agave microbial communities from Guanajuato, Mexico - Or.Sf.e | ecosystem: Host-associated > Plants > Phyllosphere > Phylloplane/Leaf | place: Guanajuato, Mexico | collected 2012-05-30
ATAGTCTGTACTGCTTTGTACTAGCCGACGTCTTGAAAGACTTTGACAGCAGCTCCCGATTGCGGCCATATTACAGGCATGAAGACCTATAAGCGCGTGCTCAACCTTAATCAACCGCGCCCAACGTGCTAAGCTGAGAAAGGGTGAACTTGTTGTTTGAGCCGACGAGGACATCATTAAAGGCGACGGAACTCATGAACAGCAGGGTGTGAAACAAGTTTCTTATTATTCCCTCTTTAGTAGACCCAAAGCAACTGGTCTCAAGTCAAAGAGCAATCATGGTTCAGAAGCAGCACATAAGTCCAGTCAGACCAGCCGGACGAAGATCGATGTTCACACGAAGAACATTCTCGACAGTTTTTGTATACTCACGCACCACACTCCTCATCCCACCACTCTCTAAACAGCTCTAACCTCTTCGTCTTCGTCTCCGCAATCTGTCTCCCCGTCTTCGTCTTCATGCGCTCTTTGTAGAGACAAAGTCTAGTATCTATCAGCGCTCTCGCAGCCTGCAGTGGCAGATCATGTGCGCCGCTGTACATGTACGAGCGCCCGATTCCGGTTGCGCCGATCGCGTCCAGGCGGTCGGCGTCCTTTTTGGTCAATCAGTTTCTCTGGTCATCGTAAAGGGAAAAGTCATAGGAAAGGAGGATGAGGTCGTACCTGCACGATCGCGAGCTCTGGAATCTGCTTGATCAAGTCCTTCACCTTTTCAGGGTTGGCGAGTTCAGCTGTGTATGAGACACCTGTTGCAATAGCTTGGACTTTGGTTGCGAAGGTGTGATATTCTGCTTCGTTTTCGACTACTGACATGATCATATCATAGACCATCCTGGTTACATCCTCGCCTACATATCTGTGGGTAAGCGTCATGTCCGAAGATCGGATCATAGGAATGTGACACCTACCTGGAAGTGCATATTTGTTGTCGCCAACATCATGCATGAGCGCGCCGGAGCGGACTAACGCGACATCGTACGTGTATATTGAGTTGAACTTCTGCTCGCTCTCGAGAATGATTTCGGCATTGCGCATCACACGCTGTGTATGGTTGTCAGTTGAGAAGGGTGAAGAGGTCTGACGGGAGATTTCACCTTGATATGGGTCATGTCGTGAGAGCCGTCATACTTGCTCATAGCCTCGGCGACGCGAGCATAGATCCGGTCAAATAACGCGTCCATCTCCGGGATGGCTGGGAGGAGAGCTGGGGATTATATTGCAATTGAAGGTTGTACTGTAGAGCGCGTTCACATTACGCGACTTCACGCGCTTGATGAGTCAGATACCAGAAGGGAAAGTGCCAGTAATAGAATACGCCACTATCGATACAGATAGGTTTCATGTAAATACACAGAGGCTGAAGATTCCAACTAGGTTATTCAATCTTCTTGTGCGTGATCGTGTCGCGGCATGTTGAAGAAGAATGACTTCAGGGCGCGTTGACCTTTCGCAACTTTTCGCGATTGATGAGTCAATAAGTCATATTGAACTTTGGGCTAAGAAATGTACAGAAGAGCACTCGGCCGCGTATACCTAGTCTTTCCTGTCAGTCTCTCGTCTGTTGTTGATGTACATGGCATGGGATAAGAGACCTAGCTATTTCGCTGCCCATTGTATGATTCGTCACGTGACGTGAGTGGCGGATTGTCTCGGGCCGAATTTGCGGTCACGCCGTAGAAGAGAGACGACAAGGTCCTGGATAAATAATGTGGAAGAGTGTGTCTTGAGACAATCACACTAACATCTCACCATGCTCATGGCATCATCGCTGCTACCTTTCGCCATGCAAGTCTTCATCAGCACATGCCTGATACGAATAAAGCTCTAGGCTGGACGAACATCCCGCTCTTGCAGTAGCGTAGAATCTGGCGTAAGCTCTTATCGGCCCCCGGCTTCACTTCCTCCTCTTCTTACCCTAAGATGGACGTGGGACATCATGCACGATTCCTATTCGCCTGCAACAATGGTCGTATGCGAGGTTGCACGCACCTGTCTTGGAAAGACGACATGTTGCTTCACCGCCTTGGCCTGCAAGCGTCGACACCGCTATTATCGTAACGGCTGGCTTGCATATGCATGCTCCGCACTGGAAGCAAGAAAGACGGGCTGCCTTTATGTATGCGGAGAGCTTGCTCTGATAAAGCTAACTGACGTATAGTCCATCTCATCACTGCTGTCATGAAGCTCTTTCCCTAACCCTTCTGCAGACTACAACTCATCCAATAGCATACTTATATTTGTGAGCTTATTACTCCTCGAGACTGTCTAAACAAGCATTACAGCTCTTTCAGACCTGAACCAAGACTCTCCGCTGACTTGAGTTCAATCATCCTAGATCTTCAGATGGCGGAAGCGGTAGGACTGGCATTTGCCGTAGTCGGCTTATTCAACGACGTCGTCGACATCTTCCAATATATCCAGATTGGCAAGAACTTTGGTCGTGACGCGACAACATATGCACTTCTGCTGATGCACGTTCAACTCGACTTTTCGCGATGGGGCGAAGCAGTGGGCTTGAAGGATCTGGACACTGACCAGCACCCGAAAGATCTGGGTTTGACCGGTCTTGCATTCCCATCTGAAAAGCTGCCGAAGCTTAGAGCAACCTTGGAGCAGATCCAGAAGCTGCTTAAAGATGCAGAAGAGGAAGCTAAGAAGACCACTTTCGAGTCCTCCGATGATGTGTTCGGTGCAGATGTGAATGCCATTACTAAGGCGTTCCGAAGGATCTCACTCGCTCGTCGTAATAATGCGAGAGGGTGGTCTCGCAAGGCACGATGGGCTATACACGGCCGGGACGAGTTCAAAGGCCTGTTAGACGACCTTCAACGTCTCGTCAATGGACTAGATTCGAACTTTCCGCCGGCAAAGGAGAAGAAGCTTGCTTTAGTCGAGCAGGAAGTCCCTGAACTCGATCTTGAGGGCCAGGACTTGCTTGTTTTGCAGAAGTTCCTGAAGGAGGACAGTATGATGAAGGACGACTTGTTCAGGGCTGCGATCAATGAGGCGATAGCGAAGCAGGGTGGAACGATCACATATAATACTGCCACTTTTGCTGGAGCTCACAATAGGGGTTTGCAAGTTGGACAAGGCGGACGGGACAACGTGTTTACCAATAACGTCACGGACTCGAATGCGAAATAGCTAGATGAAATCATGCAGGCTTACTGACCGTCAAGTCTGCGAGTGCAGGTGAGATAAGAGAATCGGTGAGTCTTTAAGACGGAACTGATCCATGAAAGCTTCTCACGTGGCGTCATGTCTCAAATCTGTTGATGGCCTCATTGGCTAGGTCAGCCCGCGTCGACAACGTTCATGCATTAGGTTCTCTGAGCTACAAGAAAGCACGCTACCCCGCTCGAACCGAACAAGCTACTGCCTTTTCTCGAGATGTCTCATCCTGTTCGTCTTGTCTGAACAGTGTGAATGTCAACTCGTATCACACTATGTCAAGTGTTGTTCTGTCAGGCGAATACAACACAGGTTTTCAGATTGCTGCAGGTGGGAGTCATAATATCTATAATAACTACCAGGCTGGTCAGTCTTGTCCACAAAACAATGTCACGAAATTTTGCTCAGAGTTCATAGCACTACCTGTCCGACCAGCATCTCGGCCGTCATTGGTCATACCCTTTGGCAGAGATAAGGACTTTATTGTACGGGGCGATGTTCTCGATCAAATCAATCATCACCTTGACTCCGCAGGCTCGCGAGTGGCTCTTGTCGGACTTGGTGGTATTGGGTCAGTGCAATCATTCAAATCCCTACTTGACTGACGATGATCTAGCAAATCTCAGCTTGCTATCGAGTTTGCATATCGGACTCACGTAGCCAATCCAGCAACGTGGGTGTTCTGGGTCCATGCTGGAAGCTCAACAAGATTTATTGAAGGGTATAAGGAGATAGCGCTGAAAGTTGGCTTGCTGAGAGGCCATGAGCAAGATGTTGATGTGCTGCCTTTGGTCAAGCGATGGCTCAGCGATGAGCACAATGGTCCTTGGCAACTGATTGTAGACAATGCCGACGAGATGAAATACTTCTTTGACAACTTTGACGGTGACTCGCAACTGGAATCCACGGAGGAGCGTCGAGCAATCTCCGACTTTATTCCGCAGTCTGGAAATGGTACCGTGCTGTTCACTTCCAGGAACCGTGATCTCGCTACCCGTCTTGTCGGGAGTCACAGAAGTATCATTGACATCGACGTGATGAGCAGTACAGAAGCCATGAACTTATTAGAGACAAAACTAGAGAACACTTCGCAAGGAGACCACGAGCAACGTATAAAACTGTGCGATGCTCTCGAAGGTTTTCCACTTGCCATCTCACAAGCCGCAGCCTATATCAATAGGATGAGACCACGTATGACCATCCCAAGGTATCTGAAGCTGCTCGAGCAGTCGGCTACTCGAACGAATAGAGAACATGTGCTGAATGGGGACGCTGGAGACTTCCGCCGCGACAAAAGTGCGAAGAACTCGATAGTGACGACCTGGCAGATTTCTTTCGATCATATACGTGGGACATTTCCGACCGCAGCCCAACTACTGTCATTGATGTCGTTCTTCAATCGTCAGGGTATACCAGACTTTGTGCTACAAACAGCTCGCATGTACTCTGATGGAGAGAAAGATGACACATACGATGTAGATAAGGGTATGGATTTTGATGCCGACATAGCAACTCTGCAAGCTTATTGTTTGGTTTCTGTCGACCAGGATGGGAAGACGTTCCAAATGCATCGCTTGGTACAGTTCGCCACGAAACGATGGCTTGAGCTACAGCCTAGCAACCGACTGCAATATTACAGATGTGCATTCATGGATCTGCTTTATCTGCACTTCGATGACCATTTCGGGCAGAATTCAAACAGAGAATACGACTCTCTCCTTGCACATGCCTTTGAAGTAGAAAGGGATATACCAGCCGACTTGATCGGCCGCACATTGTGGGTGAACCTTATGTATCATGCAGGTCATCATCTATACAATATTGGTCACAACTCAACTGCGGAACGAATTCTGAGTGCCGCTGCAAAGGTAGCTGAAGAGCAGGGCGGCGTGGCAGGTCTAGACTATCTAAGAGTGTTGAGGGAATGGGCCAGAGTCCTAAACAATTCGGGCGATCTTGCGGCGGCGCAGACAAAGCTTGAGCACGTTGTAGAAATTGGTAGTAAGACCCTACCGACCACACACAGACTGCTATTCTATGGCAAATTGGACCTTGCGGCGAATCTCAACAGTCAGGGCAAAGGCGAGCGCGCTGAGACTATCTGCATAGACTTGCTCAAACACATTGAAGACCATTCATCGGATGAAAAGAGTTCTATCCTCAATATCCTGGCGCTCATCAAAATGGAACAGAAGGACTATTCTCTGGCACAAAGCTACAATTTGGAACGACTCCATATCCTCGAGGCGGGAGAAATAGATGGTGCCATATGCCAGTGTCTGGTGAATCTAGGCCTCTCGACGTATTGGCTCAACCAGCTGGAGGAAGCCGAACTATATATAATGCGAGCTTGGAGCACGTATCTTTTTCTTTTCGGTGATGATCATGCTGATATCGCAAAGTGTCTTCGAATATTAGGGCTGATCAGTGAGGCTCAGCTGCATTTCGAAGAAGCCCTGATTCTTTTCGAGACATCTTACGCTAGCTATGTAAAGTGGCGAGGACCTGACCACGACACAACAGTTAGGATGTTGGCTTGTATCGAAAGCTTGAAGCGAAAGATGAGCTTGCAGAACATCCAAGCCGGCGGTGAAGCGATCGAGTCCTAGGAAAGTTGAAGACAGTGGCACCGTGTCCTCGAGGGGGTCCTTCAGTACGTCTACATAGTCTCCAGGTCGAAGACTGGCACTTAGCTACTGATCGCGCATATCTGTACTGACAGGGGAGGTACATTGCTTGACCAAATCAGATACTAGCTTCAACCTTATAAGGCAAGTACAGTGGTACAATGGCAGACGATTGGCGCAACCTATTCTGTTGCTTTGAGCTGTCAGAGTTTGAGGACTAAGACGAGCACGCTGGCACTCCCGACGCCCGCAAGTGTGACAGCTCCTGCAATCATTACGCCAACGACAAGTAAATCGCCCCCAAGCATGTCAGCCAGCACCCCTCCAAGCATACCGGCCAGCACCTCTCCAAGCACTCCTCTAAGCACCCCTCCAAACACTCCTCCCAGTACTCCTCCAAGCTCTCCTCCTAGTACATCGACTTCCCTCGCACCCTCACCACCACCATCTACAGTCCCCACAGCATCTACAATCACTCTAGCAGCTTCCACAGTTACCTTACCAGGCCACACAATAAGCGCACCAGCTTCTACAGTCACTATCCCAGCCTCAACCTCAATACCACTATACGCATTCAGCTCCTCGTCTCAATTAACCTCCCAAGCTCTTTATTCACCACATCCTTCAGCAGCAACCGTTAGCGTTGGCGTTGGCGTTGGCGCAATGTCATCTGGAGAGAAGCTTGTTCAGTATGATGGGAACATTGCTATGCTGTTTGTTTCGATCATGATCGCTATTCTCGGACTACTGTGATTTGTCTGCCCTGGCGAAAGGAGAATCAAGCGAACGATAGCACATGCACGAGATGGAAGGGGTCCGTGGAGTTGTGAGAAATACTAAGATGGTAGCTATATTATATATGACAAGAGATTACGAACTGAACGTCAACCTCCTCCATCCGACCTTTCTTCCTCATCCTCTTCCGTCCCACTTTCAAGAAGTCAGACAAGGACACACATCTCCCACCTTCTCCATCCACATGGTTTCATTCCCAGCCTTGATACCACAAGCCTTGAGCAACACGCTGACCTCCTCCACTTTCTCGTTCCCTGCAGCAAACTCCTTACACACCCTCCCCGCGACCTTGGCATGGGTCTCAAACGCGCGGAGACAGGCATTGGGTGTGCACGTTGAAGACGCTACAGCTGGAGTTAAGGTTGACGCTGCCGCGATAGCATGCGTTCCCGTCTTGGTGCTGGTCTTTGTGCTTTTCGTGGTGCCGGCCTTGGTCTGTGTCTTGGTTGATGTCGTCAATGTACGAGACAAGCTAGTCTCAGCAACAGCGCCTTGTGTCGACGTCACTTTTCCAGCCTTTGACGAAGAGGCCTTGCTGCTACTGGAAGCCTGCTTGCTACTGCTGCTGCTCGAGGCAATTTTGGATGACGAAGATACGGGTGCTGGCGCCGTCTTCGTAGTCTGCGCCTTCGTACTTGTTGATTTCGAAGACGGGGAGATGGTGGACTTCGAGACACTCGTCGTCGCCTTACCCACACTTACCGAAGTCGAGGATGCAGAGATCTTACTGCTCGAGCTCGCAGCAGCGTGCGAAGACGACGACACCGAGACCGAGGATGAAGACGAATGTGAAGACGACACAGACGTCTCCACAGACTTAGCCGTCGTGCTCTTGCTCGCTTGGGACGTGCTTGATTTAGTGGTCTTGCTCTTGCTGCTCGCCGCGCTTTTGCTGGTCGTAGGGACTGGGACCACCACAGGCGCCGTGCTCGACGAGAAGGACTTGGAGGAAGAAGAAGAAGAAGAAGAGGAGGTGCTTGAGCTGACGGTCGAAGGTTTCGCGCTCACGATACTAGTCGTGGGAACTGGCGCCACCACAGGTGTTGTGCTTGACGTTGTGCTGGAAGATGAGAATGGCGCTGGTGCAGGCTTCGATGAGGACGTGCTGCTCGTCGGCGCTGGCGCAGCTGTGGATGTGCTGGAGATAGACACCTGAGCCGTGCTCACCGGCGCAATTGAAGGCGTGCTCAGAGGCGTGGTTGAGGATGAATGCGAGCTCGAAGATTGCGGAGGAGCCGGCGAACTACTTGCCGAGCTACTTGTAGAAGATAGACTGGAAGACATGCTGTGAGAAATGCTGGACGGCGCGGGCGCTATAGTCTCAACAGGCGTGGTTGAAAAGCTGCTTTGAGAAGTCGGGTGCGAAATGATCGCGACGCTGGAGGAAGCTGTTGAAGATGACTGTGCAGCTGTGCTTGAAGGCGTGCCAACGACCACAGTCGTCGGACTCTGGCTCGGTGTGCTGGAGACAATCGACGAAGAAGAAGAACTAGACCTGATGGTGCTGGATTGTGCCGCAGAAGAAGAACTCGTCTGCACGCTCGTCGTCGATATCGACGTCAACGTCGGGGGCACAACAGCAACAGTAGTCGAACTTGTCGTCGTGCTTGGCACAGCCTTCCCATTCACCGCCACAAGCCTAGCTCCCCAGACATTCGTGTTGACAAGAACATCGCCAACAGCGTTCTTCAGATAACACGGTGCATTCGGGTCCGCAATCCACGAGACGTCCACGCAGGTTGTCGTGTTGGCGCACCATGCGATGCAGTCGTCCAAGGTATCGACGTATTGCACGGCCAGGACGGGGCCGTCGCGGTCCATTGCGCACTCGATTTCGAAGGTGGAAGCGCCGACGGTGTGAGTTGTTGAGTTGGCGGTGGGACATTGGATGGATGTTGGGGTTGGTGTCGGGGTTGAAGACGTGCTGGAGGTTGAGGAAGTGGTTGAAGTTGCTGGAGGCGGCGTGAACACAGGGCTAGGCGTGCTTTGGACGCTTGAGGTGGCGGTGGAGCTTGAGCTGGTTGCGGCAGCCGCTGTGGTCGGGCTACTGCTAGAAGGCGTTGAAACAGCCAGCTGCGTAGACGAAGAAATTTGCGAGGAGACAGTACTGGTGGTAACGGAGCTTTGACTGGTAGTGCTGCTGCTCAGGGTCGATGATGATTCTGACACAGATGTGCTTGAGTCTGCGGAAGTGGAACTCGAGTCAGTGAGTGTTGCGGACGTGCTAGTCGAGCTGCTAGTCAAGCTGCTGGTCAAGATGCTTGTCGAACCACTAAAGTTACTACTCGTCGCGAAGCTGGGTTGACTGCTGGCCAGGCTGCTAATGAAGCTGCTCGATGTCGTAGGGACGACCGTACTGCTTGAAATCGACGTGCTGTTTATGAATAGTGCAGCCGTAGTAGATGAGGGCAGCACACTCGTCGACGATATCGGCGTCGAGGTTGCCACAACAGTGCTACTACTGCTTGTAGTGGCACCATAAACGAAAGTCGAGTTGGAATTACCTATAAATCGTGCACCCCATACCGCACTATTGCTGCCACCAGGGTTGATCTGACTCTTCATATAACAAGGCGAACCATTCGGGTCTGAGCCAGGCAGCCAGGATAGGTCGACACAGCCAGCAGTCGTTGCACATGCCGCGATACAGGCTTCGAGGGTCATGACGAATGGTACAGCTCCGTTGATGTTACCACCAGCTCGGTCGACGAAACACTCAACCACGAAGACATCGCCGTTTGTGGTGAAAGTTTCTTGATCAGATTGAGGACATGAAAGGGCGCCTGTCGCTGCTGGGTAGGTCGTTGCTGAGGTGGCCGACGTGGTTGTGCTTATTGCGACTGTAGACATGGCCAACGAGGATGAGCTGGTGACAGTACTGCCGTTATATGGCAGACCAAACGTTGAGTTGACAGCATAAACGTTGAGGTAACCATTTCCACCACAGAACTCGGTCTGGTTACCCGCACATGGGAAGTTACAGTAGTTGTTCGTGGTTTGGTTGCTTCCAGTGGAAAGCTGATTGCCGCAGAAACATTGCGAGTAGTATTCGAGTCCAGCGATATCGTAGCCCTTTGAGTTACAGAACCCGACACACATCTCAACGGTCATGGAATTGGTGAAACTTGATGGACCTGGCAAGGCGCGGCCGCTGATCTCGTTGAAGCATCCTTCGTAGCTGAAAGTGCCCACGGTGGCAGGAGATGATGGTGGTGGGTTCTTCACCGGTGTCGCACCGTTCAGAGGGAATATCGAGATTCTGTCCAAGTCTCCACAAATCTGGCTGGGGTTTCCTGTACAGTTGACTGAGCAAGAAGCCTCAGTCAGAGGTCCGTTAGTCTGCCAGAACATTGAGTTGCCGCAGAAACAGGCATTTCCTGACTCGGCACCAGCAAGGGAGTATCCGGCCGCGCTGCAAGCATCGACGCAAGTGTTGATTGTGGCGTTTGACCAGCCTGTGTATGCGGTATATGGTAGAGTGTTGGAAGGATATTCGGAGTCGCTGTAGCATCCAGCATATTCAAATCCATCGTCATAAGTGCCATTGTTCGTGGGAGTCTTCATGAATCCACAAGAGGGATCAGCATATGGGTCATCGCCAGTATACAATCTTGGACATCCATAGTCGTACGCCATGCTGCCGTTGCCGGACCAGTTGTCCGTGAATAGACGGTCGATACCAGCTGGTGACGCCATCATCGCACCTGCGTCATGTCCTACTGGGACATAGTCGACTGTGTTGCAGCCTATACCACTGGTGCAGCTTGGAGGCGGAAACGAAGTGATGAAGTTGGCAAATCTCTCATTGCGGTTGTTGCCTTCGGTGTAAGCACCACAGGTAGAGGAGTCGTCTCCGTCATCGTCGGTTCCACGAGCATAGTGGATTGAGTGTGAGTAGTAGTTTGAGAGAATTGCTGATCTTCCTGATGCAACAAGAGATGCACCGCTATATC
>Ga0058702_10001087_pt1 | contig 10541 bp, 14 predicted proteins | sample AgamicOrSfe_FD_83781 | JGI IMG/M metagenome (GOLD analysis project Ga0058702, IMG submission 83781) | Agave microbial communities from Guanajuato, Mexico - Or.Sf.e | ecosystem: Host-associated > Plants > Phyllosphere > Phylloplane/Leaf | place: Guanajuato, Mexico | collected 2012-05-30
GGACAACATGATGCACTGCGGCTCGTTTAGATGCGGGACTTCTGGTCTCCGCTGCAGTCGTCTCCGAGATCGTGGGTAAGGATGCCTCGGACGCTGCAATTGTCGATCTCGATGGCTTCGACATGGCGAATGATTTGGCCGACATCCTGGACGATGTGTTGCTGTGATCCTTCAAGATTTTTATTTTTTTCCTCTCGACGAAAGCATGATCAGATAAGGATTAAGATGTTTCTGCACGGATTCGATGGACGCAAGCATTCACCTCGAACACGGATACGGTCCATCTCATCTGCTGCATGAGACATCACAGCACAAGCTACAACTTTGCTGACGCCAAGACCGTATATCGAAGGGCGCATCTCCGCTGGTGATGGTATGATCTGCGTGTGATGTTTTCGGCAAGATGCAAGGAGGTTTATGTTCTCGTATCGACAATCGGGGATCTCCGTTGCGCATGAAATCTCAGGCGATATCATCAAGAGAACACACGCATCGAGCGAGTCGACGTAGATGAGCAACTTATTTGTTCCGACAGCACGCTCCCGTGCCGTGAAGGATTTGAAAGGATCTGCAAGGCTTAGCCTTGCGAGGACTCTCTACATTACGCTGGCGTCACGCGACTCTTTACGTACTGGGGGCCCATGAGCGGCCAGAGGCCAAAGGCTAGTTCCGGTGTTTTCAGCTAACGCTGTTGTCGGAGACGACGGTCCCCACTTCATGTGAGTTTCATCTTGTTTCATAAAAATGCGGAACGCGCCACTTGTGGAAGCTGCATCGTGATTGGGATATATTCGCTGAACAGTCATCCTATCTCGTCTCCCGAAGTTCCTACAATACAAGGCGGCAAGGCGAAGCAGTCGCGTGCTGTATTACCCCTTCGAGTATGCGCAACAGATGGCGACCTGAAAAGGGAGGGGTCAATGATACGGACATTAGGGTTATTCTACGGGCCTACTGGGGTGATGACGGTGACGATCTAGGTAGGAGCTAATCGTTTCGAAAAGGCGGGTATAGATTCTACGGTCCGCTACCTCTATGACTCAAGAATTCACCTTGACATCTCCCCTAGAATACCCGTGCACCGAACCCATCGCTGCGCCTTATTCCCTTCGATCAGTCCTGCTCGAGTACGCGCCTGAAGACCTAGACCGGCCTCGTAGAGAACATCCAGGCCCAAATGTTTTGTTCCGTCCAATAAATGCAAAGGTGGCCATAGTAGGCTATTGTAAAAGGCAAATGCCAGCGTATTGGTTGCGATGCAGCTGCATTCGCTGACTTCGAGACTTCCCAGTAAAGACGGACAAAGTGCCGGCAGAGCGGTCTCGAAAACTCGACTTACAAACTACTACACGCTGATAGCGTTTGCAGCCTCTCGTAATGGTTTCAAGGTACCAAGAGCGTCCATCTTGTCATTACAGTATGCGTCGATACCAATTTTACACTTGTTCTCTAGCATCAGGTGTCGTAGCTACTGGCTGCATGTCTTGAGCTTTTCGGCTATCCACCAATAGTGGTTGTTGTTGTGGGAGACGTTGTAGCCAGTAACCATTATAGATAAGGCCCATATGTCGCTCTGGGTCAACATGGACGAAGAGACTCCCGTGAGGTACGGGACCTCGGCGATTACGTTGAGTAGTATAGACGAAGCCCTGACATTCAAAGGTCTCGAGTGCCGGAAGTCGTAGAACATTCTCATCTTATTCACATCAACCTCGCGTAGACGTCGGAAGATGCTCGAACCCGGTCTTGCAGCGTCCTGAATCATGTTAAGAATGCCTTACTCGAGGCCAAGACGGTGAGAGTCCAGCCAGAGTACCTCCAGCGTGTTGAGACGCTTAACAGAATCGCATGTTTGCTCACGCACTTCGGATACTCACTGTTGTGCATCAAGGCGTGGTTGAGGGAACAGTCGGAATTTTCATTTAGCTCGGACAGGTCAGAACTTTGATTGCGCACAGTGTCATCAACGAGGAAGCCCAATGTCAGCATGGGTATGCTGAAATGGTTGAAGTCTCCGGGGCTGTAACTCGGTGTTCCTATGTACTTTCAGGTATGCAGTATACTATATTCGTGTCCACTGATTTTACAGGACCTTCAGACTTTCCCCATCAACATTTACCGCCTACGTCTCCCCGTCGAAGTCTGTCATCTCCTGCCCTCCACCTACCTCAACCAAGCCTTTTTTCCCCGGCTGTCCTGCCACTTCGTGCAGCACATCATCCAGAAATCTTCCACAAAGCTTCGACATGTCCCCTGTTGTACACAATCCGAGGCGTTCCAATTCGATCATCGTAAAGGCAACCTGGCTACAGCTTGTAAGGATTGCTGGTGCAGACGACGATAATCTGGGATAGACGGTCGAAACGCTCGTCATCGACTATGCTAGCAAGCTCACTGTCGATGTGGCGTCTCATGTTTCGACTTTCGTTGGCTCCGATTTCTTCTGGACCAATGGTCGGTAGCAAGCCAGTATCGGTGGCTCTCGTCCCGCTGCACAGCACGTTCTCGTCGAGGTCTGCCAGCTCGAGTCGTTCCAGTGACGTGGGCAGGATGTTAGTCAACTCTACATCTTTCCAATCTCCACTAAACAAGCTCCTGACTTGTGCCGAGAGAGTACGTAGTGTCGTTAATGTTGCTAGGCTGCCAAGAGTCTTGCTGTAGCTGTAGTGCACTAGATGTTGTGATACATGCTCTTCACATGCCTTAAGCTTGTGGAATGCCAGCTTCAAGCTGGTCAGGCCTGTGCTCAAACTGTCGTAGGGTATTCCCGAGGGCTTCGTAATTGATTTTAGGGGGACGTTGAGCCTTATTCAGAGCTGCACCGAGGACGGAGATTTCTTGGTCATGCGGACAGGCCCTGAGAAGGAAGGCGAGCGAGTTCGAGTCCATGCAGGCTTTGTTGAGGTTGATCTTTATGAGGCTCGAACGGAGAGAGATTGTTGGTTCGAGACAATCCGGCGCGTCATTCGAGATGAAGTGATGATTCGGACCAAAGTCGAGCATACCGATCGAAAGGGTCTGTAGTGCAGGAAGTCGATGGATGGTGGTCACGAGATCTAGGTTCATGGAAGACCGCTCTCCAGCAATGTCCATCTCATGCAAGCACTGGAAGACAGTCGAGCCGTCACTAGTCGAATCGGTCATTATAGCCTTCAGCATTTCTTTGTCGACGTCTCCATGGAGATTTGTCCCGTAGACTTGCACTCTGTTGCAGATTGCTGGCAAGATGGTATAAATGGGAAAGGACTCGAAAAGTGAGCTGCTCCATTTCTAAACACATCGTCGCATGCCTGACTTGAGCTCCGGGGTGACTTGAAGCGCGTCGATAATCTCTAGCAGTCTCTTAGAGGAATGCTTTTCATTCTTGCTTGCTGGCTTATAGTGGATAGAAAGTTCCCTGACTAATGTAGCTGTTTTGGGCCTTGCTACAAGTCGGGAGAGTACCTCTCAGGTGTATGACATGCGCTGGTTCCATCACAACGCTATTCCGATGCCACTTCAATTCTACAGTGGAGATATTGGTAAGCCGTGCCGCTACAGCCCTTGCTAGTGAGCGCCAGGTTGTTCAATGTCTGATACTTGTCCTTATGCTCGCACCTCCGATCTGCTGCATGAGGTACTAGAGGTACCAGGCGATTATGTTGTGTATCTCAGCTGGAAATACAGTGCTGGATTGACTTGGATCCGTCTCAAAGTGGAAAATTATATATACTGCACCTTGCTGCGTCGGACGCCATTCTAGAATGGTAGTATCTGTGTTCATGATGATTAATGACTTGTTATAATGGATGAAGTTGATGCGGAACTGGAGCCGTAGCAGATGAAACTCGTCAAACCCGTGCAGGAAGAAAGATTATGGATGTGGGCGAACAGGGGTTTTCGTGAACGATATCACGCTCGAGCTGTCAGAAAATTCATTGCGCCCGCACACATTGATCTTTTCATTCGCGCTCAGATAATATACTCGATGGAGCTAGTCCATTCCTTACGACTGGGTAAGACTGTGGGATTCTCCTTCGCGTAATGTAATGTGGAGAGACCACGCGGAAGTCAGACGGCAATTAAGAGCGTGTAAAGCTTCATTATCTCATGATGTACGTCACCGAAGTCACATACCTTGCCCACCCATCACACATCCACCTCGACTCTATGCCACGAATTCGTCAAGTTCCCGCGGAAATTGTAATACGCGTCGTAGCTCTCCGGCTGCGTATTGTTCGCCTCGTCCACTGCTTTGACAATGTACGCTCGCCCGACCACATTGTTGGGCACCACGAGCCGCCATTGCGTCCACGACCATGCTCGGTGCCCTAATGACTCATCTTGATGTAGCAGCTCCGCTTGTTTCCAAGTCTTGCCGTCATCTGTGCTCACGTCGACGCGGACAATGCGGCGACCACCGCCGGAATGGGCATACCCTGCTATTGTCATCGTAGAGTCCTGTACTGTGCCATCGATTGACCGTGCAGAAGTTTCTATTACTTTCGTGATAGCAGATTGCACCGGAAACTCCATGATCGAGGGCGCCTTGTTCCAATCAATACTGGCGGAAGTCTCATTTGGTCCGAAACACTTGTAGTCCTTTTGGTGCCATATGGATTGCGATTCTTCATTGGAGAGAACAATCTTGGTGAGCCACTTGACGCTGCGCGCTGCTACGTAGCCGGGGACGATGACACGTAGGGGGTATCCATGATCACGGGAGAGTGCTTGGCCGTTCTGCTTGTGGACAAGGAGAACGTCGCCCCAGGGGTCGAGGGCTTTGTTGATGGGAATGGAGATAGCGTATGCTTCTGCGCCGACGAGGTGGACGTGCTTGGCAGCTGAAGAGTCGGTGGGTGAAGAAGTGATAGAGGCGTCGGTGGGGAAGCCGGCATCGGCGAGGACATCAACGAGACGCACCCCGGTCCATGATGAGTTCGATATGGCGCCGTTGCCCCATGGTAGTCCTTGGGCTTTGCGGGAGTTCGCGGACATGTCTGAGCGGCGGTTACCGGAGCATTGGAGGGTGGCGGTAATGGTGTGCTGATTGAACTTTGTTTGGAGGTCTTGAATGGTATACACCTTCTGTTCGCCACCTGCGAGCTCGATTGTGAGGTTGAGATCCTTTTCGTCGACTTCAGGAACCCTTTGACAAGTTAAGATTAGGTCTACTTGTATAGCTAGCTTGCACCGATGACCCACCAGAAATGATTCCGTACGTAGTGCTTATCCGTAGGCGTGATGAAAGAGTTCAGATCCGTAGCTGGTGTTTCAGCATTACACGGTCTCTCCGTATGCACGATCAAGCTTTGATCACGTTCTGGATCTGTTCTGAACGCGTCAACCTGTTGTTGAGGGAGTCTCCCATTGACCAGATCACGATCGTCGATCAAGCCAATGAAGTATTGCTCTAGAATATCAAACACGTCTTGCTTTTGGTGAATGTTGGAGCTGTCCCAGTATGCATCTATTGCACCGCCTGTTGCTTGCAGAATGATTGCACCACCTGTGGTGAGAACGACGATCAGTCCGAAGACCACTCAAGGTCTACACAGGTGCCATACCGGGATGATGCGGTATCCAATCCTCAATGTCATACACTCGGTTGCCACGCGTTACCCATCGGCGAGCTGCATCTCGGCCGTGCTTGTGAACTTCTTCGAGTCTCAGATATTTCGCCTTTTCCCTCAGTGTAGGGGCATCTGCGTGAGCTATAGGCATAGTGGCGTAGATTGTGATACTGGTTGCAGCAAAGGCAGACAGAACTGCCACTATAGTCCATGATTTTCCTCGTCGTTCAAAGCTGGCTGGACTGGTTTTGCTGAAGGAAATGGCCGGTGCTGGCAGCTTAACGCTGGCATGAAACGACTGAGTTTGTGGCCATCCAGAAAGAGGGCGAGTGCAACACGCTTGCCGCGAAAAGACGGCCAAAGGTCTACCGAAACGAGGCAGTATCTTACTCATACTTGTGATGTTGTGGCTCAAAAAAGATTACGGCGAGAGACATCAAGGTCCTGCTAGGACCAGGACCCATACATAAAGCCCGCATTACATCGTCGTTCGCCATTCGGCTATCACGTCGCGTTCAAGGTCGCCGACTTCGTCCACATTAAGCTTAGCTTTGATATGAACGAGAATGCATTGATATGGACGAAGAAGGAAGGTTAGAGTGTAGCCTGCAGGGTAAAGTCTGGAGATAAGATTGCATCAAGCACGCAGATGTGGCGTGATGATTGATTGCGCGATTGATAGGGTAGTCGACAAGGAAAACGACAAAGGATCCTTGCCACTGGCTATCCCAGTCTAACCTACAACACCATCCTGCTCGATTGTAGCATGACTCCTGAATAACACCTCTCGTAAGATCATCAGGGTATGATACGGTACTCTTCACACGAAGGTCAAAACCTATCTGTGTGGAACAATGTAGTCAGCCATAACTGGTTTGCCCTGGACAAAGGAGTGTTGACACAGATAATATTTCACGTTAGTATATTTTCCACGGTACTCTCTAAAGATGTATCAGGTCTGAGCGTACCCAATATCTAAGCGCCTTTCCCGCCTATATAAGCATATATCTTTCCTGTTTGTGTACTTCATTGCAACCTTTCTATTTGCTACGGTATCCGTCACAATTGGTTCAGCTAAGGCTTGAACATCTCAACAACATGACTTCTCCGACTGACAACCCCACTAGAATGCAGTACTCTCTGAGTCCACCTCCTCAGATTGCATTGGACGGCACTCTTCGTGGCAAGTTCGAGTTCCCAGGAGAAATACAGTACACGATGACGTCACACCTGATACCTCATCTTGAGGACGATTTTCTTGAAAGACATGTCAAGCTGAACACACTACGAAGCCTCTCACTCACTAACCGGGCTTGGCACCATGCGACATACGACCACTTCCACCACACGATCCAGGTAGCGCCAACAGGATCTTGCCATCCCTACGGAGTCCTGTCACGACTTGCGGCACAACCCAGGCTGGTGAGGTTCGTCAAAGAAGTATCTATAACACACTACCCTCTCACCAACCCACCAAGGAAATTGACCGATGAGGAGCTGATGCGTATTGTCGATACTCTCCATGTCTCTGATGAGCTCAGAGAGTCTTTGAAACTCGAGATCCACGTCAAAGGTATTCCTCAGTGCACACTCCTCCCAGCACTTTGCAACAGACTTGAAGTCCTCCAAATGAAGATGCCGAGCAGTTTTGGATTGGATCCCCCTGCTCAAGATGTTGATCGTCGATGCGGCTGGTTATAATTCGACCGTGTTACAGCACTTGCATGATCTGAGCCTCTATGGAGGTCGGAGATTGGAGACCGAAGACCTGGTGGCTATTCTCAGGCTCCCGACGCTACACACTTTTCGGAGCGACAAGGTCAACTTCTGTATGAAAGGGTTTGGCCCAGCAAATGCAATGCTGTTGGACTCTTTTCATTCGAGCCTCAGAAGCATCTATCTCATGCACGCCGATATGGACGAGGCAGGGCTGGAGTTTCTACTCAAAAGCTGTCCACAGCTAGAGGACCTATGTTTGGTCAGTAATGAAGACGATGTGGAGCTCCTATACGATCATATAGGAGATGTTCTACGCGAACATGGCACACGCTTGCAGAGTCTGGAGCTATCGTTCACCAAGGCCGATGATCAGGAGACTCGGCTGCGTGTATACTCAAACTCTCACCACTTGACCCAAACTTTAGGAGATCTGACTTCCTTGACGAACTTACATTCTCTTTCGGTGCAGCTCAGGAGCTTGTATGGCAGAGACTGGGAAGACACACATGTTGCGGATCTTCTACCCACGTCACTCCGACGACTCGACTTTTCGGACTACGACGAGAACGTACAGCGTCACCGCTTCCACAATCTGGACGACGATCTGGACGACGACATGTACGATTCGGACGATTCGCGCGACGACCCCGAAGGCTCGCCGAGCGTCATGGAAGAGAAGGTTGTCGCAAGCGAGTCGCTGAGAGAACACATCGACGGCGAATTGGTCGCCCTCGTCGATAATCCGCGTTTCATGCATCTTGTCAGTGTGACAGTCGGTCTTACGGAGAAGTCCTGCTTACTATGGGCACAGCACGGCCTCGGAGGGGAAAGAATGTGGGATGACGAGCTTCAAGAGTTCATTCAGTATCGCTATGGATATGCTCAAACCCCGGCTGAGGAGATCGAGGAAGCCGAGGAGATCGAGGAAGCCGACGAGTGCGAGGACTTCGAGGATTTCAAGGAGCTTGAAGAGTGTGTTGCGCTGGTAGTCTCCACAAAGTGCGTCTACACGAGTACCGGTACAATCTCGCAGAGGGAGGCACCCGAGCGCGCCTGAGAACGTGGCTCACGAATTGAGGAAGAGATGACAAATCGCCAGCGAGGAAAGAGAATGGCGGCCCAGCTCCGGTAAGGTGAATAGATACAGCTTGTCGAATGGAGCCGAAATCGAAGGAATTTGTATATATAGTCAGCAGCGCGAACATATGACAATGCATGATAATACAACCAAAGCTCACTTACAACCCTTCCTCACTCTCTCCAGCCCGTGTTCTCGTCTCGCCTCTCGAGCTTGAAGTCCCCAAGTTCTGATCAGTGAGAACAAAGAAAGAACACCTTTATTAAGCTTTGTATCCTCATCCGCGGTCGTGCGCAACTAATTGGATTTGCGTGTCCCATTTCTATCGATGCAGCGCTACGTAAAGCCTGGTAGCAGCTTATCAGGTCGTGATGTTGCTAATCTGAAACTCACTTGAAGTTACACGGGCATCTCCTCTCTTCCGACCGATATCGGCATCGCCAAGCTGTTGTGCAGAGCGGGGGTGTGATCGCTGTGTGTGATACTTTTGCCATGGAGGGAGGCAAGAGGGCAAAATTTTACAAATCCTCAATCGTGAAGCGAAAGCGTAAGCGTAAGCGTGACTGTCGTTGACTCACCCGTGCTTATCTTCGAGTCGTCCATATACCTTCTACGTGCGATACCCTGTTCAGCGAAAGCAACAGCATCATTGCAGACATGAAGTTCCCGACCACTCTCCGTGACAGTAAGCCCTCGTCCGTTGTCACCACGCATACCATCTTTCCACGTCTTGATACTCACACACCAGCCAGAACCTGTACCATCCACAAACAACGTCAAATCCGAGACCAGCTCCGACCCAGAAAAGTATCAGTATGATGAGGATCTCCACGTTCCAGCACTGTCGACCACGACCGAGGCGAAGCTGATGAGGAAGATTGATCTGAGGGTCGTGCCGTGTCTTTGCGTGTTGTATTTGCTAGCGTTTCTTGATCGGTGCGTTGGGTTTCCTTCTCTCCAGCTATATGCCTCTCATGATTTGATGGCGAAGAGCAAAATGCTGCTTAGCTTTGGCTTGCCATAGATATCATCATTCCAACCTCCCAAGACTCTCGAACTAACACCCCACCCAGCGTCAACATCGCCAACGCCGCCGTCTTCAACCTCAAAACAGACCTCCACCTCACCACCGGCCAACGCTACAACAACTCTCTCGTCATCTTCTTCATCCCCTACATCCTCTTCGAGATCCCCTCAAACCTGCTCCTGAAGCGCTTCAAGCCCAATGTCTGGCTTTCTGGATGCATGTTTCTCTTCGGACTTGTCTCGATCTGTCAGGGATTGGTGCAGGGGTATGGTGGATTGTTGGCGGTCAGGTTCTTCTTGGGGTTGGCTGAGAGCGGTATGTTGAGTGGTGGGAGATTTGATAAGGATGTGAGCTGATAGGATGGCAGGCATGTTCCCAGGATGCTTCTACTTGATCAGCATGTGGTACAAGCGAAGCGAGGCGCAGCGACGATACTCGTTCTTCTTCAGCTCGACCACCTTGGCTGGCGCGTTCGGCGGGCTGCTCGCGTCTGCTATCGGCAAGATGGGCGGTAAGGAGGGCTATTCAGGGTGGAGGTAAGCTATGAAGCGAGGTTTGCACTGCCATATATATATGCTAACGGTCAACATAGATGGATTTTGTGAGTCTCAAGCTACCTTCAGCTGGCATGAGGCCCACTGTGAGCCACCGACTGACGTGCACCGCATCCACTAGCATCCTCGAAGGCGTCTTGACCTGCGTCGTGGCCATTTGGTTCTTCTTCGTACTGCCAAACTGTGAGTCTCTGCCAATATTCACATCAGCTCATTCTGACATCGTCCCAAGTCCCCGAAGATGCCAAATGGCTGAACGAGGAAGAACGTGCATACGTCAAGTCACGCCTTGCTGCCGATCAGGGCGAGGCGGCATTGGAAAGACATGTCACTATGAAGGATGTTGGCACGGCATTCAAGGATATCAAGCTTTTCTTGGGAGGGTGAGTACGCATTGAAGAGGTGATTGAAGTGATCAAGTACTGATGCCGCTGCAACTAGGTTCATGTACTTTGGCCTCATTGTGCCTGCATATGGCTATGTAAGTGCATCGCAACCCTCCAGGGAAAATAGCTCATACTGACACCCACAACAGGCCTACTTCGCACCCGTACGGTCCCTCTCCTCCCCCTTCCTACCGCCTCCTTATTCAAACCCCGCACCAATTAACC